>Ga0182741_1001751_pt1 | contig 27110 bp, 28 predicted proteins | sample eDN5th37CBELigOP_FD_128874 | JGI IMG/M metagenome (GOLD analysis project Ga0182741, IMG submission 128874) | Enriched Organic Plus compost microbial communities from Emeryville, California, USA - eDNA 5th pass 37_C BE-Lig OP (version 2) (version 2) ... | reverse complement strand
TCACGCCACTGGCGAACAAGGGTGAACATGTAGTCTCTACGCTCTTTCATAATCCTATTATTTTGGGCGTAAAACTACAGCACAGCAGTTAATCAGAAAATATGTACTTGATAGGGCGGATACAACACAACAACCGACAGAAAAAAACGGCTGGTAACATCGGTGTGGCGTTATGGCGGCTGACGTGCAAAGGCTCAACGGAAGTAATTCTATTGAGCTTTTGTGCTATATTTGTGCTGACGTTCCCTGATTGCCGCCACAAACGCCAAGCCGCAAAACGTTATGTGCAATGCTACCAAACCACCGCAGACAAGCGACCACAGAACGATTTGACAATTACTCAACCCCTTGAACAATTTTTTTCCTGTGCAGATAACCCCATTTTTCCATTGCCAATAAAACCTCGTTCAGCGTTTGGCTGTAATCAGTTAATTCATACTGAACCGTAACAGGTTTTGTATTACAAACTTCACGACTAACCAATCCGTTCATTTCCAATTCTTGCAATTCTTTCGACAAAATACGAGGGGAAATTCCCGCTTCTCTCGACAATTCATTAAACCCTTTTTTACCGCTTCGTAGCACCGAAATCAGGATTAACTTCCATTTACCGCCTACTATATCTAACGTATCTCTGATAGCCATTTTGGCTTTTGAGCAACTTTCTACCGTGTGTTTTGCCATATACTATTCTTTTTGTAAGTACTATCCTTTTTGTAAAAGATAACAAAGGTATAGTATTTATTCTGAATTTTGCATCAGAATTTAAAAATTAAAATTATGTCACAAAAAACAATCAAAATCACAGGATGGACATTGACCATCATTTTAGGACTTGTGTTTACAATGAGTGCCTTTATGAAACTTACGCAAAACGAAACAGCTTTGGCTCAGGCTTCTTCGTTCGGGATTGATACCACCACTTATCAGTTCATCGGGATTATTGAAATCATCTCGCTGATACTCTTCATTGTTCCGAGAACAGGAATTTTAGGGACATTGTTGTTAGTAGCCTATTTGGGTGGAGCTATTGTCACACATTTGCAACATCAACAACCGATAGCAATGGCGGTTATTTTTCAAATGCTGCTTTGGATTACGGCGTTTATTCGTTTCCCCGAACTGAAGCAAAGGATTTTTTTAACTAAAAAAGTACAACAATGATCATACGCAGAAACATTTCAAAAATAACTCAAAACCATTGGCATAATGGTTTTTTGGGAACAGGACATCGTGCAATGGCGGTATTGGACGGTGTATCTTACAAAGACAGTGACCCTTTTATTTTGTTTATGGACGACAGCCTGAACCTTCCTGGTGGAGAACCCGTAGGAGGAGCACATCCACACGCTGGGTTTGAAACCTTGAGCTTGGTTTTGGAAGGCAATGAAAAAGATTGGAAAACGGGAAGTTTTGAACTAATGACCGCCGGAAAAGGCATTATCCACACCGAAGAAATCACTTCCAAACAAAAACTTCGTATGCTGCAAGTGTGGTTGGTACTACCGCCCGAAAAGCGATACGCTCAACCTTTCTTACAAAAGATACTATTGGAAGACGTACCCAAAATTAAAACCGATACATACGAAATTCGTGTGTATAGCGGAAGCAGTAACGGATTGATTTCGCCATTAAAAAACCATACGCCATTTACTTTGGTGGACTTCAGGTTAGACAACCGAGCTGTGGTATCACAGGAAATTCCATCGCACTATAATGGTTTGGTATATGTATTAAAAGGCAGTGTGAAAGCAGGCGACAAAATCATCAATGCCGAACAAGCGGGTTGGCTTGATAAAGCGACTGAAGACGGCGATACCGAAATACAATTTGAAGCATTGGAAAACGACACCCATTTTGTGTTGTATGCAGGACAGCCTCATAATGTTCCTGTGGTTCATCACGGACCTTTTGTAGCAGACACAATGGAAGACATCGCACAGATGTATCGAGATTTTCGTCAGGGAAAATTTCCGCATTTGAACGATTTGCCAAGTGAACAAAAAATCACTTCCTTTTCAGAATCGAGGAAACCTATTATCAATTAAAAACAAAAATAAAATGAATTTCAAACAATATGACGATGGCAAAGAAGGGAGATTCTTTGTTATCTTAGACAACGGAATGGAGTATCCGCCCTATGAACTACATGTTTGATTGCCCAATAATTTTCTTATAATTCTGCGGGTATAGTTCTTTTAGTTTTTTGTGGTTTATGGTCATGATATTTTCGAGGGTGTATTGCAGCCACCGGAAGGGGTTCACTTCATGTTTTTTGCAGATGGCGAAGAAGGAATAGATCATGGCTGCCCGCTGTGCCGCTTCATGACTTCCGGCGAAGAGGTAATTTTTGCGTCCCAGGGCCAATGGCCTGATGGCGTTTTCCACCAGATTGCTGTCGATCTGCAGATTTCCGTCATATAAATAAGCAGAGAGCGCATCCCATCTGGCATAAGCGTAGGCCATGGCTTTTCCGATCTGACTTTTGGGCAGTGTGTTTTTTATTTCCCGGGAGATCCATTTGCCCATTTCGTTAATCACCGGAAGGGACTCGGTTAACCGGAGTTCCCTGATCTGATTTGCAGCCAGCTTTTCTTCCCGGGCCTGCCTTTCCACCGCATAGAGCCGCTGGATCAGCAATAATGCTTTTCCAGCCCTTGGCCGGTCATTATCCAAAGCGCGCTCGAACTCACGCCTTGCATGTGCCCAGCAGGCCAGATGGATTACGTTTTTACTCCGTGCATATTTCTCGTAAACGGTATATCCATCTGTCTGGAGGTAACCCCTGAAGCTGCCCAATATGGGCAGGGGTGCGCTGCTACCACGGGTGGGACTATAATCGAACAGTACGGTTCCGTCCAATGGCGCGTGGTAAACCCAATAATAACCCTGGTGGGCGGCTCCCTTTTTGTCGCTGTCCAGTACTTTTATCGGACTCTCGTCTACCTGTAAATAACCGTTGGCTTTGGTATCGAAGACCAGCTGTTCATAAAGCGGCTGGAGTTTGATGAGCGCTTCCTTTGTCCAGCCTTCGATGGTTGATGAGGGTATCTGTATGTTTTCCCGGGCGAAGATCTGCTTCTGCCGGTACAGCGGGAGATGATCGGCATACTTGCCCGTCAGGATCATCGCCAGCAGGCCCGCCCCGGGGATGCCCTTGTCGATCACCCTTTCGGGAAGTTCCCCGATACTCACACCATCACCGTTTTTAGCGGCATACTTGTAACGGATATACCGCTTGATATAGAACTTCGCAGGCTCGCATTCCAGCTCCTCGGTGATTTCCCTGCCGATGCAGACCATATCCGACAGATCACCCTCAGGGTGGATCTCGATTTCCTGGACAGGAAGATGTTCGGGAAGTTTTGCGCGCCCCTTATGGTTCGGGCGTTTGCGTACATATTCGATCTTTTCCTTTATTTCTTCCTGCTGCTGTTCCACCGCGGCGGGTTCCGCATCGAAAGGCAGGGATGTCTGGTTAGGGTCACCTTCAAAGCGTTCGCGGCTCTGGCCGAACTGCATCCGCCTGTACATGGCCAATTGCGATTCCAGGTAGTCGATCTTTTCATCCTTACTGGAAATAACCCGTAAAAGGTCTTCTTTCGATAGGTCTTCCAGTGCCGTTTGCATGGCATGAAAATACAGATAATCAGTGGGACACGCAAGCAAAAAACAATATTTATGATGGATTCAGGCCGTCTTTTTCAATGAAAACCGGTGCCGCCTGCGGCTCTTCTCCACGACGATCCCCTCCACCATCAGCACCAGCCCGCTCCAGTCGATCTCGCCACCCGGCTCACTGCTTTTGGGCAGCGGGAAAGTGCCGCCCTCCAGTCTTTTGTAATACAGCACGAACCCGCCGTGCTCCCAGTGAAGCAGTTTCATGTGTGTGCGCCGACGGTTCAGAAACACAAATACATCACCGCCGGTCGCACTCCGTCCAAGACCACCGCAAACCAGGCCGCAAAGCCCGTCAAAACTTTTACGCATGTCGCAATGGCCGCCATATAGGTAATAACGGTGAGAAGAACCAAGGCTGAACATCAGCCCAGCGCGATTAACCGGGACAGTAACCCCAGGTCGGCCGAGGAAACTTCCAGCCGCACACCGTTGGGGTAAACAACCGATAAAACTGAATGGCCTGCAACACCGGGGGATCCCATCGGTATAAAACCGCTATCCCCGACAGATCCATCTTCTCTCCAGCGGGCAATCCAATAACCAAACTTAGCCAGGGTGATGCCATGCTGCAGGCAGAATTCCTTCCGCGTCAAACCGCTCTCACGCCACTGAACAACCAGGGTAAACATGTAATCTCCACGCTCTTTCATAATCCTATTATTTTGGGCGTAAAGCTAAAGACGATCAATTAATCAGAAAATATGTACTTGGTCGGGCGGATACTATTAGATGACCTTAGAATCACTACGAAATGATCAAACCTTTCTTTTTGGCATTATTCATTTATTTGTCGGCAGTCAGTGCGCATGCTCAACTAGCTGTGGACCGTATTGTGATCCACGCAGGACTGCATATCGGTGGCGTTGCGCCGGCTTCCATACCGCAGGAAATCCGCTCCATTGACAGCTATCGGCCTATAACACCGATTATTTTGGGTGTGGAAGTCCCGTTTTATCGAATCAATGACAGGTGGAGCTTATCTTCGGGGCTGAATCTGGTTAACAAAGGGATGAAAAGCAGTGCTTTCGCTGAAAACTTTCGGGCAATGATCGATCTGGAGGGTACACCCTACCGGAATATGATAGGATATTTTACCGGTTCGGTGAACTCCTCTTTCAACAATTTTTATCTCGAACTTCCCTTATCGGCCCATTTTGAGTTAAGCCCTCATTGGTCCCTTCAAGGCGGGATCATGATTGATCAAGCATTAGTACGCTCATTTGAAGGAGGGGTAAGCAATGCATATATCCGTATCGGTGAACCAACGGCCCCTAAAATCGAAATTCCCTCTGCCAGTTTCAATATTTCAAGGGTGGTCAGAAAGACGGATGTCGGGCTGTGCCTCGGAGTTGCCTATAAGCTGGATCAAGTCTGGCAGATAAGGGGAGTTTTTAATTACGGACTGGCCAATGTTATTGACGCGCCTTCGGAAAATATCCCCGTAAAACTCCACAACACCTTTTTGACACTTTCTGCGGGTTATATTCTTCCATTTTCCCGATAGCGAGAAGATATGATAGTAGATTAGCTATTTATTTTTTGCCGATTGTATTTTTATATATCTGTCCATCCTTCATAATCAGTAGAAAGTTTTTTTCCGGGTTAGCGATCAAGGATAAATCTTTCAAAGGGTCTCCATCTACCAATAACAGATCTGCCAAAGCCTGCTCTTCGATGATCCCAAGCTTACCCGGATATGGGCTGCGCAAGCCAGCGAGCTGCAACAATTCACCGTTATCCTGTGTAATCATTTTTAAAATTTCCGCATTCGTAAACCACTTTTGAAGACGCAGAATATAACTGTTCTGACCGTCGTTTAATTCCGGTTCAAAAAGAAAGTCTGTTCCCCAAGCTAATTTTACACCCAACTTTTTCGCTAACGGCCATACTTTGTCCTGTCCCTCTAACACTGGTTTACGCTTTTCTTTGCGTTGCTCATCCATATTGTCGTTATTATCCATTAAATTCTGGAGGCTTAACCAAACATTTTTCTCTGCAAGCAATTTCAACGTTTCCTCATCAAGCATTTGACCGTGTTCAATTGATTTTACACCTGCTTCAACAGCACGTTGCACGGCTCTTGGCGTGTACGCGTGTACCATGACGTAGGTTCCCCAATCTTCGGCAGCCTCGACAGCCGCCTTCATTTCGTCAAGGGTATACTGTGTTACATCGATTGGGTCATAAGCAGAAGATGTGCCGCCACCTGCCATTAGCTTAATCTGGCTGGCGCCAAAGCGCAAGTTTTCCCGTACCGCCGTCAATACCTCATCACGGCCATCGGCTATAAAGGTAGCACCGTAGCGTTCGGCCCTTGACACCATCCCAGAAAAACGGCGTGAACGTTCCTCCGGTGTCCTGAAATCGCCGTGCCCCGCCGTTTGACTTATTGTTGCACCGGAAGGCCATATCCGTGGACCGACGAGTTGCCCTTTATCGATAGCAGCCTTCAATGGGAAAATAGGTCCCCCTGCATCACGTACGCTCGTGAATCCCCGCATGAGCATGTTCCGAGCAGATTCTCCGACTCTATCAACCAAAAATTCCTCGGATAGATCGCTGGTCATCATTTGTGACATGGTGAGCGCACCAAATACCAGATGAACATGCACATCAATCAGGCCTGGCATCAACGTTTTACCTTCGCCGTTGATTTTAACTAAATCTTTGTCCTGAACAGCAATGGTTGATTCGCTGATCTTTTTGATTGTGTTGCCTGATATCAATACATTCATAGGGGCTGTGAGCGCTGATGCACGATGGTCAAGAATTCGGACATTCTCAAACAGGACCTGTTTTGTCTGTGCTACCGCAGTGGAAAAACTGACAAAAAGAAAAACAAGAGCAAGTGCTAATTTCATAAAAAACAGAGCTTAAGATAAAAATAAAACCAGATATTAATCTCTTTCTTTTTAAGCACCAGATACATCTTCTTATGTCGGAAGCCCAGGATGAAGAAGATTGGTCATTGCACCTTAGATGCGGACGAACCGGGCGTGAGTGAAGCACGGTAGATCAACAACGGGACAGTGGAATCATAAGCCAGTCTTTTCGTGACACTTGATTTGAACATTCCCTCCAGAAACCCATGTGTCCCAGCGATACTAACTAACAATTGCGCGTTGTTGTCCCTAGCAAAACCGGCGACGCTGTTTGCGGTATTCCGGGCAGTCAGAAAATGGTACGAAGGAGCTAGCTCATCAAACATGCCAAATATATCCCCCAATCCGGCATATAGTGCCGGATTGGGTGTTTTATCCTTATTTCTGCCAACATTGACAATCATTAGTTTTGCGTCAAGCATCCTTGCAAATATCTTAATTTCTTCGTGCGGTATATGGTTTTTCAAATCGCTGATGACGGGTAATGCTAGCACGATATTTTCTATCTTTTTAAACCGGGTTTTGGCGGGAACGATCAGAACAGGAACATCCGCACGTTGCGAAACCCGAAAAACATTGCTTCCGATTAGTTTCTGTCCGGCTTTGCTTCTTCCTGTAATCCCCATTACGATCCGCGAAACCTGATATTGACGAACCAAAGCGGCAATACCATCCGCCAGGATTTCATTGTTTACCATACAGATCACTTCTGCACCCATTTTCTTGCTCAATCTCTTCCTGATGTTTTCAAGTGCTTTCGAAAGCGTTTCCCCGGATGTATTTTCCGCGGCATTGCTATGGTATAAGATAACCCTATTGGTGTTCAATTGCCCCAGCCAATCCAGGGCATATTGCGCAGCATCCAAGGAGTTGTCAGAGAAGTCAATCGGTACAAGCAGGGATTCCATATTACCGCTATTTAAATTCATAAACCCTATAAAGATAACCAATTCCGTTTACTTGCCTTACAAAATCGAAAATATCCGGGCCGTCTTTTGCAAATCTGCCCGTTTTCAGTGCTGAGCACCTGACTCCGGATGACAATGTCCGGCGAGGATACCTCTGGCTTTATGCGCCTTATTCAATTGAATAGCATTTACCCCCGTTGCTTTGCTATTCACACGTATAGATGCCGAGAATTTTACCAAATTTGATAGAAAACGCCCCACACTTATAGGTGTCCGTTTCGGAAACATCCTTTTTGCTGAAAGTCGCAGCCATCAATACACTTGCAATGAGCAGCAAGTGATGATAGTTTTAAAATGATACATGTGCGGTCGTTCGGATTAAAAAAACCTTCCGTACTTCTTTTTTGTAAGCGAAAGATTGATTATCTTTCCACCGAATTACAACCGCGACGGCTACCATTAAGATATTAGATACAAAACAGCAACATATGAAACCTATAGGCTGCCTTTTATTGCTATTAGTGGCATTTTCAATGCCCAGCTACACGCAGGAATCCCTGTCGCCCTTTCTTTTTGACGACTACCACGATGCGGTGGTACATTTTCATGGCGGACAAACATCGACTGAAAAAGTGAACTATAACCTGGTGGAAAGTGCACTTTATTTCATCGATCAGCGGGATGGGCAAGTAAAGGTAGTGGCTGATTATCGGGGTATCGACTCACTTGTCATCGTCGGGCGCACGTTTCTTCTCGACGGTAAAAATGCATTGGAAAAAGTATCGAGCAGCCCCACCATGTACATCCGATTCAACGCAAACAGTACGCTCAAACCACCTCCCGTCGCCTACGGCGGCACCAGCAAGCTTGCCTCGGTCGACGTTTATTCGACTGCCTTTTTTCAAGGTTTGGGATCGGACCGCAAAGCCAAGGAGCATGAAGTATCTGAAATTTACCACGATTACGTTATCGAGCATGGCGGAAAGCAGAAGAAGTTCTCCAACTTCAAGCAGCTCTACCGGATATATCGTGACCACAGCGAAATATTGGAGAAATACGTAGCTGATCACGAGCTGGACTTCAATGATGTAAAGGGCATCCTTGCATTATGCCGTTATGCCGAAAGCCTGTGACACGGCTATCGTTCAGCTATCTTTGGTCAAAAAAGGCCGATAGTTTAAACTGTTACTTCCCCTTTATTTTCCTCAAATACCCCTAGCTCATCTTTAATCCAGAGCAGGATGAAAACGAGGGTTACTGCAAAATTACGACAAGTATCGGATGTTTCTATGAATCGCTACATTAGAACCGAACTGTCTTAGCTTCCAATTCGGCGAGGTGTTGAACTTCACCGATGGCATTGGACTTGGCAACTGGATTGCCGGGCGCAAGCAATGGAGTACAACCTTATTTACTGAATAAAAGCGGTGCCAAGCGATTATAGACGAATTATCAACTAATTTTACGGAAACATTAAAATTTAGGACAAATGCGAAAAATATCACTTTTCATTGCAATGAGTTTAGACGGTTACATTGCAAAACCTAATGATGACCTCAGTTTCTTAAAACTTGTAGAAAAAGAAGGCGAAGATTATGGCTATGCCGAGTTTACGGATACAATAGACACCTTAATTATTGGCAGAAAAACCTATGATTATGTACTTAAAGAAATTGGTTCTTCTCATTACGATAACGGACAAAGAGATGTATATGTCATAACCAGAAATCAACGACCAAATATAGGTAGAACAACTTTTTATACCGGAAATTTGGCCGGGTTGGCTAAAAGACTAAAATCTGAAAACGGTAAAAACATTTATTGTGATGGTGGAGCAGAAGTAATCAATGAATTATTAAAGCACGATTTAATAGACGAGTTTATAATTTCGGTCATACCGGTTTTATTGGGTAATGGAACAAGACTTTTTAAGGACGGAAGACCTGAACAAACACTTGAACTCATCGCTGCAAAAACATACGATACGGGATTGACACAATTACATTATAAACAAAAAAATAAACAACAAACCCATTAACAAGGTATGGTAAAAAAACAAACTAATAATGCGGGCTTGCAGAAAATACGGCACCTGGGAGCGGACGCGGTTATTGATCTAAAGCAATCCGATGAACAAATAAAAGACGCTTTTGAAGCAGAAGCAGGGAAAGGGTATGACGTTGTTCTTGACTTTCTCTGGGGGCATCCAACCGAATTGCTGTTGAAAACCCTTGTTCCCAAGAAAGCAGGGTTTGCCACACACCGAACGCGATTTGTTCAGATAGGTCAATCTGCAGGCGAAAGTATTACGTTAACTGCCGAGACCCTTCGGACTTCGGGACTGGAGTTGATGGGCGTTGGTAATGTTTCTCCCGATGTTATCCCCGTAGCGGTGCAACAGGTCTGGGATTGGATACGGGAAAACAGGCTGACTATCGATATCGAAAAAATACCCTTAACAAACATTTCGGAAGCATGGCAGCGGAAGACCGAAGGAAAAAGACTGGTCATTGTGCCTTAAATACGGATAGAACAGGCGCGGACGCGCTTTCAGTTCCGAGCGATTGATTCCGGGCGACAATGCGCGGTGAGGATGCCGCCGGCTTTTCGCGCCCTATTCGTTTGAATAGCGTCTATTCCCCATTGCTGAGCGCTAAGGTAATTTTTCTTTCGATCGCTTATAAACAGCAGATCCGTATATATTTTTACGTTCTTCGATTGGATTCGTTTGGCAGTGTTAGCATCCAATACTTTCCATTTCACATCGAATCCATAAGGAGCCAAATCTGCTACCTTTTTCTCCAAATCTTCCAAATTTCTCAATGCTGGTATGATACGTGCATGAGGCAATACGCTTCTCAGCCTTTTCAGGTAGTCATCGCCGCCATAGAATACAGCCTCCCTATCCAAATCATAGCTTTTAAGAATACGGGCGAGTGTCTCGGGCGCAATATCCTTGCAATCTACGTATAGGTTTACACTTTTCTCGTTAGCACTATTGTATTCTGATAATAGTGTACATACCTGCTCTAATGTTGGGATGTGTTCACTTTTCGGGCTGTTCCTTTTCTTTTTCAGCCATACATCCGCTAAACTACGTATTGTATATTCCTTGAGCTTTCCATGTGCATTGGTTGTCCTTTTCAAGTCACCATCGTGTAACACCACGGGTATTCCATCTGATGTGGTCCGCACGTCTACTTCGATATAGTCAATGTCGGCACGCAGCATGCTGGCGAAGCCACTTAGTGAATTCTCCGGGTAGCCACTCGCCTTGCCGCGATGTGCCACCACCTTAGGCGACTCACATGGTATCTGCGCATGCAAGCAGGTAACACAGGCGGCAAATATTACCCAAAGAACAACTGGTTTAAGGCGGAAATAATTCTTTCTCGCAAAATCTTTTCGCACAATTTCGTTTATGGATCTATGATTACGGTTATTTTAAATACACACAAACTTACAAAAAGCTTCTCTATCTTTTAAACCGACTTAACACTTTTACAATTGCCAAAAAAATCAAAAAAAATTTGCGCAGCTATTTGACTGCATGTATATTTGCAGTCAAATAGCTGCGCAATGGAATTACGAAGAGATGTATTTCAGGCCATCGCCGACCCCACCCGGAGGGCAATTATCACCATAGTTGCCTTTCAGGCCATGACACCCAGTGCAATTGCCGAGAATTTTACATCTTCCCGCCAAACGATTTCTAAACACATACAAATCCTTGCAGAATGCGAAATACTCCAGCAGGAGCAAAACGGGCGGGAGATTTATTATCAATTAAACCCCAAAAAACTAAAGGCAATTGCAGATTTTATTGAGCCATTCCGCAATTTGTGGGACGATCGATTCAACAAATTAGAAGCCGTGATGAAAAAATACCAATCAGAACAATAAGTATGGAACGAAAAACGAAAATCCATGCCGAAGAAGGCAAACAGGAATTATTTATAACCCGGGAATTTGATCTGCCCGTGGAGTTACTCTTCAGAGCGTATATAGATCCGGAGATTGTGGAACAATGGATGGGGACAAGAGTGCTGAAACTGGAAAATAAAAAGCATGGTAGCTGGCAATTTGAGACCAGCGATGCACAGGGAAATGTGGTATTTCAATCCGGTGGCGCTTTCCACGACATTGTTCCAAATCAAAAGATCATCCGCACATTTGAAATGGACAATACACCCTTTGCTGCCCAGCTTGAGTTCCTGGAGTTTGAAAAGCTCATGAACGGTACCAGCAAACTTACCATGCATATTATATTCAAGTCGGTTGCAGACAGAGACCAACTGCTCCAATTACCTTTTGCACAAGGCATCAATATGGCACACAACCGATTAGAGGAAGTTGTAATGCATTTAAAATAACATATCATGAAACCATCATGATTTATTCAATCACATAGGGGAATGAATAAACGGCTTCAGCCATCTTGAATGCCGTTGAAATCAAACACAAATGAAAAATCTGATAGCTTCATCGCCGTTAAAAAGCAAAATACACACAGATGAAAAAGCGTAATAAAATCATTTATTGGATTGCCACGGCATGGCTGTCGTTGGGAATGCTGTCGACGGGGATAGTTCAATTGATTAAGATGAAGGAAGAAGTAACCAACATCGAACAGTTGGGATACCCGGTCTACCTTCTTACCCTGATCGGCATCTGGAAAATTTTAGGGGTAATCGCCATACTCATTCCTAAATTTGCATTACTTAAGGAATGGGCGTATGCCGGTTTCTTCTTTGCGATGACAGGTGCTATCTTCTCCCATTTAGCTGGAGGGAACGGTGCGAAAGAGCTCTTTGGACCGGTATTATTATTGGTTTTGACGGTAGTATCGTGGTATTTCAGACCCGCAGATAGAAAGATAAGCCCTACCGGTGGAACCCGTAAATCCGATGAAAAATAAATACAGAATCATGAATAGCCATAAAAAAGAACTGTTGCCCGAGCAACGCGAAGAATTACTCAACGTACTGAAAACACGCTTCGAGAAAAACAGGAATCGCCATAAGGACATTCAATGGGCAGACGTAGAGGCCAAACTCGCCTCACATCCTGAAAAACTATGGGCACTCGATGAAATGGAAACAACCGGCGGCGAACCCGATGTGGTTGGCCGTGACGAAAAAACCGGTGAATATATTTTTTTCGACTGCTCGGTAGAAAGCCCCAAAGGGCGCAGGAGTCTCTGTTACGACCGCGAAGCCTGGGAAGCACGGAAACAACACAAACCTCAAAACACTGCCCTTGACATGGCTGCGGAAATGGGGATAGAAATCTTAACCGAAGAGCAATACCGGGCACTGCAGCAACTTGGAAAGTTTGACACCAAAACATCGAGCTGGGTAAAAACGCCGGCTGATATCCGGGCTCTTGGTGGTGCCATCTTCGGCGATTTCCGCTTCGGGAGGGTATTTATTTATCATAACGGAGCCGATTCTTACTACGGTGCAAGAGGGTTCCGTGGGTCGTTAAGAGTTTGAAAAACCGTGTTCAACAATAAAATCGGCAAGCACTACAGCCTGATTGTGTTTTTCATCTTTTGCGCCATATAGCAATGTGATGTGGTCTTTCTCCTTAACAAAAGAGATAAGCGTATCCATCGCATTGTTTTCCTGCAGTTCTTTCCGATACCGCTTTTTGAACTCATCCCATTTGGCAGGATCATGACCAAACCAGGTCCGCAGCTCCGTGGAGGGTGCTACTTCTTTCATCCACTGGTCCACCCGTGCATTCTCCCGTTTCATGCCCCGGGGCCAAAGGCGATCCACCAAGATACGGAATCCATCTTTTGGATCATACGGCACATAAATTCGCTTTATACTGATTTTTTCCATAGCAGCTTCATAACAGCGGCTTCGATGCATGCCGCCGGTAATATTCAATCTTGGATAAAAACATCGTGGCCATTTTTTCCGCACGCCATTTCGCTTCTTCGGCCTTATCACCCTCAAAAAGGGTGTTTACTGTTTGGCGCCACAAATCCAGCCATGCACTAAAATGTTCTTTTTTAATGGGCAACTCCGCATGCGGCGGGAATGGACCGCCGAAATAGGTATGCTCATCCAGCAAGACCGTCTGCCAAAACCGGTACATTTTGTCGAGGTGTTCGGGCCAACGGTCCTGAATGACGCGATCGAATATCGGGCCGATCAGTTTATCTTCCCGAACGTTGGTATAAAATGTATCCACCAATATCCGGATATCCGCTATCGTTTCGATATCTTTTTTCATGGGAATCTTATTTGCAAAAACATGCGCCTTTACAAATTTCGACAATAAATACCTTACTTATCTGTATTTCGTGTAATCTTTTTGGCCTTTAGTTCCATCCTCCCCCTAGATCCCGGTAGATATTGGTTGCCGCTTTAAATTGCTGCATTTTTGTTTCAACCAGCTCCAGCTTCGATTCCAAAACATCCCGTTGAGTCAGTAAGACCTCCAAATAGTCGGCACGTGCAGCTGAAAACAGATCGTTCGAGATGTCAATGGAACGGGTAAGCGCTGCTACCTCTTCCGACTTTAGGCTATATTGCTTTTCCAGGTTCTTAATGCTGGAAAGCGCTGTAGATACTTCCAGATACGCATTCAAAATAGTCCGTTCGTAATCATACATAGCCTGCAACTGACGGGCATTCGCATTCTTAAACTCCGCTTTGATTGCATTCCGGTTGATCAGCGGTCCGGCAAGATCACCAGCCAGGGAATAGAGTATCGACTCAGGGAATTTCACCAGGTAGGAAGGTTTAAATGCCTGAAATCCCAGGGCGGCCGAAATATCGAAAGCGGGATAAAATTCCGCCCGTGCAACTTTCACATCCAGCTTTGCAGCTGCCAACTCAAACTCCGCCTTTTTGATATCCGGCCGGTTCACCAATAACTGGGAAGGTATTCCGACAGAGACGACAGATGGCCTCATCGTCAAAAAACTACCGGTGTCCCTTGGTATTTCCTGCGGATACCGACCCAGTAAAAAGTTCAGTTTATTTTCAGTTTCTGTAATTCGCTGCCGGATTTCAAATTCAAGTGCCTGGGAGTTGAGCACCTCTGCCTGGAATTTCTGAACCGCCAGCTCCGTTGCACGGGCAGCTTCCTTTTGTACCTTTAGGATGTCGAGCGCATTTTTTTGCAGCGAAATATTTTGCCTGACAATTGCCAACTGGTTATCCAGGGCCAGTAATTCGTAATACGAGTTGGCAACTTCGGCAATGAGGTTGGTCAGCACGAAATTCTTTCCTTCTACGGTCGACAGATACCGGGCTACTGCCGCCTTTTTGGCGTTGTGCAGCTTCTTCCAGATATCTACTTCCCAGTTCGCATACATTACTGCGCCATAATCCATCAACGGATCAGGCACCGCTTTTCCGGGCATGATTTCCGTAGATGCATCTCCCGCACCCTGACTGGTATACCTTCCAACCTTCTCGACCCCCACCCCTATTTTTGCACCCACCGATGGCAATAGCTGCCCATGCCGGAACCGGATGTCATTCCGGGCGATCTCGATTTCCTGCAAGGTGATCTGCAGTTCCTGATTGTTGACGAGTGCCGTATCAATGAGGCTTACCAAATGCTTATCGGCGAAGTAATCCCGCCAGGAAAGAGCCGCCCCGTTGGTCGAATCACCGCCTTCGCGGTTATACCGCCCGGGCACGGAGGTAAGTGCGCTAGGCTGCACCATTGAGGGGATTCTACAGCTTGCCACACATAAACAAAGACTCAATACGAGGATGAATTTATACATGCTATGCTTATCCATTGTGATTAATTTCTTCGGTTAACGGATTTTCTTCTTCATCTTTAACAAGTACATGCCGTTCGGATATCTTCCCGAACAGGTAGTATAGTCCGGGTATGAGTATAACTCCAAACACCGTCCCAAACAGCATCCCTCCGGCGGCAGCGGAGCCTATGGTCCGGTTGCCGATTGCCCCCGGGCCGGTTGCAAAGACCAAAGGAATCAATCCCGCTATAAAGGCAAAGGAGGTCATTAAGATGGGGCGGAACCGCACAACCGCACCCTCAATTGATGCCCGCAACACTGAACTACCCGCTTTATGCCGTTGCACGGCAAATTCGACGATCAGCACCGCATTCTTACCCAGCAAACCGATCAGCATGACAATAGCCACCTGGGCGTATATGTTATTTTCCAATCCGAAGACTTTCAGCAAAAAGAAGGCACCGAAAACACCAACCGGCAACGACAGAATCACAGGCAACGGCAAGATAAAACTTTCATATTGAGCCGCCAGCAGCATATAGACAAAGGCCAGACAGATCAGAAAGATGTAGATGGCTTCATTCCCACGGGATACCTCGTCTTTGGATATTCCGGCCCAGTCGATCCCAAATCCCCTTGGCAAGCTGCTTTTCGCAACTTCTTCAATGGCCTGGATGGCCGATCCGCTGCTGTAACCCGGTGCGGGAGCTCCGCTGATTTCTGAAGCATTGTACAGGTTATGGCGGGTAATTTCCGAGAGGCCATACACTTTTTCCATTTTCATGAAAGCGGAAAAAGGTACCATCTCATCCCGGTCATTTTTCACATACAGCTTCAAAATGTCGTCTGGTAGGGCGCGGTATTGCGGCGAAGCCTGTACAATGACCTTATACTGCCGGTCGAACTTAATAAAACTGATCTCATAGTTGCTGCCGATGAGCGTAGACAAGGTATTCATTGCGTTTTCAATACTTACTCCTTTTTGCTTGGCAAGATCGTTGTCTACGCGAAGCATATACTGCGGGAAGCTTGCGTTGTAGAAACTGAATACCGAAGAAAGTTCCGGGCGTTGGCTCAGTGCCTTTACGAAATCGTTGTTTACGGTCTCCATCTTCTTGTAATCTCCCGACCCGGCCTGATCCAAAAGGCGGAGCTCAAAGCCCCCGGCTGCCCCGTAACCGGGCACCACAGGCGGCTGGAAAAACTCGATCGTCGCTCCTTTCAGATCTTTGGATTTTTCTTCCAACTCTTCGATCACCTGCTGAACGGAATGTTTTCGTTCATTCCAACCTTTTAGGTTGATTAAACAGGTACCCGTATTAGCCCCCGTACCTTCCGTCAGGATTTCATACCCCGCCAACGAAGACACCGACTGCACTCCTTCAATCTCCTTAGCCAGGGTCTGCAGCTCTTCGGCGATCTGATTGGTGCGTTCCAATGAGGCGCCCGGCGGTGTCTGGATTACTGCATAAAACATGCCCTGGTCTTCGTTGGGGATAAATCCCGCAGGAAGTCCATTATTCACCAACCAGGTTCCCGCACAAAACGCCAGCAACAGGATAAACGTAACCGCCCTCCGGTTTACAATCAAACCCAGCAGCTGCTGATATCGGCTACTGAGATTGGCAAACCACCGATTGAACCCACCCAAAAACTGATCGATCAAGTTCTTTTTACCAGGCCTTCCATGGGTATTTTTTAACATCAGTGCACAGAGTGCAGGGGTAAGCGTCAATGCCACCAAGCCGGAAAGCACGATGGCCGTGGCCATGGTGATGGAAAATTGACGGTAGAATATCCCCACGGGACCTGACATAAAGGCTACCGGCACAAACACTGCAGCCATAACCATCGTAATGGCAATGATCGCACCGCTGATTTCATGCATGGCTTCTTCTGTAGCCTTGAGCGGCGATAAGTGCTTTTCCTCCATCTTCGCATGCACGGCCTCAATCACTACGATGGCATTATCGACTACGATTCCAATGGAAAGTACGAGCGCGAACAGGGTAATCAGGTTGAGCGTAATGCCAAAAACCTGCATGAATACAAATGTTCCGATGAGTGATACAGGCACAGCAATCGCGGGAATCAGCGTGGATCGCCAATCGCCGAGAAACAGAAACACAACCAACCCCACCAGGATAAAGGCTTCTACCAAGGTATGAACTACTTTCTCCATCGAGGCATCCAAAAACTTGGAAACGTCGTAGCTGATCTCATAGTCCATTCCCTTGGGAAACGAGGTGGCTTTAATTTCTTCCAGTTTAGCCTTTACGTCCTTGATTACCTGACTGGCATTGCTTCCGTACGACTGCTTTAACGTAATGGCCGCCGAGGGCCGGCCGTTGAGGTTCGAATAAATATCGTACATCGCACTTCCAAATTCGACGTCTGCCACATCTTTCAACCGGAGGATTTCGCCATCGGGATCTGCCCTTAAAATCACATTTCTGTACTGCTCCGCGGTTGTAAACCTTCCAGGATATTTCAATACATACTCAAACGATTGTGACCTTTTGCCCGAACTTTCGCCCGTCTTCCCCGGTGAGGCTTCGAGGCTCTGTTCGCCCAACGCCTCCATCACTTCCTCGGCCGATATATTATAAGCCAACATGCGATCGGGCTTCAGCCAGATCCGCATGGCATATTCCCGCGTACCGAGGATATCTGCCACCCCGACGCCATCCACCCTTTTCAGCTCCGACAGCAAATTGATGTCTGCAAAATTGTAAAGGAATTTCTGGTCGGCCTTCGGGTCGGTACTATATAGGTTCACATACATCAGCATATTTGACTCCTCGCGTGTTATTTTCACGCCTTCGCGCACGACCAGCGGAGGCAGCTTGTTAACCACCGAGGCCACCCGGTTTTGGACATTCAGGGATGCCTGGTTCGGATCGGTTCCTAATTTAAAGATCAGCTGTATACTCGCTTCGCCATCGTTTCCGGCGTCTGAGGTGATGTACTTCATTCCCGGTACGCCATTGAGCGCCCTTTCCAGCGGGATAACGACCGACTTGATCATCAACTCGTTGTTTGCGCCGGGATATTCGGCAATCACATTCACCTTAGGCGGCGATATGGCGGGAAATTGTGTGACAGGTAACTGCAAAAGAGCAAGTATACCCAGAAAGGTAATAATCAGCGATATAACGATCGACAGGACGGGCCTGTGTATAAATCTGTTAAACATGGGATGAATCAGTGAGAGTTGAATTTATTCCGCTTTTAATTGCAGGCTAGCAAAGGCCTCCTTGGGTGCCACAAACTTGCAATCGATTTTGTCGTCATCTTTTGCGGTTTGCACACCGTCGAGCAGGATTTTATCCTTTTCGGAAAGTCCGTCGTCCACTACATACAAATCAGGCATTTCACCGGCGACAGTTATATTTTTCGAACGGATTACACCATCGTTTCCCACTACAAAGACATACATCTTATCCTGGATTTCATACGTCGCCTTTTGGGGGATAATCAACGCATCACGAAGCGGGATTGTCAGTTGAACCTTTCCGGTTTCGCCATTCTTTAACAATCCCTTTGGATTGGGGAACCGTGCCCTGAAAGCAATGTTACCGGTCTCATTATCAAATTCACTTTCAATGGTTTCTATTTCACCGGCTTGATCGAATAACTGTCCATTTGCCAGCAACAGACGCACCAAGGCATTACCCCGGTTTTCTACATCTGTTTCGTAATTCAGGTATTCCGATTCCGAAACATTGAAATAGGTAAAGACATCGCTATTGTCTGAAAGGCTGGTAAGCAATTCACCTTCGTCGACCAAACTCCCCAGTTTCAATGGAATGCGATCAATGGTGCCGTCAAAAGGGGCACGGACCTCGGTAAATGAAAGGTGTAATTTGGCCAGGGCCATTTCTGCGTTCGCTTTACTAAGCTTAGCCTGAGCCATCGCCAATTCATTTTTTGAGACAATATTTTTGTCGGCCAGCGCCTGCGTGTTTTGTAATTCAATGGTAGCCGCTTCCGCTTCGGCCTGTGCTTTCAGCAACTCGGCTTCATACAGCTTCGGCATAATTCTGAACAGCAGCGTACCTGCTTTTACAAACTGGCCTTCGTCTACATATATGTTCTGCAGATAGCCTTTTTCCTGTGCGCGGATCTCGATGTTCCGGACAGACCGGATCTGTGATACATATTCTTTCGTCATCGATGTATCCACGCGCAAAGGAGTGGTCACAGTGAAGGAATGGGCTTGTTCGTTCTTTTCTTCTTTTGGCGTACAGCTGATATAGATCAACACAGCACATAGCGCCATAATCTTGGTGTTTTTATTCATGATACACACGGATGGTTAAGTGTTCTGTAAGGAGGAATCGTTACGACTCGTTCAAAAGCATCGATTAGGTCGTACCACGGTTATCCGTGGTCATTAACGCAATCTGCTCTTCAGATTTTAAGTACCCGTTGTGTAATGTATTTGTGGGAAAGGGAAAAGGTCAAGTACTTGCAGAGGGCATTCCGGTCCCGGGAACCACAATCGCCATGCAGGAAAGCCGTTGTATAGGAAGGTACAATTGCATACTTAGCCAAAGGCATGTATTTCCTGACAAACACGAAATCCATGTCGTCGTCTTCGACACAGGTCACCTCATCCCCGGATCTTTTGATCCCGAAATTTTTTGTGATAATTGGGCCGCTCTGATGGGGAGTATCAACGGTTAGCCGTGCATTTTTATCTACCGGAGCGTGGTATATCCGCCTTTGCTGCACATTGGCATGTGTGCAATCCATCCCCCCAATCAGCAGGAAAAACAGGGATAGAAAATATAAAACGACGGCTTTCATAAACGATTGCAAAAATAATATCCAATCTGAGCGTGCGTATTATCTTAACAATTTTTAACAGTCACAATTTTGTCATTAAACAACGATGTGCAGCCGATCGGAACCGACTGCACGTACATTTAGGTGATTATTGACTAAAAAGTTTATTTACAGTGGATCAACCAGCCGATACGTGCTCTGTTGTATGAACGTCCTTCCAAATAGATCTGTGGCACGTACTTCAATCCGGTGTTCACCCACGGGCAAGTTAGCAGGAATGTCGCCGCGCCAAAGGTGTGTACTGATCACTGCATTCGACGGCCGGCGACCGGGCATCAGTTCGTCGGTGGTATCCCATCGGTAGAGCGATCCGACAAAATCGGGATCGGGGGCTTCCACGTGGCTCATCGGCTTCCACGCACCGTCGTCGATGCGATACTCCACCCTGTCGTCTTTGTATCCCATGAAGAAATTAGCAAAAATACCCGATTGTGTACCGCGGCCCCGTGCCACAACCTTTGGATGAAAGAGTTTTAGCTGAACGTCCTTGGGTTGTCCAACCACCTTATAGTCGACCGTGTATTGATTACCCTTGATCGTTAAAAACGCATATCCTTTCGGAGTGCCATCGCGCATGGTAGAAACCGGTACACCCTGCTCATTCAGCTCACCTGAATACCAGTCGCCGGAAGTTGTACCGGCATTGTATTCGTGAAACGGTTTATCGCCCTGCCAGCCATCTTCTTTGCCATAGAAGTTTTGGCGTTGCAAATGTGTATGTGCCGACATGGAAAACACATTTGGATATTCACGCAGCAAGTCAAACAACCGCTGGCGGTCGGAATCACGGAATGACCCCTCGTCTTCGTGCAATAAGGGGATATGGAAAGCCAGCACCACCAGCTTATCCTTACCTACGTATTTCAGGTCGTTTTCTACAAAGTCCAATTGTGATTTCCGAAATCCGCCCCAATACCCTTTCTGGTCTCTTGGGTCCGGATAAAGAATATCATCCAATATGATAAAATGGGCGTTGCCATAGTTGAACGAATAATTTGCCGGACCAAAGCTTGCTTCAAACGTCTCGTCTGCCAACGAATCAGCTGCCGCATCATAGTCCATATCGTGGTTACCCATCAGGTTATACCAAGGCACCCCCACCTGAGCGGTAGTTTTTAAATAGGGCTTGTGCATGGACAGGTTATCACCCACAAGGTCGCCCAAACTCAACCCGAAGGCAATGTTCTGAATCCCTTTTACCTCAGCCACGACTGCCCGGTTGAAATTTTCCATGTCTTCATCCGTATACGGCTGGGGATCACCAAATATCAAGGCCGTAAATTCAGCAGGTTCCTGCTTTTCGATCAGGGGGAAATCCACCGACTTCGGCAAGGGTCCTGTTGGCGCTACTCCACCGTATTTCAATTGCGGTGATCCATTAGGTTTGTGAATGTAATAGAATTTCGGCAGGTTATTTTCATCCACCGGCACGGTATAGCCTGCTGGCTTAACCACAAAAATGACATTGTCATCGCCGACGGGCAATTCATACCGGCCATCCGCACCCGTAGCGACCACCTGTATTCCGTTGCTCACCGCAACGCCGGCAACCCCCTGTTCGCGGCGGTCGCGTTTGCCATTGCCATTTGCGTCGTTATACACATAACCCGTAACGGTAGATTGGGCATACAGCATACCGGCAGAGACCAGCATCAAAGGAACTAACGTTATTTTTTTCATTCGAATAAATTGTTTTTTTAAAGGCAATGAAGCTTGCATGAGCGGATTTATTCGTGTCGTTTTTTGAACGGTAGCTCATGCAGGTCTCATCTAAATAATTTGTTTATGCGTTACTTGTTTGTTTTAAATGTATCCATGCCGCCTTCGGCGGTTAGCGGCATCAATGCTTCGTAATTTGTTTTTTTGACCGTGATAAACCTACCCGCAAATAAACACTCCCTGCGAAAATTTAATGTTAACCTCCCAATACCATATCGTTAAGACTTAATTCTTGCAATCAAAACATCCGGTTAACAAAGCGAATAGGTGCGGTTGCGGATGGATACCGAAAAACGTTCAAACAACGTGGCTTCACTCCTATCGTGCACGTGTATCGGGGTAATGGGATCGAGTGTATAATATTCGCCGGTCAGCAATAGCTCGTCTTCCTTCTTTTCAATGTTTATTTTGAGAAAGCCGAATCGATCGTCACAAAAATTCTCCAGCCGAACTTGATGACCCTCCGAGTCCATATCCGCAACACGTGGATCGTCTACCAACGCAATGGGATGCAGATCGGCGTATCCCCCTGCCCCAGCGACAACATAGGAAACCAAACTGCCGTCTTCATATGTCTTGGTGAACCGCTGATAATTATGCACATGTCCACTGAAGACAATATCAGGCTTCACTTCGGCTGCTTCAAAAGCACGTTCCAAAAAAGCAATCATAGCCGGACTGGAACCGTGGTTGGTATCGGCCGAATAGGGTGCATGATGCAGACATACAATAATAGCCTGATCGGGTCGATGCATATTGGCATTCCTCAATTCTTCGATAAACCATTCGCGCTGCTCGACAGCAATCGTACCGTGTTTTGTGACATTGGCATATAGGCCGATAAAATTCGCAAGCGGGGTCTGCAACGTCCAGTAAACATTCGGCTGTATCATGCTGAGCCGCTTGCTTCCCCCGGCAAACATAATCTTACGCCGATAGGTATCGCAGAAAACATCCATGAAGGTATCCAGGCTTTGGTAAACAAGATCGCTAGCTGGATTGATATCCCCGTCGTGATTACCCGCGATGGCAAATATCGGAGCTGGATAGTCTTCGTACGGCGCGAAAAACTGCTTGGGGTATTCGCTGGCTTCTCCATGGTTGTATACAATATCACCCAAGTGGAATAGGAAAGCCGGTTTCTCGGAAGCGGATGGATTTTCACCGGCTTGCTGTGCAAGCTCGGATGCAATACGTGACTGGAATGCTGAATGCCGTACACTTCCGGTATCACCTACCATGTGAAAACTCATCCGCTGCTTTAAAAACCAGCTAACATCGCCCAATACCTCCCGGATATTTAATCGGTAGGGATATGTACCGGTCGGATGGGGCAGCGGTTTAACTACGTGGGAATCGTCGAGTAGGTGATTCAGAAATACGGGGGTTGTTCGCTTCAAGTTCATCACCCCAAAGTTAACACGGGTATATTAAACCCGTGTTAACGGAGGGATAAATAGCTGTGCGTAAACGGCGATCAATCACCCATCGGCTTAAAGCGAGGCAACCTGTTTCAAATCAATGACAACGAAATTACTCGCATCTCTCCCCGCTAGTAATAGCAAATCACCGTCTATGGAAATCCCGTACACAACGCGGAACAATGATTTATCCTGCATATACGAACGAATGACCGGTTTATCAGCGTCTTTAATGTCAATGATTGCAAGCGAGTGGTTGATGGAGTTCAACACGTAGGCGTTATCGTCTTTAATCGCGATCCTCCCGGGACCACGCATATCCGGATCTCTGATATAATCCGATATTTTGGGAGACAGCGGCTCAGCGATATCAAATGACCAAAATGTCCCTGCATTATAGGCCACGACATACAAGGCATCGTCCTTTATTGCCAATGCACACGTTCCTTTCAACAAATCCGGATCATGGATTTTGCTGCTAATTACGGGGTGAACTTTATCCCTGACATCAACCGTAATCAACGAAGACCCCGGGCCATACGCTGCCAGATACAACACCTCGTTATGCACCAGTGCCGCGAAAGCACCGTCCCCGGTATGGAAACTACTGATAATCTCCGGTCGTTCCGGCTTACGGATATCCAGAATATATACTTTGGATTCTGAACTATGTGTTATATATGCATAATCACCATCAATCCAGATTTTACGGAGACGAGTGTAATTGGAGTGATAATAATCCAAATAACTCCCCGGTCCACCTACCGTAATCGCCGATATCTTTGCCGGGTGGTTTGGGTCCCGCACGTCGTATACACTGATGCGGCAGTTGGTCATGGATAGGACATACAAGTAGTCACCTTTTAAGGCAACACTGAAAGCATCCAATATATCCGGGTCCCGTAAACTATGCACGAGAATCGGCTTTTGAGGATTCCGGTAATCGATAATAGCCACATTGTTACCGTCCCTGCATGGGATATAAGCAAACCCATTGTGTGTCACAATGTCCTCTGGCTCATTCAACTCCTTCACATCAACTAAGGAGCCTACAATAGCCGATTGAAAAGGTATTTTTCTCGCCGCATCGATCTCACGGTAATTGCCGTTTACCTTGGCAACCGTTTCCTGCACAAACGCTTTTGCAAATGCGCTCCGTACCATAAACCCTTTGTTCGTTCCCGAAAGGGTAATAATGGAATCCGGCGTTTCCACCGTGATCCCATGGTCCAGCCAGTCTCCTTCCACGGTGGGAAGCGTTCCCAAGCTCCACCATGATGTGCCCCCATTGAGGGTAAGGTATACACATTTGCTGTCGGTATACGTCCCATAGTACGTTGCGCCATACCCAATGTCAACAAAGTCATCGGCCGCACCCTCGAGTTTAGCGCACTTCTCCCACGCATCGCCCAGGTTGGTACTACGGTAAACATTACCGGCTTGATCGCCCTGCAACAAACGGGCAAGACCCGAATAGGTCGTGGCGAACAACGCGGTGTCCGTCAGTTGCTGGACATGATTCCACGTTTCTCCATCGTCTATACTTTTGTATATCGCTCCGTCCCAACCGTTAACAACAAGGCCATTTCCCACCTTTTCCAGCCGGTACAAACCCTTTTTTCCGACCGCTCCTTTATCTGTCCACGTTTCTCCTTTATCCGTGGAACGGTAAATGTGCCCCCCGTTGCTATCCGTGTCCGTCACCAACAACGTGCCATTGGACGTATACATAATCGCGTAAGCCGCTGCATATCCGTCTTTATTTTTATTTTCCGTAAGGGTTTTGACAAGCGACCAATTCCGGCCGCCATCCAGTGTCCGGAACACTTCGGCATAGCCGGTCAGCACGTAAAATTCGTCCCGGTTCCCCGTTTCGGCGATACACGTGATGTCGTGATCCGTGGGTTTTGCCAGAAACCGCCAAGTGATCCCGTAGTTTTCGCTGATGAACAACTGCCCCCGGTTTGCTCCGCGCGTCGCACATAAGATCACGCCATCTTCCAGCTGCCGGATCGCATCGATACGGCCTCCCTTGACGATTTCGTTGACCGTCCACTTTTTGAAGTGCGGCAAAATAGTTTCTGAAACAACCGTACTGTCCAATGGTTGCTGTGCGGATACATTCGCTTCCAAACAACCCAGCAACGCGACAAGCAATCCTATTCTTTTTATCATTTCTTTCATTACGGTCTATATTAATTCTGCCACCACATTTTACCGTTCATGGTATCCCCTCCGATCCGTGAAGCAGCTTCCTCGTAATGTGACTGATTCAGTGATTGCTCCGCCAGCGGATAAGGGATCCGGTTGGGTACCTTGCCATCATTCACATTGGTGGGTCCCGGAACCAGGAGTGGGTACCCGGTGCGGCGGTACTCGCACCACGCTTCCATCCCCGTAAAAAACAGGGCAAAGAATTTTTGCAGATAGACTTTGGGCAGTTGTCCGTCAAATGCCACACCGGATTGCTGCAGATATGCCGGCGTAAATGGGGCATCCCAGTATTCAAATGAAGCCTGGATCGCCGATTCATACAGGGTCTTCGCATCCGCCGAATAAAAGCCTTTAATCGCTGCCTCTGTCTTCAAAAACAAGACTTCAGACCAGGTCATCCAAATGGCAGGTTCTGTATTCGACTGGAAACGGGTACCCAGATACGACTGGAAATTATATCCGCCGTTGTAGTTGGCTGACTCAGATACCGGCAGCGCATTAGGCAGTCCTACGTATTCCGGATGATCCGTACCCATGCTCGCGTTGGTTGGCCGCGCATATTGAAACAACCGGCTATCGTTAAACTTAGATAACGAGTCGACGATAAATGCGCTGACAGATTTATACTTGAAATCAAAGTCTCTCACAAAATTCGGGGCCAGTGGATAAACATCCGGCAGGCTACCGCTGTACCGGTATACAAAATTATCGGCATTGCTTTCCATCAACGGAAACCGGTCCGGATTGGCTAACATTTCCCCGATCAGCGTTTCTGTCGCAGGCGATTTTGCCGACATCCGCATCAAAAGCCGCAATCGGAGACTGTTTGCAAACTTCTTCCATTTCAGCATATCACCGCCGTATATCGGATCACCTCCGTAAGCCAGCCCTCCGGAAACATCAACCCGTTCGGCCAGTTCCTGCAACCTGGCTACCATGTCCGAATAAATGCTTTCCTGCGTGTCGTATGCCGGTGTTAAAATCCTTTCGGAATCCGCCTTTCCCGCGTCTGTGTACGGGACATCCCCAAAGGTGTCGGTAATCACCGAAAAGATATAGATTTTGATGACCTCCGCGATAGTCGCGTAATTTGTTAACCCTTCACCTTGTCCACTCATGTCCACGATGTCATTCAAATCCCTTAGGCGCCCATACAACCCCCATATTCCGTTGGAGTTTGCGGGTTGCAGCTTAAACCGCTGCACTTCAGTGAAGGTATTGTTCATGCAGGTATATTGAATCAACTCGTTGTTCAACTCAAAGGCATTGCCCACAAGTGTATTCGAAATGTTGTATAGTACCTGCGGCAAAACCACGCCGGGATTTACGTTTGCAGGCACATTCGGATTGATGTTGTCGATCTTTTCGCATCCACTTAACGAGAGGATGGCGAAACATACTAGAAAGGTCTTTCGCATCGCTGTTTTCTTATAACGTGATTTTAATATCTATTCCAAAACTCCGAGTCGATGGAATCTGTGCATTTTCTACACCGGGAACAACCGTACCGCCTGATACGAATGAGGTCTCCGGATCAATGTTCGGCACGTCGGTTAGCAACAAGAGATTCCTTCCAACCAGATTCACTTGGACGGACTGGAAAGGGCCGCGCCGAAGCAGCCGGTTAGGTAACCGATAGCCAAGGATAACCTCCCTGAGTTTGATAAAAGAGGCATCAAATGTACTTGATTCCACATTT
>Ga0182741_1001750_pt1 | contig 27114 bp, 16 predicted proteins | sample eDN5th37CBELigOP_FD_128874 | JGI IMG/M metagenome (GOLD analysis project Ga0182741, IMG submission 128874) | Enriched Organic Plus compost microbial communities from Emeryville, California, USA - eDNA 5th pass 37_C BE-Lig OP (version 2) (version 2) ... | reverse complement strand
CGGAAACGACGCGATCGTTTCGGTCAGCCGTGCGATCCGGGCGGCCTCCTCGATGCGTCGATCCACCCGCTCGGCATCGACGTCCGCGAGCAGCGGCGTGGGCGGAGCGTCGTCGGCGCCCTCGTCGCGGGGCAGCCCCAGCGCAATGTTCTGCGCGATCGTCTCGGAGAACACGAAGGGATCCTGCGGCACGACGCCAATCGCATTGCGGAGCTGCGACAGCGAGAGCTCGGGAAGCGGCACGCCGTCCAGAAGGACGACACCGCTCGTCGGGTCGTACCTTCGGGTCAGCAGCGCCACGATCGTCGACTTGCCCGCGCCGGTCGGTCCGACCAGCGCCGCGGTCTGCCCCGGCTCGATCCGGAAGCTCACGTCCTCCAGCACGAGCCGATCCGATTTCGGGTAGCGGAACGAGACGTTGCGGAACTCGATTCCGCCGCGGACCTCGCGCAGCACGGTCGGCTCGGCGGGATTCTCGACCGCCGGCCGGCGCGACAGGATGGCCTCGATGCGGGCGAGCGCCGCGGCACCGCGCTGGAAGAGGTTCGTGACCCAGCCGATCGCAATCATCGGCCAGATCAGCATGGCCAGGTAGATGCCGAAGGCGACGAAATCGCCGGGCGACATCGCGCCCCGCATCACGAGCGTGCCGCCGTACCAGAACACGATGAGCATCCCGACGCCGGTCAGGGCCGAGAGCGTCGGATGGAAGACCGCCGAGATCCGTGCGACCACCATGTTCTTCTCGAGGTAGCCCGCGTTCAGCTCGTCGAACTCCTCCTCCTGCGCCTCCTCCTGATTATACGCGCGCACGATGCGCACGCCGCTCAGATTCTCCTGCACCATGGTCTGCACGACGCCGAAGTGCTCCTGCACGGCCTCCCAGCCGGTATGCAGCCGGCGCGAGAAGTACAGCATCACCGGCCCGAGCAGGACGAGCGGCAGCAGCGCGACAAACGTGAGGCGGACGTCGTAGCGCAGCATGAACGACAGGGAGAACGCGGTGGCCACGACCGTGTTCACCATGTACATGATGCCCGGACCGATGGCCATGCGGACCGCATTCGTGTCGTTCGTCACGCGGCTCATCAGGTCGCCCGTCCGCACCGAGTCGTAGAACGCAGCGTCCAGGCGGAGCAGGTGGTCGAACAGGTCGTCGCGCAGGTCGTTCTCCACGCGGCGGCTGATGCCGTTCAGCAGCTGGCGCATGCCGAAGCGCGCAATGCCGCCGACGGCCGCGATGGCGACGATGGAGAAGGCATGGAGCGCGATGCGCCCGGTGGTGATGTCGGGCTCCGCCAGGGCGTCGATCCCGCGGCCGACGGTCCAGGGGACGAGTGCCGCGAACCCCGCGGCGGCCACGATCAGGACGATCCCCGCGATGATGCCGCCCGCGTAGGGCCGCGCATACGGCAGCATCGACCGAAACGTGCGGATGGAACCGCGTTGCGGAGTGTCCTTCATTCAGGTCGCCAACGGTCCCACGGAGTGCACACCGGCCCGGACGGTCAAACGCTGCGAGGTACGAAAAAAGCCCGGCAGGACGCAGGTTTTCGAGGGTCTACGCGGGTGCGTGCGGCACCCCGGACATGGCATATCGGTTGCACCTTTCCGGAGCGAGAAAAACGACACGACAGGCAGACGGTATTGGACGGAGCGGATGCAATCAAGCTGCTCCGGCACTCATTTCAGGAGAATGCTCATGCCGCGTACGAACCGATGGGCCGCGCTGGCCCTGATGATTCCGCTGGCGATGCTGCCGGCAGCGTGCGGCGACAATGCAGACGAGCGCGCCGCACTGGAGCAGGACGAGCTTCAGCGTGAGCTGGACCTCGCACTCCAGGGCGACTCGCTCGACGGCACCTTCCAGGACACCGCGCAAGCGATGGACACGGTGCCCGAGCCGGCAGCGCCGGCACCCGCCGCTCCGCGGCAGGAGGCACCGCGCGCGTCCACGCCGCGGCCCGCGCCGTCGAACAACACGCCCGCGCCCGCACCGCGTCCGGCCCCGCGGCCGACCACGTCGACGGTGCAGGCAGGTACGACCTTCGCGCTGCGTCTGAACGAGGAGCTGTCGACGGAGCGTAATCAGGCGGGCGACGGGTTCACGGCGACGCTCGCGGAGCCGATCCTCGACGCGAACGGCGACGTCGCGATCCCGGCCGGCGCCACGGTGCGCGGCCGCGTGACGAAGTCCGCGAAGTCGGGCCGCGTCGGTGAGACCGCCGTGATCACGGTCGCGTTCGAGGCGGTCAGCTTCAACGGCCGCAGCTACCCGCTGCAGGCGACCGTCGTCGAGGCAAACCCCGAGCGTCGCAACCGCACACCCGCGGGTGAGCAGGTCGCGAAGGCAGCCGGTGGCGCCGCCGCCGGTGCGGTCCTCGGTCGCGTGCTCGGCAAGAGCACCAGCTCGACCATCAAGGGCGCCGTCATCGGTGCCGCCGCAGGTACCGCGATCGCAATGGGTACGGCCGACGTCGACGCGGTGCTGCCGGCCGGCTCCCGGATGGTGATCCGCCTCGACGCTCCGATCGAGGTGCGCCGGACGACGTAAGGCAGTTGGTTCCGGCGATACAAGGAAAGGGTGCTGTCCCGTGTGGGGCAGCACCCTTTTCGTGCATCGAGCGGAGCTTTTCACTGCGGAGACCGCGTGCACACCGCTGATCAGGAACGGAGTCTATTCACCGCAGAGGCGGAGCGCGCGGAGGATCGCCCTCCGCGCCTCTGCGGTGCGATCCCTCCCACCGGCCTCCGTGTTCCTCCGTGTTCTCCGTGGTAGAAAACCACCGTCAGTATCCGGCCGCCTTACCGCCGGTGCGCGGATCGAATGCACCGCGCCAGCGGCCGTCCCGCCGCAGCAGCGCCGGCGACGTGCCGATCGCTCCAAATTCCTCCAGCTGGTGGCCATACCCGCGCAGCGTATTCAGCACGTCCTGCGGGAAGCCGCCGCGCTCGTAGCGCAGCACGTCGGGCAGGTGCTGGTGGTGGATGCGCGGCGCGGCGACGGCGGTGGTCACGTCCATCCCGTGATCGATCATGTTCGAGATGACCTGCCACGTCGCAGTGATGATGCGGGGGCCGCCGCGGGCGCCGGCAAGGATGATCGGACGATTGGTTTCGGGCTCGAGCACGATCGTCGGCGTCATCGCGGAGAGCATCCGCTTCTCCGGCTCGATCGCGTTCGCCTCGCCCTGCACCAGGCCGAACATGTTCGGCTCGCCGGGCTTCGACGTGAAGTCGTCCATCTCGTCGTTCAGGAGGAAGCCCGCGCCGGTTACGGTTACGCCCGAGCCGTAGAGGTCGTTGATCGTCGTCGTGAGTGCGACCGCGTTGCCCTCGGCGTCCACGACCGAGAAGTGTGTCGTGTGCTCGGGCTCGTCGAACTGCAGGGAACCGGGTTGCACCTCCGCTGACGGCGTCGCGCGGCCCGGCGTGATCTGGCGGCGGAGCTGCGACGCGTACTGCTCCGAGAGGAACTGCGGCCGCGGGATGTCGACGAAGTCGGGATCGCCGAGATAGTGGTTCCGGTCTGCGAACGCGCGGCGCATCGCCTCCGCGGTGTAGTGCAGCGCCTCGGGGGAATGCCAGCCGAGGGCGCGCAGGTCGTAGCCCTCGAGGATGTTTGCGATCAACGCGAGCGTGAGGCCGCCGGAGCTGGGTGGCGGCATCGAGATGACCGTGTGACCGCGGTAGCTGAAGACAACCGGGTCGCGCCACTTCGCCTCGTAGCGGCGCAGGTCCTCGTGGGTGATGATCCCGCCACCGCGCTGCATCTCGGCGACGATCAGGTCCGCGGTCTCGCCCTCGTAGAAGCCGGCGGGCCCGCGCTCCGCGATGCGACGCAGCGTCGCGGCCAGCTCGGGAATGCGCCAGCGCGTCCCCTCGGCGATCGGCTGCCCGTTCGGCAGGAACAGCGCGCGCGAGCCCTCGAACCGGCCCAGCCGGTCGGCGGCCGCGGCGATCGACGCGGCCAGCTCCGCATCGACGATGAAGCCTTCCTCGGCCAGGCGGATCGCGGGGGCGACCACGTCCTTCCACGGCAGCTTGCCGAAGCGCTCGTGTGCAGCGTACAGGCCCGCAACCGCGCCGGGCACGCCCGACGCGAGGTAGCCGACGACGGACTTGTCGGTCGGGTTGCCCTGCTCATCCAGGAACATGTCGCGCGTCGCCGCCAGCGGCGCCTTCTCGCGGAAGTCGAGCGCCGCGGTCGTGCCATCGGCCAGACGCACGACCATGAATCCGCCACCGCCGATGTTGCCCGCCTCCGGGTAGACGACGGCCAGTGCGAAGGCGGTTGCCACGGCAGCATCGATCGCGTTGCCGCCGTCGCGCAGGATCCGGACACCCGCGTCGGTCGCGAGCGGTGCATCACTCGTGACCATGCCGCGCTCGGCCACCGCCGGCGTCGCATCGAGAGGGAAGCGCCAGTCCGCGGGGACCGACTGCGTTACCTCGGACGGCGGTGTGGGCGGTGCCTCTGCGAACGGCGCGCACGCCGACGCCAGGAGTGCCCCGGCGGCGACCACGCGCTTCAGCACGCCGCTGTACGAGTGCCTGTCGCTGGCGGGACGTGCAGCCGCAGGGTGCGTGGTCTCGTGTTCCTCGAGTACGGGACTGCGCTTCAAGTGATACCTCCGATCGGTGAACTTCATCCGCGACGCAGCCGCTCGACAGCGCACGCAGCGAGCGCTGCAGAGCCGAGCGGCAGTACGCGCTCGTCGATGTCGAAGTCCGGGCTGTGGTGTTCGCGGGGATGCTCGAGTGCGGCGCCCAGCCAGAAGAACGTGCCCGGTGCTCGCTCGAGCAGGACTGCGAAGTCTTCGGACGGCATGGACGGCTCCTGCTCGCCGATTGCGCCCGGACCGAGCGTCGCCGTGATCGCCTCACGCGCGAGTGCCGTCATCGCCTCGTCGTTCAGCACCGGCGGATAGCCGTCACGGAACTCGATCTCGCCGCGCCCGCCGAGTGCATCCACGACCTCGAACGCACGCGTGACCTCGCGCTTCAGCATCGCGAGCACGTCCCTGTCGAAGTAACGGATCGTGCCTCCCAGCTCCACGCGCGAGGCGAGGATGTTTTCGGCATTGCCGCCATGGATTCGTCCGAAATGAACCACGGCCGCCGAGCCGGGTGGGATGCGACGCGCCACGGCATTCTGCACCGCGAGGATCGCGTGCGCCGCGAGCACGATCCCGTCCACGCCCTCGTGGGGGCGACCGGCGTGCGCGCTCTGCCCGTGTACCGTCCCGCGCATCGTGACGGAGCCCGCCATGTACGGCCCCGCGCGCAGGAAGCAGCGACCGAACGGCAGGTGTGCGCCGACGTGCAGGCCGAACACCGCATCGACCCCGTCCATCGCGCCGTCTTCGACCATGCGCATCGCGCCGCTCCGGTTCTCCTCGTCGGACATCTCCTCGGATGGCTGGAACAGCAGCCGCACGGTTCCGGCCGGCAGCTCGCCGCGTCCGTGGCGCCCGGCGAGGATCTCGGCAGCGCCGATGAGCATGGCGACGTGCGCGTCGTGACCGCACGCATGCATGACGCCGGCGATGGTCGAGCGGTACTCGACGTCGTTCTCCTCGTGGATCGGCAGCGCATCCATGTCCGCGCGCAGGGCCACGGTGGGTCCGGTGCCGCTCGTGAGCTCGGCCACGACACCGGTCCGGCCCACCCCGGTCCGTACGGTGAAGCCCAGCTCCGCGACGTGACGGGCTGCAGTCGCCGCGGTCCGTGTTTCGCGGAAGCCCAGCTCGGGATGGCGGTGAATGTCGCGCCGGAGCCGTGTCAGCTTCGGCTGGAGCGCGGTGGCGTGCTCGAGCAGGGTGGTCATGGCGGCGCGTCCACGGTAAGATTGGTCGCGCAATCTGGTCGTGATCCGTAGAGGGGGCAAGGTCCCAGGTGGCTGATAGAAAACCGCTCGACCCGCGGCTGACGGAACAGCGGAATCCGCGCAGCATGCGTATCGATCAGCTCTCGACGATCGAGATCGTCGACCTGATCAACGCGGAGGACCGCATGGTCGCCGAGGCGGTCGGAGAGGAGCGTGCGGCGATCGCGCGTGCTGTGGATATGGTGGTCGACTGCTTCCGGACCGGCGGTCGACTTTTCTATGTCGGTGCGGGCACGTCCGGCCGGCTCGGTGTGCTCGACGCGGCGGAGATGCCGCCCACATACGGCACCGACCCGGAGATGGTGCAGGGCATCATCGCCGGAGGGTACGCCGCGCTCGTCCGTGCGCAGGAAGGCGCGGAGGACAACCCCGACGACGGCGCCGCCGCCATGGACGAGCGCGGTGTGCGTGCGGGCGACTTCGTGCTCGGGATCGCGACGTCCGGTACGACGCCCTACGTGCACGGCGCGCTTCGCCGCGCACGCGAGCTCGGCGCACGCACCGGCTTCCTGCTCTGCACGTACCCGTCACAGGAGCTCATCGCCACCCACGACGTCGTGATCGCTCCGCTCGTCGGGCCGGAAGTGATCACCGGCTCGACCCGCATGAAGGCGGGCACGGCGACGAAGATGGTGCTGAACACCATTACCACGTCGGCGATGGTGAAGCTCGGCAAGGTGTTCGGCAACCTGATGGTCGACCTTCAGGTGACCTGCGAGAAGCTGCGTGACCGCGGGCAGCGCATCCTGATGGAGACGCTGGGCGTCGACCGCAGCCGGGCCGCCGACCTGCTCGAGCGTGCCGGCGGTCACGTGAAGACTGCGATCGTGATGGGCAGCCTCGACATCGATCGTGACGAGGCGCGTCGGCGGCTGCAGGAGGCGGGTGGCGTGATCGCCAGCGTCGTCGGAGATCTTGGTGGCTGACGGCTTCCGCGCGATCGGACTCATGTCCGGCACGTCGCTCGACGGTGTCGATGCGGCGCTCGTCCGGTTCACCGGGCCGCCCGACGCGCTGCACTGGGAGGTCGAGGCGTTCCTCAGTGTGCCCTACAGCGCGGAGCAGCGTGCACTGATCCATGACGCGATCGTGCACGGCGGTGCGCCGGGCATCTGCATGCTGCACGCGCAGCTTGGCGAATGGCTCGCAGACGCCGCGCTCGAGGTGTGCCGGACGGCGAACGTCCGGCCCGAGAGCGTGCGCGTGATCGGCTCGCACGGGCAGACCGTCTGGCACGAGCCACCCACGGCGGAGCGCCGTGGCGCCACACTGCAGCTCGGTGATCCGGCCACGATCGCGGAGCGCACCGGCATCAGTGTCGTGAGTGACTTCCGCGCGCGCGACATGGCAGCGGGAGGGCAGGGCGCACCGCTCGTGCCCTGGCTCGACCGTCAGCTCTTCTCCGTTCCCGGGCGCGCGCGTGTGCTGCAGAACATCGGCGGCATGGCAAACCTCACGCGCGTTCCACCGAAGGGCAGCGACGAGCCACTGCTCGCATTCGACACGGGCCCCGGCAACGCGCTGATCGACGCTGCCACGGAGCTCGCCACGGACGGCGGACAGTCGTTCGACCGCGATGCCGAGCTGGCGAACAGCGGCAGCGTGGACGATGCGCTCCTCGAGGAGCTGCTCGCGCATCCATTCTTCGATGCGGCGCCGCCCAAGTCGACGGGACGGGAGGTGTTCGGCCGGCCATTCGTCGAGCGGATCGTCGCGCGCAGACCGCCCGCGTCGCGCGCGGACTGGTGCGACCTGATTGCGACGCTCACGGTATTCACTGCGCGCACGATCACGGATGCCATCGAGCGGTGGGTCGAGCCGCTCGGCTACGACGAGGTCGTCGTGACCGGCGGCGGCGCGCGGAACCCCCTCCTCATGCGTCTGCTGCGCGAGGCGCTCGACCCCGTCCCCGTGCACGACGGCACCGTGCTCGGCGTCGATCCCGACGCCAAGGAGGCGCTCGCCTTCGCCGCCCTCGCCTGGGCACACCTCAACGGGCTGCCCGGCAACGTTCCCGAAGCGACGGGAGCGGCCGGTGCGCGCGTACTCGGCAGCCTGACGCCGGGCAGATGAGCCAGCGCCAGGGGCGCCGCCGGCAGCAGCCGCCACGTGCGGCCGGTCGCACGACAGGCACGACGTCCGATCCGCAGCGCACCGGCGCAGCCGAGCGGTTTCGCGCCGTCGCCCACCGGCACGCGACGTCGTTCCTCGTTGCGCTCGTCGCGGTTCACGCCGTCCTGTCGCTATTGGCGCTCGATCCCACGCCACACACGGGAGGCGACAACGCCGGCTACATCACGCTCGCCCGCTCACTGCTCGAGCGGGGCGCGTACCTGGAGCTCTGGGATCCCGCAGAGCCGATCCACACGAAGTATCCGCCGGTGTTCCCGCTCGTCCTCGCGGCCGCGATGGCGATCGGGCTCGCGCCGTGGGTCGCGCTCAAGCTGATCGTCGTAGCGTTCAGTGCGCTTGGCGTTGCCTTCACGTACCTCTGGATCCGATCGCGCGGGCGCCCGGCTCTCGCGGCCGGTGTCGGCACGGTCGTCGCGCTGTCGCCCGGCATCCTGCTGCAGAACCACTGGGTGCTGTCCGACGTCCCGTTCTGGGGACTCACGATGCTCGCGCTCTGGGCGGTCGAGACCGCGCCGCGCAATCGCATCAACGCGCGCGCACTGCTCGCAGTCGCGGCGATCGTGCTCGCGTACTTCACGCGCTCCGCGGGGTTGCCTCTGCTGCTCGCCGCCGCGATCTGGCTGGCGTGGCGCAGGCGGTGGACGCTGCTGGGTGTGCTTACAGCGGTCACGGCGCCGCTCGCCGCGTGGTGGATGATCCGCGCGCGCAGTGCCGGCGGCATCGACTACACGGGCGAGCTGTGGATGCGCAACCCGTACGACCCGGCGGCCGGCACGATCGGTGTGCCCGACCTCTTCCCACGCATCGGCGAGAACCTGGTCGCGTACGTGACCACACACCTGCCGTTCCTGCTGACCGCACGCGCCGACACGCTCGGCCTGATCGTGTCGGTTGCCGTCACGCTCCTCGCGGTCGGTGGGTGGGCATGGCGCGTCGCGGCGTGGCGTCGGCTGCGCCCCGCAGAGCTGGTGCTGCCGCTCTACATGGGACTGATCCTCATCTGGCCTGCCGTGTGGGCCGGCGACCGGTTCCTGCTGCCCGTCTACGGCGTGATCCTGTTCTTCGCAGCGGACGCGCTCGTCCAGCTCGTGCGGCGGCTGCGGGCGCCGCTCGCGTTCAGTGTCGGTGCCGCGGCGGTTGCGCTGATCATGCTGCTGCAGCTGCCGTCCGCGGCAGTCGCGGTACGCCTCGGACGCCAGTGCCAGGATGCGTACATCGCCGGCGCACGCTATCCGTGCCTGCCGCAGCCGTGGCGGAACTACTTCGCGCAGTCGGAGCGCATCCCGCAGCTGCTGCCGGAGCGCGCGGTCGTGCTCAGCCGCAAGCCCCGGCTGACCCACGTGCTGGCGGATGGCAGGGCGTACAGCATTACGTATCCGTTCACGCCGGATCCGGAGGCCTTCCTGGCGTTCGCAGACTCCGTCGGCGCACGCTATCTCCTGTTCGATGAGCTCGGCGCATTGAGCCAGAACTACCTCGTGCCGGTCCTCACGCGGCGACCGGACGCGTTCTGCATCATGGACGCGACCGGGCCGACGGGAACCGCACTCTTCGGCATCCGGGAGGACGCGCGCGGGCAGACGTACGAGGCGCCGCAGCGCGGGCCGATCAACTTCGAGGTCTGCGACGATTCGTATCGTCGCCCAGCCGAGTAGCAGCGGATGGAGACACGCAACATCGGACCGCTCACGGTGTCCGTCGTCGGTCTGGGGTGCAACAACTTCGGGACGCGCCTCGATGCAGCGCAGACGGAGCGCGTGGTGCACGCCGCGCTCGACGCGGGGATCAATTTCTTCGATACGGCCGACCGGTACGCGGCCGGAACGAGCGAGGAATACCTCGGTCGCGCGCTGCGCGGCCGGCGGCATGAGGCAATCATCGCAACGAAGTTCGGCAAGCCGGTGGGCGACACACCCGCATCCGCGACCGCCGCGTACATTCAACGCGCGGTCGAAGCCAGTCTTCGGCGGCTCGCCGTCGATCACATCGACCTGTACCAGATCCACGAGCCGCATCCCGAGGTTCCGATCGCGGAAACACTCGGCGCGCTCGACGAGCTGGTGCGCGCCGGCAAGGTGCGCGCGATCGGGTGCTCCAACTTCTCCGCACTGCAGATCGAGGAGGCCGAGCGTACGGCCCGCCAGTCGGGCGGCGCCCGCTTCGTGAGCGTTCAGAACGAGTACAGCATGCTCGTACGCGATCCCGAGCACGACGGCGTACTGGACGCGTGCGAGCGTTACGACCTCGCCCTGCTGCCGTACTTCCCGCTCGCCAGCGGACTCCTCACCGGCAAGTACCGGCTCGGGAAACCGCTGCCGCAGGATACCCGCATCTCCAGCGGCTGGCTCGACGCGCATCACACCGCGGAAAACCTGGAACGCGTGGAGCGGCTGATCGCGTTCGCCGAGGCCCGTGGACACACGATCCTGGAGCTTGCCTTTTCCTGGCTGCTCCACCGGCGTCGGGTCGCGAGTGTGATTGCCGGCGCGACCCGGCCCGAGCAGGTCAGGGCAAACGCAGCCGCCACCGGCTGGCGCCTGAGTGAGCAGGACCTCGCAGAGGTGGATGCGGCACTCGCCGCGTAGCGATGCAGCGCATCGGGCTGCACGACAACACTGTCCTGCGATGAACGCGCAGGGCACACGCCTTGCGCCTGCCTGCGCGGACCGCGGGCACGTTCCAGTAGCGGAGCCGGGAGGGGAGCGCGGATGATCGGAATCGACTGGGCCGTCGTCATCGTCTACATGCTCGCCACGCTCGCACTGGGCATCTGGCTCAGCCGGCGCGCGTCCGGTTCCCTCGCCGACTTCTTCGTCGGCGGCCGCGGCATCTCCTGGTGGCTGGCCGGGACGTCCATGGCCGCGACCACCTTCTCCATCGACACACCCCTCTACGTCGCCGGCGTCGTCGGCACGCGCGGCATCGCGGGCAACTGGGAGTGGTGGGCGTACGGCATCGCGCACGTCATCATGATCTACATGTTCGCGCGACTCTGGAGACGCGCGGAGATCATCACCGACAACGAGCTGACCGAGCTGCGCTACGGCGGCACGCCCGCGGCCACGCTGCGTGCCGTGAAGGGCTTCCTGTTCGCGGTCGTCATCGGCTCGATCGGTGCCGGCTACGCGATGCTCGCGATGGTGAAGGTCGTCGACGCGCTGCAGATCTTCCCATCGCTCGGGCTCGACCTCGGCGACGATGCGAAGCTCTGGGCCATCATCCTGATCAGCGTGTTCGTACTGGCGTACGCGAGTGCCGCAGGGCTGTGGGGCGTCGTCGCGACGGACTTCTTCCAGTTCGTCCTCGCCCTGCTCGGCGCCATCATCGTCGCGTGGTCCGCCGTGTCTCACGCCGGTGGCCTGGGCGAGGTCGTCCGCCTGGCGCAGCAGAACACGAGCTTCGACGCCCTTTCCTTCACACCGTTCAAGCTCGGCGGCGACACCCTGATCAGCTGGTCCCGAACCGCGGGGATCACGGCAACGACGTTCTTCGCGTACGTGACCGTGCTCTGGTGGGCGTTCCGACGCTCGGACGGTGGCGGTGAGTTCATCCAGCGTCTCTCCTCCGTGCCGACCGAGAAGGACGCGGAGAAGGCGGCCTGGTTCTTCAACATCATGCACTACGTCGTGCGCACCTGGCCGTGGATCCTGGTCGCGCTCGTCGCACTCGCGATCTACCCGGACCTGGAGGACAGGGAGCTCGGCTATCCGAGGCTGATGCTCGACTTCCTGCCGGCGGGGGTCCTCGGCCTGGTCGTCGCGTCCCTGCTGGCCGCGTTCATGAGCACGATGTCGACGCTCATCAACTGGAGCGCGAGCTACATGACGAATGACCTGTACGCGCGCTTCATGCGGCCGAAGGCATCCCAGAAGGAGCTGGTCTTCGCGGCGCGCGTCGCATCCGTCATCGTCACCGTGATCGCGGGCTTCGCGGCGTTCCAGTCCGACTCGATTGCGACCGTCTACCGTCTCATCCTGGCGATCGGTACCGGCCCCGGCCTCGTGCTGATCCTGCGCTGGTACTGGTGGCGCATCAACGCGTGGGCCGAGCTCGCATCCATGGTCGCCGGTTTCATCGTGGGCTTCCTCACGTCCGTCGAGAACCCGATCTACTCGCTCGTCATCGACGACTTCGGAATCCGCCTGATGGTCACGGCCGGCATCACGCTGCTCATCTGGGTGCCCGTCATGCTGCTGACGAAGCCGGAGAGCGACGAGAAGCTCGACGCGTTCTACACGCGCGTACGGCCCGGCGGCCCGGGCTGGCGCCGCCAGCGCGAGCGCACCGGCATCGCCCCGGCCCAGGACCTCGCCTCCGACATCCAGCGTGTCTTCGCCGGCGTGCTGATCCTCTTCGGTGCGATGTTCGCCGTCGGCGGCGTGTTGCTGCTCCGCTGGGGCACGGCGATCGCCATGACGATCATGCTGGCCGTGGGGCTGCTCTGGCTGAAGAGGCTCGGCGCGCCGCAGATCGCGCCGGCGACGACGGAAGCCCCGACGCATCCGTCGTAGCGGTCATAGGCGTTCGCCGCGGAGAACGCAGAGCACACAGCGCCGCGTCATGGCGATCTCGGTGCGGCTCGAGTCTTCGAGGTCAATGACCGCTGGTGTCGAGTCGGCAGCAGCATCGGTCACCGAACAGGAGATCAGGAGACCCGCGAATGAAGGTCGGGGTACGTTTACATCGTTCGCCGCTTCAACCACTCGCCTCTGTGTTCCCGGTGTCCTCTCTGGTGAATGTCGGTGTGGCGGCGTCGATCGTCGTTGCATCCGGTGCGTGCGCGCCGGGTGCGACCACGCGGCCTGCAACCGACCCGGCGCCCGGTACGATCGACACGACGACGACCGAGGCACCCAACGCGCTGCCGCCGGTCCCTGACGTCGACGGGCCACTCGTGCTCGACGTCGTCTATCCTGCCGAGGGCCAGCCGATCCCGACCGACTCGAACTTCATCTTCGGCAGCACGGGCAGCGGGCGGGCCCGCCTGACCATCAACGGCGTCGCGGTCGAGGTCGCCGCGAACGGCGCGTTCCTGGCGTTTCTGCCTGTCCCGCGCGACGGGGTGTACCGGCTCGAGGCGCTGAAGGACGGGGCGACGGCGAGCCTGCAGCGGAGCGTGCAGGTGCCGCCCCGGGAGATGCGTGCGAGCGGCCCCGCGATTGTCGCGGGGAGCACGTACCCGGGTGGCGCATGGGCGGTGCAACCGGATCAGGCGATCGAGGTCGGATTCCGCGGAACACCCGGTGGCAGTGCATGGCTGGTGCTGCCGGGCGGCCGCCGTGTGCCACTCCATGAGGTGCGCGGAACGCGTGGGCCCGACAGCCGTGACTTCATCGCGGACCCGGCGAGCGGTACGCCGCAGGCTGCGCCGTGGTCGCGCTACGAGGGCATGCTCGTGCCGGAGCCGCTCTCGAGTCCGGACACGAGCATTGCACAGCCCATCATCGGCAGCGTGGGGCTGACCGGTCGGGACGCGGCCGCACGGGTTGCAGCCGCTCCGAACACGGGGCTCGGTGAGCCCGTGGCCGCTGCCGCGGACGGCATTGGCGGTGCCCGCGCGGATGGGGCGCACTTCGAGCTGATCGTTGGCACCGATACCGTGCGCGCGCCCCTGCGGCTCAACCTGCGGCTGCTCGATCCGGTCGCTCCGCGCGTTGCCGTCGCGAACGGACCCCTCGAGGCGGGTGCGGACTGGGAGCTGCGCGGCCGGCCGCACACGGCCGGTCCGTTCCACTGGTTCTGGCCACACGGAACCCGGCTGCAGATCGTCGAGCAGCGTGGCGATATGCTGCGCGCGCGGCTGACGGCCACACTCTCCGCGTGGGTTCCCGTCAGCGACGTGCGGCTGCTGCCCGCCGGCACGCCGATCCCGTTCTCGACGATCGGCGGCGTCCGGATGGTGCACCGGCACGAGGCGATCGACGTGCACATCCCGATGGCGGAGGCACTGCCATTCCGCGTCGACGAACACGACAGCACGCTCACGATCGACGTGTACGGCGCGACGAGCACGTCGAACTTCTTCCAGTACGGTCGGCTCGATCCGCTCATCCGGCGTGCGGAGTGGAGCCAGCCCGACGATGACATCTACCGCATAACGCTGCACCTCGCGCAGCCCGTGTGGGGCTATGCGACCTGGCGCGCGCCGAACGGCGACCTCGTCGTTCGCGTGCGGCGGCCGCCAGCGATCGATCCCGACCAGCCGCTGCGCGGACTGCGCATCGCGGTCGATGCCGGCCATCCACCCGCCGGTGCAACGGGTCCGACGCGGCTCAGGGAGGCGGACGCGAACCTGGGTATCGCCCGTGCGCTGGCGCCGCTGCTCGAGCGCGCGGGTGCGCACGTCATCATGATCCGTACCGACACGGGCGCAGTCGCGCTCGGCGACCGGCCGCGCATGGCCGCCGACTCGAATGCGCACGTGCTCGTCTCCGTCCACAACAACGCGTTCCCGGACGGCGTGAACCCGTTCGAGAACAACGGCACCAGCGCCTACTACTTCCACCCGCGCTCGGCGCGCCTGGCGGCACACATGCAGCGCGAGCTGCTCGACGAGCTGCGCCTGCGCGACATCGGTATCGGCCGCGCGGACCTGGCGCTCGTACGGCCGACGTGGATGCCAGCGGTGCTGACGGAGACGATGTTCCTGATGATTCCGCAGCAGGAGGCCGCACTTCGCAATCCCGACGTGCAGCGTCGCATCGCGGAGGCCCACGTGCGCGCGCTCGAGGCGTTCCTGCGCGAACGGGCGGGCGTGCAGTAGCGGATCGTGTCCACGCGGTCGCGTCGTGCCGCCCTGTGCGCACTGGTCGTCTGCGCGCTTTCGGCTGCGATGGCGGGGAGCGCGCGGGCGCAGGTGGATCCCGGTGCGCGCTACCGAACCCTCACGACCTCGCATTTCCGCGTCACCTACCAGCAGGACCTCGAGCCGCTCGCGCGCCACGCAGCGCAGCGGGCCGAGGTCGCGTTCGCGATTCTCTCCCGCACGCTGACGCGGCCGCCCCAGCTCCCGATCGACATCGTCATCGCGGATGATCGCGATTACACGAACGGGATGACGACGCCGCTGCCGTCGAATCGGATCTGGATCTACGCGAAGCCGCCCGTCGAGCTGCCATCCCTCGCATTCAACGAGGACTGGCTCGACCTCGTCATCATCCACGAGCTCGCGCACGCGTTTCACCTCGACGCGCACGGACCGCTGGGACGCGTCCTGCGCGCCGTATTCGGCCGTGTGCCGTTCACGTGGCCGGTATTTCCGGCACTCGGAACGCCCCTCTGGTCGATCGAGGGACTCGCTGTGCAGGTCGAGTCCGCGCTCACGGGATTCGGCAGGATCCACGGCACCTGGCACGACGCGGTCGTTCGCACGGCAGTCCTCGCCGGCCGCCCCGATCCGATCGACCGCGTCAACGGCTCCACACCGATCTGGCCCGGCGACGAGCGTGTGTACATCTACGGCTCACTCTTCCTGGACTGGGTCCGGCGCACGTATGGGGACTCCGTGCCGTCCCTCCTCGTGAACCGGACGGCCGGCGCGTGGCTGCCGCCCGCGCTCTTCTTCAACCGCATTCCGCGCCGTATGACCGGCCACACGTTCACGAATCTCTACGACGTGTGGCTCGACTCGCTGCGCGCCGATCATGCGAGCCTCGCGGACTCCCTCGCGCGCGTCGGACTCACGCGGTCGACGGCGCTGACCACGCACGGCTACCGCGCAGCGCACCCGCGTTTCTCGCCCGACGGCCGCCATGTAGCGTACGCCGCCGCCGATGGTCGTTCCGTCGCCCGCACGCGTGTCATCGATGCGCAGACCGGTGTGGAGCTGCGAGCCGCGCGGCGCAACAGCATCGCGTCCCTCGGGTGGCTTCCCGATGGCAGCATCGTCACATCGCAGCTGGAATGGCGCGACAATGCGCGGCTGTTCTCGGACCTGTACCGGATCGACGGGCGCGGGCAGGAGCACCGGCTGACCACGGGGGCACGGCTGCAGGACCCCGACGCCTCGCGTGACGGCCGCCGCATCGTCGCGATTCGGAACGACGGCGGCACGACCGGCATCGTGCTGCTCGACTACAGGGACGGCGCCGTCGTCACACGTCGCGCGATCACGTCCTTCACACCGGATGTCCAGTGGGCATTCCCGCGCTTCTCACCCGACGGCAGCCGCATCGCGGTCTCACGCAGCAGCGGTGGCATCTACCAGGTCGTGCTGCTGGATACGCTCGGGAGCGTGGTGCGCGAGATCACGCGAGATGCTGCGCTGGACATGGGCCCGGCCTTTTCGCCGGACGGGCGATGGCTCGTCTTCAGCTCGGACCGCTCCGGTATCGCCAACCTCTACGCGGTGGACCTGCAGGATCCCGACGCACCGCTCCGCCAGGTGACGAACGTCCTCGGGGGCGCATACCAGCCCGACATCTCGCCAGACGGCAGCACGATCGCCTACAGCGAGTATCGCGCGGACGGCTTCCATATCGTTCGCATCCCGTTCGAGCCGGAGGACTGGCCGCTCGCGCCTGCAGCTGTCCTGCAACCCGTCCGGGCTGCGCTCACCGTGCAGATGGTTACGGGCAGCGTGGATGCGCCGGATGCGTCCGGCCCGGGTGCGCATGCGACGATGTACGACGCGGTCGTCACAGCAGCCGATACCTCCGTGTACGACGACGGGCCGTATCGCGCGCGGCACACGCTTCGGCCGTACTTCTGGCTGCCGCTCGCGTGGGCGCAGGAGGACGTGGGCACCTTCGTCGGCGCTTCCTCGTTCGGCACGGACGTCGTCGGGAAACACGCGTGGAGCGCGACGCTCGCGGTGGCTCCGTCGAACGGGAGGACGGCGGGCAGCGTGGCATGGTCGTACGCCGGCTGGCGGAGTCCGCTCCTCGGCGCATCGGTCAGCCGCGACTGGGACCGTATCGGCTTCGTCCGGCTCCCGGAAGACACGTCCCTCATCCGACCGGTCACCGAGCGCGAGGATGCACTCGCTGCACGCTTGACGTTCGTGCGGCAGCGTGCGCGCAGCTCCCTCAGCGCCGCAGCAGGTGGCGAGCTCGTACGCCGGAGCCGCACCATCGAGGATGGGCTCGGTGCTTCACTCGTCGATCGCACGGATGACCTGGTCGGCGCGATCGCGAGCCTCGGCATCGCGACGTCGCGTGCACAGCCGTTCTCGATCTCGCGCGAGGACGGTGTCACGCTCGGCGTCACCGCCCGCCGCCGCTGGGACCGCTCACCCGACAGCCGCGACGCGACGTACACCGAGCTCACGACGCACAACGCGCTCTACACGTCGCTCGATCTGCCGGGCTTTGCCAGGCACGTGCTCGGCCTGCGCGCAAGCGGCCTGCACCGCAGGGGCGGCGGTGCAACGCCGTCCTCCATCGGCGGCGCAAGCGGCATCCTCATCGCTGCGCCGGTCGACATCGATCTCGGACCGGGTACGCTGCTCCTGCCCGTGCGCGGATTCGCGCGCGGTGTGCGCGCAGGCACCAGCGCGTGGACCGCCACCGCCGAGTACCGCTTCCCGATCGCTGCAGTGGGCCGCGGCGTGCGACTGCTCCCGCTCTTCGTCGATCGGGTGAGCGGTGCACTGTTCGCCGATGCCGGCGATGCATGGTGCGCAGACGACATCGCAGCCCGATACGTTCGATGCACGCGCACCGACCCGGGATCCCCTCTCGTCTCCGCCGGTGCGGAGCTGAACCTCGACGTCGGCCTCTTCGGGTACGGCTCCCTCCGCACGCGCCTCGGAGCCGCCGTGCCGCTCCAGGGGCCGGACGAGGGCGTCGCCTTCTATCTGCGCTTCGGCCACGCCTTCTGAACACCCGGTCGTCTCTGCCGTCGCCTCCCGTGCGGCACACTTCCTGAACCCGACGCTCGCAGAGCCACCGCGACCGGGAGGAGCACATGGCAGGCAACCGACCCGAGGAGTACCGGATCAGGAACGCAGACGAGCGCGCGAGCGACGAGCGCGCGCGTCGTCGCAGCGAGGCGCTCGACAGCCAGCAGAACATCGAGAGCGAGGAGCCGCTCAATCCGCGCGACGCGGCATTCAACCGCGACGCACAGTCACGCGACGAAGCCGACGTCGCAGAGCGCGCCCCGCGCACCGGCGGGGAGGATCCGTCCGGGGCCTGAGTCGCCGCTTGCCGCAGCCCGGACGACGCGCGACTACCGGGGGCGGGAGTCGCTCGGCCTGTACCTGATGCCACCTCGATCCCGGTGGGCCACCGGAAATGCTGCCGATCGGTTGGCCCCCGGACCTGTCCACAGAGCTCTCCACAACGCTCGTGCAAAACCCCGGAATCACGCATCTCCCAGCGCCTTTCGGGGTATCCACAAGTGTGCAAAAGTTTCCGCTTGACCCCCATGATATGGGGTGCTAACGTGGGAGCCCCACGACATATTGTGGTGCCCGCCGTGAGGCGGCGCTTACCTTCGACGTGAACGCGCTGATCCGAATGACCCGGGGCGCCTGAGCCCCTTTGTTTCTTTTCAAAGCTGCTGGAGAACTGCCACATGAGCTCGAGCCCGAATCCCCTCGCGGCGGCCGACGTGCTGCCGGACGATCTCCCGCCGGCCGATCTCTCGGAGAACGCGCGCATCGTACTGCAGCGCCGGTACCTGAAGAAGGATGAGCGGGGTCGTCCGGTGGAGGAGCCGGAGCAGATGTTCTGGCGCGTCGCCCGGGTGATCGCGGAGGAGGATCGGAAGTACGGCGCGAGCGAGGGTGCGATCGACACGCTGGCGCGCGAGTTCTACCGGCTGATGACGCAGCGGCTGTTCGAGCCGAACTCTCCGACGTTAATGAACGCGGGGCGTCCGCTCGGTCAGCTGAGTGCGTGTTTCGTGCTGCCGGTCGAGGACGCGCTGTCGAATGGCCGGGACGGCATTTACGACACGCTGCGCGCGATGGCGCTCGTGCACCAGTCGGGCGGCGGTACCGGCTTCGCGTTCTCGCGGCTGCGTCCGTCGAACGACGTCGTGAAGTCGACGATGGGGGTTGCGTCGGGGCCGGTGTCCTTCATGAAGCTCTACGACGCATCGACGGAAGTCGTGAAGCAGGGCGGCACGCGTCGCGGTGCGAACATGGGCATCCTGCGCGTCGACCATCCGGACATCCGCGAGTTCATCACGTGCAAGCTCGATGTCACGCAGATCACGAACTTCAACATCTCCGTGGCCGTCACGGACGAGTTCATGGAGGCGGTGAAGGCGGGTCGCAAGTACGAGCTGCGCTCGCCGCGGACGGGTGAGGTCGTCGGCGAGGAGGATGCGCGGGAGATCTTCGACCTGATCGTGCACGGTGCATGGGCGACGGGCGAGCCGGGCGTGTTCTTCATCGACGCGGCCAACCGATACAATCCGGTCCCGCACCTCGGCAGCTACGAGGCGACGAACCCGTGCGGCGAGCAGCCGCTGCTGCCGTATGACGTCTGCAACCTCGGCAGTGTGAACGTCGGTGCGTTCGTGAAGAGTGATGCTCCGGCTACGGCGTCGTGGTCCGACCGGATCGACTGGGACGCGATGCGTCACGTGATTCACATGTCGACGCATTTCCTCGACAACGTGATCGACGCGAACAACTACCCGCTGCCGGAGATCACGGACCTGGCGCACCGCATCCGCCGCATCGGTCTCGGTGTGATGGGCTACGCGGACCTGCTCGTGCGTGTGGGCGTGCCCTACAACAGCGAGGAGGGCATCCAGGTCGCGAACGAGCTGATGCGCTTCGTCGACGAGGAGTCGAAGCGCGCCTCGGAGAAGCTGGCGGAGACACGCGGCGTCTTCCCGGAGTGGGAGCGCAGCATCTGGGGCCCGGACGAGACGTGCGCGCGGGATGCGCAGGGCAACCGGATCCGGCCGATGCGCCGGCTGCGCAACTGCAACGTGACGACGGTCGCGCCGACGGGCACGATCTCGATCTTCGCGGACTGCTCGGGTGGCATCGAGCCGCTCTTCGCCGTTGCGTTCATGCGCAACCAGGCGGGCGTGCTGATGCCGGACGTGAACAAGGACTTCGTTGCGGCCGCGAAGGCGGGCGGCTGGTACTCCGAGGAGCTGATGCGTCGCATCGCCGAGGAGGGCCACATCCACTTCGACGAGGTGCCGGAAGAGGTGCAGCGCGTGTTCGTGACCGCGCACGACGTCTCACCGGAGTGGCACATCCGCACGCAGGCCGCCTTCCAGGAGTGGGTCGACAGCGCGATCAGCAAGACGTGCAACTTCAAGCGCGAGTCGACGGAAGAGGATGTGCGCGAGATCTACCTCATGGCGCACGAGCTCGGCTGCAAGGGTGTGACCGTCTACCGCGACGCATCGCGCCCGCAGCAGGTGCTGTCCACGGGTAAGACGGCGAAGGAGGTGAGTAGTACTGCTGCGCCCTCCACGGCGACGTCGCCGGCCGTCTCCGACCTCGAGGCCCAGCTCGCGGACGCGCGTGAGACGATTCACCGCCTGGAGCACACGATCGACGGACTGCGCCAGCAGCTCGCGGAAGAGGAGGCGCGCAACCAGAAGCGGCGGATCAAGCGCACGCGTCCGCCGGTGCTCCGCGGCTCCACGCGTCGCATGCCCTCGCCGCTCGGCGACCTGTACGTCACGGTGAACGAGGACGAGCATGGTCGACCGTTCGAGGTGTTCGCGACGCTCGGCAAGGCGGGCGGCGCCGCGATGGCCGACGTCGAGGCGATCGGCCGCCTGATCTCGCTCGGCCTGCGCTCGGGAATCTCGCTGAGCGACATTCACATGCAGCTGCGCGGCATCTCGTGCGACCGTGCGGTCGGCATCGGGCCGAACAAGGTGCTGTCCGTGCCGGATGCGATCGCGCAGGCCATCGGCCAGCACATGCAGGAGCGTGAAGGGGTGCAGCAGGAACTGCCGATGCCGCGGCCGGTCAGCTCACCCGCATCGGCCGCGCCATCGGCAGGTAGTGCCGCTGCACCGCAGCAGACGTTCGATCTGGGCGGCTACGACCCCGGTGAGACCTTCATCGGCACGTGCCCGGAGTGCAAGAGCGGCCTGCAGTTCATGGAGGGCTGCGTGAAGTGCCTCGCCTGCGGCTACTCGGAGTGTGGCTGATCCAGGTGCCAGCCTGAAGGCGGGTCGACGCTGGTCCGCTCGTAGCACGTCGAAGGGAAGCGCCTTCACCCGAGGCCGGGGAAGGCGCTTCTGTTGCCTGAAGGGGTGCCTCGTGCCGCGCTGGCGGGCCGGGGCGGCAGCAACGTACGTCCGCGCTTCCGTCGACTTGTAGCTCAGCCGTATGCGAACTCCGTTCGGCACACTTCTGATCATCCTCGGCGCCGGTCTGATCCTGGCCGGCGTGCTTGCGAACACCGGCCTGCTGTCATGGTTCGGGCGGCTGCCCGGCGACATTCGCATCGAGCGCGGAACTACGCGCGTGTACATCCCGATCGTCTCGATGCTGCTCGTCTCCATCGTGCTGTCGCTCCTGCTGTCGCTGGTCCGGCGGATCCGCTGAGCGCACACCCGCACCCAATCCCCGCGACGATCGCGGCGCCTCAACCGCCGGTTCTGAGAGTGTCCTGATTTGCAAACAGGGACGTGTGTCCTGCTAAGGACGGTATTCCCGACCGTGCCGTACGCCGGGGCTCGGAATGCCAACGCTTTTCCGCAGGGGGCGGTGCTGGTACGCGGATTGACTCCTGCGTCAGGAGTTGTGTGCGCGGCCATCGGCGCACCACGAGTCTGCAGCACAGGAGTCGATGATGTCTCTGCTTCGCCCCACCTTCGTAGCGCTCGGTCTGTTGGTCATCGGAAGCGCGGCCGCCGAGGCCCAGCATGTGCCCGCTACCGTGTGGACCCGCGGTGATGTCCGCTGGACGCGTCACGACGATCGGGATTCGGACTCCGATTCGGACAGGTACCGTCGCAACCGCAGCGTCCGGGATCGCCATCCGGATCGCGCGCGCAACCGCTACCCGACCACCGCCCGTGACGTCCTGCTCGGACGCACGCGCGATCGCGCACGGCAGATCGACCGCATCCATGCGGACTGGCATCGTCGGAACGACCGCTACAAGGGCACCCGCGAATGGGATCGCCGACACAAGGAGCTACTCAGGGACCTCGACCGGATGCGGAGGGAGCTGGATCGCGCGCGTCGGGACATACGCAATGATTCGCGCCCGCGAGGCGGCGCCGGGCGGGCCTCGGGTCGCGTGAACTGATGGACGCCGCATGCTGGGAAGCGACAGGGGATGATGAATGAACGTGCCGCGACGCTCGCACGCGATGCGACGTCGCGAAGCACGCGCGAGACAGCGGTGCTGGCGCCGTCACCCTTCCCGGTGACGGCGCACGTGCTTCTGGCCCTGTGGGTCTCGTGTATGGTCCTGCTCGGCGTGCAGGCACCGGACGTCTACGAGTCGCTGATGCAGGAGGACCGCTTTGTCGAGTGGTGGACCGTTCCGCTGTTCGCAGCTGCCGGTGTCTTTGCGCTGCGCCGCGCGATCCGGCACCGCCGAGCGTTCGACGCGCTCGTCGGAGCATTCTGCATCTTCGTAGCCGGCGAGGAGTTCAGCTGGGGGCAGCGGCTGCTGGGAATCACACCGCCTGCTCCGTTCCTCGAGCACAACTACCAGCAGGAGCTGACGCTCCACAATTTCGCCGGTGTCTTCGGCCAGCCCGGGGCGGCGCTGATCCTGGCGCTCGCGGGCTTCGGCGTACTGCTGCCTTCCATCACCGCGATACGCCGCGGACGTGCCCTCCTCGAGCACATCGGCGCAACTGCGCCGCGGCCCGTCATGCTGCCATGGTTCGCGCTCGCGGCAGGGCTGCTCGCGATGTACCCGCTGCCCTTCACCGGGGAATGGGTGGAGGCCATGGCCGGCGGACTCTTCCTGCTCACGTACGCACCCGCACCCCGCACGAGCGCTGCAGCCGCCCTCATCGGAGCAGCATTCGCGCTCGCCCTCACCGCATGGAGCGGTCGTGGCTCCGCGACGCCTGCCCAGCTCGCATGCGCGCAGGCGGAAGCAGCCGCAATTGCCAACGAGCTGGCCTACGGCGAAGCGGCAACCGCGCGGCTCGCGGGCGCGCGCAGCGTCCACAAGCGCGCATTCACCGCCGTCGAGGAGGGCTACGTCAGGCCGGATGGCCTCACCGCACTGCGCGCCGTCGCATGCCCGGAAGACAGCGCCGCGTCCGCGCGCCGCGCGTACCTGATCGATCCGTGGGGCACCGCGTACTGGATCGCCACGGAGCGCGGCGCCGACAGCATCACGGTGCGCGTCTACTCGTTCGGCCCGAATCGTCGCCGGGACGGCGGTGCACTGGAGGCGGGCGGTGACGATATCGGCGCACCGCTGGTGATTCGGCCGTAAGCGCGTTCACGCCCCTTCCGGTGTTCCCAAGCAAGCCCTCGTCTGCCACCCGTGGACTGGGGCGGTTCGCCCACTCCCCCATCCAAGCTCATAGCCGCTGATCCCTTAGCCCTCCTCGAGGCAGCTTTCTGGACCGAACGAACGTTCGTTCTGTGATGAACGGCGTCACAATTGTGATGAGTCGCGCGTTCTCAGGGAGATTTTCCCTAACCGGCGGCCAACCGCGGCGCTCTCGGCTGGCCGACAAGAATCCACAGCAGCAACGGTTGCGAGGAGGCAGTTTTATGCGACGTCTAGTCACGTTGGTCGTGGCTGGATTGCTGGTCACATCGGCGTACGCGCCGCTGGAGGCCCAGTCCACCGGGACCATCACGGGTCAGGTGACGGACCAGTCGACCGGCCGGCCGCTTGGCAGCGTGCAGGTCTTCGTCGCCGGCACCAATCGAAACACGCTGAGCAATGCTGAGGGCCGTTACGTCCTGACTGGCGTACCGGCGGGTGAGCAGCGTGTCCAGGCAGAGCTGATCGGCTACAGCGGCGCCAGCGCGACCGTCACGGTTGCGGCAGGCGGAACTGCGACGGCGGATTTCCAGCTCAGCCCGAGTGCCGTGGCGCTCGAGGGGCTGGTCGTTACCGCGACCGGTGAGCAGCGTCGCCGCGAGGTCGGCAGCACCGTGGCAACGATCGCAGTCGAGAACGTCGACCTGGCTCCGGTCTCGACGATGTCGCAGCTGCTGCAAGGTCGCGCCGCAGGCGTGACCGTGATGCAGAGCGCCGGTACCTCGGGCACGGGAGCGCGTGTACGTATTCGCGGGCAGACCAGCATCTCGCTCTCCAACGAGCCGCTGCTGATCGTTGACGGCGTCCAGGTAGACAACAATCCAGAGTCGTTCGCCTTCGGCCTCGGTGGCCAGAGCATCTCGCGGCTGAACGACATCAGCCCGGAGGAGATCGAGAGCATCGAGATTCTGAAGGGCCCGGCCGCGGCAGCACTGTACGGTACTGCAGCGGCGAACGGTGTCATTCAGATCACGACGAAGCGTGGTCGCGCGGGCGATGCCCGTTGGAACGTCTGGACGGAATACGGTCAGCTGAAGGACGTAACTGACTATCCCGCGAACTGGCTGGGTCGTGGCACAGACGCCGATGGTGCGACGGTCAACTGCCGCGTGCACCAGGCCGCCGCAGGGACGTGCACGCCGACGGAAGCCCTCTCGTGGAATCCGCTGGAGGAAGTGCCGCCGTTCCGCACGGGAATCAATCGCACGGTCGGCATGTCCGTGGCGGGAGGCAGTGACCGGGTGCAGTACTTCCTGTCGGGGGGCGTAGACAAGGAGGACGGCATCTACAAGAGCAACGAGGTTGACCGCATCAACATGCGCGCCAACCTCGATGCGCGCATTACTGAGGACCTCGACGCCTCGGTGAAGATCGGCTACAACCGGGCCGACCTGGCGCTTCCCGGAAACGACAACAATACGTTCGGATTCATCGGCGCCGGTCTGCTCGGGTCCGCCGTGGATGACTCTGTACGGCGCGGCTACTTCTCGTTCCCGAACGAGTATCGCTTCGCACTCGAGCGCCTCCAGACGACGCACCGCCTGATCGCGAGCGCGGATGCCAACTGGCGGCCTCTGACGTGGCTGACCATCAGCGGTACCGGCGGAATGGACATGAACGATGCCGAGGATGTCGCCCATATCGACCCCGGCATCTGGTCGCCCGCGGTCAACCCGGATAATGCCATGGGCAACCGGACGGTCGTTTCGGGACTGCGTCGCGTGTACACGGGTCGCACGAGTGCGGTTGGCACGTTCCAGCTCAACCCCGAGCTGACGTCGACGACGACAATCGGCGGTGAGGTCCGACAGGAGCGCTGGGAGCGGGTCAGTGCGGGTGGTTTCCGGCTCCTGCCAGGCACCGGCACGCTCGGTGGCGCGAGCGAGCGCTTCAGCGTAGGCGAGCTCGATCGCACTGAGCGCACGCTCAGTGTCCTCGGCTCGCAGCAGTTTGGATGGCGCGACCGTGTGTTCGTCACGGCCGGCGTCCGTGGTGACCGCAGCAGCAACTTCGGTCAGCAGTTCGGGTTCCAGTGGTATCCCTCGCTGAGTGGTTCATGGGTGATCAGTGAGGAAGACTTCTTCCCGCAGTCCGATGCCCTTTCTTCGCTGCGCCTCCGTGGCGCGTGGGGCCGCGCGGGTCTGATGCCGGGCTTCCGCACGGCGCAGCAGTTCTTCAGCTCGACGGTTGCAACGATCCAGGGCGAATCGGTGCCGGCGGTTACAATCGGTGGCGCCGGTAATGCCGACCTGAAGCCTGAGGAAGCCACGGAATGGGAGATCGGTTTTGACGCCGGCTTCTTCAACGACAGGCTGGGGCTCGAGGTAGCGTACTACAGCAAGGACACCAGGAACGCCCTCGTCAGCCGTCGCCTTGCGCCGTCGCTCGGCTCGAGCACGACGCAGACTGTGAACCTCGGCAAGGTTTCGAACAGCGGTTTCGAGGCGATGCTGAACGCGCTCATCGTTTCGATGAACGCGTTCGACTGGGATGCCCAGCTGAGCTTCTCGACGAACAGCAACGAGCTCGTCCAGCTGGGAGAAGGCATCGAGCCGATCATCTTCGGTATCGGTGCGGACTCACAGCGACATGCCGAGGGCCTGCCGCTTGGTCACTACTATGGCATGGAGCTCATCTCCTGGAGTGACGCAAACGGAGATGGTTTCATCGGTACGGACGAGGTCGAGCTCAGCGAGCCGAAGATGCTTGGGCGGGCGTTCCCGACCCGGGAGATCAGCCTCGCAAACACGTTCACCTTCTTCGATCGCGTGCGCGTGAGCGCCCTGTTCGATCACAAGGGTGGGCACCAGCTGTTCAACTCCACTGAGGAGTTCCGCTGCAATTCGTTCCAGAACTGCGAGGGCCTGAACAACCCGAACGCTCCGCTCAAGGAGCAGGCACGCGCAGTCGCGGCGCTGCTGGGAAGCATCGACCCGTACGTGGAAGATGCGGATTACATCAAGCTGCGTGAGCTGTCGGTCACGCTTATCGGCATCGAGAACTGGCTCGGCCAGGCGGGCGTCCGCGGGCTGCGGAACGTCTCCCTCACGGTTGCCGGGCGCAACCTTGCGACCTGGACCAACTACGGCGGGCTCGATCCGGAAATGAACAGCGGCGGTCAGTCCAACTTCAGCACGTACGAGTTCCTCGGCCAGCCGCCGGTTCGTTCGTGGACCATCCGGCTGAACGTGGGCTTCTGATGCCTTCGATCGGAGTGAACATGACTAAGCATACAGGACGCGGCCTTCGGCGATCCGCCGCCTTGGCCCTGACATTTCTGACGGCAGGTGCTATCACCGCGTGCGACGTGGACGAGTTCCTCACCGTCGAAGATCCGGAAGTCGCATCGCCGGGGTCGGTGCGTGATCCCGCTGCACTGCCGGTGGTGTACGCAGGTGCCGTCCGTGATTTCACCTACGCGTACAGTGGCACGGGCTCGATCGGCGGCGGTGGCGACAACGACTCGCACATCAATCTGTCGGGACTGCTCACTGACGAGCTGTTGCACACAGGCACGTTCCCCACACGGCGTGAGATCGACCTGCGTGCAATCCCGACGGATGCCCCGAACACGACCAGCGATAACGGCACGCTGGCGAACGGGTATCGCAACCTGCACCGGGCGCGCCGTGCCGCTGAGGTGGGCGAGGCGCTCTTCGAGGCGGCAGGTGTCACCAACGTGGATCG
>Ga0182741_1001747_pt1 | contig 27124 bp, 27 predicted proteins | sample eDN5th37CBELigOP_FD_128874 | JGI IMG/M metagenome (GOLD analysis project Ga0182741, IMG submission 128874) | Enriched Organic Plus compost microbial communities from Emeryville, California, USA - eDNA 5th pass 37_C BE-Lig OP (version 2) (version 2) ... | reverse complement strand
GGCGTTGGCACGCTCGGCAGCAGCGGACGCGGCTCACTGCAGCATGCCGGGCTCGAAACCGAAGGCAATTTTCTTGCAGGTACATTGAGCAAGGCCTTCGGGGCATCCGGCGGTATTGTTCCGGGCAACCGTGCGCTTGCGGACAAGATATCCGCAAACGCAATGGTCATGCGCGGTGCCTCGCCCATGACGCCGGGGGCTGCGGCCGCCGCCACCGCAGCGTTGAAGATCCTACAATCCAAGCCTCAGATGCGCGAGAATCTGATACGGAACGTCCAGCAGATGCGCGGCGGGCTTCGGAAGATCGGCTTCGATATCGCCGATACGCCCGTCCCGATTGTCAGTGTCCGCGGCGCGGTCGATTTCGATCGCCTCCGTGAGAGGCTTGACGCTAGGGACATCATCGTCAAGGTGGTCAAACCGTCAGGATACTCGGATGCGCCGGATGTCCCGAGCATGCGCCTCGCCGTGTTCTCGGAGCATTCCCCCGAGCAGATCGACCGCCTTCTATCGTCAATCTCCGAACTCGCATAATCAGAGGAACGTATGAAAGTCTTCATCAGCGCAGACATTGAAGGCACGGCAGGAATCACCGCCTGGGACGAAGCCAAGAAGGGCAACCCGGAATACCCGGAGTTCCGTGAATACATGACGGACGAGCTCGTCGCCGCATGCGAGGGCGCAAAAGCTGCGGGTGCTACGGAAGTGTTCGTGAAGGATGCGCACTCCACGGCACGAAACCTGAACCTCTCCCGGTTGCCCGAATATGTCCGCATCATGCGCGGCTGGAGCGGGCATCCGGACATGATGATGTTCGGTATCGATTCGAGCTTTTCCGCGGCTCTCTACACCGGTTATCACAATAAGGCGGGAACGGATACAAATCCGCTGGCTCACACTCTGACCGGCACCGTTTCGAGACTTTTGATCAACGGCGAAGTTGCCTCCGAGTTTACGATCAATGCCCTCTGCGCAGCGCGCTATGGCGTCCCGTCGGCGTTCCTTTCGGGGGATGCTGGCATGTGCGAAGAGGCAAAGGCCATTGTGACCGGCATCGGAACAGTGGCGACGAGCGAAGGCTTCGGTCCCGCGACGTCCTCGCTGTCCCCGCGTGCATCCGTGGAGGCGATCCGCAACGGCGTGGAGGCGGCGCTGTCGGGCGACCTTTCAAAATGCTTGCCTCGCCTTGCCAAAGACTTCGAGCTGATTGTCGAATATACGACGCCGACCGAAGCCTTCCGCGGGAGCTGGTATCCGGGCGTGGAGCACATGGCGCCGCGCAAGCTTCGCTACCGGTCGAATGACTTCTTCGAAATCCAGCGAGCGATCCGTTTCATCGTCTGAGCCTCGGCTGAAATTTTAGGTTGACGCCTGCTCAATGGATTGATGGTCCGTACATCCGTGCCTAGCGCACGGATGTTCATCTTTGTCGGTCATGCACCCGGCAATTCGGAACGTTATTGAACAACATGCCCAGCATATATGGTCAGCCCTGGTCGCCTCCGACACCGGGAACATAGCCCATCAAGCGCCAGTTGCGGGATGTTGTTATGTCACGCCGGAGGTGAAACTGTGAGGGGTAGATGGGCGGGCATGGCTACGCCTATCAATGCCGCGGGCCATTCTTTACTCGCGAAATTTTAGAACATGCGCGGGGCACCTGCACGAATGCATCATGAGACTGGCGGTGTCTCGCGCGGCCCATTAATACACCTCTCGACGCATTTATGCCCGCCCGTGGGCATGCCTCATAGTCCGATGACAGGAGCAGACATCAATGGCCGCGGTTCTTGACGCATTGCGCGATGTGCTTGGCAGCGGTGGCCTCAAAACCGGAGACGACATTCCGCGCAAGAACTTCGGCGATGCAAGCAGCGCAAAGCCCCATGCGCCTCTTGCCCTTCTTCTCCCTCGCTCGACGGAGGAGGTGTCACGCTGTCTGGCGATCTGTAACACCTATAACCAAAGGCTTGTTCTACAAGGCGGAATGACTGGGCTGGCGGGCGGCGCGAATCCGCAGGAGGATGAGATCGCTCTCTCGCTCGAACGGATGGTGGGCGTAGAGGAAATCGACCGTGACAGCGCGACGTTGACGGCGCTTGCCGGCACGCCGCTCGCCGTCATCCAATCCGCAGCCGAGGAAGCGGGCTTTATGTGTGGAATTGATCTCGGCGCCCGCGGAAGCTGCACTATCGGCGGGAATGTCGCAACGAATGCAGGCGGCAACCAGGTTTATCGCTATGGAATGACGCGCCGGAACGTTCTCGGGCTCGAGGTTGTGCTGGCCGACGGCCGTATCGTCCGATCGCTCAACAAGATGATGAAGAACAATGCCGGCTACGACTGGACGCAACTCTTCATTGGCAGCGAGGGCACGCTCGGTGTCGTGACTCGCGTGGTGATCCCCTTGCATCCGCGCTCATCGGGGCTCGCATCTGCTCTCTGCGGGATCGATACCTTTAGCTATGCGCTCACGGTGCTTCGTCGATTCGACAGCCGCTTTCCCGGCCGGCTTCTCGTGTTCGAGGCCATGTGGCGGGAGTACATGGATATTGCCATCGATCGATCGGGTCTCGCGCAACCGTTCGGGGAACGGCATGAAATTACCCTGCTCTTGGAGGCAACTATGGGGGGTGACGCAGGCGGAGAGGAAGCCTTTGCGGAAACCCTTGCAGAACTCATCGAGCAGGGTGTCATCAAGGACGCGCTGATTGCGCAATCGGGCAGTGACCGCAATCGATTCTGGGCATACCGTGAGGCCAATTACGAGTTTGACCGCGTCCTCCCCAAAGGATCCCACTTTGACGTGAGTGTCCCACTGTCCCGGATGGCGGAGGCGGTCGATCTGTTGCGCCAGCGAAGCCGTGCCCAGTGGCCGAATTCAGTGCTGATCGTGTACGGCCATGTGGCGGACAGCAACATTCATCTCTCCCTTTTCGACGCGAGCTACGACGAAACCGTTGGCCAAGAGATGAATGCGGTCGTTTATGGCATCATCTCTGAAGTGGGCGGAACCGTCTCGGCCGAGCACGGGATCGGCTTTCTCAAGCGCCCCTATCTCGCCATGAGCCGCACCGCGCCGGAGCTCGATCTGATGAGGGTCATCAAGCAGGCACTCGATCCAAATGGAATTCTCAATTCGGGTCGCATTCTTGCTCCGGCATAAGCCGGATATCCGAACGAAGTTTTCCCAGATGATGCAAGGAAACCTCTATCCATTCGGATGGGCGTGCGCCTCATGTCGACGATCACGAAAGCCTACGACAGTTTCCCCTACCTAGTGCGGGGAGCTGCCTCCTGAGCCCATTCTTCGGATGAAGGACTCTTCGCAGCTCCGCAAAATTGTATCATGTTGCTGGCCGGGCTTTGCGTCCACGTGATGAAGCACGGGCGTCCGCATTCCCGAGCACTCCCGTGAATACGAGGTGGACATGCGCCTTCATTCCAGCCTTAAGAGCATCCACCGTCATCGTCTCGTCCGAGATGAACAGGCTGAAATGATGAGTGCCGAGGGCCGTGATCAGTGTAGCCAGCTCGGAGATATTCACGTGCTCCCCGATCACCCCGCGAGCGCGCATTCCATCGAACATCTTCACGTAGTGCTTGATGATCAGCCAGTTGAAGAAAATTCCAGCGCGGTGGAGGCGGTCGCCGGGTTGAGTATACGGCGTTGCGAGAATCACACGCCAGCATTCCCGGCCTAACGTACGTAGTGCCTGGTCTGCGAGGAGATTCTCGAACCCCTGAACAGCCTCGACAGGATCCCGCGGTGGATTGCGGATATAGGCCCTCCGCTCTGGCAGAGCAGTTCGCGCATGCCGCATTGCGAGCGCTGTAAGAATGTTCGTCTTCGTCGAGAAGTAGTTATAGACCGTCGCGGGTGCAACGCCCGCCGCTTCCGCGATCTCCTCGATTCTCGTGCCTTCGTAGCCTTGGGACGCGAACAGCTGTGATGCAACCGTCAGAATGAGTTCGTGACGATTGCGCCGGTTTCGGCTTCTTCGGCTTATTGAAGGCTTGGTCGCTTCCATTGGTACGAGAATGGAGAAGAAAAAACTTAGAGTCCACTCTTTTTTGTACTTGACTCCAAATTTTAGCCGTTGTCCCCTGATGGTGCCCAGGACATTACGCTTCGGCAGTATGTCCTCATAATCCAAATAAAGAGGGACGGGGCGTAAGTATGAAAACAGAAGAGAGCGGGCGCGATTTGCATATCGATCGAGTTTGCAAGCAATTCGGTTCGTTTAAAGCGGTCGATGACCTGTCACTGGATATCGCGCAGGGGGAGTTCCTCACACTCCTCGGCCCCTCCGGCTCGGGAAAGACAACACTTTTGATGATGATTGCCGGGTTCGTGCAGCCCAATTCCGGCAACATCTTTCTCGACAATCGTCCCATTGTCCATTTGCCGCCGGAGGCGCGCAACTTTGGAATGGTTTTCCAGGGCTACGCACTCTTCCCTCACATGAGCGTGTTCGAGAACGTGGCCTTTCCGCTCAAGGTCCGTAAGGTGCCGCGGGAGGAGATCAAGCGCCGCGTTGAAGCCGCCCTCGACTTGGTGCAACTCCGGGCCAAGATGGATCGGTTTCCGCGCCAGCTCTCCGGCGGCCAGCAGCAGCGGGTTGCGCTCGCCCGAGCCATGGTGTTCACCCCGCATCTGCTGCTCCTCGACGAGCCGTTGAGCGCTCTCGACAAGAAACTGCGCGCGGAATTGCAGGACGAGCTCAAGCGGCTGCATCGAAAGGTCGGCCTGACATTCATCTACGTGACGCATGACCAGGACGAGGCGCTCTCCATGTCGGACCGGATCGCGATCATGCGCGACGGCCAGCTGGTCCAGCACGGAACGCCTACGGATCTCTATGAACGCCCGCGGACGACTTTCGTCGCCGACTTCCTCGGCAAAAGCAATTTCATCCGCGGCCGGGTCAGTGCCGTTCGTGAGGGCGAGTTTTGCTTCACGACGCCGCAGGGCGAGTTCCTGCAGAAGACGAACGGGCCGCAGCCGCAACTGGGAGCGGACGTGGCGATCGCGGTGCGGCCGGAAAAGATGTCCGTCGTCGGCGCAGGCGACGAACCCGGCAACGTCATTTCTGGCACCGTCGCCGAGTGGAACTATTTCGGTTCCGAATTCCGCCTGGTCGTCGATGCGGGCGAGGTCGGTCCTATTGCCGTGATGCTGCCCGCTTGGCGGTCGGGCGGTGCACCGGAACTCGGCCAAAAGCTGAAGATCGGCTGGGAGCCGCGTGCGGGAATGCAGGTAATGGAAGCCTGAGACGAGAACCGCCACCGTCAACTCAAAAACAGAGAGGGATCATCATGACGCTACAAACCTTTGCCGAAGACTGTCGGGAGATTGCAAACGAGGAGGGGAAGGGGCTGTCGCGCCGCGACATGCTGCGTGCGGCCTTCGCGCTTGGCGTCGCACCCGCCGTGCTCGGAAGCGGATCAGCCCTTGCGCAGGAGCGCAAGGAGGTCGTCCTCGTGAATTTCGGCGGCGAAGCCATCAAGGCTTTCGAGGAAGCCTATGTGAAGCCCTTCGCCGCGCAGGGCGGCCGCATGGTCCTCGACGGCAGTGGGGCTCTCAACGGCAAGATCCTGACGATGGTGCAGTCCGGGCACGTGACCTGGGATATCTGCGACGCAGGAATAACGACCCTGGCCGAGCTCGGGCCGAAGAACGCCCTCGAAAAAATCGACTATACCATCGTAGACAAGTCCAAGGTGCCGGCCGAGTTCGCTTACGAAGACGGCGTCGTGAACTACATGTTCAGCACGGTTCTCGCCTGGGACAAGAGCAAGATTCAGGGCCAGCCGACTCTTGCGGATTACTTTGACGTGAAGAAATATCCGGGTCGCCGGATGATGCGCAAGGATTCGCAGGGGATGCTTGAGCTTGCGCTCCTTGCGGACGGCGTGCCCATCGACAAGCTCTATCCCCTCGACGTGAAACGCGCCTTCGCGAAGATCGCAAGCATCAAGAAAGACCTGCTCTTCTGGAGCAGTGGCTCCGAGAGCCAGAGCCTGATGCGGGACGGCGAGTGCGTCATGGGCCTTCTGTGGCACACTCGCGGCAACATTCTGCGCCGCGAGACGCAAGGTCGGGTGGATTATACCTTCAAGGACGGCCTGCTCCAGCCCGGCCTCTGGGTCGTTCCGCGCGGCAATCCCGCAGGCAAGGAAGCCTTCCGTGCTATCGCGTCCATGCAGCAGCCGGAGGGCCAGGTGAAGCTTCTGGCAGCCATGGGCAACGGCCCGGCGAACCCGGCAGCGCAGGCTCTGGTTCCGCCGGACCAACGCACGCAGAACCCGGCCGATCCGGAGAACGCGAAGGTCCAGGCGAAGATCGACGCGGCCTGGTACCGGGAAAATCACTCGAAGACCTTCCAGAATTTCCTCGACCTGATCTCGTCCTAATCCGGCGAAGGGGCGCCGGCCATGCCGGTGCCCCATTCATTAAACGACGTCGTGCCCGACGCCGGTTCCCGGCGAACGCGGCACCATGCCATCCCGCGCCACCGAACCGGACAGCCCGATGACAATCGTCACCAGAGCGAATGCCCCTCGTGCCATCACCCGGCCGTTCTTCACGCCAACGACGCGCTACTGGCTGCTGATTGCACCGGCGCTCGCCATGATGGTTGTGTTCTATCTCTATCCGGTCGGTCGGGTCCTTTGGATGAGCGTGGCCGAACCGAGCCCGGGGATAGACAATTACGCACTTCTCGCAACCAGCGCCTCGATCCAAAGGATGCTGATGACCACGGCGAGGATCGGTGTTCTTACGACAGTAATCACGCTGATCCTCGCCTATATCGTTTCGTACGCTTTGGTGCACGCTTCTCCATCGACGCAGCGCTGGATGTTCCTCGGCGTTCTGATTCCCTTGTGGATCTCGGTCCTTGTACGGGCCTTCGCCTGGTTCGTGCTCCTGCGCCGCGAAGGACTCATCAACACGGCGCTCCTATCCACCGGTCTCGTGGATACACCTCTAAACCTGATCTGGAATGAAACCGGCGTGATGATCGGCATGGTGCATTACATGCTGCCGCTCGGCATCCTACCGATTTATGCGAATATGCGCGACATCGATCAGCGATGCATTGCGGCCGCTCGCGGCCTAGGTGCGACCCCGTTTGAAGCATTCCGCAAGGTGTTCCTGCCTCTCTCCCTCCCGGGCGTCGTCGGTGCGAGCATCCTGGTCTTCATCTTCTCCCTGGGCTTCTTCGTGACCCCAGCGCTTCTGGGCGGCGGGAAGACGCTCATGATCGCCGAGTACATCAAGGTGCAGATCCTCGAGGTGGTGCGCTGGGGTGTCGGCACCATGCTCGCCGCAACCCTGCTCATCGTGATCGCTTCTCTCCTGGCCGGCCTTAGCCGCGTCGTCGACCTTCGCAAACTTTTCGGGGCCGGCTGATCATGACCGCGAACGGCTTCGGCAACATCTCCATCATGACGCGATCCCTCGCGTGGGCGATCATTTGCTTCCTCGTCCTTCCGATCACCATCGTGTTCGCGGTATCGGTGACCGACCGGCATTACCTCTCGTTGCCGGAGCACGGCATCTCCTTCCAGTACTACCGCAACCTTTTCACCAGCGGGCCATGGCTCAGCAGTATCGCCCAGAGCTTTGTGATTGCTTGCGCATCGACGGCCATCGCGGGCGTCACGGGTACGCTGTGCGCCATCGGCTGCTGGAGGCTCGGGAATCGCGCCAGCAACTTCATCCGGTTGCTCATGCTAGCCCCGATCATGGTGCCGACGATCGTCTATGCGCTCGGGATTTATCAGTTCTGGATCGATCTCAGGTTGCTCGACTCCTACACCGGATTGATCATCGCCCATGCGGTAACGGGCATTCCCTACGTGGTGATCACCGTTTCGACCGCCCTGGCGGGCTTCGATCCGCGGCTCGAACAGGCGTCGCTCAATCTCGGCGCGTCTATGTTCCAAACCCTCCGGCTTGTCATCATTCCGAGCATCATGCCGGGTGTCGCTTCAGGCCTGATCTTCGCTTTCATCCACAGCTGGGACGAGCTCGTCCTCGCGCTCTTCATCGCCGGACGAGGCGTGTTCACCCTCCCGCGCCGGATGTGGGACGGTATCAACGAAGCACTCGATCCGACCATGGCCTCGGTCGCAGCCGTGCTCGTCCTCATCACGGTCGGGCTCCTCGTCGCCGATATCGCCATTCGCGCCAGCCGCAAAGCCTAGCATTGGAAGGACAAGAAAATGTCGTCACATTCATTCGGCCCTGAAAAGGCGGCCGCCCTGGCCTGGATTGAGGGCAACACGGAAGAGCTTTCCCGCGATCACAAGACGATCTGGGATCTGCACGAGCCTTCCTGGCGGGAATACCGCTCCGCCGCCTGGTACGTGGAGCGGCTGCGCCGAGAAGGCTTCACGGTTGAGGAAGGGTCAGGGGATATGCCCACGGCCTTCTGTGCCGAGTGGTCGAACGGATCGGGCCCCACGATCGGTGGATATGCGGAATACGACGCCGTGCCCGGAACCTCGCAGGAAGCTGTGCCCTATCGCAAGCCCCGGGAAGGCGTCAGCAGGCATGCCGCCGGTCACACCGACCCGCACTCGGCCCTCGGCATCGGATCCTTTACGGGCTTCCTCGCAGCCAAGCACGCGATGGAGAAGCACGGGATCAAGGGCCGTCTCAAATTCATGGGCGAGCCGGCCGAGAAGATGTGCGGCTCGAAACCCGTGCACGCCGCCAAGGGTTACTACGACGACCTCGACGCGGCGATCAGTTTTCACCCTCACTCCTTCCCGGCACTCGCGAACAGCTGTTTCTGGGACACGCACAGCGCCCCCTATTGGAGCCGCATCTACACCTTTGAATGCCCTCATCCGGAGACTTGGCAGCGCTCGGGCGCATTCGCAGGCGTTACCCATAGCCATTCGACTGCGCGTGCGCCCGGGGCCATCGATGCGGTGTGCCTCATGTACACCTCTTCGAAGTACATGAAGGAGGCTATGCTCCCCCATCACGGGAGTTGGAGCCTCAACGAGTTTATTCTCCATGCCGGCCACGCGGCGGCGGACAATCTCGCGCCTGGACTCGCGCAGATCCAGTACTCGCTGCGGGCGCCAACTCTCGATATGTGCGAGCGCGTCTTCGAAGTGCTCGATCGCAACGCGGAGCATTGCGCCGCCATGGCCCATTGTACGGTCAAGTCGGCATGGATCACGCGGACCCGCGCAGGCCTGCCTAACCACGCCATGGCAGAGACGGCCTGGCGGAATTTCGAGGCCATCGGGGCACCGCAGTGGAGCGAGGAGGCTCGTGCCTTCGGTCGCGAGATCCAGAAAAGCCTCGGGGTCGAGCCGATGGACGATCCGTTCATGCCCGAGATCCAGAAGTTGACACCGCCATGGGAGGGCGAGAAGGCGTTCCGCGAGCAGCTGCCCTCCTGGCAGAAGAACCTCGCTGCCGACGATTACGTGGACTACACTTGGCACGCTCCGACAGTTCGTCTCTATGTCGGACGTCCAACCCTCAAGGCGCCGCCCGGATATCGCTACCCGGAGTGGACCCGCTATGCGATGGGCGGCATGCCCGCCTGCATCGACCCCATGTGGACGACTGCGGGCAAGGTGATCGCCGCAACCATCGTCGACCTCCTCACCGACGGAACGTCTCTCGCCAAGGCACAAGCCGAATTCCGAGAGCGGACGGGCGGCGGCATCGGTGGCGAGCGATGGGTCGCTCCGCTTCTGCCCGCCGATTTCGAGCCGCCCGTGAACTACCGCTGGCCGGAATATGTCACGACACCCCGCGGCACCGAGTGGACCATTCCCACTGCCGCCGAATGAACCCTAGAATTTCCAGGAGAAAATGATGTCCATCATCTCTGAAGGCGAATATCGCTACAATATGCTCATCAAGACTTTCGCGTCCCGGCCCGAGCCACCGTTCCACGACGAGAGCGAGCAGGTCGAAGTCTGGGGCCAGCGCTGGGGCTGCAACAACGACGTCGGTCAGATCCGGAAAGTGCTCATGCACCGGCCGGGACCTGAGCTGAAGATCGTCGATCCGTCCATGCGTCTGCCCGACATCGGCGCTTTTGGCGACCCGGAAAAGGGCTGGTACTGGCGCGGCGACACGGTTCCGGATCTTGCAGCGCAACAGGAGCAGCACGACGGCCTTGTGGCGGCGCTGCGGGAGGAGGGGGCGGAGGTCGTCTTCGTCGATGAATGTGCCCCCGGCAAGATGAAGACGGTCTATACCCGTGACAGCGTGATCGCCGTTGACGGGGGAGCGATCGTCACCCGGCTCGGCCCCCCGGTTCGCCGGGGAGAGGAAGCGCCTGTGACGCGCTCGCTCGCCAAGATCGGCATGCCGATCCTGCGCACCATCACCGGGACCGGCCTGCTCGAAGGCGGCAGTTTCGCGTTCCTCACGCCCAAAGTCGCCGTCCTGGGATTGTCGAGCCGGGTTAACGAAGAGGGTGCCCGCCAGCTCGAGGAAGTGCTGCGTACGCAGGGAGTCGAGCTTCTGCGAGTCGAGCTGACCGGCTACCGTCTTCACATCGACGGCATGATCGTCATGGTCGACGCAGACACCGCCTTCGTCAATCCGACGCTGCTTCCATTCTGGTTCCTGGAGCGGTTGAAGGAGCTTGGCATCCGGCAGATCGAAGTCTGCCCGGACGACGGGCCGTGGGTCATCAACTGCCTTGCGGTGCGACCTGGCCGGGTCCTCATGGCGGGCGGATTGTCGGATCGTACCGCTGAGAAGTTCGACAAGGCCGGGATTTCCGTGCGGGTCGTTCCTTACGACAAGGTTGGTCTTGGCGGCGGTGGCATCCACTGCTCGACTGCGCCGCTGATCCGTGATCCTCTTTAAGAGGCACTGAGCCGCGCGGTCCTGCCGCGCGGCTCCCATGTCCTGACCACGGGCCCTGTCTTCCTACGAGGTTCCTTCATGAACGGCGCCGAAAGCCTGGTGCGCACGCTGATCGCGAGCGGCATCGATACATGCTTCGCCAATCCCGGCACATCCGAGATGCATTTCGTCGCCGCCCTCGACCGGGTGTCGGGGATGCGCTGCGTCCTCGGCCTTTTTGAGGGGGTCGTGTCGGGGGCAGCGGATGGTTATGCGCGCATGGCCGACAAGCCGGCCGCAACGCTGCTCCATCTCGGGCCTGGGCTCGGCAATGCACTCGCCAATCTTCATAATGCCCGCAAGGCGGGGACGCCGATCGTCAACATAGTCGGCGATCATGCCACTACTCATCGTCGCTACGACGCACCGCTCACGGCCGACGTGGAAGGGGTCGCCCGCCCGATGTCGGCCTGGGTGCGTACCTCTATGGATGCCAAGAGCGTTGCCCGCGACGGCGCGGAAGCCGTGGCCGCCGCTCTTTCGCCTCCCGGCTGTGTCGCAACGCTGATCCTGCCAGCCGACACGGCATGGAACGAATCCGACGGCCCCGCTTCGGCTGTTGCACCCAAGCAATCCGCGAAGGTGAGCGACGAGGCCATTCGACAGGCAGCAGCACATCTGCGATCGGGCGAGCCGACTCTTCTCCTCGTCGGCGGCAGGGCGCTGCGCGCGAAACCACTGGAGCTGGCAAGCCGCATTGCGCAGGAGACCGGTGCCAAGCTGATGGCGCCCACGTCCAATGCGCGGATCGAGCGTGGCGCGGGCCGCGTCGCCATCGACCGGATCTTCTACCCCATAGGGCAGGCTCTGGAGCAGCTTGCCCCCTATAAGCGCGCCGTCATCATAGGCACTCAGAACCCGGTTGCCTTCTTTGCCTATCCGGGGAAGCCCAGCCTCGTGCTGCCGCCCTCCTGCGAGGTTCAGGTCCTCGCCGAGCCTGGAAACGATCTCCTCGACACTCTCGAGCGTCTTTGCGACGAGCTCGGAGCGCGCAGCCAAGCTCCCCAGCTGCAGGCAGGCTCACGGCCCGGGCTCCCCCGAGGCAGCCTGACCCTCGATGCCATTGCGGCGGCAGTCGCCGCGCTCGTTCCCGAGAACGCCATTCTCGTCGACGAGAGCATCAACTCGGGCGGGGCGATTTATCCGTTCACGCAGGGCGCGCCGGCTCATGATTGGCTGCAACTCACCGGCGGCTCCATCGGCATCGGCCTCCCTCTCGCGACCGGCGCCGCCGTCGCCTGTCCTGACCGACGGGTCGTGGCGCTCCAGGCGGACGGGAGTGGAATGTACACCCTTCAGGCCTTGTGGACGCAGGCCCGCGAGAAGCTCGATGTTACGACGATCATCTTCGCGAACCGAGCCTATGCCAGCCTCGATATCGAGCTGCGGAACGTGGGAGCATCGCAGCCAGGCCAAGTTGCTCTCGACATGCTCGACCTGTCCCGGCCGGACCTCGACTGGGTCAAGATGGCCGAGGGGATGGGCGTCGAGGCCGCCCGGGCCGATACGGTCGAGCGCCTGATCGATCTTCTGCGCGGCTCCTTCGCCCGGCGCGGCCCCTTCCTCATCGAAGTTCCTTGCTAGGAGAGCGCCATGCGGACGCCAAACCTCATGATAGACGCCGAGCGGTTGTGGTCCGACCTCCTGGAAACAGCTCAGATCGGCGGTACGACGAAAGGTGGCATCCGGCGTCTGACCCTGACTGACGAAGACCGGGCGGTACGCGAGTGGTTCCGAAGCCAGTGCGAACGGATCGGCTGCACGGTGCGCATCGACGAAGTCGGCAACATGTTTGCTCTCCGCCCGGGCCGCCGGGCCGATCTGGCGCCCATCGCGATTGGCAGTCATCTCGATACCCAGCCGACCGGCGGCAAGTTCGACGGTGTGCTCGGCGTGCTCGCAGGGCTTGAGTGCCTGCGCACGCTCCACGAAGCCGGGTATGAGACCAATGCGCCGCTGGCTCTCGTCAACTGGACGAATGAGGAGGGATCCCGGTTCGCTCCGGCGATGCTCGGTTCGGGCGTTCATGCGGGCGTGTTCGATAGGGCCTATGCTGACGCGCGCCAGGATCCGGACGGCGTTCTCTTCGGCGAGGCCCTCGACGGCATCGGCTTCCGTGGCGACGAGCGGGTGGGAAGCATCGCTCTCGGCGCCATGTTCGAGCTGCATATCGAACAGGGGCCGATCCTGGAGGAGGAGGGCCGGACCATCGGCGTGGTCAAGGGCGTGCAGGGGATGCGCTGGTATGACGTAGAGATTGTCGGCCGAGAGTCTCACGCTGGCTCGACTCCCATGCGCTCGCGCAAGGACGCCCTTTCGGCGGCCGCTCGTCTCGTTATTGACGTCGAGCGTCTCGCACGTGACGTCGCTGACGCAGTCGCGACCGTGGGGATGGTTGCCGCTCACCCGAATTCGCGGAACGTCGTTCCTGGCCGCGTCAACCTCTCGATTGATCTTCGCCACCCGGATGCGGTGGTGCTCGATGAGCTCGAGCTCGGCTTCGAGGAGGTCCTGAAGACTTTGGAGGCAGAGAGCGGCGTAACGGCGACGCTGACGCGGATCTGGGACTCGCCTCCGGTTCCGTTCGACGAAGGATGCCTCGCATCTGTCCGCAAGGCGTCGGAGGATGCCGGTCTCCCATGGCGCGAGATGGTTTCTGGAGCGGGGCATGATGCAGCCTATATCGCCCGCGTCGCCCCGACCGCGATGATCTTCATTCCGTGTGCCGGCGGCCTCAGTCACAATGAGGAGGAGGATGCCTCCTTCGAGGATTGCCGCGCCGGCGCACAGGTGCTGCTGCAGGCAGTGCTCGACTACGATCGCCGCTTCACCGACAGCGTGCCTGAGCCTCAGCGGTCGCGGAGCGGGGCAAGGTGAGGCACGGGTTCGGTCCAGAATGGAACATCCTCGGTCCTGGGTGTCCATTCGCCGTTCGCCACGAGCTGACGCACGTGAGCAGCGATTTCGCTCATGGGTGCGAACCAGACGCTGCCCTTGGCGATCATGTGCTCGATCAGCGCGATCATGGCTTCTGCGCGTGACAGACGTCCCGAGAGAAAAGGATGCCAGATCGAAATCCAAAGGCCGCCATGGTTCCAGGCCGCATCGAACTCGGCCTGGTACACCTCCAGCGCCCGCGCCGGTGCTCGAATGGGCATGCGCCAGGAAAATTCCTCTAGGCTCGCGTACTGATTCCAATCGTCGAGGGAGAAGTCGGACGGAATCTCGATGAGAGATCCACGCTGCGTCTGAAGAAGATAGGGCACGTCGTCGCCAACAAGCGAGGCGTCGTACGTGAAGCCTCGCTCGACGAGGAGTTCGACGGTATGTTCGGACAGAGCATATCCCGGCGCACGGTATCCGACCGGAGCATTCCCGACGAGATGCTCGAAGGCCTTGATCGCGCGGTCGAGCACGCGGGCTTCCCCGTCGCGGGTAATGGTATTCGGCCGCTCGTGCAGCCAGCCATGGTGACCAATCTCGTGCCCAGCCTCGACGAGGGCAGTTACAGCATGCGGATAGGCCTCCATGGTCCAGCCCGGAATGAAGACGGTCTGCCGCAGCTTATAGGCCTCCCATATCTTGATGAGGCGCGGCACGGCGACGAATGGGCCGTAGCGGAGCGCCGAGGACAGCGCCAACCGCGAGGGTGCGCTCTGTTGGTGATAAATGTGGAGGAGGCTTTCCGCGTCGAGATCGAAGGAGAAGCACACCGCGCAGCGGGCTCCGCCTGGCCAGGGTGGAGGATTGGCGAGAAGGGGCCGAGGCATCTCAATATCTTCCTGGACGCGAAGAGCGTCGGCCCAATTAAATCAGAGCATTTAGGATTCGCAAAGGCGGACGGAGAACGCCGCGTTGGCCGTGGGACTTGGAGAATGATCGTCGCAACATAAAGGCAAAAGGTCTGCGGCGAATCCCTTAGCATAGCCGCCTTCGATCTACCCTCGAGTCATCGACAACAATGCTGGATTTCTAGGTATCTGCGGGGCAGGATGAGGGTGCTATTCCCAAGCTGAACATGGCTGGCGTACCACCCGTATGGACGATGCACGCCGCCTCCTGGCTGGGAATATCCCCTCGTCCGAGGCAGCTCAGCAGCCCTGCGAAGGTCTTCGCCACATAGGTCTGTTCGAGCACGAGCGCCTCGAGGCGCGCAAACAGACGACTGGCCTCGATGGACGCATCGGTCGGGATGCCATATCCGGCACCTAATTGATCCATGTGGATCTGCACGCGCTCCAGCATGTCGTATGCGGGTCTGAAATCGACCAACCGGCACAGATCCGTGAGGATGGCCCCAATCAGCGCTTTAAGTTCGTCGGCGTCATACTCGACGCTGACGAGATGAAACGTCCATGGCAGGTCGAGCATGGCCGCGCCCAGGATCATCCCGGCTTCCGTGACGCCCATGGAACCGGGCAGAACGATGTGGCGCAGATCGATGCCGGCCGCGACGGCCTGCTCGCGGAGTTCCCGGGCAGCGTTGACATAGCCGAGTGCGCCGATCACGGGATCACCTACCAGATAGGGACGACGCCCGGCAGCAGCGAGCTTTGCGACTGCATCGCTCGCCAGGCGTGTGCGCTCCGCCTCGTCAACCTCGCCCAGGTAACAGATGCGTGCGCCCATCATTTCCGTCAGTAGGCGATTGCTGTGTATGGGCGAGGAGTCGGACCCCGCATAAAGCACCAGGCATTCCAGACCTATTCTGGCTGCGGCCGCTGCCGTCAACCTGACCTGGTTCGATGCAGCAGCACCTGCGATGACCAGAAGATCGCTGTTGCGCTCCAGCGCTTGGCCGAGCCAGAACTCGAGATTGCGCAACTTATTGCCGCCGAAGGCGAGGGGCATGCAGTCGTCGCGCTTGACCCAGAGCTGCGAATGCCCGGCATGGCTCCCAGCCCGCACCATCGGCTCCAGAGGCGTCTGCCCTGACAAGAGTGACACGCGCGGAAAAGCACCCAGCATCCGGTTAATCCAGATCGACGGTTCGGGCTGCTCCTACGCGGCGCTCGGCCCAGCGAGCGAAGCGTAGGACAGGATAGCAATACAGGAAGTAGATGAACGCGATGAGCCCGTAGATGAACAGAACGTCCCGCGGGAAGCGCAGGATCGACACCTCGCCCTGGCGGGTCAGTTCCGAGATGCCAACCACCGAGAGAATCGCGGTGCTCTTGATGATCATCACGTAGACGCCGCTCATCGGCGGCACAGTCAGCTTCAGCGCCTGCGGGATGACGACGTGCCAGAGGCGCTGCAGGCGGGTCATGCCAAGCGCGGTCGCCGCCTCCGATTGGCCGCGCGGTACGGCCTCGATGGCGGCCTTCACGATCTCGGCCACATAGCTAGAGGTGTAGACCGAGAGCGCCACGAAGGCAGCCGTGCGCGAGTCCCAGCTGAGCCAGGAGACCCCCGTGTTCGGGAGCACGAAGTAGAAGACATAGAGCTGCACGAGGAACGGGGTTCCGCGCAGCGCGTGGATGTACAGGCCGAAAAGTCCCGTGAGGAAAGGCACACGCTGGCTGCGTACGAGGCCAATCACCGCGCCGATCAACGAGCCGGCCACAATGGCCACGAGGGAAACGTAGAGCGTCTCCAGAAACCCTTTCCATAGGAACGGCAGTAGGGACGACGTGATGGACCAGTAACGTTCGAGCATCGCATCAGCCCTGCGCATTCCAGGCTGGGCCAGCCAGCCACTGCTTCGCGCCGCGGGAGAGAAGGAGGACCACGAGGTATATGAGCAGGTAGCCAAGAGCAATCGTCAGGAAGCTCTCGTTAGGCCGTACCCGCTCGCTGTTCAGAAGAATGCCGGCGCTCGTGAACTCAAAAACCGTAATGATGGACAACAGGGACGTGTCCTTGATGAGAACCGCTGTCTGGCCGATCAGCGGGGGAAGCGTGTTGGCGAAAGCCTGCGGCAGAACGATGTAGCGCATGCGCTGGCCGTAGTTCATCCCGACCGCCTTGGCGCCCTCGATCTGGCCCCGGGGAACGGATTCGATCCCGGCGCGGATGATCTCGCCCATATAAGGGGCGCTGTTCAGGGTCAGGGCGGCAATGCCGAAATACATGTCGTTCCAGCTCTTCGCGAAAGGCAGAAGGGCAGGGAGGCCGTAGTAGACAAGATAAATCTGGACGAGGAGCGGCGTCGCCCGGATGAAGGCCACATAGCCCTCGATCGGCTTGCGGAGACCCATGCGGTTCGACAGGAGCGCGAGAGCGACGAACGTGCCGAGCAGAAGCGACAGGACGAGGCTCACTCCGGCAGCCGTTAACGTGTTGCCCAGTCCCTCGGCGAAGCGACCGAGATACTGCGCCACGATGCGGTAATTATAATAGTCGAGGAGCCAGGTCATCACTGTCGAGGGAATTCTTGTGCGAGGGGCGCAGCCGGCCGTCTGGCCGGCTGCCGGTGGATAGACCGCTTACTTGTGGTCTTTTTCCCAGTCGCTGGTGTTCCACCAGTAGTTCACCAGGTTCTCAAGACGGCGGTCCGCCGTAATCAGCTCCACATAATTGTCGAGCCAGAGCTTCAGGTGGAACGCATTGGCTTGAGTGGCGAAAGCGAGGGGCTCGCGGGTGATGACGCCCTCGAGGATCTTCAGGTTGCCGAATTCGCGCACGAAGTTGGTGACGTTGCCGAGGTCCGATACCGCGCCGTCGAGACGGCCGCTGGAGAGAGCCTGGGCCACGGCCGCCGTGCCGCCGGCGAATTCCTTGAGGTTCGCCTTGGGCATGAATTTCTTCACCGCATCGCCATAGGAGCTGGCCTGGGTGGCGCCGATGTTGAGGCCATCCTTGTTGATCTCTTGCCAGGTCTTGTAGGGCGCATCCTTGGCGACAACCGCGACGGTTTCCTGATAGAACATTGGACGGGAGAACAGGAGCTGCGCGGCACGCTGGGGCGTCGGGGTCATGTCGGCAGCGATCATGTCGACCTTGCCGGACAGGAGCGCCGGGATCAGGCCCTTCCAATCGTAGTCCTGGAACGTGACTTTCACGCCGAGATCCGCCGCCATCATTTTGGCGAGCTCGACCGCGAGGCCGGTGCGCTCCCCCTTCTTGTCGACGAAGCTGACTGGCGCACCCTGCGTCTGAACGGCGACACGGAGCTCACCGCGCTTCAGGATATCGTCCATTTCGTCCGCTTGAGCGGCACTGGCGAAGCCCAGGCAAGCCGTCACGGCCGCCATGATCAAGTTCCGTAGTTTCATCATGTGGTCTCTCCCTCTGTCAGTCTTTTGGCATGTTCCTCAGGAGCCCGCGGCTCAGAGGATCTGGTCTAGAAACGCCCGGGTCCTTTCGTGGGATGGTGACGCGAAGAAGGGGCCGGGCTCTCCTTCTTCGACAATCCGTCCCTCGTCCATGAAGACGATGCGATCCGCGACCTCGCGGGCGAAGCCCATCTCGTGGGTCACGACTGCCATCGTCATACCTTCCGCCGCCAAATTGCGCATGAGATCCAGAATGCCGCCAACCATTTCCGGATCAAGAGCGGAGGTTGCCTCGTCGAACAGCATGATCTTTGGATTCATGGCAAGCGCGCGAGCGATTGCGACGCGCTGCTGCTGCCCGCCAGAGAGTTGGCTCGGATAGTGGCTGGCACGGTCCGCAATGCCGACCTTTTCTAGCAGGTCCCGTGCGCGTGAGACCGCCTCCTCGCGCGAGCGCCTGCGCACGACCATTTGGGGAAGTACGACATTATCCAACGCCGTCTTGTGCTGGAAAAGGTTGAAGTGCTGGAACACCATTCCGATCTCGGCCCGCAGGCGGTTGAGATCCGTATTCTTGTCGCTCAGAGAGACGCCATCGATCATGATGCGGCCGGTATCAAAGCTCTCCAAAGCGTTCAGGGTGCGCAACAATGTGCTTTTGCCGGAACCGGACGGACCGATAATGACGAGCACCTGACCCGGCTCGATGGACAGTGACACATTGTCGAGAGCGCGATGCTCACTGCGCCCGTGCGCTGCTCGAAACGTCTTGGAAATCTGGTCAACAAGGACAATGGGGTTGGCGGTCATCATGCTACTTTCAAGTCGATCGGACGCTCGCCCGAGAATGCGACGGCCGCGGGGAGATGTCATGATCGCTCGCGCACGCCGCCTTGATCATCCCGCCGAGAGTTTCCAGGATGAGACGGATGCAAACGCGTACATGCAGCAGGAGCCACTTGATGCGCGGGAATGCATTCAGTCCTGCCTGGGATTCAGCTCCGTCGATATTGTCGATTCGCATTCGCGCGGGGGCGCCTGTTGTCGCGGCCGGTTCGATCAGCGGCCGCTGGTCTCTGCTGGTGCCGATATGACGATTGCAGACCCAATAGATCTCCTCGTGCGCGGGCTGAAGCAGCTCGTCACGACCATCAACAACGACGCAATGGTTGCCAAGGCCATGCATTTTCAAGAACCGACGGGCACTAGGAATAATGAAGTTATCACATTATATCGCTTCATACCAGGAAAGCCGACACCCAATCCGTCTTCGATGGGGATGTGAACACTGGGTTCCGTCTCAGGGCGAGTCAAGGCGGGGCTCCCCCTCGCAAATTAGACAATAGTTAGCATCGAAGTTAAAGCACATGGCAAGTTTCATCTGGCATCGCTTCCCCCGCGGACGATGGCGAGGGGCAGTGTCGTTACGCCAGGCTGCTTCCGGTCGAAACCCTTGCCGCAACTGCGGGCCTGAGCCCATCGTCCTTGTACGAACATTTCCGCGCTGTGACGTCTCTGACGTCTCTGCAATTTCAGTAGCAAGTGCGCCCAACCGAGGCCCGCCGTCTAATGATGACTGCAGGTGCGAGCGCGAGCCTCGCCGTCTGTTTGGTCGGGTATGAGAGCGTGCAACAGTTCACGTGCGAGTGTAGGCGGATATTCGGCCTGCCATCCTTGCGGGACGTGGAAGTAGCAAAGGGCGGGCTGGAGGGGGTTGCCTGAAGGCGTCGACGGGATTGGATTGGGGCGGGTTCAGACTTATCCAGCATCCCCTCGATGCCGTAGCGGACTGCGCCTCAGGCCGCGAGATTGCGAACCATCTCGAACTGGCCGATCGGCGTCCGCTCGAATCCCATTCGGGTCATGAAGCCAGGAGCGAGGTCCTCCGGGACGTTGGCGGTGACCAGAAGATCCTGCTGCGGATGGGCGGCCGCCACGGTAGAGATCATGGCTTGCCCTAATCCGCGTCCCCGCGCATCGCGGTTTACGAAGAGGGTCCGCAGGGCGAGGCTTCCGGGCTGCGGTGCAGGCTCCACGATGGCAAAGGCGGTCCCTTCCAGGGACAGCCCGCGCGCGGGTGCCGCAATCGCCGCCAAGGTCTCGGGAGCCAGAAACCACGGGAGATCGGCCGGGCCCTCTTCGGCGAGCTTGCGGGCGATCGACAGCGGGTCGACCTCCACGAGGTCAGCCACGGCGGCGGGTATCCCGGCCGTCGCAGCGCGGCGATATCCGATCAGCCGGCGGCGGCTCTCAAACCCGAGGCTGCGATAGAGGCGCACGGCAGGCTCGTTGGTGTCGATGACCTCCAGCAGCAGGTGACGGTCGCCGAGCTTGCGCAGGTCTTCGATGACCTTGCCCAGTGCGAGCCGCCCCAGGCCGCGAGCCCGGTGGGAGGGCACGATGCCCATCGCGGCGATCCGGGCCGTCCAGCCGCGGCGGGCCACGAGGATGAGAGCGACAGGGTGCTCCCCGTCCGTGAACACGCGGCTGGCGCGAAGGTCGAGGGTCTCACGCCGGAAGCGAGCGTTGAACATCTCCCCGTTGATCGCCTGCGGAATGACATAGCCTTCGAAGCAGGCGGTCATGATCTCGGCTAGGGCGCTGGTCGTGAACGCGAGGGCAGGATGGCTGACCACGCCGGCAGGCAGGGGCATCGGGAAGGTTTCCATTGCGCGGGTCTCTGATGGCGAAGACTGAAGAAGGGGCTAGTCCGGAAGCCACGCCGCGATCTGCTGCGGTGTCAGGTTGGCGCCGCACAGGACGCTGGCCACGCGGGAACCCGCGTAATCCTGCTGTTTCTGGATCAGCCCGGCGAGACCTGCGACGCCTGCCGGCTCGACCACCCGGCCGAGATGCCGCCGGACGAGCCGCATGGCTTCGAGGATCAGTTCGTCGCTGACCAGCACCACCTCGTCGACCGTGTCCCTCATGGAGGTGACGGCAAAGGGTACCGGCACCCGGACGGCAATGCCGTCGGCGATTGTGTTGACGGAGAGTGTTTCCAGCGGCTGGCTCGCCGCGAAGGAATGCGCCATGCACGGCGCTCCCATGGCCGCGACCGCGACGATCCGGGTCTGGGGCGACCGATGCCTGAGCCACGATCCCATGCCTGTTGCGAGCGCACCGTTGCCGAGAGGGACGAAGATGGCATCGAGCGGCGGCAGGGCTTCCGTGATCTCAAGCGCGATCGTGCCGGCCCCCTCGGCAATGGCTGGCTCCGCCCCGTCTTCGACGAAGCGGAAGTCCTTATCGGCCGCAAATGCCCGTGCCTCGACCTTCGCTGCATCGAGATCGGACCCGTGAAGGATCACCTCGGCCCCGAGCCGGCGCATAGCCTCTATCTTGAGGGGGCTTGCCGTCTCGGCGGCAAAGACGATGACCCGGTGTCCGGCCCGGACGGCCGCATAGGCGAGCCCCTGACCGAAATTGCCGGCCGAGGCCGCGACCAGCGTGCTGCCTTCGCTCAGGTCACGGGCGACGAACAGGCTCGTGCCACGGCCCTTGAAGGAGCGGATCGGGTTGTCGGTCTCGTCCTTCAGCCACAGGGACAATCCCAGATGCCGGTCGAGATCCGGCGACGTTCGCAGGGCGGAGCCGAGGAAGACAGGCGGGATCTGGTGGCGGGCCTCGGCGATCCGAGCAGGGGACAGGGAAGTGATGTTCATAATAAAAAGCTTAGCAGGATCGCGCGATGCGTGTTCCCAATATTTGCGCTAAGTGCGCTGCAAAGCCGCGTAAGCTGACGCTTCCTTGCAGGATTCTCGCATGCCCGATCTTGATGAGCTTGATCTCCGAATCCTTGACCTTGTCCAGGATGATGCCGATCAGTCGAGCGAAGCGATGGCTGGCGCGGTGGGGCTGTCGGCCTCCGCCGTGCAGCGGCGGTTGGCGCGCCTGAAGCGCGACGGCATCATCGAGAGGGTCGTCGCCCTGGCGGAGCCTCGATCCATAGGCCACACCGTGACAGTGCTGGTCGAGGTGGAGATCGACAACGAGCGCCGCAGTGCCTTGGAGGGCTTCCAGCGCTGGGTTCTCGATGCGCCGGAGGTGCAGTCCTGCTGGTATGTCACGGGCGACGTCGACTACGCGCTCCTGGTCTGCACCCGGGACCTGGACGCCTACAATGCCTTCATCGAGCGCCTGATGACCGAGCAGCCGGTGGTGCGCAAATACAAGAGCCTGATCGCGCTCAAGACGATCAAGCGCGGGCTGAAGGTCCCTGTGAGGTGCTCGGACCCGGGCACTGGCGCATGAGGAAGCCATACCGTCAGGCTCGTCATAACCGCTATCGCGGTTCATGAAACAGCGCCAGGTCGGGGGCCCTGCATGGTCTTCCGGCCGGTCAGAGGGGCCGGCCGACATCTGTCATCAGGTTGTACAGGCAGTCGCCCCGGGCCGTCATTGTCGGGAAGCGCCGGCAGCTGACCATGCCGCCCGTCGGGAAGCGGAGCACCACGGGCGGGTTCAGGGGACTCTCGTAGGAGTGGATGCAGCCCGCCTCCTGGCCGGCTTCCACGACGTCGCCGACTGCGGCGAACGGTTGGAACAGCCCGCTCTCGGTCGCGTAGACGGCGGCGTTGCGGCCGAGCGATCTCATCAGCCGGCACCCATTCGTCTCCCGCACGGCCATGTCCGGTACGATCCCGTAATGCTTGAGGACCCGGCGGACCCCGGTCTCGGCGATCGTCAAGCCGACGGGCGAGAGGGTCGCGCCTCCGCCGAGTTCGGTCGTCAGAGCCGGAATGCCCCGCTGCTCGGCTGCGGCGTAGAGCGTCGTGGCCCCGCCGCCGCCCTCTCCGTCGGTGAGCACGCCGACCGGGGCGTCGAACGCCCTCAGGAGCTCCCGCACGGCCTCCTGGTGCTCGGGCGTCAGCCCCGGCCGGGCCAGCGCGAGCGGCAGATATTCGAGCGAGCGTCCGCCGGAGTGAAGATCGATCACCAGATCGGAGATCGGGAACAGGACGTCGTCGATGTAATGGGCGAGCATCTCGGTCGGCGAGCCATGGGCCTTGCCCGGGAACAGGCGGTTGAGATTGCCTTCGTCAATTGGGGACACCCGCTGGCCCGCCGCCACTGCCGGATAGTTCAGGGACGGCAGGATGATGATCCGCCCATTGACCTGGGCCGGAGAAATCTCCCGGGCCAGCTTGATTAGGGCAATTTGGCCCTCGTACTCGTCTCCATGATTCCCCGCCGAGAGCAGGATTGTCGGGCCGCTGCCGCTCCGGATGCAGATCAGCGGGATTGGAATCCAGCCATAGGCCGACATGTTCGACGAATACGGAAGCCGGAGGTAGTCCGCCTGCTTGCCGTCCTGATCGAAATCGATGGCCGTCCAAATGCGGGTGGTGTTCGACACGACGTGTTCTCCAGTGGCAAGCGGTACTTATCGGATGGGGGCTTCTGCCGGGTCAGAGGATTTGACGGAGAAAGGCCCGCGTCCGCTCGTTCTGCGGGTTCGTGAAGAACTCCGACGGAGGAGCGCTCTCGACAATGCGGCCGCCGTCCATGAACACGATCGAGTCAGCCACCTTGCGGGCAAACCCCATCTCGTGCGTGACGCACATCATCGTCATGCCGTCTCGCGCGAGCTCTATCATGACATCGAGGACCTCGTTGATCATTTCCGGATCGAGCGCGGAGGTGGGCTCGTCGAACAGCATCACCTTCGGCTTCATGCACAACGCGCGCGCAATCGCGACACGCTGCTGCTGCCCGCCGGAGAGCTGGCTCGGGAACTTGTGCACCTGCTCGGGGATCCTGACCCTTTCCAGGTAATGACGGGCAATGTCCTCGGCCTCTCGGCGCGGGATGCTGCGGGCCCGTCGCATCGCCAGGGTGCAATTCTGCAGGACTGTAATGTGAGGGAACAGGTTGAAGTGCTGAAAGACCATGCCGACGTCGCGCCGCAGCTCATGGAGGCGCTTGGCGACCGCTCCGACCTCCTGGCCGTAGATGAAGATCTGGCCGTCCTGATGGCGCTCAAGCTGGTTGACGCACCGGATCAGGGTCGACTTGCCCGACCCTGATGGACCGCAGACGACGACCTGCTGTCCCACGTGGATGCGCAGATCGATGTCCTTCAGGACATGGAACGTCCCGTACCACTTGTTCAGTGACTGGATGTCGACTGCAACCTCGCGCGGCTCCGCGACACTGCTTCCGGTTTTAAGGGTGCTGATTTCCATCACGGTGTCCGGTTAGCGTTTGGCGGATTTCAGGAGCCGGGTTTCCATCAGGCGCACGAGCTGGGCGATTGAAACCGCGAGGACCAGGAAGATGACCCCGACGGTCAGCATAGGCTCGGCATATCTGAACGTGTCGGATGCGATCTCCATCGCCTGCCCGAGCATCTCCGGGACTGCGATGATCGCCAGATACGGCGTGGCCTTCAGAATCGACACGAAATAGTTCCCCATTGGGGCCGCGATGTTGCGCAGCATCTGGGGCGCGATGACGAAGATCACGATGTCGAGCCGCCGGAGACCAAGCGCGTGTGCGGCCTCGAACTGGCCGCTCGGGATCCCGTCGATTCCGGCCTTGAACACCTCTGCAAGATACCCGCTGTAGTACAGGCTCAGGCCAAGGATGCCGACCACATAGGACGGGAGGGTGACTCCGTAGAACGGCAGGACGAAGTAAAGGAAATAGAGCTGCACCAGGACGGGAGTGGAGCGGATGAAGTCGATCAAGAACCGCATCACGTAGGACATGACGCGGCTGGAGCGGCGCAGGATCTCGAAGGTAAAGCCCAGGAGCGCCGCGCCAAGGCAGCTCACGATCGTCACCCAGATGGTTGTCCCGAGGGCGGATAGAATGATCGGCAGGCTCGCGATGGCGAAATCGAGGTTAAAATTCACCGCGGGTCCTTTCGCTGACCGCCACCCGCTTCTCCACCCACCGGCCGAGGATCGTGGCCGGGTAGCAGACGATGAAGTAGGCGACGAGAAGGGCCGAATAGGTGCCGACCGGGTCGTATTGGAGCTGCGAGATCTCCTTTGCCCGGAATGTCATGTCGGTCAGCGTGATCAGGGACACCAGGGCGGTACCCTTGATCAGCTGGATGACCTGGTTGATGAAGGTCGGCGTCATGGCCTTGAAGGCCTGCGGCAGCTCGATCAGCGCGAGGATGTGCAGGCGGCGCAGGCCGAGAGCCCTACCGGCCTCGACCTGGCCCGGATCGAGCGCCTGCAGGGCCGCACGGACTGCCTGGCTGCCGTAGCCGCCGATGTTCAGCCCGAGCGCCATCGCCGCAACGGTGATGCCCGACAGGGTGATGCCGAAACTCGGCAGAGTGTAGTAGAAGACGAACAGCAGAACGATGACGGGCGAGCTTCGCCAGAACTCGATGATCGCCGTAACGATCCACCGCGCCGGGCCAGTGGTGAAGTGCTGCAGTATTCCGAACACCAGCGCAAAGGGGACAGCGTAGGCCATCCCCCACAGCGTGACGGTGGCCGTGACGCCGAAGCCTTCGAAAATGCCGGCCAGGATCTCGACGAAGCTCATTCCCGCACATCCTCAATGTCGCATGAGCGATCAGTCGCCCTTGCAGACATCCGCGGTCTTGATTTCGGGAGCCATTTCGGCATCGGTGAAGCCGTAGGTCTCCATGATCTTTTTGACCGTGCCGTCGGCCTTCAGCTTCGCCAGACGCTCGTTGAACAGGTCGCGAAGCGCCGCGTCGTTGGTCCGGAACGCGATGGCCGTATACATGGCGGACGGAAGGCCGTTCTCCTTGGTGAGGCCCGTGAATGGCGCCGCCCGTTCGAGGCCCTTGACGTTCTTGTCCTGCAGCAGGGAGACGACGCTCGGCGCCGAGAGCGTCGCTGCATCGGCGCGCCCGCCAAGCACGGCGGAGACGAGATCAGTGGTCTCGTGGAGCTGGAGAATCTGGTCCTGCGGAACTCCGGCCGCGATGGCGTTCTTGGTGTTCTCAGTGCCCCGGCCACCGGCAAGACGGATCTTCGGATTCGACGCAATGTCCGCGTAGCTGTGAATGTTCAGCGGGTTGCCCTGCTTGACGATGAGCCCGTCGCCGACTGCGAGGTCCGGCTCGCTGAAGATCACTTCCTGGCAGCGCTTGGGCGTGATCGCGATTCCGGAAGCGATCATGTCGAACCGATTAGCATTGAGGCCCGGGATGAGTGCTCCGAACTCCGAGATGACGAAATTGATGTTCTTGATGCCGAGAGGCTCGAGCGCCGCCTTGACCAGATCGGGGTGATAGCCCTGGACTTCGCCCGTGCTGCTGCGGAAGCCCCAGGGCGCGCGGTTATGGATGCCGATCGTCAGGGTCCCGGAGGCGAGGCGCTCCTTCGCGTCCGACTGGGCCAGCGCCGCAGGCCCGCTGCCCGCGAAGGCCGCGAGCGCAAGCGCCGCGAGCCCTGCCTTGATGGTCAGTCTTCTGGTCATGTTCAACATCACAAGTCCCTCTCGTTGTTGGTTTGCTGTGTGAAGAATTCGGGCGTCACGCACCCGCCGGCGCGGGAGACGCGGTTTCGCAGAACGTGTCGAGCGCCGCGAAGAACCGGTCGAGATCCTCCTGCAGATCCGACAGGGCCTCCACGCCGATGCTGACGCGCAGGACCAGGTCCTCTCCGGGCCATGGTTGAGCGGTGCGATTGGCCTTGACGGGCATCGGGGCCACCAGGCTCCGGGTGCCGCCCCAGGATGCCCCGATGGCGAAGATCTTCAGGGCATCGAGCGCCGCGAAGACATGCGGCGTTGCGGCCGGGGTGAAGACGATCCCGAAGACGCCGCTCGCTCCGTTGAAGTCGCGCTTCCAGAACTCATGGCCCGGATTCCCCGGCAGGGGAGGGTAGAGGATCCGATCCACACTCGGCTGATCGGCAATCGCGGGCAGCAGGCGCCTGGTCGTCTCGGCGCAATAGTGGAGACGCACCGCCATGGTCTCCATCCCCCGCAGAACGAGCGAGCAATCGTCAGGGGAGACCCCGATGCCCAGGCGGCTCAGTTTGCCCTTGACGGTGGACGCCATCGCCTG
>Ga0182741_1001746_pt1 | contig 27143 bp, 24 predicted proteins | sample eDN5th37CBELigOP_FD_128874 | JGI IMG/M metagenome (GOLD analysis project Ga0182741, IMG submission 128874) | Enriched Organic Plus compost microbial communities from Emeryville, California, USA - eDNA 5th pass 37_C BE-Lig OP (version 2) (version 2) ... | reverse complement strand
CGCCTCGACCTCGAGCTGGTCGAGATCAGGGTCTTCCCTAGCGGGCTGCTCTACGCGCATTACCGCGTGCCGTGAGGGTGAACCTCGGCGGCGCCCCCTGCGCAGTGCTAGCGATGTGCCCTAGTAGCCCCCACTAGACCACCCTGTTCGATTGACGGCGGCGTGGGACCCGCCTATCCTCGGGACACCCTTGGTTTCTAAGGGTAACGCGCGCTCCCCCTCGCCCAGCGCGGCGCGCGGGTCAAGAAGCTCGTCCGGATCGAGGTCCCATGCGTCCGCCTGTCCTCTCAGCTCAAGCGGTCCTCGGCGCAGAGGGCGCCACCTCGCCCCTGGAGGGCGGGGCGACAGGGCCGCAGGCGGACGACCCCGTGAAGGGCGGGGCGACGGCGTCGGCGGAAGGAGCGGCGCGCAGAGGCGCGAAGCAGGCCGGCAAGCGCGTCCGCGGCGGCGACCTGCCGCCGCCACGCCGGCGGCTCTCGGCGCTGCTCGTCACGCACTCGTACTTCAGCTTCGGCGCCGGCACGGCCAGCCCCACCAGCCTGGTGAGGCGCGCCGCCGAGCTCGGCTACCGCTACGTCTGCCTCACCGACGACCTCAACGTCACCGGCGGCGTCGAGCTGTTCCAGGCCGCGCAGGAGCACGGGGTGAAGGCGCTGATCGGCGCCACGGTGCCCGTGCGCGTCGAGGACGACGTCTACCCCCTGGTGCTGATCGCCGCCTCGCGCGCCGGCTACGAGACGCTCTGCCGCCTCGTCACCCTGGCGCACGAGCGCGAGGAGAAGGACGTCCCCTTCCCCGTCCTGCTGGCGCACACGCACGACCTGGTGCTCCTCACCGGCGGCCGCGACGGGCTGCCGGCGCGCCTGCTCGCCCGGCGGCGCGTCAGCGAGCTGGAGGCCCTGCTCACGCAGCTCAAGGGCGCGTTCGGCGACAGGCTCTACGTGCAGCTCTTCCACGACCGCTACCGCTGGGACGGCCGCCGCGCCCGCGTGCTCAGGCGCCTGGCGCAGAGCCTCTCGCTGCCCGTGGTGGCCGCGCCGGAGGTGCGCTACCTGGACCCCGACGACTACAGGCTCTACGACGCGCTCGTCTGCGGCCGCCTGGGCGTGAGCGTGCAGGAGCCGCACCCGAAGCGCCCGCAGAACGCCTGCCAGCACCTCCCCTCCCCCGAGGAGGTCTACGAGCGCCTGCCGTTCCCCGAGGCCGCCCTGAACGCCGACTGGGTCGCCGAGCGCTGCCACTTCGAGCTCCTTCCGGAGCGCCTGACCCCGCCGAAGGCGCGCGTGCCCGACGGCCGCAGCGCCGAGGAGCACATCGAGGAGCGCTGCTACGCCGCCCTGCTCGAGCGCTACGAGGGCGAGGCTCTCGCCACCGCCAGGCAGCGGCTCGAGAAGGAGCTCTCCACGATCCGCGCGCTCGGCCTCGCCGACTTCTTCCTGGTCGCGGCCGAGGTCACCGACTACTGCCGCCAGCGCGGCATCCTCGCGGCGGGCCGGGGATCGGCGGCGGCGAGCATCGTCTGCTACCTGCTGGGGATCACGCAGGCCGACCCCCTCAAGCACGACCTGCTCTTCGAGCGCTTCCTGCACACCGGCAAGACCAGCATGCCCGACGTCGACATCGACGTCTCGTCGTCGCGCCGCGACGAGGTGCTGGCCTGGGTCGAGGAGCGCTTCGGCTCCACGACCGAGGCGATGGTCTGCAACAAGATCACCTACCGGCTGCCGCTGGCTATCCAGGACATGGGCCGCGCGCTGGGCCTGCCGCCGGAGCTTAGGAACCGCCTCACCAAGGCGCTGGGGCGCGACTTCAGGGGCCTGCGCCCGGCGTCGGTGGCGAAGGCCGAGGTGGCGCTGCGCGAGGTGCTCGGCGACGCCCCCGTGGCCGACGTGTTCATAGACCTGCTCTCCCGCATGGAGCGCGGCCACGTGCGGCACATCGCCCCGCACTCGGGCGGCGTCGTGCTCTCGCGCCACCCCCTCACCTACTTCTCGCCCCTCGAGCGCTCCTCCGGCGGCATCAAGCTCCTCCAGCTCGACAAGGACGACGCCGAGGCGATGGGCCTCATCAAGCTCGACCTGCTGGGGCTGCGGATGCTCTCGGCGCTGGAGCGCGCCCGCGAGGAGGTCTTCCGCATGGAGGGCGTGTGGCTCGACCTGGCCGACCTCCCCGACGACGAGCGCGTCTGGGACCTCATCAGCGAGGGCGCCACGCTCGGCCTCTTCCAGGTGGAGAGCCCCAGCCAGCAGCACACGAGCCGCGTGATGCGCAGCCGGAACCTCAAGGACCTGGCGCACCAGATCGCGCTCATACGCCCCGGCCCCATCCAGTCGGGCACCGTGCACCCGTACCTGCGCCGCCGCCAGGGCCTCGAGCCCGTCACCTACTGGCACCCCTCCCTCGAGCCGGTGCTCTCGAAGAGCTACGGCGTGCTGCTGTTCCAGGAGGACGTGCTGAGGATCGCCGTCCACTTCGCCGGCATGAGCTGGATCGAGGCCGACCGCTTCAGGAAGAAGGTCTCCGGCTTCTCCGACCTCGAGGACATCGAGCCCGACCGCCAGCGCTTCGTGGAGGGCGCCATGCGACACGTGGGCTGCACTCGCGAGGAGGCCGAGACAGTCTTCGACGCCGTGAAGGGCTACCAGGGGTTCGGGTTCGCCGAGTCGCACGCCTGGGCGTTCGCGCTGCACGCCTACGCCAGCGGCTGGCTGCGCGTGCACTACCCCGCCGAGTACATGGCCGCGATCCTCACCGAGGAGCCGGGCATGTGGTCGCGGCAGACGAAGAGGCACGAGGCCCGCGACTGGGGCGTGCCTTTCCTGCCCTTCGACGTGAACCGCTCGGGCGTGCACTTCCGCGTCGAGCGGGTGGATGACCCCGGCGGCGACGGCAAGGTCAAGGCGGTACGCCCGCCCCTCTCGGCGATAGCGGGCGTCTCGGAGGAGGCGGCGCGCGCGGTGATGCTCGAGAGGCTCACGCACGGGCCGTACCGCGACGTCGACGACCTCCACCAGCGCGTGCCCCTGGAGCGGGACGTCGTCGAGGCCCTGGTGCGGGCGGGCGCCTTCGACGCCGTGCAGGCGCGCCGCGAGGCCCTCTACCGCACCGGCGTGCTGGCCAACGCCCAGGCCCCCGGCTCGCGGCCGCTGTTCACGCCGCCCGTCGACACGCCCGAGCTGCCGCGCCTGACGCTGCCCGAGCGCTTCGTGTGGGACTACCAGACCACGCGCATGAGCACCCTCGAGGTCCACGCCGTCGACCTGGTGCGCGACCAGCTGAGGGAGCTCGGCTGCGTGCCGCTGCTGCGCCTGCGCCGCACGCCGCGCAAGACGCGGGTCCTCACGGGCGGCCTGGTCGTCGGGCGCCAGCGCCCCGGCACGGCCAAGGGCTTCGCCTTCTTCGTCATCGAGGACGGGCCCGTGAGGGCGCAGGTGATCATCTCGCCCGACCTGTGGGACGAGCACCGCGTGCTGCTGCGCGACGCCTCGATGCTCGTGGTGGACGGCGTCGTCGAGGACACGGGCCACCAGCTGACGCTCAAGGCCGTGAGGCTCGGCGAGCTGCCGGGGCCCATCCACGTGCGCGGCTACCACTTCGGGTGAGGGCAACCGCACTTCACGGCGCACCGCCGCGGCCGTACCCTGCCCGCCAGCAGTAACCGATGAGACCCGCGAGGTGTCGCCATGTGGGAGACCGAGGTCGTGGTGGTGGGCGCCGGCGCGGCCGGCCTGGGAGCGGCGAAGACGCTCAGGGCCGCCGGCGTCGAGTGCGTCGTGCTGGAAGCGATGGGCCGCATAGGCGGCCGGGCGTTCACGTCGTCGCGCGAGTTCGGCGTGCCGTTCGACGTGGGCTGCGCCTGGCTGCACGCCGCCGACCGCAACCCCTTCTTCCCCGAGGCGCAGGCCGCGGGCTGGACGCTCCAGCACCACGACATGTCCCTCGACAACGTCTACTTCGGCACCCGCCGGGCCACGGACGAGGAGGCCGAGGGGCTGGCGGAGGCCGAGGCGAGGCTGCATCGCGCCATCGAGCAGCACGCGGGCCACGACGACCGCCTCGCCACGCTGGTCGAGGCCACGGAACTCGAGGACGCCATATCGACCTACGTGGGCCCCATGGACTTCGGCGCGGACGACGACGAGATCTCCATCGCCGACATCCGCGCCGCCGAGGACCTAGACCCCAACTACCTCACGCGCGAGGGCTACGGCGCGCTGATAGCGCACTGGGGCCGCGACGTGCCCGTGCACCTCTCGAGCCCGGTGCGGCGCGTGGACTGGGGCGGGAGCGGCGTGGAGGTCGAGACGGACCACGGCAAGATCGCCGCCAAGGCCGTGATCGTCACGGTCTCCACCGGCGTGCTGGCGTTCGAGGGCGTGCGCTTCTCCCCCGCCCTGCCGGAAGGCCACCTGAAGGCCGTCTACGACCTGCCGATGGGCCTGCTGACCAAGGTGCCCCTACGCGTGACGGGCAGGCGCCTAGGCCTGGAGCCGTTCTCGGACGTGCTGCTGGTGGGGCACGCGCGCCACGACATCTACCTGCTGTGCTTCCCTTTCGACCTCGACCTGGTCGTCGCCTTCGTGGGCGGCGACTTCGCGTGGGAGATCGAGGCGGCGGGCACGGCGGCGGCCGTCGACTTCGTGAAGGGGCGGCTGGAGGCGACCTTCGGCAGCGACGTCGGGAAGCACGTGCAGCACGGCAGCATGACGAACTGGTCGGCCGAGCCGTACGTGCGCGGGGCCTACGCGGCGGCGGCGCCAGGCGCGGCGGACGCACGCCACGTGCTGGCCCAGCCCGTAGCGGACAGGGTCTGGTTCGCGGGCGAGGCGTTGGCCGGAGGCCTCATCCAGACCGCCGGCGGCGCGCGGCTCTCCGGCGAGGCGGCGGCCCGGCAGGTGGCGGCGCGCCTCCGCGGCAAGGAAGCCGCGGGGCGACGCCCGAAAGCGTCGCCCCGTCAGACAGCTGCTGGTTAGCCGCTCAGCGCTTCTTGCCCTTGACGGCTTCCTTGAGCGTCTTGCCCGCCTTGAAGCCGGGCGCCTTGCTGGCAGGGATCTTGATCTTCTCGCCGGTGCCGGGCTTGACGCCGGTGCGAGCCTTGCGGTTGCGGACCTCGAAGGTACCGAAGCCCGTCACCGTGACGGTCTGGCCCTTGGCGAGCTGCGCCTGGATGCCGTCGAACACGGCATTCACGGCGGCGCCGGCCTGCTTCTTGCTGAGGCCGGACGTGCTGGCGACGTGGTCGATCAGTTCCGACTTGTTCATAAGGCCCTCCGGCAAGAGCATATGCACAAACGGGCCGTCCTGTACGCGATTGGAGCAGCGAACACGGCTCCAGAGCAGCATCTGGCGCCACACCCCGCCGGCCCGGGTCCTAAGAAAGCCTGTCAGGAACGGGATTAGATGCGTTCTGCCTCGCGCCGCGCCATCTCCTCGCCCGTGGCGCGCTCCACGGGGTCTTCGCTGCTGGCGAGGGCCTCGGCGATGCGCCGCCGCTCCTCCTCGGTCTTGTTCTGGCTCAGCTTGGCCTTACCCTCGAGCCTCGTGACGCGCAGCTCGAAGCCCACGATGCCGCGCAGCATGCCCTCGCGGTAGCGCTCCGGGAGCTGCTCCCAGCGGTCCCGGTAACCGGGTTCGTTCGCGCCGATGAGCTCGTAGAGGAGCACTTCGTTGGCGGCCGGGTCGCGGGAGACTCGGGCCTCGCCGTAGGCGTGCACGGCCAGGTAGTTCCAGGTGGGCACGCTCTCGAACGCGTCGTAGTGGCGGGGCGACACGTAGGCGTGCGGCCCGTTGAACACCGCCAGCACCTCGGAACCCTCGATGTCCCGCCACTGCGGGTTGGCCTTGGCGAAGTGCCCGCGCAGGAGCACCAGGTCGCCCTCCACCTTCACCGTGAGCGGCAGGTGGGTGGCCACGGGCCGGCCCTCGCTCACGGACACCACCACGGCGAAGGAGAAGCGGCGCATGAACTCGAGCAACCGCTCCTTGTCGTTCTCCTGGTACATGGCGGGCACGTACACGGCCCAAAGCCTATACCTCCCGCCGCAGCGCGGGCATCGGGTGAGCCGATGGAACCTCGTCGCGTATCGGGAACGGCTTTTGCACCAGCGCGCCCAGGCGCCTAGCCTCGACTCGTCCGGCGGCGCGTGGCGGCGCGCGGCGCCGCGGGGCGAGGCAGGAGGTGACCGTGACGCGTTGGCAGATGTTCACCGAGTGGCTGGCGGAGGTGCGGCAGGCGAGGCGCGACCGCGCCGCCTTGGGCCGGGCGCTCGAGGCCTTCTCCTACCTCTACCCCGAGTGGCACGGGACCCTCTTCGACCTGCACTTCCTGAGCCGGTTCGAGCCGCGCGCCCTCCTCGACATGGAGCCGCGGGAGCTGGCGCTGGAGTGGTCGCGGCAGTTCAGCTTCAGGGACGCTCGCCGCCGGGAACGCGACGTCGCCCGCCTGGCGGCGGCCGCGGCGCGCTTCAAGGACCTGCTCGCCGACGAGCTCAGGCGCGGTGAGGAGGTGGCGCCGGCCAGGCATGGCGCCTCCGCTGCGCGCAGGACCGTGAGCGCCACTGAGCGTCGCTAGACTCTCCGCATGAAGCTCCAGGGCCTTCGCGCGCTAGTAGCCATCGTCGACCACGGCAGCTTCTCCGAGGCGGCGCTCGAGCTGGGCGTCTCGCAGTCCACGGTGTCGCACGCCATCGCCGAGCTGGAGGAGGAGCTGGGCGTGAGGCTCCTCGAACGTGGGCGCTTCGGGGCCGTGCCGACGCCCGTCGGGGAGCGCGTGGCGGCGCACGCGCGGGACGTGGAGGCGGCGCTCGCCGCCATCGGCCAGGAGGCGTCCTCCCACCGCGAGGAGCTGCGGGGCGAGCTGCGCGTGAGCGCCATCCGCTCTCTGGCCGTGCACGTCCTGGCGCCCGTGATGCGCTCGTTGCGAGACACGCACCCCGACGTCAAGGTCACGGTCCGCGAGGTGGCCAGCTGGGCGCGGGAACCCCTCTCGCACCTCCGCTCGGCGCGGGTAGACGTAGCGCTGACCATGTCGGTGCTGGCCGAGGACGTCCTCTTCTGGGACCTGTTCGTGGACCCGTACGTGGCCGTGGTGCCGGAGGACTCCCGGTTCCGCGACGGCCCCGTGACGCTGCGCGACGTCATCAAGGAGCCGGTGATCCTCAACAACGGGCCCTGCTCCTGGCCCATGCGCAGCGCGCTGCTGAACCTCGAGCCGGAGTTCAGGCCGGCCCACGAGATCGCGGAGGACTCCACGATGGTCGCCCTGGTCGCCCGCGGCCTGGGCGTGGCGCTCATGCCGGCGCTGACGGTGGACCCGCTGCCCGGCACCCGCACGCTGCCCCTGGCCGAGCAGGTCGACCGCCGCCTGGGTGTAGCCGTCCTGCCCAAGGCCATGAAGACCCCGGCCGTCCGGGTGTTCCTCGAGCGGCTGCGGGAGATGTTCCCCGACTGCGCCGTGCCGCCCCTACGCGCTCCCGGAGGCGGTTCGCGCCATGCCGACGGGGGTGGGAACGGCCAGCTCGTCGAGCGCCCGGCCGATGACCTGGATCGAGCGCAGGTACTCAGCGACGTGCAGGTGCTCGGCGGGCGTGTGGTCTAGGCCTGAGTCGCCGGGCCCGTAGGCGAGCGTGGGGACTGGCCAGGCCTCGGCGACGACGTTCCAGTCCGACGTGCCCGTCTTGCGCACGGGCGACGGCGCGCCGCCCGCTGCGCGCACGGCCACCCGGAAGGCGCGGGCCAGGTCGCTGCGGGGGTCCGCGACGACGGCGTCGAGCCCGTGCGCCAGCTCGAGGGTCACGCCCTCCGGGAGAGGCAGAGCGCGCAGCTCCTCGACCGCATGCCTCCAAGAGAGGGCCGGCGGCAAGCGGAGGTTGAGGCGCGCCACGCACCGCTCGGCGAGCCCATCCGAGCGACTGTTCACGCCCAGGAGGCGCAGCTGCAGCCTGTCGAAGGCACCACTTCCCTCGGCGGCGTAGGCGTCGGCCCAGGTGCGCACGGCGGCGAACGCGTCGAGGACCAGCTCGGCGGCGCCCTTCTCGTCGCGTGCGCCATGGACGGCGTGCGTGCTGGCCCGGAGGCGGGCGTTGAGGCTGCCCTTGTAGCCCACCGTGTAGCGGTCCCAGCCGCTCGGCTCGCAGACGACGAGGCAGTCGGGTCGTGGGTAGGCCCGCGCGGCGTGGTGGGCGCCGCGGCTGCTCGGCGCCTCTTCCTCCACGGCGCCGATGACCCTCACGGTGAGAGCGTCGCGCCAGCTCGCGCACCTGCGAGACGCCGCGGCGACGGCGGCGCAGAGGCTGCCCTTGGCGTCCACCGACCCGCGACCGTGGAGGACGCCGTCCTCGAGGCGCACGGCCGGCCAGCCCGGTGCGGTGTCCACGTGCCCCAGGAACGTCACGCTCACCGGTCCTCTCCCCCACTCGCCGACGGCGTTGCCAGCCGCGTCCACGAAGGCGGCGTCCGCCGTGTCTGCCATGGCGGCGACCAGTGTCTTGACGGCCACGCGCTCCGCCCCTGAGGGGCTGCGGACGGCGACCAGCCGCTCGAGGAGGCTCACGGCTTCGGCGTCGGTCACGGGTTCAGGCCGCGAGCACCTGGCGGGCGATCGCCAGTGCCTCGTCGACGTCCTCAGCCGTGAGGGTGAGAGGCGGCAGGAACCTCACCACGTTGGGGCCGGCGGCCACGGTGACGAGACCGCGTGATCGCAGCTCCGTCACCACGGGCCCGGCGCGCTCCCTCAGCTCCACCCCGGTCATGAGCCCGCGGCCGCGCGCCTCGCGCACGCGCCGCCCGACGAGGGAGCGCAGGCCCGTGAGGAGCCTCTCCCCCATCGCCGCCGCGTTCTCCATGAGCCCCCCGGTCGTGAGCTCCTCGAGCACGACGGCGCCGGCCGCGCACGCCAGCGGGTTGCCGCCGAAGGTGGTGCCGTGCCCGCCCTTCGGCAGCGCCGCCGCTACCTCCTCGGTCATCAGCGTCGCGCCCACGGGCACGCCGCCAGCGAGGCCCTTAGCGAGCGTGACGACGTCGGGCTCGACGCCCTCGTGGTGCGCCGCCAGGAAGCGGCCGGTGCGGCCCACGCCGCACTGCACCTCGTCGAGGACCAGCAGAGCGCCGGTGGCGCGCGTGAGGGAGCGGACGGCGGCCAGGTAGCCGTCCGGTGGCACGTTGATGCCGCCCTCCCCCTGCACGGTCTCGAGGATCACGGCCGCGGTGCCCCCGTCCACGGCGCTCTCGAGCGCCGCCAGGTCGCCGTAGGGCACGAACTCCACCCCGTCAAGGAGGGCCGCGAAGGGCGTGCGGTACTTGGGCTCCCAGGTGGCGGCCAGGGCGCCCAGGGTGCGGCCCGCGAAGCCGCGCTGGGCCGCCACCACCTTCGTCCTGCCCGTGGCGGCGCGTGCCCACTTGAGAGCGGCCTCGTTCGCCTCAGCACCCGAGCTGCTGAGGAAGGCCCTAGTGAGGCCGCCGCCTGCCAGCTCGCACAGCCGCGCTAGGAACGCGGCGCGCACGTCGTTGGCGTAGGCCTGCGGGCAGACGATGAGGGTGGACGCTTGCGCCGCTATCGCCGCGGCCAGGCGCGGGTGCGCGTGACCCAGCGACGCCACGCCTATGCCCGACGCGAAGTCGAGGTAAGCGCGCCCGTCGGCGTCGTAGAGCCTGACGCCCTCGCCGCGCACGAAGGCGATCTCCTGTGCGTAGAGGCCCGACGCGTGCCGCCTCTCCTCGGCCAGCAGCGCGGCGGTGCTCGCTCCGACGCTCACGACAGCACCGTCCCAGCTCCGGAGAGCGCCCTCTCCACTGGCGTGGCCGCGCGCGCGTCGCCGATCACGACCTGCCGCACACCGCCGCGAAGCGCCTCGAAGGCCGCCAGCACCTTGCGCTTCATGCGGCCGCGGGCGAAGGCCAGCGCGCGCTCCTCCTGGGCGGCGGAGAGGCTGGTGAGGAGCGTCGACTCGTCGGCCGGGTCGGCCAGGAGCCCGGGCACGTTCGAGAGGAGCAGCAGCGCCCGCGCGCCCAGGGCCCGCGCGACCGCGGCCGCGGCCCTGTCGCCGTCGACGTTGATGGCCACGCCCTCGTACGAGAGCGCGGGCGGGCACACGACCGGCACGTAGCCAGCGCTGAGTAGCGTCCGCAGCAGGTCGGCGTTGACCTCCTCGACGGTGCCCGTGTGGTCGCCGTGCAGCACGCGCACGCGCCCGTCCTTCTCCACCGACCGCACGCTCTCCTTCCGCCGGCCGACCAGCAGGCGGCCGTCGAGGCCCGAGAGGCCGAGGGCGTTCACGCCGAGCGCCTGGAGCGCCTCCACGAGGCCCTTGTTGACCTTGCCGCAGTAGGCCATCGTGAACACTTCGAGGGCGGCGCGGTCCGTGTAGCGGCTCACGTGGCCGCTGGGGCTCGTCACGTAGACGGGCGGCCGGCCGAGAGCCTCGGCGAGGCGGTCCGTCTCAGCGTGGCCGCCGTGCACCAGCACGACGGGCGTGCCCGCCGCGCTCAGCGAGGCGACGTCGGCGCAGACCGCCGCCAGGTCCACCCCGTCGCCACCGCCCACCTTCACCACCACGGGCGCGATGTGCCCGGTAGTAGCGGGGCGAACTCCGGGCTCGTTCGCGACGCCCGTCGTCACGGGTGCAGCCCCGCGAAGGTGAGGCCGGCGGTCTCGGGCTCACCGAGCGCGACGTTCAGCGCCTGCAGCGCGTGGCCGGCGGTGCCCTTGACGAGGTTGTCGATGGCGGACATGACGACGAGCCTCCCGGTGTCGGCGTCGAGCTCGAAGCCGACGTCGCAGTAGTTCGTGCCGTCTAGTACCTTGGGGTCGGGCACGCGGTGGATGCCGCGCCGCGCCAGCACCAGGCGGACGAACGGCTCGGCGTCGTAGCGGTCGCGGTAGGCGGCCAGCACGTCACGCTCGGTGACGCCCGGCCTCAGGAACACGTGGGCGGTGACGAGGATGCCGCGCACCCGCGCGACGGCGGTGGCGGTCATGTGGATACGCGGCGCGCCGGGGAGCTCCTGCTCCAGCTCGGCCAGGTGGCGGTGACCGGTGGCCGCGTAGGTCCTCACTACGCCGGCGCGCTCCGGGTGGTGTGACGCGGGACCCGGCTCGCTGCCGGCCGCGCTGCTCCCCACCTTCGCCTCGACGACCACGTCGCGCGTGGCGTCCAGGAGGCCGCCGGCGACCAGCGGCGCCAGGCCGAGGATGCTGGCCGTGGCGATGCAGCCCGCGCCGGCCAAGCGGGCCGCCCCCCTCAGCTCCTGCCTGTGCAGCTCGGGGTTCGCGTAGACGAACGTTCCGAGGAGGTCGGGGCGCGGGTGCTCGGAGCCGTAGTGCCGCTCGAACGCCTCGGCGCTGCTGAGGCGGAAGTCGGCCGAGAGGTCCACGAGCACGCGGCAGCGGGAGGCGAGCTGGTCGACCATGCCGGCCAGCCGCCCGTGAGGGAGGGCGCTGACCACGACGTCGGCGTCGCGCAGGTCGTCGGGATGCTCGAAGCGCAGGTCGGTGACCTTGCGGAGGTTCGGATGGACGAGGTGCACCGGCAGGCGCGCGTGCTCCCGGCTCGTGACCTGCACCACCCGCAGGCCTGGGTGGCCCAGGGCGAGGCGCAGGAACTCGCCGCCGGCGTAGCCCGAGGCGCCGACTATCGCTACCGTCGCGGTCACGCCGGGACGGCCTCCAGAGAGGCGGCGTACCTGACGACCGCTGCGGGGATGTCCACGCCGGTGGTGTCGATGGAGTTGCGGAACTCCATGGTGTGGTTGACCTCCACCACCTGCAGGCCGGTCGGCGACTCGACCAGGTCTATGGCCAGGATGCCGCCGCCCACGGCCCTCGCGGCCGCCAGCGTGACCTCGGCCAGCTCCGGCGTGACGGGGCAACCGCTGGCGACCCCTCCGCGAGCCGTGTTGGTGATCCAGTGCTCCGACGTCCGGTAGATGGCGGCTATGACCCTGTCGCCGACGACGAACGCCCTGATGTCCCGGCCGGGCTTCTCCACCAGCTCCTGGACGTAGTGCACCTTGTGCTCGGGCCCGCCGAGGACCTCCTTGTGCTCGATCAGCGCCTCGGCGGCGTCACGCGACTGGACGAGCGAGACCATCCTCCCCCACGAGCCGACCAGCGGCTTGAAGACCACCGGGTAACCGAACCGCTCGCAGAGCTCGAGCGCCGCCTCCGGGGTGAAGGCCACCCCGGTCCGAGGCGTCGGCACGCCCGCCGCCACGAGGGCGGCCGACGTCGCCAGCTTGTCGCCGCACACCGTGATCACGCTCGAGCGGTTGACGGTGACCGCGCCGCGCGCCTCCAGGCAACGCGCCAAAGTGAGGGTCCGCCACTGCGAGACGCAGCGCAGGAGCACCACCGACCCTGCGCCCGGCAGGGCGTCCATGGCGCTCAAGTCCAGGGCCAGCTCGGGCACGTACAGCGGCACGTAGGACACGCCCGCGGCGTCGCAGGCGTCGAACAGCAGACGCTCCTCGGGGCGCAGCCTGTCGTAGGCGATGACCAGCTCGCCTGGCAAGGCCGTTACTCGCCCCAGTCCTCTGCCACCTCCGGCGCCGGCTCGAGCCTGAACGGGTCGAGGCTGACAACCTCGAGCTCCACGCCCTCGTCCGTCACCAGCAGCTCTCCCAGCATCACCGCGCTGGGGTCGAACCTCACGCGTCCGTAGTCGGTGTCCAACGTCTGCATCGTCGTCCCCTCCAGAGGCCGGCTGCTTGGAGGCGAAGCTCCGCCTCGGCGCGGGCGCCCTCTGGCGCTCGCGCGGCTCCCCGTGGCCGGCTTTCGGTTCGAAAGCTTGCGTCCACTCCACCGGGCGGGTGGACGCGAACGAGCGGCAGATTAGGCCGGTCGGTCAGCGCGTGTCAAGTGCGCGTCAGCACCGAGGCTCATCGCCCAACAAGCCACCGTAGGCCCGGTTCCACGTCCAGGCAGCCTTCCAAAGAAGGTTCATCGGGAAACCCTCGAAGTGTCCGGCTATCAGGCAGATGGCTTTCGTTTCGAAAGCGGGCTTGCATGGACGCCGGAGTGCCGTCCCCGACGGCTCCCCCGCCAGTCGCGAATCCTATAGAGTGGCGCCCGGACCGACGCTTGCTCACGCGGGGGCTCGGTCCGTTCCCGGCCAGCTCCACGCCCAGCCCGAGTTGCGGGCCGCGTCTCCGTTGGCCGAGAGGAGGCCAGCAGTGAAGCTGTCTCGCAGGATCTTGAAGGTCGTCGTGGTGGCGTTGGCGCTGGCGCTGGCTGCCACGGCTTCGGCCCAGCAGCGCGGAGGGACGCTGCGGATCGCGTACACGTCGATCACACAGCTCGACCCGTACAAGACCGCAGCCAACGACGAGATCAACGCTGCCTCGCTGGTCTTCGACCCCCTGTTCATCATCGGCAAGGATGACTTCCAGCCGGTGCCCCACCTCGCCGAGTCCTGGGAGGCCATCGACGACACCACATGGGAGTTCAAGCTTCGCCGTGGGGTGATGTTCCAAGATGGCAACGAGGTCTTCCCCGAGGGCCAAGCACGAGAAGTGACGGCCCACGATGTCGTCTACTCCGTGAACCGTTTCCTGGAGGTCTCAACAGCATTCACGCTCGGTGACATCACGGGCGTCGAGGCCGTCGACGATTACACGGTTCGCATCACCACGGCCGCTCCCGATCCGTTCCTCGTCACCGACGTGAACCGACTCGCCCGCGTTGTAGTCGTGCCCCACGAGGCAGTCGAGCACTTCGGCGAAGAGGGGTTCGCGCGCAACCCGATCGGCTCCGGGCCGTTCGAGCTGCGGTCGTTCACCGCCGACCAAAGCCTCACGTTCGAGCGCAACGAGGACTACTGGCTTGACCCGTACCTTGACCGCGTCGAGTTCCTCTTCATCCCCGACCCGACCGTCCAGACCATCGCGGTAGAGGCTGGCGAGGTCGACGTGGTCCCGTACCTCTTCAACATCGACTCCGTGGCTCAGCTCCAAGAGACGCCCGGCATCGTGCTCCACCCGCGTGGAGGTTCCTACCGGGGCCTTGGCATCAACGTCACGACGCCGCCCTTCGACGAGTTCGAGGTCCGCGACGCTATCAGCAAGGCGATCGACATCGATGCGGCCGTAGCGGCCGTCGTGGAGCCGTTCGGACTCCGGGCGTACGGCCAGGTTCCACCGTGGGTCTCCTTCGAGCAGGATCCTTCGCTGTCTGAGCTCTGGGAGTACGACCCCGAGGAGGCTCTCGAGATCCTGGCCAGCGTCGGCTTCACACCCGGGGCCAACGGCGTCTTGCAGCGTGACGGTCAACCGCTGAAGTTCAGCATCAAGACCATCGCCGGGTCGCAGGTGCGCGTCCTCACTATCCTCGTGACGCAGCTGCAGGAACTGGGCATCGATGCCTCGCTCCAGCAGCAGGACACGGCTGTTTGGGCCGAGGACTTGCAGACGGGCAACGACACAAGCGTCTTCTTCGACTACAGCTTCGCCGGCACTACAGGCCTCTACTCGCTGTTCCACAGCAGCAACGCCGGCATGACGAACACGCACTTCTACGCGAACCCTGAGGTCGATCGACTCCTCGACGAGGCGAGCCGGACCGTCGAGTTCGGGGAGCGCAACCGTCTGTGGCTGGAGGCGCAACGCCTGATAATGCGCGACCGCGCCGCCATCCCCCTCTACTTCGAGTTCGGGTACTCGGTGGCGAGCGACAGGGTCCACGACTGGGTGGTGCCCTGGGGTGGCCTGCACCTCGTATCGCTCGAGAACAACGTCTGGGTGGAATAAGGAGCCTGCGTTCGTGGGGTCTCCCCTGCCTCGTGTAGAGGGGGACCCCACCGCCGCAATAGGAGATGCTCGCTTACGCCGCCCGCAGGCTCGTAGGGATGGTGCCGGTGTTGCTCGGCATCGCCTTCATAACTTTCGCCCTGGTCTCTTTCGCGCCCGGCGACGCCATCCGTCTGATGCTCGGGTCGGAGAGCGTGAACGTGGCCAACGTAGAGAGGCTGAGGCGTGAACTGGGTCTCGACCTGCCCTGGTACCACCAGTTCTGGAACTACCTGTTGGGCCTGCTCCAAGGCGACCTGGGGACATCGATCGCCAGCCGCCAGCCTGTCGCCGACCAGATCTTCCAGCGCTTCCCCAATACCATCATCCTGACCGTAGCCAGCCTCGTCGTGGCCTTGGTGATAGCGATCCCACTGGGTGTGTTCGCGGCCTCTCGCCACAACCGTGCCGGGGACTACGTGGCCTTGGGATTCGCGATGCTGGGCGTCGCCATGCCGAACTTCTGGCTAGGACTTCTCCTGCTCATAGTCTTCGGGCTGGAGCTGCGTTGGCTTCCCATACGCGGCATCGGCTCGCTCGAAGACGGCATACTCGACTACGCCAGCCACCTAGTGCTGCCGGCCGTCACCCTGGGGACGTCCCTGGCCGCGATTCTCACGCGCCTGACTCGCAACACGATGCTCGACGTCCTCGGCGAGGACTACGTGCGTACCGCGAGAGCGAAGGGAGTGCGCCCCGACCGGGTACTGTTCCGCCACGCACTTCGGAACGCACTGCTCCCGCTCGTCACCGCCGCGGGTATGCAGTTCGGCGCCCTGCTCGGCGGGGCCGTCATCATCGAGACCGTCTTCTCCTGGCCGGGCCTTGGCCTGCTGTCGATCAACGCCATCAGGCAGCGGGACTTACCTACCATGCAAGGTTCGGTACTCGTCTTCGCCGCCAGCTTCATGCTCGTGATGCTGATAACCGATCTCCTCTACGCGGCGATCAACCCGCGGATCCGCTATGGCTGACGCACCGAGGACCACTCCCGCCGCTCCCGGTCATGGGCGCCGCGTCCTGAGGTCGTTCCTCCGCAACCGGCTGGCCGTCGCCGGGACGGTCGTACTGGTGCTGGTGCTCGGCTCGGCGGTACTCGCTCCCGTCGTCGCGCCGTACGACCCGATGAAGATGAACCTCACGAACGCTTACGCGCCGCCTGGCAGCGCGGGCCATCTGCTGGGAACCGACAACTTCGGGCGCGACATACTATCGAGGCTGATCCACGGTTCCCGCATCTCCCTCGTGATCGGTGTCGTCGTCGTCTCTATCGCCGCCACCGTGGGAACCATCCTCGGCCTCCTTGCCGGCTACTTGGGCGGGTGGGTGGACGAGCTGGTCATGCGAGCGGTGGAGATCTTCTTCGCCTTCCCGTTCCTCGTGCTGGCGATCGCCGTGATCGCCGTGTTCGGACCAAGCATCCTCAACGTGATGTGGGTACTCGGCCTCGTTTCATGGCCCCTCTACGCCCGTCTGGTGAGGGCACAGGTGTTGGCGCTACACGACGTCGAGTACGTAGAGGCTGCCCGAGCTGCCGGCATGGCAAGGCGACGAGTGATGTTCCGGCATGTCCTGCCGAACGTGCTCACGCCCGTGATCGTCACAGCCACCTTCGGGATCCCCGAGGCCATCCTCGCAAGCGCGGCCCTCGGTTTCCTGGGCCTCGGCGTACAGCCACCCACTCCCGAGTGGGGCGCGATGATCGCCGAAGGCAAGGACTTCATCCGGCGGGCACCCAACCTGATCCTCTGGCCCGGACTGACGATCATGATCGTCGTCCTGGGCTTCAACTTCGTAGGCGACGGCCTACGGGACGCCCTCGACCCGCGAGGCAAGAAAGGCTGATCATGACACCGGAACTGGAAGCCGCCCTCGGGCGCGTTCCCGATTACGACCGCTTCTACACCTTCGAGGAGATGACCGCGCGCGCCCGCTCAGTGGCCGAACGGCACCCCAGTCTCGCATCTCTCGAGACGGTAGGCGCATCCACCGAGGGCCGGCCCATCGAGATGGTCCGCATCGGCGACGGTCCACAGCGGATACTGCTCTACGCCCTCCCCCATCCCAACGAGCCGATCGGCGCGATGCTGGTCCAGTTCCTCCTCGACGAGCTCATCGGCAACGAGGAGCTCAGGAGCGGCCGGTCGTGGTACCTACTGCCATGCGTAGACCCGGACGGGACTGTGCTCAATGAGGGCTGGTTCACCGGCCCGTTCACCGTCCGCAACTACGCTCGGCACTTCTACCGGCCGCGCAGTGTCGAGCAAGTCGAGTGGACGTTCCCGATCAGCTACAAGACCTTCACCTTCTCCTCCCCCATCCCAGAGACCCGGGCCTTGATGACCGCGCTCGAGCGCGTCCGCCCGCACTTCGTGTACTCCCTGCACAACGCCGGCTTCGGCGGGGTCTACTACTACCTCAGTCATGACGTCCCCGGCGCCTATGCGGCTCTCCATGAGATCCCTCGCTCGCGGGGCCTCTTCATGTCCCTAGGTGAGCCTGAGATGCCGTGGGCAGTTGAGTTACATCCTGCGGTCTACAAGAGCCCCCACGTCACTGACGCTTACGACTACTTCGAGAAGTACGGCCCGCCAGGCAAGGACCCCGCCTCCCTCCTGCAGGGTGGCGCCGGCAGTTTCGACTACCTACACAGCCTCGGCCTCGAAGACACGCTCACCCTCGTCACCGAGCTTCCCTACTTCCAGTCGCCGGTGATCCAGGACACAAGCCCGTCTGGCCTCACGAGGCGCGAGGTGGTGCTTGCTGGGGCCGACAAGACCGAGGAGATGGCGACGGCGCTCAAGGCCGTCCTCGACCGTGTCGAGCCTCACGTAGACCAGAACGAACGCTTCTACAGGACCGTCGCCTCCTTCGCCAAGTACTACGACACGCACGTGGAGACGGTGAGGCGTTGGGCCGAGACCGGCGAGGGCATGGATGAGCCGGCTTCGGTCGCCCAGCGTGCTGACGAGCTGTACGTGGGCACCTTCTACCGTCTTCTCGTCGCCAGCATGCTCAGGCGCTCGCTCGAGGCACACCTCGCGGCTCGCGAGGAACCGGCGTTACGCGAGTCCCTATCAGTGCTGGAGTCGCATCTCGACCAGTGGGCCTCAGAGATCGAGGACAACCTCGGCAGCTCCCCCATACCCGTCCGAACCCTCGTGCAAGTTCAGTACGGTGCCATGCTGGCGCTCTTGGGCAGCGGCGCCCTTCCCTCGCCTGGGGCCTGAGCCAGCATCCCTGTTGCCCTACGCGTCCCGCGGCCCTGAACGGGGCCGCGGGACGATCGTTTCGTACCTGAGCTTCCCCACTTCCCTTGACGGTGTCCGGCAGGTACCCTTCCTCTCCCCTATCGGGGGCTCCCTGTGAAGAGACGATGTCTTATGGCGGGTACCCCCGCTTCCCCACTTGCCTAGACCGTGCCCCCATCCCTGTCCAGTGGTACCTCTCCCCTCTCGCTCAGAGTCAAGCGCTTGCGACCGCCGTACGCCACCGGCCATCCGATAGGCCCCGGCACCTTGCCGCGGCCGGCAGCCGTTGCCACGCCCTCCATGCCGCGTGCCTCCAGACTCGGCCTGCCCCTCGGCGGCACTTCCGTCCGCGAGTCTTTCGCCAGGACCCAGTACCCTTAGTTCCCCACTAATGGTTGCTCATGCACTCGCGTGCACAGGTGTCATCGACACCGGGCGACCACTCGCCTGCTCGCGAACCGCGTACAACCGAGTACCGTCGCTTCCCCACTTCATCGACGGTCCGACGTAGCGACTGACGTCACCCCCGGTCGTGTCGTTGCTTGCTGTTGCCCGAGAGCACCCCCTACTCAGCATGCGAGAGTCGCTTCGCCGCGTCTACGCGAACGTGCCCCCAGCCCCCACCATGCCGATCTCTCAGCCGCGCACAGTTGGCCCAGACAACGACGGGCGGACACCTCGCAAGGCATCCGCCCCCCTCTCTCAGTCCTCCGTCGGAGTCTCCGCCAGCAACCCTACCTAGGCGGTCACGCTCCCCCGGTGCCTGAGCAGCGCCTCGCGCACCTCTTCGGCGTGGACCTCCGGCTCGGTCACGTTCCACGTCTGTGCGATCCGACCCTGCGGGTCTATGAGGTAGCTGATCCGCAGGATGCCTTCCACCGTCTCGCCCGTGGGACGCTGCCTGAGGCCCCAGGCACCGTAGGCGTCGATGGCCTGGCGGTCCACGTCGGCCAGCAGCGGGAAGTTCAGGCCGTACTTGGTCGCGAACTCCTTGTGGCTCGCCTCGTCGTCGGCCGACACGCCCAGCACCTTCGCGTCGAGGTCACCGAAGCTCGGGAGGGCGTCGCGGAACGCGCATGCCTGCATCGTGCAGCCGGGCGTGTCGTCCTTCGGGTAGAAGTACAGGACGACCCAGGAGCCACGCAGGTCGGCGAGCTTGTGAACGCGACCGGATTGATCTGGTAGCGCGAAGTCTGGGGCAGGGGAACCGACGTCCAGCATTAGCAGCCTCCTCGTCGCCGGCATCGGCCGGCGCGTCCTGAGCAACGATAACGGCGCCCGCGTGCGGGCGCCGTAGCCAGGACAGAGCCGAGCTGCGAGCCTGCCTATTCCTCTTCGAGTTCGCTCCTCAACTCCTCGAGCAGCGCGTTGACGCGCGCGAGCCTTTCGGGCGTCAGGCGCACGAGGCGACGCTTGTTGAGCAGGCGCTTCGTGCTCGACACGAGCCTCTGCGTGCGGTCGAGGACGCCAGCCGGGCGCCTCTGCGCCAGCGCCTCGCGGCCAGCGCGGAGCTCCGTGATGCGCCGCCGGATCTGGCTGAGCGACAGGTCCTCGGCGATCGCCACCGCCAGGAGTCGCTCACGGTCGTCAGGGTCCTCGACACGTGCCAAGGCCTGCGCCTTGGTGAACGCGATGCGTCCCTCACGCACAGCAGCTAGCAGGCTCTCGGGGAAGTCCAGGATGGGAAGCCTGTTGCTGACGAACGAGGCCACGGTGAAGCGCCCCAAGCGCTCGAAGATCGACCTCACGGCCTCGCGTTCCTCGTCGCTGACCTTCTTCGACGTGATGCGCCCGCGCTCCTCGTTGTAGAGGGCTAGCAAGAGCTGCACGACGTCGCGCCTCTTGGCATCCAGGTAGAGCTCGAGCAGCCCGAGCACCGCTTCCGTCTCCTCGACGGCGTTGAGGTCCTCGCGTTGCAGGTTCTCGATGATCGCGATCTCGAGCGCCTCGCGGTCGTCGATGTCGACGATGATCGCGGGCACCTCGGCGAGGCCCGCGAGGGCAGCGGCACGAGTGCGGCGCTCACCGGCGACGAGCTCGAAACCGCCGCCGACCCGCCGCACGATGACCGGCTCCAGCACGCCCTTGTCGCGGATGCTGGCTGCCAGCTCGGTGAGGCCGCTCTCGGAGATGTGCTTCCGCGGCTGCCGCTCGTTGTAGCGGATCGCCTTCAGCGGGATCATCGTGCCCGCCGAGCTCGGCTCCTCGACCTGCTGGGGCTCAGTGATCCCGCCGAGGATCGCTTCGAAGACCGCGGCCCGGTCCACGCCGCCTTTGCGCTTCGCCATCAGCGTCCCTCCACGGCCCTCAGGAGCTCGCCCGTCACTGCGCGAATCTCGGAGTCCGCCTCGCTGCCGGGCGCGTAGAGCGGCACCGGCATGCCCGCCACCTGGGCGTCCGAGTAGTAGGCGGGCCTGCTCGCGAGCGGAGTCGAGACGGGAGCGATGCTGACGAGCTGTCTGCGTATCGCTTCCAGGCTCTCCCGGTCGTGACGGGTCCTCTTGTCGTGCTGCGTCAGCACGAACAACGCGATGTCTAGCCCGGGCGCGGCCTTGCGGTACTCACGCACCATCTTCACCACCGTCCCGAGGCCATCGAGGCCCTTGCGGTTCGTGGGCACGGGCACCACAACCTTGTCGGCTGCCACGACGGCGAGCGCAGAGAGCTGACCGAGGCTGGGCGGCGGGTCGATGAGCACGTAGTCGTAGCCCTTCAGCTTCCTGACAGCCTCGCGAAGGCGCACGACGCCCCAGAAGACGTTGAGGATCTCGCGCTCTAGGATCGCCAAGTTCAGCTGGCTGGGGATCAGGTCCACGCCATGTACCCGCTTGGGCGCTGGCAGCACGAGCTCCGTGTCCGGCTCGTCTAGCTCCTCCTCGGCCGAAGCCATCACCCCTGGGTAGATGGTCTCCTCGAGAGGGATGTCGTCCAAGCCCATCCACTTGGTCAGGTTCGCCTGCGGGTCTACGTCTATGAGCAGGACGCGATACCCGAGCTCGCCGAGTACGAAGCCGACGTCACGCACGGTGCTCGTCTTCGCGACACCGCCGGCGTGGTTGAAGAACGTAAGCACCTTCATCGGCACCGAGCCCCCAGTTGACGCGCCCCTGGCAAGCCGCTGTCGGCGACTTGGGGGTACTTGGCGCGGGTGCACCGCTCAGCCATGCCGCGATGATAACCGCGCCGAGGCTCCCTCCCATCGGCCGCCTGGGTACGACGCCATAACGTTATGGCGACCTGCCTACCGATGGCCCCGCCTGGAGCGCGCTCGGAGGGTATACCGCCGGCCGCGGCGATGCTCCGCCTCCGAAGCCCCGCGTGCACTGGCGCGGCCAACCGCCGATCCCCGCCAACCCGTCGCCGCCTCGTGTCCAGCGTCGCGCCATAACGTTATGGCGCGGACTCGGACCGCCGCGAGTACCTACGCTTTCCCACTTGCCTGACGAGCTGCTGACAGCATCGCCCGGGCGCACGGCGCAAGCGGCCGGCGCGGTACTCGTTGCCAACCGCCGGGGCGGCGCCTTCGCCCTGGGCTACCCGCGTGGCTTAGCGCCGATCAAGGGCGCGACGCGTGTGCAGACTCCAGCGCCGACGGAAACGGGGAAGACACGGGACCGCTCGACCGTCGGCACGCCTGATGCCGCGGCCGCCATCTCGGCCGCGCACCGCAAGTGGGAAACGGAGGGTACTCGCGGAGAAGTGGGGAACCTCAGGCGCCGAAGCAAGACGTGGCGGGCTCATGCCCGGACCGAGAGCTTCGCCTTGAGGGCGCCGCGCATGGTCCGATCCCTTCTTCGAACCTCCCCAACATCACCGAAGGTGTTGTCAGTTCTCCATAGGTCTATTCCCATTCCCTTTAAGGGCGGGCGGTCTTAGCGTGCTGGACGGCGTCGGCCGACCCGATAGGGGAGAGGAGGGGTACCGAAGTGGAGATGCTGCGGTACCGAGGCGGGGAAGGCGTGGGACCTCGGTGGGGAAGATCGGGTACCAATGGGGGAAGCGGAGGGACCGAGGCGGGAAACCGGGGGTACTGCGCCGGCCTCTCCCGGTAAGCGGGGAAGAAAGGGGAAACGTTGACGTGTCATCCCCGCTACGGGTAGGCTCGCCGCAACGCGTCAGGCTCTGGAAGGGCGGTATGGACGCTACCAGCACCCAAGCGGTACATGCGGGCGAGGTTACCCCGGTAGAGGTGGAGCCGCTCGACATCAAGGGCAGGCGGCGCGCGAAGGGCAAGACCGCGGGCAAGCGGTCGCTCACGCGTAGCGCCGGCGCGAGGACGGCTCCCTCGAGCAGCGGCCCGTCAGGCGCAACCGAGAGCCGGAGCAAGCTGGCCGTCACCCAGGCGAACCCGCTGGCGCTCAGCCGGCAGGAGATGGGCATCCTCAGCAAGCGCCTCCTGGTGCTGGCCCTCTCGGACGTCACGCGCGACGACGCGGACCTGGAACCCATACGGATCACGGCCTGGGAGTTCGCCCAGCTCTTCAACATCAAGGGGAAGAGCATCTACTCCCGCATCGAGGAGTCGGCACGCGAGCTCCTGGAGCAGACCGTGCAGATCAAGGAGCCCAACGGGGACTGGGTCATGTTCCAGTGGGTCTCGGAGGCGCGCTACGAGGGCGGCCAGGGCAAGGGCCAGATGGCCTGCATCGAGCTCAAGATCCACGACAAGCTCAAGCCCTACCTCCTGCAGCTCAGGCGCGATTTCAGCATCATCCCCACGGACCAGCTCCTCAGCTTCGAGAGCTTCAACAGCATGAGGCTGTTCGAGGTGCTGTACACGGCCAGCTACGCGGGGGAGAGGCCCCACCTCTCGTTCGACGTCGACGACCTCAAGCTGCGTCTCGGCCTGGACGGCAAGTACGAGCGCTTCAAGGACTTCCGCTACGTCCTCGACAAGGCGCAAGAGGAGTTCAAGCGCTACACGTGCCTGACCTTCGCCTACGAGGCCTCCAAGGTCGGGAGGAAGTACCAGCGCGTCTCGTTCCACATCCAGAAGAACGACGTCTTCAAGCCGCGCATCCGCCTGCCGGCGAGCCTGGCCAAGCGCATCCCGCGGCCTCAAGACAAGGAGCGCATGCTGAAGGAGCTGCAGGCGCTCGACGCCCTGCGCGAGATCGGCTGGGCCCAGGACGCCGAGCGCACGGTGCAGCGGTTCGGCGCCGAGCGGGTGCTGCGCATCGTCTCCTACGCCCGCAAGCTCCAGGGCAGGGCCGAGGCCGCGGGTCGGCCGATCTACAACCTCCCCGGGTTCGTGAACAGCCTCCTCAGCCAAGGCGTCGAACCGCCCGAGGAGGAACAGGCGCAGGCGCACTCCCCGGCGGCCCTGACGCGCGAGGAGGCCAGGGCCATCGCCGCGAGCATCCTCGACGGCTACCACCAGGCGCGGAAGCGAGTGGCCCAGTCGGCCTGGGACGCGCTGACCCCCGACAACAGGGAGCTCGTCCACACGCTCATGCAGGCCACGCTCCACAGGTTCACGCTCGAGCGCATCGCTGCCGAGGGCTGGAGCGGGCCCCTGTACGAGACGAAGCGTCTCGACGTCATGGCCAGCCACGGCTTCGTCATGTTCCCGCAGCACCTCAAGGACGTGGAGGGTTACGTCGCCACCCTCGACCTGCTCGCGGAGTACCCCGAGGCCGCGCGGCAGATGATCAGGGCCGAGCTCGAGGAGGCCAGCTGAGATGTGCGGGCGCTACACCCTCTACACGCACGAGGACGACCTGGCGACGCTTTTCGAGGTGGAGACCTACCCGCTCACGCCGCGCTACAACATCGCCCCCACCCAGAGCGTGCCGGTGATAAGGCAGCGCCGTGACGGCCCGCGCGTGATGGAGGAGATGCGCTGGGGCCTCGTGCCTCACTGGGTGAAGGACGCCAAGGCGTTCAAGACCAACCTCTTCAACGCCCGCAGCGAGAGCGCCGCCGAGAAGCCCTCGTTCCGTGACGCCATGAAGACGCACCGCTGCATCGTCCCGGCCTCGGGCTTCTACGAGTGGCGTCAAGTGGACGGCGCCAAGCAGCCGTACTACGTCTACCGGGCTGACGGCAAGCCGATGGCGTTCGCAGGGTTGTGGGCTGTCAACAAGGCTGGTGACGCGCCGCTCGTGAGCTGCACCGTCCTCACCACCGCTGCGAACGAGGACATGCGCGAGCTGCACGACCGCATGCCGGTGATCCTGGAGCAGGACGAGTGGGAGCGCTGGCTCGACGTCGACGAGACGGACCCGCAGCGGGTCGAGGACCTGCTCGACCCGGCGCCGCCTGGCCTCCTCAGGATGCATCCGGTGTCGAGGTCGGTGGGCAGCCCCAGGGTCGACGACCCCAGCCTGGTGCAGGCCCTGACCTGAGCCCCTTCGCGTCGCCGGACAGCGTCCCTGTGGGGACTTAGGCGCTCATGTAGCCGGCGTCACATTGACACCTAAATAAGTGAGGTAGAGTGCCTCTCATGAGCCCACTCGGCCTGCTCGCGCTGACCTTCGCGGTCGTCTCAATCGGCGGCAGCGCTGTCGTGTACGTCTACGACCGACTCGAGGCGCGGCTGCTCGGCGAGCGCCCGGGCGGCGACGGTGGACGTTCGTCGTTCGCACCACGCGCACGCCGCTCCACTGCGGTCGGCGCCGCCAGGCTGCCGCGGGGAGTGGTCGTGACCGCGAGGGCGGGTGCCCGGCCGGCCGGTAGGGGAGAGCCGTCGGGCGCCGTCACCGAGGTGCGCGGCCTCCACGCCAACCGGCGCTAGGCCCGGGGCCGGTAGCGGCCCTCCCGCGCCGTTAGGCGTCGCTCTCAAGCCTTAGGATTCAGAACATGAGCAACGCGCCGGACGTCAGGCAGCGCGTAGACGAGTTGCGCCGCGAGATCAGCCGACACGACTACCTGTATCACGTCGCCGACCGGCCCGAGATCTCGGACGAGGCGTACGACGCCCTCATGGCGGAGCTGCGCGAGCTCGAGGCCGCGCACCCCGAGCTGGTGACCCCGGACTCACCCACGCAGCGCGTGGGCGGAACGCCCGTTGCCGGGTTCCCGACCGCGACGCACGCCAGGCCGATGCTGAGCCTCGACTCCAGCTCGAAGGAGGCGGACCTCAGGGCGTTCGACGCTCGTGTGCGCCGTGCCGCCGAGGCGCTGGGCGTAGAGGTCTCCTACTCCGTCGAGCCCAAGATCGACGGCCTGTCAGTCGAGCTGGTCTACGAGGACGGCGTGCTCGAGAGGGCAGTGACCCGCGGTGACGGTGTCACGGGCGAGGTCGTCACCCCCGGCGTGCGCACCATTCGTAGCGTCCCGTTGAGGCTCCTGGAGGGCTCCGGGTACCCGGCCCGCCTGTCCGTGCGCGGCGAGATCTACCTGCCCATCCACGCCTTCGACGACGTCAACGCCGAGCTGATCAACCAGGGCAAGCAGCCGTTCGCGAACCCCCGCAACGCCGCCGCCGGCACGGTGCGGCAACAGGACGTCCGCCTCACCGCCAGCCGGCCGCTGAAGATCTACTGCTACGACGTGCTGGAGGGTGAGGACGGCTTCGGGACGCAGTCCGAGCTGCTGGCCGCCCTCGAGCGGTGGGGCTTCCCGGTCAACCCGCTCAACGCCGTCTGCGACGACGTGGAGGGCGTCATCGAGTACTTCCGGGGCATGGAGGCGCAGCGCGACGAGCTGCCCTACGAGATCGACGGCATCGTCATCAAGCTGCAGGACGTCGCGGCGCGCGAGCGCATCGGCTACACCGCCCACCACCCCAGGTGGGCGTACGCGCTCAAGTTCCAGCCGCGCAAGGAGGTCACGCAGGTCCTCAAGATCATGCCGAGCGTCGGCCGCACGGGCGTCGTGACGCCCATCGCGCTACTGCGGCCGGTGAACATCGGAGGCGTCACCGTCAGCCGCGCCAACCTCCACAACGTCGAGGACGTCGAGCGCAAGGACATCCGCGAGGGCGACCACGTCCGCGTGGAGCGCGCCGGCGACGTGATACCCCAGGTCGTCGAGCGCGTCGACACGGGCGACGAGCGGGGCGCGCCGTTCACGATGCCCAGCGAGTGCCCGAGCTGCGGCACGCCCTTGGTGCGGTCGGGGCCGTACACGGTCTGCCCCAACGCGCTCGAGTGCCCGGCGCAGCTGGTGGGCCGCATCACCCACTTCGCCAGCCGCGGCGGACTCGACATCGAGGGCCTCGGTGAGCGCACGGCCCGCCTCTTCGTGGAGACGGGGCTGGTGAAGCGCCTGCCCCAGCTCTTCGACGTCACGGTCGACCAGGTCAAGGAGCTCGAGGGGTTCGCCGACGTCTCGGCGCGCAAGCTCGTCGACGCCATCCAAGGCGCCCGCGAGCCCGAGCTGGCGCGCTTCCTCTACGCGCTCGGCATCCCCGAGGTCGGCGGGGCCGTGGCCCGCACGCTAGCCAGGCGGTTCGAGACCTTCGACCGCGTGCGCAACGCCACCGTCGAGGACCTGCTCGAGGTCGACGGCATCGGCGAGGTGATGGCGCGCCAGATCCGCGGCTACTTCGAGGAGCCCCACAACGCCGAGGCTCTCGACGAGCTCACGGTGCCAGGACGCGTCTCCCCGAAGCCAGACACCAGCGGGCGCGCGGCCACGGGTCCCGCGGCCCCGGCGTTCGCCGGCAAGACGTTCGTCTTCACGGGCGCGCTGGAGGCCTTCAGCCGCGAGGAGGCCGCCGAGCTCGTGGCGGCGCTCGGCGGCAAGGCCTCGGGATCCGTGAGCTCGAAGACCGACTACCTGGTAGCCGGTGAGGGCGGCGGCTCGAAGCTGGAGAAGGCGCAGCAGCTGGGCGTGGCCGTCATCGACGAGGCCAGGTTCCTGGACATGCTGCGCGAGGCGGGCGTGGAGCCCAAGGCGTCGGCGGCGTGATGGGGACGAGTCCGGCCCCCGACGCGCCGGCCACCGGGAGAGCCCGATGAGCAACGCCGAGATCGCCAGGCACCTCGAGCGGCTCGCCGACCTCTCGGAGCTGGAGGGCGACAACCCCTTCCGCGTCCGCGCCTACAGGAACGCCGCCTCCGTGATAGCCGACCTCGACGCCCGCGTCGCCGACCTGGTGGCGCAGGGCGCCGACCTCACCCAGGTGAAGGGCATCGGCAAGGAGATCGCCGAGAAGGTCAGGACGCT
>Ga0182741_1001744_pt1 | contig 27156 bp, 20 predicted proteins | sample eDN5th37CBELigOP_FD_128874 | JGI IMG/M metagenome (GOLD analysis project Ga0182741, IMG submission 128874) | Enriched Organic Plus compost microbial communities from Emeryville, California, USA - eDNA 5th pass 37_C BE-Lig OP (version 2) (version 2) ... | reverse complement strand
CTCGGGCTCGAACGCCCAGAGCATCACGTCATGACCGTTGCGCGCGAGCAGGTCGGCCAGCGCCGTCCCCCAGGCACCCGCCCCCACCACGCCGCAGCGCATCAGCCGGCCGCCTTCCGCCCGAAACGATGCTCCTCGCCACGACGCAGCCGCCCGATGTTCGCGCGGTGCGTCCAGAAGACGAACGCGGTCAGCAGAACGCTCAGGGCGAAGAGGGGCGTTCGCGTGCCGTGCGTGTACGCGAGGACGACCGGCAGCACGACCGCGGCGACCAGGGAGCCGAGCGACACGTAGCCGCTCGTCAGCAGGACGACGACGAACACGGAGAAGGAGATCGCCAGTGCGAGTGGCGCCAGCGCGGCGAAGACGCCCGCCGACGTCGCCACCCCCTTCCCTCCCTTGCCGAACTTCAGAAAGAGGGGACGCGCGTGGCCGAGGATGGCGCCGAAGCCGTAGAGGATCCCGAGCGCTTCCCGCGACAATCCACTCGCCGTGACGGGCGGCACTAGGAGCACCGGCACCGCGCCCTTGGCCGCGTCGAAGAGGAAGACGAGCAATCCGATGCGCCAGCCAAGGGTCCGCACGACGTTCGTCGCGCCGAGATTCCCCGAGCCGTGCCGCCTGAGGTCGATCCCTCTCCATTTGCCGGCGAGATACGCCGCCGGGATCGATCCCGCGGCGTAGGCGATCGCGAATCCCACCGCGGGGTGGATCGTCATCCCGCCTTTCTCCGCAGCACGATGCGGAGCGGATTGCCGGTGAACGGCCAGCTCTCGCGGAAGCCGTTGTGGAGGAATCTCACGTAGTGCTCCTCGACCAGCTCGGGGTGGTTTCCGAACACGGCGATCGTCGGCGGCGCGACCTGCACCTGCGTGGCGTAGTTGAGCTTGACCTCGCGACCGGCTGCCTGCGGCGGCTGACGACGGGCCAGCAGCTCCTGCAGCCGCTCGTTCACCTCGGAGGTCTGGATCCGGCGCTGGCGCTCCTCCGCCACCTCGAGAAGGAGATCGAGCACGCGAGTCACGCGCTGGCCGGTGAGGGCGGAGCTGAACAGGAAGGGGACGTGTGAGAGAAAGGGCGCCTTCTCCCGCGCCTTCTTCTCGAACTTCGCCGCCGACTTGTCATCCTTGACCACGAGGTCCCATTTGTTCACGACGACGATCAGCGCGCGCCCCGCTTCCCACGCGAGCTGCGCGATCTTGAGATCCTGATTGTGGATCTCGCCCTCCGTCGCGTCGATCACGAGGATGGCGATGTCGGCACGCTCCACCGCCCGCCGCGTGCGCAGCGACGAATAGAATTCGATCCCCTCGTCCACACGGCTCTGCCGGCGCAGTCCGGCAGTGTCGACGAAGATCAGCGTCCGGCCGTGGTAGCGGAAGGGCGCGTCGATCGCGTCGCGGGTGGTGCCGGCGACGTCCGAGACGACGAGCCGCTCCTCGCCGAGGAGTCGATTGACGAAGGAGGACTTGCCGACGTTCGGGCGGCCGATCACGGCGACCCGCATCGCCTCCGGCTCGGCCTCGTCCTCCCCTTCCGGGAGACGTTCGACGAGGACGTCGAGCAGGTCGCCGGTGCCGGTGCCGTTCCCCGCCGAGACGGGGACGGGATCGCCGGCGCCGAGGGTGTAGAACTCGTAGAAGTCGGAGGAGCGGGGATCGTCCACCTTGTTCGCCACCAGCACCCAGGGCTTGCCGGCGTCGCGCAGCAGGTCGGCGATGCGGGCGTCGCTCGGGTGCACGCCGACGCGGGCGTCGGTCACGAAGAGGAGGAGATCCGCCTCCTCGATCGCCTGCCGCACCTGCTTCCGGATCTCGACGTCCATGGGGAGTCGAGAGTCCTCGACCAGCCCGCCCGTGTCCACGAGCCAGAACGGACGGCCGTTCCACTCGCCGCGCGCGAAGTGGCGATCGCGCGTCGTCCCCGCCTCCTCCGAGACGATCGCCGCGTCGTCGCCGACCAGCCGGTTGAACAGCGCGGACTTGCCGACGTTCGGGCGACCGACCAGCGCGACGATCGGGATGTCACCAACGGCACTCATCAGGCAGCGGCTCCCACGGGCCCGCCGCGCCGCGACTCGGGCTCGAGCGACAGCACGTCGATGAAGTCGTATGACGGAAAGACTGGCATGGGCAACTCTTCACGCAGCGCCACGAAGCGCTCGTCGTCGAGGAAGAGCCCCGCCTCGTTCACCGTCTCGGCGGGGATGAGCGCGAGGTCGAGATCGGTGCGCTCGGCGAGCACGCGGCGGATGTCGGCACCGACCAGCAACCCGGCGGTCGTCACGGTCGGCCCGAACAGCGAGTTCTCCGCGTGGATGAGCGTCAGCTCGGCCCCCGTCCGCTCGGCGATCGGCCCGAGGAGCTGGGGCATCAGCGGGTGCATCGAGGTGCCGGTGACGACGCCGATGCGCCGCCCCTCGAGGCGGGGGAGCCGCTCGAGCCCCTCGCGCACCCGCTCGCGCAGCTGGGCGACGGCGCCGATCCCGTTCTCGATCTGGGGGAAGTCGCCGTAGAACTCCGCAGGCGGCAGCTCGCGCCCCGCGAGCAGATACAGCTCGTCCGAGCCATACACCCACGTCTCACCGCGCTCCGCGCGCCCGCGCGCCCCCCACCGCTCGGCCGCGGCGAGCAGTCGCGTCGCGTTCTCGCGGTCCATCGGCTTGCCGGTGTAGAGATGCGAGAACTGCGTGGTCCCGACGGGGACGACGGCCACGGAGAGACAGGCGTCGCCGAAGTTCCAGAGATCGGTCAGCGTCTGCTCGAGGACGTCGCCGTCGTTGAGCCCCGGAACGACGACCATCTGGCCGTGGAACTGGATCCCCCCGTCGACGAGGCGCTGGAGCTGCTCGAGGATGTTGGGCACGCGGGGGTTGTTGAGCAGGACCTTCCGGGCCTCCCAGGGCGTCGCGTGCACGGAGACGTAGAGCGGCGACAGCCGGTACTCGAGGATGCGCTGGATGTCGCGCTCCTTGAGGTTGGAGAGCGTCGCGAAGTTGCCGTACGCGAAGGAGAGACGATAGTCGTCGTCGCGGATGTAGAGGTTCTTGCGAAGCCCCTTCGGCAGCCCCTCGATGAAGCAGAACTCGCAGCGATTCGCGCAGCGACGGACGTTGGGGGGCTCGAGCTCCACGCCGAACGACTCACCCTCGGGGCGCTCGATCTCGTAGACGACGGCCTCGCCATCGGGGAGCCGGGCCTCCACCACGAGCTCCTCGTCCGCGGAGAGGAACTCCCAGTCGAGGAAGTCCGCGAGCTCGCGCTCGTTGACGCTGAGCAGCTCGGTGCCGGGGACGATTCCCAGCTCCTCGGCGATGCTCCCCGGTTGGACTCGACTGACGCGAACCATTCCCTTCACCACTCCCATCATGGCAAATGGGGAGAGATCCCCACGCGGCGATCTCTCCCCAGCGATTGTCGCGTACCGCCGAACGACGGAGGTCACGCTGCCCGATCACGGTTCATGCAAGCTACGAGCTTCGGTGCCCGAAATCAAGCTGTGTCGCCCACTTCGCCCCATTCACCCACGGCAGTTCCGCAGACGCGGAAGGGCCCGCCGGCACGCCGGCGGGCCCTTCGCGATCATGTCCGAACTGCGCTCAGGAGATCGGCTTGTACCGGAAGCCGACGACTCCGGGCTTCTCGGTCGCGACCGAGAAACGCCCCCGATCGTTGGCGCCGACGTTGGCCACGTTCGCCGTCTGCGTGTCCACCACCGCGCCCGACTTGTCGAGGAACTCGATCGTGAGATCGTAGCTCTTCGGCTGCGCGCCCTTGTTGGTGACGGTGCCGGCGAGCGTGCTCTTCTCCGCACCGTTCGACCACTCGGTGAACTCGACCTTGTCCTGCATCTTCTCCGCCATCTCGAAGTACTTCACGGTCGAGTCGTTGTACGACTTGATCCGCGCTTCGGTGGCCGCATCGAGCTTGGGCGCCGGAGCCGGACGGGCTCCCGCTCCCTGCCGCGCGGCGGGCGCCGGCGCCGCCGGACGGAGCGCGCGTGCCAGGCCGCTGTACGCGTGGGCGTACAGGCGCCAGTTGTCGTCGTTGCTCGGGTCGATCGCGGTGAGGCGCGCGATGAGCGGCAGCATCTTCTCGTACTCCTTCATCTCGTGGTACATCAGCGCGCCGTTGAACAGGGCGTCACGGTTGTACGCATTGAGCGTGAGCACGTTCTCGAAGAGCTTCGCCGCATCCGCGTGCTGGCCGGCACGGGCCGCCGCGACGGCGGGGCCGAGGAGCTCGTGGTACGTGTACTTCGAGGGGTTCGCGATCTGGTCGGCGTAGGTGGCGCGGAAGCCGGCCGTATCCCCGCTCGCGAGGCGCAGGCGCGACAGCCCGGTCTGGGCGGCGGTCGCCTGCTGCGAGTTGGGGAACTCCTTCGTGATCTGCTCGAAGGCCTGGGTGGCGATCCCCGAGTACTTCTGCTTCGTCTCCTGCTGGGTGGCCGAGTCGGCGACGTCGGAGGCCAGGTTCGCCAGCGAGAGGAGGATGCCGCGCTTGGCCTCGTCGAAGCTCGAGTCCGTGGCCGCATCGACCGCCATGCGGTAGTGCTGGATCGCCTCGTCGGGGTTCGTGGTCTGGGCCAGGTTGCCGAGCACCATGTGCCCGTACGGGGCCCCCGCGAAGAGCTGCATGGAGCGCTTGGCGTAGACCTCCGCCGAGTCGCTCCGCCCGCCGTTGAGGTGCTCGATCGCGCCGTTCACCAGGGTGACCCAGGGCTTCTGCGCGCGCCAGGCCGCCGTCTGGTCGGCGCATCCGGGATCGGCCTTCTCGACGACGCTGAAGGCCTCGTCGATCGCCGCGACGAGATCGACCGTGCCCTCGGGGTCGGAGGCGTAGCCGAGCGTCGCGCGCTTGGCGGTATAGCCCATGTCCGGCTGCATCAGCCACAAGCTCAGCGCCTTCCCGAGCACCATGTTGCGGCCGTTCGGATTATTGATCTTCTCCGGGGCCTCGGTGAGGAGCTTGACGGCCGAGGAGAGGTTTCGGGCCGCGTCGGCCGGCTTGCTGGCGGACTGCGCCGCACGGGCCGACTCGATGAGGATGAGGGCGCGTGCGACCTGCCCCGGCTTCCCTTCGTCCACCGAGCACTGCGCCTGCTGCGCGCCGGCCGCGGCCGCGAGAGAGGCCGAGAGCAGTGCGGGAACCACGAAGAGCCTTCGAGAACGAGACATCTGCAATCTCCTGTCGCTGTCAGCACGACGCCGGCGGGGCGCCGGCCAGCCGTACACTTTGCTCACGCCCCCCGTTCCGCCGCGAGGATCGCGAGCCTCAAAATATCTTCAGCCGTCCGGTTCGCCGCCAGAGCGACGCGAGCCACGTCGTCATACTCGGGCTTGGCTCGGCGCCCGCCATCGGGCGTCTCGACCACCTTCACCCGAACGGCATGCCCGAGCACGTCGATCGTGCGCTCCTCGCGCGGCAGGACGCGCCGCTCGGCGATCCAGCGCCGGACCCCGATCGTGGTCGTACGGACGAGCATCATCGCCTCGAGCCGATCGGCATCGTCCGCGCGCGCCAGCACTTCGAGCCGCGTCCCGCTCCGCCCCTTCTTCATGACCACGGGGACGAGGACGACGTCCAGCGCTCCCGCTTCCCGAAGAGCCTCGGCCGCGCCCGCCAGATACTCGGGGGACATGTCGTCCACGTCCGCCACGAGCTGCACGACGACGTCGCCGTCGTCACGGTCCAGCTCGCCTGCGTCGGCGAGGACGATGCGCAGGGCGTTGGCGCGCCCTCGGAAGTCCTTCGACCCGGCGCCGAAGCCGCTCCGCCGCGGGACGTACTCGCGCGGCGGGAGACCGGCCGACAGGACACGAACCAGCGCAGCGCCGGTCGGCGTCACCAGCTCGCCGGACCCATCGGGACCGGGACGCACCGGCACCCCCTCGAGGATGCGCAGCGTGGCTGGCGCCGGGACGGGGAGCACCCCGTGGGCGGCCCGCACGAAGCCGTCACCGAGCTGGATCGGCCCGCAGTGGACGCGCTCCACTCCCAGCATCTCGAACCCCCATACCGCGCCCACCACGTCGAGGATGGCGTCGACGGCCCCGACCTCGTGCAGATGGACCTCGTCGGCCGGCATCCCGTGAATCGTCCCTTCCTGCTCGGCGATCAGCGTGAAGGCGCGATCGGCGCGCTCGCGCACGACCGGGGGAAGCTCCGCCGCCGCGAGCATCGACCGGATCTCGCGGATGTGCCGGCCGTGCGGCTGCGGCGGGATCTCGAAGTCCACCTTCCGGCAGACGATCTCGCCGCGCAGCACCTCGCGGATCTCGACGGCGACGCCGGGCAGACCGAGTCGCGCCGGCAGCGCCTCGAGCCACGCCGGATCGAGGCCGACGTCGATCAGCGCGCCGAGGGTCATGTCCCCGGAGATGCCGCTGAAGGGATCGAGGATCGCGATGCGCATCAGAAGCGATACGACGCGCCGCTGCCAGTGTTGAAGACGAGCACGGTCGCCTCCGGCGGGATGCGGCGCCGGGCGACGAGCTCGCGCGTCACGGCGAGCGCGCATCCGCCCTCCGGCGCCGCGTCGATCCCGCTCGCCACCGACAGCGCGCGCGTCCCCGCTCGAATCGCCTCCTCGGACACGGCGTGGGCGTCGCCGCCGCTCTCGCGCACCGCCCGGAGGATCAGACGATCGCCGAGCGGCGCGGGGACGCGAAGCCCGCTGGCATGGGTGACGGGATCCTCCCAGGGCGTGCCGCGATCAGCGCCCGCGTGCACCGCACGCACCATCGGCGCGCACCCTTCCGCCTGCGCGACGATCATCTTCGGCAGCGGCACGTCGGGGGCGAGCCACCCCCACTCGCGCAGCTCGCCGAACACCTTCCACATGCCGATGAGCCCCGTCCCACCGCCGGTGGGATAGACGATGTGCGTCGGGAGCGACCAGCCCAGCTGCTCGGCGAGCTCGAGGCCCATCGTCTTCTTCCCCTCGATCCGATACGGCTCGCGGAGGGTGGAGACGTCGAAGAACCCGGACTCGGCGGCGAACGCCCGCGCGCACTTCCCCGCATCCCCGATGTGGCCGCGCACCCGCTCGAGCTCCGCGCCGAAGGCGCGGATCGTCTCGAGGATCGGCGGCGGGGTCGTCTCGGGGGCGTAGACGCGGGCGCGCAGACCGGCGGCGGCGGCGTAGGCCGCCATCGCTGCGCCGGCGTTGCCGGCCGTCGGCACGACGAGTCCCGGCACGCCGAGGGCGCGCGCACGCGTCACGGCGGCGCTCATCCCGCGGGCCTTGAACGAGGCGGTGGGGTTGAGCCCCTCGTCCTTGACGACCAGCCGCGCGACGCCGAGCTCCCGGGCCAGCTGCGGGAGCTCGAGGAGGGGCGTGAGCCCTTCACCGAGCGACACGGGCGCCTCGCCGTCGCGGAGCGGGAGGGCCGGCGCGTAGCGCCACAGGTCCCAGCGAGCGGTGACCCGGTGGGGGGGCGGCGGCGGCGAGTAGTAGCGGACGAGATAGGGCTGCCCGCACTGGGGACAGACGGAGGCGAGCGCGTCGCCGGGTGCCCGGCTCGCGCAGGCGGAGCATTCGAGGTGCCAGGTCGTCACGTGCTGGACGGTGGGAAGTTCGAGTCGCCGGGTCGTTCGGATTCGCTCGGGGACGAATCGGTGGCGTCGTCGGCGCCGGACGGGGCGAGATTCGTCGTTGGGGGGGGCCCCCCAATGGTAGTGGATGGAGCGTCGGACGGTGTGCCCGCGACGGCGTGCGGCTCCGCTCCGCCGTCCGCCGCATCCGGCGCGGACGCCGTCGTCCGACCGTGCAGGTCGTCCAGCAGCTTCGACGCCGACTTCAGGCTGAAGCCGGGCAGCTCGGCGATCGCCTCGGGCGTCGCGTCCTTCACTCCCTGGAGGCTTCCGAAGTGCTGGAGCAGTCGGCGTCGCTTCGCCTCGCCGACGCCGCGAATCGCGAGCAGCTCCGACGTCACGGTACGCTTGGCACGGCGCAGCCGCTGAAAGGTGATGGCGAAACGGTGCGCCTCGTCGCGCGCCTGCTGGAGCATGCGGAGCGCGGGCGAGCGCCGTGAGAGCCGCAGCGACTCCATGCGGCCGAAGACGAAGATCTCCTCCTCGCGCTTCGCGAGGCTGATGAGCGGCAGCTCCCCGAGCCCGAGCTCGGCCAGCGCGTCGTGCGCCGCGTGCAGCTGCCCCTTGCCGCCGTCGATCACGACGAGATCCGGGAGCGGCTTCCCCTCCTCGCGCCGCCGGTGGAAGTAGCGGCCCACGACCTCGCGCATCGACGCGAAGTCGTCGATCCCCTCGACGGTCTTCACCTTGAACTTGCGATACTCGCCGCGGTTCGGCCGCCCGTTCTGGAACCAGACCATCGACGCGACCGTGTCGGTCCCCTGCGCGTGCGAGATGTCGAAGCAGACGAGCGCACGCGGCACCTTCTGGAGCCCGAGCTGGCGCTGCAGCTCGTAGACCGGATCGGCGGCGCGCTCCGCCGTCTCCTCGCCGACGAGCCGGATCTCCTCGAGCAGATGCCGGGCGTTCTGCTCGGCGAGCGTGACGAGCTCTCGCTTGGGCCCGCGCTGCGGCGCGTGCACGCTCGTCCGCTCGAGCGACTCCTCGACGACCGCGCGCCCCTCGAAGTCGAAGGGGATGAACAGCTCGCGCGCCCGGTCCTCGAGCGGCAGGTAGCTCCGCACGAGAAAGGCCTCGAGGACGGCGCCGTCCTCCTCGCCGTCGATGTTCTCGAGGTACTGATGCTCGCGCGCCAGCAGGCGGCCGCTGCGAATCCGCATCAGCACGACGCACGCGTCGTCGCCGTCGCGCGCGTAGCCGATCACGTCGCGGTCCCCGCCCTCCACCTCCAGGACGACGGTCGGCTCCTCCATCTTCTCGAGGTGCCGCAGTGCGTCGCGCAGCTCGGCGGCCCGCTCGAAGTCGAGCGCCGTCGCGGCCGCGTCCATCCGCTCGCGCACGCGGCGCACGACCTCGTCGGTGCGCCCGTCGAGGAAGAGGACCACCTCCTCGATCATCCCGCGATAGTCCTCCCGGGTCTGCAATCCCACGCAGGGCGCCTTGCACCGTCCGATGTGGTAGTCGAGGCAGGGCCGATCGGGCGCGACGCGCGGCAGGTCGTAGTTGCACGACCGCACGGTGAAGATCCGCTTCACGACGTTGAGCGCACGACGCATCGCGCCCACGTCCGTGTAGGGCCCGAAGTACCGTCCCCCGTCGTTCAGGAGCTGTCGCGTGACGTGGACGCGGGGAAATGGCTCCTGCAGCGTGACCTTGATGTAGGGATACGACTTGTCGTCCCGCAGCGCGATGTTGAAGCGCGGACGGTATTCCTTGATCAGGTTGTTCTCGAGGATGAGCGCGTGCGCTTCCGTCGGCACCACGATCGTGTCGAGCGCCGCCGCGTGCAGCATGAGCGCGCGCGTCTTCGGGCTCTCCCAGTGCTCGCTCGCCACGTAGCTGCGCACGCGCGAGCGGAGCCGCTTCGCCTTGCCGACGTACAGCACCTGCCCCTCCGAGTCCTTCCACAGGTAGACGCCAGGAGACTCGGGGAGACTCGCGACCTTCTCGAGGAGCGATGCCGGGTAGCGATCCATCACGTCGAATGATAGCGCGCACGCGCGCGGCGGTGCGAGCGGCCGTCCGTCATCGACGCGAGACGAGCCGTCCCGCCCGATGCGCCAGCGCGCGCGCCTCGGCCACCCCCATCGCCCAGGTCGCGCCGAGATAGAGCGCGCCGAAGGCCCCCAGCACCAGCGCCGCCACCACGAATCGATGCAGCGGCGGCAGCGCGACGCGGAGCGCGAACGCGACGCCGGCCGCGGCCAGCGCCACGCCCCAGAGCCGGAGCAGATACCGGCCCGGCAGCCCCGTCCGGCCGATGCGCTGGTTGAGCCGCGCGCGCAGCAGCGCGTACTCGAGCCACGCGACCACCCCCGACGCGACGGTGAGCCCCGCCGCCCCCCAGCGCGGGTCGATGCCGAGCAGTCGCGGCACCGGGAACGCGAGGAGGAGCGCCACTCCCGCACCGAGCACCACGCGAATGGTCGCGAACAGCACCGGCGTCCGGGTGTCGTGCAGCGCGTAGTAGGTGGACGAGTAGATCCGCGCCTGCGTGCCGGCGAGGAGCCCGACGCTCGACCCGGCCAGCACGCCCCAGGTGAACAGCGTGTCGGCCCGGCCGAACCGGCCGCTCTGCAGCAGCGCGGCGACGATCACGTCGCCGAGCACGACGAACGCGGCCGCCGACGGCACCACGAAGTACGCGACCCGACGCAGCGCCGCGTCGAGCCGCTCGCGCAGCCGCCGGAATGCCTCCTCCTGCTCCCCGAGGATGCTCGACATGTGCGGCAGCTCGGCGGCCGAGATCGACATCCCGAAGAGGCTGACGGGGAGCTGGTAGATCTGCGACGCGAGGAAGATGACGGAGACCATCCCCTGCGGCAGGTAGCTCGCGATGCGGAGATCGACGAAGGCGCTGACCTGGACCACCCCTCGGCTCAGCGCCACCGGCGCGAAGTTGCGCACGACGCGGCGCACGTGCCCCCCCTCGTCGCCCACGGCAGGGCGGAACCCGCCCACCAGCGGCAACACCGCGGGGAGCTGCACGACGAGCTGCAGCAGCGCGCCGACCACCGACGCCCACGCCAATCGTTCGGCCAGCGCGGCCGGCACGGTGCGCGGCCCGAACCAGAGCAGCGCCGCGATCATGGCGACGTTCCACGCGGCGGGCGCCACGTAGCCCATGAAGAAGCGCCGGTGGCTGTTCAGCACCCCGAGGCACCACGCGGCGAGTACGAACAGCGCGGCGCCCGGAAAGAGGATCCGCGTGAAATGGATCGCGAGGGTCCGGCTCTCTCCCCGCAGCCCGTCGGCGATCAGGTCGACGAGCGCCGGAGCGAAGAGCACGCCGGCGAGGACCAGCAGCGCGGTGAGGAGCCCGAGCAACGTGGCCACCGCGCTCGCGACCCGGGTCGCCTCCTCGCGCCGCCCCTCGGCGAGGAGCCGCGAGTACACGGGGATGAACGCCGCGGAGAGCGCGCCCTCGCCGAGGAGGTTCTGCAGCATGTTGGGGATGCGGAACGCCGCGACGAACGCGTCGGTCGCCGCACCGGCACCGAGATAGCGCGCCATGAAGGTGTTGCGCACGATCCCGAGCAGCCGCGAGACGAGGATCCCCGCTGCGACGAGCGCGGCTCCCATGCCGCTCGACGGAGCGCGCACGGGAGGGGGCGGCGCCGCGTCCGTTCGCGGCGCCTCGACCGGCTCGCTCACGGAGCGACCGCCGGCGCGCCCTGTCCCGTCCGCTGCGCCGCGGCGGGTCCCAGGAGCGTGCGCGCGTGCCGCCGCGCCTCCGCGCGCATCGCGTCGAGCAGCGGCTCCCCCTGCCGCGCCAGCATCGGCAGGAAGTTGAGCACGCGCTCCTGCCGCCGGCCCTCGGGATACAGCGCCCCGGCCGCGGTCGCGACGTCGTGCATCATCGCCGTGTCCCGCCGCTTGACGGCGGCCACGTAGCGGCGCTCGAGCCGCGACAGCGTGTGCAGCATCGCACGCCGGGCTCCCTGGACCGCCGCCGAGGGGACGAGTCCGTCGGTGTCGTCGATCTCGAGCGCCGCGAGCGCGCGCTCGACGCCATCGCGCGCATTCGCCAGGTCGATCGCGATGCGCTCCGGAAGCGCCGACCGCGCGAGTCGCGATTCGAGGGCATGCGGCTCCCGCAGCTCCTCGCGCGTCGCGCCGAGTCGGTCGAGCAGGCGCTGGACGTGCGGCTCGATGACCGTCGCCGACCAGCGAGGCACGACGAGCGGCTCCGGCAGCGCGAGCGCCTGCGCGACGGCGGTCACCTGGGCGAAGTACGCGATCTCCCCCGGGCCACCGCAGTAGGCCACGGTGGGGAGGAGCGCCCGCTCGAGGACGGGTCGGACGAGCACGGTGGCGCCGAGCGGGGTCGCCGGGTCGATGGCATCCGCCTCGCGCAGCGGGAGCCGCCGCTTCAGGCCGTTCTCGTACGCGAAGACGAGCGAGAGTCCCGCGACCTCCTGCACCTGCGGCGAGTACCCCGCCGCCTCGAGCTCGCGCGAGCGCTCCGCGAGCGCCGCGGCGACCCGATCTCCGCTCGCCAGCGCCCGTGCCAGGATCGGGCGCGCGGCGTCGCGAAGACATCGATGCGAGGCGTCGAGCACGGCCATGCCGAGCGGCTCCAGCACGCGCCGCAGGAGCGCGACGTACGCGCTGCCGACGGTCGCGCCGTCGGCGTAGCACTCGCGCACCGCCTCGACGACGTCGAGGTGCGCCGCCGAGCCGCACGCGCGCTCGAAGACCCGCAGCGCGTCGGAGAGGTCGCCCAGCGGGACATCGCTCATCGGCGTGCCCGCCGGCGGTTCGCTCGCGATCTGGAGGAGCGCCGCCCCGCCCGGCACCGCGACCCGGGTCCATCGGGCTTCGGCGAAGTCCGCGTCGTCGGTCGCTGCCCAGAAGAGCGGCGCCGTCGGGATCCCGGTCGTCGCTTCCAGCTCGTCCGCGAGGGCGATGGCGGCGATCGCCTTGACCCAGGTGAGCATCGGGCCGCCGAAGAGCCCCGGCTGCTGCCCGGTGGTCACGAGCACGCCGCCCTCCCGCCGCACGCGCTCGAGACGCGCTTGCGCGGCCCCGCGGGGCGCGATGGCCGGCGCCAGCGGCTCGTACCAGTCCCGCCCCCGGACGCTCTCGGCGACCGCCTCCGCGCGTGCGGTCCACCCGTCGGGCGAGTCGGGGATGGGGACGAACCAGGAGCGCGGGGCCGTCCCCGCGATCGCAGCCCTGGTGAGCGCCGATCCGCCGATCGGTTCGGTGACGAGCGTGGCGAGCGGCGGGACGCTCTCGGTCATCGGCCTCGAGATGGGTGGAGGTGCGACAGGGAAACGGCTACTTGTGGTATGGCTCGCCGCGCAGGATGGTGCCCGCGCGGTAGAGCTGCTCCACCAGCACCAGTCTCGCCAACTCGTGCGGCAACGTCCAGGGTGCGAGCGACAGGGTGAGGTCAGCGCGCTGCCGCAGCGCCGGGGCGAGCCCGTAGGCGCCGCCGATCACGAAGGTGACGCTCTGCGCGCGGTCGCGCGCGTCCCGGAGCCACTCGGCGAAGCGCTCCGAGGAGAGCGACTGGCCGGCGGCGTCGCACGCGACCAGTCGCGCCCCCGGCGCCAGGCGTCCCAGCAGCCGCTCCCCTTCCCGCACGCGAACGAGGTCCGGGGTCAGGCCGCGCGCGGCCTCCTCCCGGACCTCGATCGCCTCGAAGGACCAGTACCGTGCGATCCGCGTCTCGTAGTCGGCGATGGCGCCGGCGAGATGCCGGTCGCGCGGCTTGCCGACGACGAGGAGCGCGAGACGCACGGCCGGCCCGACGCGACGCGATCAGCGACGAATCGCGATCGCCGTCACGCGTAGATGCCGCGCAGCCGGTGCACGGTCGCCACGCGGCTGATCGAGAGCATGTACGCCGCGGTGCGCATGTTCACCCGGTGCTGCCGCGACAGCTGCAGCACGTCGTGGAAGCTGCGCTTCATGATCTCCGTCAGCCGCTCGTTCACGACGTCCTCGGTCCAGAAGTAGCCGCCGCGATCCTGCACCCACTCGAAGTAGGAGACCGTGACGCCGCCTGCGTTCGCGAGGATGTCCGGGACGACGAAGACCCCCTTCTCCTCGAGGATCGAATCGGCGCCGGCGGTCGTCGGCCCATTCGCCCCCTCGACGATGATCTTCGCGCGGATCTTCCCGGCGTTCTTGCTGGTGATGACGTTCTCGAGCGCCGCCGGGAGCAGCACGTCCACGTCGAGGGTGAGCAGCTCCTCGTTGGTCACCGGGTCGCCGCCGGTGAACCCCTCGAGGGTGCGGTGCTTCTGTACGTGCTTCACCGCCGCGTCGAGGTCGATCCCCGCCTTGTTGTAGAAGCCGCCCGACCGGTCGCTGATCGCGGCGATCTTGCATCCCTCGCGCGCGAGCAGCTGCGCCGCGACGGAGCCGACGTTGCCGAAGCCCTGCACCGCGACCGAGGTGCCGAGGATCGGCATGCCGAGATGCTGGAGCGCCTCGCGGGCGACGATCATGCAGCCGCGACCGGTCGCCTCGCGCCGCCCGAGCGAGCCGCCCATCTCGATCGGCTTCCCCGTCACGACCGCGGTGACGGTGTGCCGCATGTGCATCGAGTAGGTGTCCATCACCCACGCCATCACACGCTCGTTCGTGTTGACGTCGGGCGCCGGCACGTCCGAATCCGGGCCCAGCGTCGAGATGATCCCGGCGGTGTAGCGGCGGGTGAGTCGCTCCAGCTCCCCGGCGGACATCTTCAGCGGATCGCAGATCACGCCGCCTTTTGCACCGCCAAAGGGCAAATTGACGACGGCACACTTCCACGTCATCCATGCGGCGAGCGCCCGCACTTCGTCCATCGAGACGTTCTCGTCGAAGCGGATCCCACCCTTCGCCGGCCCGCGCGACGTGTTGTAGAGGACGCGATAGCCGGTGAAGACCTCGACTTCCCCGTTGTCGAGCAGCACGGGGACGGAGACGGTGATCTCCTTCTCCGCGTGGCGCAGCACCTTGTAGAGACCGGGCTCGAGGTCGAGCAGCTGCGCGGCACGGTCGAACCGGGACATCATCGCCTCGAACGGGTTGTCCTCGTTCAGGAAGCGATCCTTGTCCGGCATCACGATTCTATCAGTCGGTAGACGGAGATCGGTGGCCATGGGAAGAGACGCTGGGGCCGACGGACGTCGGCCGTTTCGCCGGTGAACAGTGGTCGGGTCGCGGTCAATCGACGGCGCGAGGGTGCAGCCGGTCCAGCGACCGCGACAGGGCCTCGTGACCCCGCTCAAGGATAACGTCCTGGGCAACGTACCATAAGTCCGGCCCGGTCGCCGGCCACAGTGGTCCGAGCTTGACGGCATCCTTGAGCGTGCAGACCAGCAGCGACGCCGGTGGGACCGACGCCGCCAGCTGCTCCACCTCCGCGCGCGCGAATCGGTGATGGTCCCGATGGTCGGCCACCGACACCGTCGCGCCGTGACCTTCGAGCTGCCGCCGGAACGCCTCCGGATCGCCGATCGCGGCGACGACTCGGAGCTGGCGTCCGCGAAGCGCCGACAGCTCGGTCCGGCGTCCCCCCCGCCACTCGACCAGCGCCGCGGGAGCGAGATGCACGACACCGACGCGTTCGGCCGGCACGCGTCGCCCGAGCCAGCGCGCGACCTCCTCGGCCCGCTCCCGCGACGCCGCCTTCCGCGTGACCAGGACGAGCGCCGCGCGCTCGAGGGCGCGCGTCGACTCCCGGAGCGGTCCGGCCGGGAGGACGCGCAGCCCGGGAAGCCAGCGGTCCGCGCTCACGAGCACGACGTCCACCTCGCGCCGCGCCCGTCGATGCTGGAGGGCGTCGTCGAGCACCACCACGTCGGCACCGAGCGCCGCGGCGCGCCGGGCGCCCTCGACCCGATCGGGCGCCACCACCACGCCCACCGACGGGTTCAATCGCTGATGGACGAGCGGCTCGTCGCCGCCGTAGCCGCGGAGCACGATCGCCGGCCGCATCCCGCGGGCGTCCAGCTCGCGCGACAGCCAGGCGGCCACCGGCGTCTTGCCGGTGCCGCCCACGCTGATGTTGCCCACGCTCACCGCCGGCAGCGCGAGCCTGTGCTGCGGGAGCACTCCCGCGTCGTAGAGTCGGTTGCGCACCGACGCGACCGCGCCGAACAGGGCGGATGCCGGGGTGAGCGCGGCGCGTGCGAGGCGCGCCGACGCCGCGTCGCCGTACCAGATACGCTCGACGAGGCGATGCGTGCTCACCGCGCCGCCCGTTCGCAGGTGTCGTTCAGGATCGCCTGGAATCGCGGTGCCAGCTCGGCGGCGGCGCGGGGCGACTCCGCCTCCACCGACTGGATCGGGCCGTAGGCGACGACCACCCGGGCGAAGGGCTTGGGGATCGTGAACCGGTCCCAGCTCTTCAGGCGCCACGCGCGCGAGGCGTGCATCGCGACCGCCACGATCGGCGCCCCCGCCCGCTGCGCCGCGATCAGCGCGCCGGGCGCGAACTCCCGGGCGGGTCCGCGCGGACCGTCGGGGGTGATGGCGATCCGGTGTCCCGCCCGCAGCTCCGTGATGATCGACACGAGCGCACGCGCGGCGCCGCGCGAGGTCGAGCCGCGGATCGTACGGAATCCGAGCCGCTCGACGATGCGCGCGATGATCTCGCCGTCGCGATGCTCGCTGATGAGCGCCACGATCCCCTGACCGCGATGGGTGAAGAGCAGCGGCAGGAGCTGACCGTGCCAGATCGCATAGATCAGCGGCTCGCCGCGCGCCACGTGCGCGCGCACCGGCCCCTCGTCGATCCGGCGGACGCGCCACGTCCAGCCGAGCAGCCGCACGAGCAGCACGCCGAACCGGACGATCCAGCGCAGCCGTCGCTCGCTCACGCCGTCGCGCCCCGGACCGGTCGTCGCGTCGTGCCCGCCTCCCTCGCCAGCGCGAGCGCCATCGCCGCGACCCGCTCGGCGGCCCCGGGCGTCCCCAGCTGCGCGCGCACGCGGGCCAGCTCCTGGAGCATCGACTCGCGCGCCGGCGAGCCCGCCTGCAGGAGCGGCGCGAGCGCGTCGGCGACGCGCGCCGGCTGCAGGGCATCCTGCACGAACTCCGGCGCGACCTCGCGCCCCGCGACCACGTTCACGAGCCCGATGTGCGGGATGCGCACGAGACGGCGAGCCGCGGCGTAGGTGAGCGCGCTGGTGCGATAGGCGACGACCATCGGGCAGCCCGCCACCGCCGCCTCCAGCGTCGTCGTGCCGCTCTTGCACATCGCGGCATCCGCCGCACGGAGGACCGCGAACGAGGAGGAGGGGATGATCGGATACGGGCAGCGCGAGGGATCGAGTCGGATCGTCGGCGCCGCGCTCACGACGACCCGGAGTCCGGGAAGACGCGACTCGAGCTCCCGCGCCGTGCCGACGAACGCGTCGAGGTGCCGCTCGATCTCCTGCGATCGACTCCCCGGGAAGAGCGCGAGCACGCGATCGTCCGGCGCGAGCCCGAGCTGCGCGCGCGCCTCGTCGCGCGACGGCAACGACGCTGCGCGGTCGAGCAGCGGATGCCCGACGAAGTCCGCATCGATCCCGTGCTCGCGGAGCAGCCGCTCCTCGAACGGCAGGATCACCGCCGCCTTCGTCACCCACTTCGCGAGCTTCTCCAAGCGCCCGGCGCCCCACGCCCACACCTGCGGCGTGATGTAGTAGAGCACCGGCACCCCCGCCTCGGCCGCGGCTTTGGCGACCTTCATGTTGAAGCCCGGATAGTCGATCAGCACGACGAGCGCGACGCGGCCGCTCCGGATCCGTGCCTCGAGGTCGCGCAGCAGCGCCCAGTGCTTCGGGACGTGCTTGAGCACCTCGACGAATCCCATGACCGCGAGGCGCTCGGCGTGCTCGATCAGCTCGACGCCCGCGGCGCGCATCTGGTCGCCGCCGATGCCGACCAACCGACGGTCGTCGCCGCGCTCCCGGATCGCCCGCGCCACCGCCGATGCGTGCGTGTCGCCCGACGCTTCGCCGGCGACGAAGAGAATCTCACGCACCGGCCACCGCCGCTCGCGTGCCGGCCGCCAGCGTGGGCATCGCGCGCTCGATCTCCGCCACGATCCGCAGCGCCACGGCGAGCGCCTCGCGGCCGTCGGCGCCCGTCACCGGCACCGCGCCGCGTCCCTGCACCGCCGCCAGGAAGCTCTCGAACTCGAGCCGGAGCGGCTCGCCCTCCGGCGCCTCGAGCGGAACGCGCTCGACGAACGCTTCGAGCGACTGCGCCGACTTCGCCAGCTCGCCCAGATCGACGTCCTCGCGCATGCGATAGTACTCGCCGGTCCCCGCGGCGAGATCGAGCGACAGATAGCCGCTCGACTGGAAGATGCGCAGCTTGCGCATCCGCTCGCGCGAGACGCGGCTCGCGGTGATGTTCGCGACGGCGCCGGAGTCGAACTCCAGGCGCGCGTTCGCGATGTCGACGAACGGCGTCAGCACCGGCACCCCGACCGCGCGCAACGTCCGCACGTGCCCACCGACGAAGGTGCGCACGAGGTCGATGTCGTGGATCATGAGATCCAGCACCACCGCCACGTCCGCGCCGCGCGGATTGAACGGCGCGAGGCGGTCGCTCTCGATGAAGCGCGGCGACTCGACGTACGGCAGCGCGGCGCGCACCGCGCGATTGAATCGCTCGACGTGCCCCGTCTGCACGAGCGCCCCGGTGCGCGCCGCGACCGCGAGCAGCTCGTCCGCCTCGTCCAGCGTGACGGCGATCGGCTTCTCGATCAGCAGATGGGTCCCGCGCTCGAGCGCCGCGCGCGCGACCGCGAAGTGGTACGGCGTCGGCACGACGATCGTCGCCGCTTCCACTCGTTCGAGCAGCGCCTCGAGCGTCTCGAACGCGGGCACGCCGAGCTCGGACGCCACCTGTGCGGCGCGCTCCGGCCGCGCGTCGTGGAACCCGACGAGCTCCGCCTCCGGCATGTCCCGGAGGATGCGTACATGGTGATAGCCGAGCCCTCCGGCGCCGACCACCCCGACTCGGATCTTTCTCATTCCCGGCTCACCGCTCCTCGGTCACCCGCCATCCCTCGTCACGCACCGACTTCTCAGTGCCCCTCAGTGGCTAGATGACGACGCCACGCCCACTGTCGCCCACGAAGCGCAGGAACTCCTGCACCTCGGGGAACTGCTGCAGCTCGCTCTCGGCGCGCGCGCGCGCCTGCGACACGTTGAGGTCGGAGCGGAAGAAGAGACGGTACGCGCGCTTCAGCTCCCGGATCACCTCCTCCGGGAAGTTGTTGCGCTGCAGGCCGACGCTGTTCAGCCCATAGAGCTTGATCGGGTTCCCCACCGCCTTCGTGTACGGCGGGATGTCCTTCGCCACGCGCGAGCAGCCGCCGACGAAGCAGTAGCGGCCGATCTTCACGAACTGGTGCACCGCGCTCACGCCGCTGATGATCGCGCGGTCGTCCACCGTGACGTGGCCGGCGAGCTGCGTCGCGTTGGAGATGATCACGCCGTCGCCGAGATGGCAGTCGTGCGCCAGGTGCACGTACGACATGAGGAAGCAGTTGCGCCCCACGGTCGTCTTGAACGACTGCGAGGTGCCGCGATTGATCGTGGCGTACTCGCGGATCGTCGTGCCGTCGCCGATCTCGACGGTCGTGTGCTCCCCCTTGAACTTGAGATCCTGCGGGTCGCCGCCGAGCACGGAGCCGACGCCCACCTTCACCCCGCGTCCGAGGACGACGTTGCGCTCGAGCGTCGCGCGTGCCGCGAGCACCGAGCCGTCGCCGACCACGCACCCTTCGCCGACGATCGCGAACGGACCGATCTCCACTCCCTCGCCGAGCTGCGCGTCCGGGTGGACGATCGCCGTCGGATGGATCGTCACGCCCGGGGCACTCACCGGTCCCTCACCATGGCGCCCATCTGCGCCTCCGCGACCACCTCGCCGTCCACCTTCGCCACGCCGCTCATCTTGCACATCGGGCCGCGAACCTGGAGCAGCTCCAGCTCGAATCGGAGCTGGTCGCCCGGCTTCACCGGACGGCGCCACCGCACGTCGTTGAGCGACGTGAAGTAGACGACCTTGCTCTCCGGATTCTCGACGGCGCCGAGGAGCAGCATCCCCCCGACCTGTGCCATCGCCTCGATGATGAGGACGCCGGGCATGATCGGATGGCCGGGGAAATGGCCCTGGAAGAAGGGTTCGTTGATCGTGACGTTCTTGAGCCCGACCACGCGCTTGCCGGGTTCGAGATCGAGGATGCGATCGACGAGGAGGAAGGGATAGCGGTGCGGCAGCACGCGCATCACCTCTTCGATGCCGAGCGTGCCGCTCTTCATGACGGCGTCCATGGCTCTCACGTGAGCTGTTCCGGCGGCCGACGCGGCCGCCCCATTCGCGGCCGCCGCGCCGGCGACCGCACCATTCGTCCGTAGTCCTGCGGGCGCTGCTCCCGTCGATGCGGCGCGCATCGCGCGGACGAGCAGCACCGTTCCGCGATGGCTCGGCCGGTGCGCCACGACGTGCGCCCGCACGCGCGCACCGGCGAGCGCGAGGTCGCCGACCACGTCCATCGCCTTGTGCCGCACGAACTCGTCCGGCCACCGGAGCGTCGTGTCCAGGACGCGGGCGTCGTCCAGCACGACGGCGTTCGACGTCGACGCACCCTGGATGAGCCCCCGCGAGCGCAGATACTCGACCTCGCGGACGAAGCCGAATGTACGGGCCGGAGCGAGCTCCCGCTCGAAGACGTCCGGGGTGATCGTCCACGACCCCGACTGACGGCCGATCAGCGGGTGCGGGAAGTCGATCGTGACGTCCAGCCGCAGCTCGCTGGCCGGGTGCGCCTCGTACACCGACTCGCCGTCGACCACCCGCACCGACTCCCGCAGCTCCAGATGCTCGGCGCGGCCGAGCTGCTCCACGATCCCCGCCTCCGTGATCATCGCCAGGAAGGGAGCCGCGCTGCCGTCGGCGATCGGTGGCTCGGGTCCGTCCATGGCGATCTCGAGATCGTCGATCCCCGCCCCGGCGACGGCGGCGAGCACGTGCTCGACCGTGTGCAGCGCCGAGGGCTCCTCGCCGAGCTGCGTGCGCCGCTCGGTCAGCACGGCCACGTCGGTGTGCGCCGCGATCGACGGTGTCCCCTCGAGATCGGTTCGCCGGAATCGCACGCCGCTCCCCGCGGCGGCCGGGCTCATCGACAGGCGGCAGGGCACACCGAGGTGCAGCCCCACACCGTCCATCGTCACGGTGCGGGCGATGGTGCGACGCGTGCTCATCGCTCGCCCTGCCCTCCGCCGTCCCCACCGCTACCGACCAACTGCTCGAGCCGTCGCATCAGCTTGGGAAGCCGGAACAGCGCCGCCTGAGCGCGGAGCGCCTCCTTGTGCGGCCGCGCCGGATAGCCGGACCACGTCTCGCCAGCCGGGATGTCGCCGAACACCCCCGCCTGCGCGGCGAGCGTGGCGCCCTTCCCGATCGTGTGATGGCCGGAGATCCCGACCTGGCCGGCGAGGATGCACCCGTCCTCGACCCGAACCGAGCCCGCGATGCCGACCTGCGACATGATCAGGCAGAGCCGGCCGATGCGCACGTTGTGCGCGACCTGCACGAGATTGTCGATCTTCGTCCCCGCGCCGATGACGGTGTCGTCGATGCTCCCGCGATCCACCGTCGTGTTCGCGCCGATCTCGACGTCGTCCTCGACGATGCAGCGGCCGACGTGCGGGATCTTCTCGTGGCGCCCCTCGCGGAACACGTAGCCGAAGCCGTCGGAGCCGAGCCGGACGCCGGCGTGGAGGATCACCCGCCGTCCGATCGCGGTGCCCGGGTAGACCACGACGCTCGGATAGAGGTGCGCGTCGTCGGCGATCCGGACCCCCGCACCGACGTGGCAGTGGCTCTCGATCGTGACCCGGTCGCCGATCACGGCCCCGTCGCCGAGCACGACGAACGGGCCGATCGCGACGTCGTCCCCGAGCTCGACCCCGCGACCGATCTGAGCGGTCGGGTGCACGCCGCTCGTGCGGCGCGGCGGCCGATGGAAGCGCGGGATGAGGGAGAGCAGCGCATCGTGCGGCCTGTCGACGACGACGCGCGCCTCGGCGGCGCCGGCCGCGTGCTCGAGCGCGGCCGAGACGAGCACGACCCCCGCCCGCGACGTCGCGAACGCGGCCGCGTAGCGCTCGGAGGCGAGGAAGCTCAGATGTGCCGGCTCGGCGCGGTCGAGCGGCGCGATCCCCGTGACGCGAGCCGCCGGGTTCCCGACGAGCCGTCCCCCGACCGCAGCCGCGACGTCCGCGGCGGTGAGGGCGACGTCGCCCTCACCGCCGGCCGCTTGGCGAGCGTCGGTTCGCTCCGCCACGCTTACGGCGTGCGCGGACGCGTCACGCCGGCCGGGGCCGACGTCGCACCGGCAGGACGCTGTGTGCCGGCACCGGAGCCCGCGCCGGCCGTGCTCGGCGCGCTCATCGTGCGGAGGCGCGCGACCACGCGATCCGTGATGTCGAGGTTCTTGTCCGCGACCAGGATCGGCGAGTTGCCGGGCTCGTGGCTGAAGATGGCCGCATAGCCCTCCTCCGCCCGGATGTCCTCAAGCGCCTTGCGGACCTGCTCCATGATCGGGTTCATGACCGCGGCCTGCCGCTGGCTGAACTGCTCCTCGAGCGTCTGCTGCCGCTTCTGCGCCTCCTCGCTCCGCGTGCGGAGTGCCTTCTCGCGGGTCTCGCGCTGCGCCGCCGTCAGCGTCGCCTGCACCTTCTGGTACTCCGCGACCGCGGTGTTCAGCGAGTCGCCGAGCTTCTGCAGCTGCTCGCGGGCGGCATCCAGCTCCTTCTGGAGCGTCGCCTCGGCCTCGGCGCGGCCGGGCGCGGCCTGGAGGACCGCCTGCGGGTTGACGTAGGCGAACTTCATTCCCTGCGACGGCTGCTGCGCGGCCGCGGGGAGGGAGGCGGCGGCGACGAGCGCCAGCGCGGCGACCGCCGCGCGAAGGTTCATCTGCATGTGTGCTCCTGCGGGTGGTTGCCTTAGAAGATCTGACCGAGCTTGAAGTGCATCTGCCACTTGGGCGACAGGCGGCGGAACTCGTCCACACGGTCGAAGCCGTAGCCGAGGTCCAGCCCGAGCGGTCCGAGCGGCGTCACGAGCGACGCGCCGAATCCCGCACCCCGAATCAGGCGCGTCGGGTCGAACTCCCGAGCGCGCGCCCAAAGATTCCCAGCGTCGTAGAACGCGTGCAGATAGATCTGCTGGTTGAAGCGCAGACCGATCTGCGCGGTGTTCGACATGAACGCATTGCCGAACGCGTTCCGGCTCGCCGTGAAGTTCCCGTTCGGCTGCACGCCGAACGGGGTGATCATGAACTCCTCGTAGCCGCGCAGCGGCTCGCCGTACTGCACGCCGCCGAGCGAGAACGCCTGGGTCGGGAAGAAGGGTCCGGTGTTGCCGAAGACCACCCCGCCACGCAAGCTGAGGCCGAACACCACCTTGATCGGCTGCGATCCGGGACGTCCTCCGCCGAACTGCGCCAGCGTCGAAAATGCATGAAGCTCGCCGGTATACCGCTGGAACGCCGCCGTTCCGCCGAGCGGGCCGCCGTTGAACCCGGCAGTGAACGTCTGGAGGACGCCGCTGCTCGGGAACGGCATGTCGAATCGCGTGTCCCGCGTGATCGTGGTGCCGAGGGTCGAGCGGAAGCAGCTCCCCTCGCACTGGATCGTCGAGGTGAGCCCTTCGTCGCCGTAGCGCACCCCCTCGCCGCCGTAGGAGACGTAGGCCCGGGTGTACTGCGAACGCGGCACCGGGACGCCGATCTGCAGCTGCCCGCCGGTCCGGATCACCCGTCCCAGGTCCTGAATCGTGTACCGGGAGCGCGAGTGGTAGGCGGTGACCGTCCCCGAGATCCGCGAGTCCTGGATCGCCGGGTCGGTGTAGGAGAGGTTGAAGTCGTTGATCAGGCGGCCGAACTGCCACTGCAGCGAGCCGCGCTTGCACCGCCCGAAGAGGTTGGGCTGCTCGAAGCCGATGAAGCCGCCGACGCCCGTCCCCTGGCCGACCGACGCGCCGAAATTGACGGTGCCGGTGCGCTTCTCCTTCACGCGGAAGATGATGTCGAGATCCCCCTCCTCACCCACCGGCCTCGTCTCGGGGGGGGCGAGCGGCGTCTCGAAGAACCCGAGGTTCCCGACGCGCTGGAAGCTCGCGATGAGGAGGTTTCGCCGGAAGACGTCCCCCGGTACGGTGAGCAGCATGTCGCGGATGCACGACTCGGTCGTGATGTCGTTGCCCACGATCTCGACGCGATTGATGATCGCCGGCGACCGCTCCTCGATCTCCCACCGCAGGTTGACCCGCGGGACCGAATCGGCGTCCACCACCCGCTCGACGACCGGGCGCACCTGGGCGTAGACGTACCCCTCGTCGGCGTACGCCTCCTGCACCTTCGCCGTCGCCGCGTCCCACTGGTTCTGGTCGAACACGTCGCGCGGTCCGGTCCGACGCCGCACCACCCCGCGCACGGCCTCGGTCAGCGACCGCCCCTGGTCGCTGAACGGATAGAAGCGCGCGATGTCGTCGCGGTTGAAGCGGCTCGCGCCGGCGACTTCGAAGGAGCCCACGCGGTACTGCGTCCCCTCGTCGACCGTGATCTCGATGAACGCCTTCCCGTTCTCGCGATCGATGACCAGCGTGTCCCTGAGCACCTGCGCGTCGATGAACCCCCGCGACGCATAGAGCTGGGGGATTCGCTCGGCCAGGTCGCCGGCGTACTTGTCGTCGTCGAACTCCCCGCGGCGCCACCAGAGGAACCCTTCCGGCTTCGTCTGCATGCCGCGCACGACCGTCTTGTCCGGCAGCGCCGCGTTGCCTTCGATCTTGATCCCCGAGACGGCGAGCCGCCGCCCCTCGTTCACCCGGAAGTTGAGATTGACGCCGTTGGCGACGGTGGTCGTCTCGGGACGGATCTCGGCGAGATAGAACCCGCGCGCGCTGTACAGCGAGTCGATGCGCTGGACCGCCTTGGCGACGGCCGCCGGGTCCAGCGGGCGCCCGACGAGCAGGTCGATGCGATCCCGGACCGAGCTCGCCGACACCCGATCCGTCCCGCTCACCTCGATCCCCTGCAGGACGGGTCGCTCGCGCACCGTGAACACGAGCACGGCGCTCTCGCCCGAAGGGGACGCCTCGCACGCCGCCTTCACGTCGTCGAACTGCCCGGTCGCGAACAGGTTGCGGATCGCGCGCTGGATGTCGCGGTAGCCGAGCGTCCCCGACGGCAGGCCGGCGTCCGACCGCATGGTGGCGGGGGAGACGCGCGACGCCCCGCGGAAGACCACGGAGTCCGGAGTGGTGCAGCGGCCGCTGAGGGCGGCATCCTGGGCCCGCGCGGGCGCCGCCGCGGCGACCAGGGAGGCGAGTGCGACGAGGGGCAGTCTTCGCATAGCTGCGCAATATACACGGAAGCGGCCGGCCAAGTCCCCCCTCGGGAACCGGCCGGCCACCTGTCTTACCGGGCGCTTACGCGTTCGGGCTGCTGGCAGCCGGGACGCGGAAGTCCAACTTCGTGCCGTCGGGCGACACGTCCACCTCGATCTCGTCCCCCTTCGCGAACTCGCCGAGGAGGATCTTCTCCGACAGCGGGTCCTCGATGTAGCGCTGGATCGCCCGCTTGAGCGGCCGCGCGCCGTACTGCTCGTCGAACCCGTGGCGGACCAGGAACTCCGTCGCCGCGCCCACGAGCTTGAGCGTCAGCTCCTCCTCCGACAGCCGCTTGCGGACGTCCTTGAGCAGGATCGACACGATCTGCGCGATGTGATCCCGCCCCAGCGGGTGGAACACGATCACGTCGTCGAGCCGGTTGAGGAACTCCGGATTGAAGACCTGCTGCAGCTCCTGCTTGACCTTGTCGGCCATCCGGTCGAACGACACCTGATCGGCGTCGGCGCCGGCGGAGAAGCCGAGCGACCGTCCCTTGAGCAGGTCCCGCGCGCCCACGTTCGACGTCATGATCACGACCGTGTTCTTGAAGTCGATGACGCGGCCGTAGTTGTCCGTCAGGTGCCCCTCGTCGAGCACCTGCAGCAGGATGTTGAAGACGTCCGGATGAGCCTTCTCGATCTCGTCCAGCAGCACGACCGAGTACGGCTTGCGCCGGATCGCCTTGGTCAGCGTACCGGAATCCTCGTAGCCGACGTACCCCGGCGGCGCACCGATCAGGCGCGAGACGGAGAACTTCTCCATGTACTCGCTCATGTCGACGCGGATCAGGGCGTTCTCGTCGGCGAAGAGGAACTTCGCCAGCGCGCGCGCCAGCTCCGTCTTTCCGACGCCCGTGGGACCGGAGAAGATGAAGGAGCCGATCGGCCGGCGCGGATCCTTGAGCCCCGCGCGGCTGCGGCGAATCGAGCGGCTGATCGCCTTGATCGCCTCGTCCTGGCCGATCACGGTCGCGTGCAGCTCGTCCTCCATCCGCAGCAGGCGGGCGGTCTCCGCCTCCTGCAGCCGGGTGACGGGGATCCCCGTCCAGCGGCTGACGATGAAGGAGATCTCCTCCTCGCCGAGCGCGGGGCGGTAGGACTGCCGTCGCTTCTCCCACTCCTCCTGCTTCTTCCGGATCTCGCCCTGGAGCTCACGCTCCTTGTCACGCAGGCTCGCGGCCTTCTCGAAGTTCTGATCGCGAACGGCGGCTTCCTTCTCGGCGTTCACCTTCTCGAGGTCCGCCTTGAGGGCGGCGACTTCCGGCGGCGGCGCCTGCGCGGCGAGCCGCGCCCGCGCTCCCGCCTCGTCGATCACGTCGATCGCCTTGTCGGGGAGGAACCGGTCGGTGATGTAGCGCTCCGAGAGCTTCGCCGCCGAGAGCAGCGTCGAATCGGGGATCGTGACCTTGTGGTGATCCTCGTACTTCTTGCGCAGCCCCTTGAGGATCTCGACCGTCTCCTCGATGGAGGGCGGATCGACGATGACCGTCTGGAAGCGGCGCTCGAGCGCCCCGTCCTTCTCGATGTACTTGCGGTACTCGTTGAGGGTCGAGGCACCGACGCACTGCAGCTCCCCGCGCGCGAGCGCGGGCTTGAGCATGTTCGAGGCGTCGATCGCCCCCTCGGCGGCGCCCGCCCCGACGAGCGTGTGCAGCTCGTCGATGAAGAGGACGATGTTCTTGTTCTGCGCGATCTCGTTCATGACCGCCTTGAGGCGCTCCTCGAACTGACCGCGGTACTTGGTCCCCGCGATGACGGCGGCCATGTCCAGCGACAGGACGCGATGGTCGCGGAGGTTCTCCGGGCACTCGCCGTTGGCGATGAGCTGCGCCAGCCCCTCGACGATCGCCGTCTTGCCGACGCCCGGCTCGCCGATGAGCACCGGATTGTTCTTCTTGCGGCGCGTGAGGACCTCCATCACGCGCTCGATCTCCTTCGCCCGCCCGATCGTCGGGTCGAGCTGCCCCTCGGCCGCGAGCTGGGTCAGGTCGCGGCAGAAGTGGTCGAGCGCCGGGGTCTTCGACTTCTTCTCCCCCTTGGGCGCCGCCTGGGGCGGTGTCGCGCCCCCCTGCTGCGCCGTCGCGCCACCCTGCGGCATCTCCGTGCCGAGGATCCGCAGCGTCTCGGTGCGCGCCGCCTCGAGGTTCACCCCCGCG
>Ga0182741_1001742_pt1 | contig 27188 bp, 25 predicted proteins | sample eDN5th37CBELigOP_FD_128874 | JGI IMG/M metagenome (GOLD analysis project Ga0182741, IMG submission 128874) | Enriched Organic Plus compost microbial communities from Emeryville, California, USA - eDNA 5th pass 37_C BE-Lig OP (version 2) (version 2) ... | reverse complement strand
GTCACCCGATGCATCGCATGGGCGAGCTGGTGACCGAGCAGCTTCAGATCGAGGTGAAGGCGAAGGTCTTGCAGAATGCCCGGGCCAAATATGCGTGCCGCAACTGCGACCGCACCGGGATCAACACGCCCGTCGTCATCGCGCCGATGCCCGCGCAGCCCTTGCCCGGCAGCATCGCCACGGTCTCGACGCTGGCCTTCGCGCTCGTTCACAAATATGTCGACGGCACGCCGCTCTATCGCCTGGCGCAAGCCTTCGCGCGGGCCGGTGTTCCTGTCAGCCGTGGCGCTCTGGGCCACTGGGTGATCGGTTCGAGCGAGAAGCATCTGCATCGCATCTATGACGCGCTGAAGCTGCGGCTGCGGTCCCAGGCCGTCATCCATGGTGACGAGACCACAGTTCAAGTGTTGAAGGAAGAGGGCAAGGACCCCACCAGCACCTCGTATATGTGGGGCTACCGCAGCGGCGAGGACAGCGAGCAGCCGATCGTGCTGTTCGATTATCAGCCCGGTCGCGGGCAGGAGCACCCGCAGACCTTCCTGGGTGACTATCGCGGTATCCTGATGAGTGACGGCTACTCGGCCTGGCGTACGTTGAACGGGGCCACGCATGTTGGATGCATGGCTCATGCCAGACGGAAGTTTGTCGATGCCCTCAAGGCGAGGAAGAAACCCGGCGGGCCACCGGCACAGGCCCTCACGTTCTTCGACCACCTCTACCGGATCGAACGGCAGGCGCGGGACGAAGAGCCGGATGAGGGCGAAATGCAGGCCGACGCCAGACGCCGCTTTCGCCACCACCACAGCGTCCCGGTCCTGAACGCCCTTAAGGCATGGCTCGACGCGATCGCTCCGAAGGTTGTGCCTGACACCAAGCTTGGCGATGCCGTCTCCTATACGCTCAATCAGTGGGACTACCTGACGCGCTACACCGAAGACGGCAGGATGCCGATCGACAACAATCTTCTGGAGCGTGACATCCGTATCTTCGCCACCGGCAGGAAGAGCTGGCTCTTCAGCGATAGCGTGGATGGTGCCAAGGCCAGCGCCGCCATTTACAGTCTGATGTTGACCTGTCGTGCCTGCCGCGTCGAACCCTTTGCGTGGTTACGACACGTCCTCACCGAACTGCCGCAGCGTCCCGGCGACGCCGATATCGACGACCTGCTGCCCTTCAACTTCAAAAAACAGCCAGCCTGAACCCCACCTTACGACGTGCACTGAAATGCGCGCTTACGACCCGCCCTAACTCATCTACCCTGAGCAGATGCATTTGCTTCGTTGCTGTCCAGGGTGCTCACCTCCCGACAGCTGAGAATGGACATCCAGGGCAAGAAAAGAGGGCCCGTTGGAATAGGCGCGACGCCCAGGCCCTCAAGTCGTCCATCTCCAGGGAGTGATCTCAAATGGCCGAGATCAAGGCTGCGCCTCGCCGAGGGGGCTGTCGAGCGACCAGATCGGATGAACTCAAGCCGATGATTAAAGGAAGACTTGGTCAGCTGGAAGAGGTGAACGGGGTCTGATGGGCATAAGCGAGACGTGACCTACATCGTTTCGTTCCAATCTCCAAGGTTCATCTTCCTGTAGAGGACCTGGCTCCCTTATGGATCCTCCAGCTCAGGCATACCGCCCCGAATGATCAAGGGGTGTCATACTTGGACACATGGCGATGGGTGATGAGGGGAGCGTCTATTTCGCACAAAAGCCCAGCCCGGCTGAAATCCAGCCGAACCTGCGCTTCGCACTGGGCCGGGACGATGCGCTGAAGGAGCATCCAGCCGAAGCCATGAAAGGTTGGCTCCTCAACGGGTGGTCCGTTCCGCTCCTCCCATGTCAGGTGCAGCTTGCGCCGTCCCTCTACTGTTACAAAATCCCATCTTACGGTCACGCAGCCTTTGCGGACCGAGAAGGCCCCGTACCGCGCCGCGTTCGCGGTCAGCTCATGCAGGGCCATGCTCAATGGCACAGCCAGATTTGCCGCGAGATGCAAGTCGGGCCCGTCGAGCGTGAAGCGCTGAGGCCGGCGCTCGGCGAAGGGCTGAAGCTCGTTGAGCACCAAGTCCCTCAGCGGCATCGTCTGCCAGTAGTCATCCGTCAGGCGCTCATGGGTTTGCGCCAGTGCGGCAATGCGGGCTGAGAACGAGCGGGTGAACTCGCGCAGGCTACCGGCGAGTTCGATGCCTAGCTCGAGCGCACCACCAAACAGCACGTGACATTCTCGCGTCCAATCGAGACTTTCGATACCAAAACTCGGATGAACCATTCTTGTCCGCCAAGCTGCAAACAGCAGAGCTCGCCCGGGATATGAACCCATCGCGATGCGCTTCGTTCTTAGCGGGAAGGGTTAATGGTCATTACCTCTCGGGAAGACGCAATCATGGTCAAACACTGGATCGTGGCCGCAAGCGTGCTCGCGGCGATCCTTACGGGCTGCCAGGAGCCGGCGCCATCCGCTCCCGACGTCCGGCCGGTCCGAACCGTGACGGTGCAGCGCAGCGCCGGCGGGGAGCCCGTCTCCCTCACGGGCCAGATCCGGGCTCAGGACGAAGTCAGTCTTGCTTTTCGTCTGGATGGACGCCTGATCGAGCGGCGCGTCAATGTCGGCGACACCATCAAGCCCGGACAGGTGATCGGGCGCCTCGACCCGCAGATTCAGCAGAACGCTCTCCGACAGGCCCAGGCCAGCGTCTCGGCCGCCCAGGGCCAGCTCACCCAAGCGCGCAACACCTTCAATCGGCAGCAGGAGCTTCTCAACAAGGGCTTCACCACCCGCGCTCAGTTTGACCAGGCCCAGCAGGCCCTCCAATCCGCCCAGGCCCAGGTCGATTCCGCTCAGGCTCAGCTCCGCAACACCCAGGAGCAGTTGAGCTACACGGAACTTCAGGCCGATGCGGCCGGAACGGTCACGGCAACGGGAGCCGAGCCCGGCGAGGTGGTCCGGGCCGGGCAGATGATCGCTCAGGTAGCCCGCCAGGGCGGACGCGATGCGGTCTTCGACGTGCCGGCGCAGCTCATCCGGACGGCGCCCCGCGATCCCGTGGTGGACATCGCCCTCACGGATGACTCGACCGTGAAGACGACGGGCCGCGTCCGTGAGGTTGCCCCTCAGGCGGATCCCGCGACCCGGACGTTCCAGGTCAAGGTCGGCCTGACCGACCCACCATCCGCGATGCGGCTCGGAGCGACGGTCGTGGGGCGCATCCAGCTCGCGGCGCCGCCCGGGGTGGAGATTCCCGCGAGCGCTCTCACCGAGGCGAACAAGCGGCCGGCCGTATGGGTCGTCGACTCGCAGAGCCAGACGGTGTCCCTGCGCAACGTGGACATCCTCCGGCAGGACCCGGCCAGCGTCGTCGTCTCGCATGGACTGGAAACCGGTGAGATCGTCGTCACCGCTGGCGTGCAGGTGCTCCGCCCAGGCCAGAAGGTGCGCCTGCTCGGGGGTGCCTCGTGAAGGGCTTCAACCTCTCCGAATGGGCGATCCGGCACCGCTCCTTGGTCGCCTATTTCATGCTGGTGCTCGTGATCGCCGGCATCGCGTCCTACTTCCGCCTTGGGCGCAGCGAGGACCCTGCGTTCACGATCAAGACCATGGTCGTGCAGGCGCTGTGGCCCGGGGCCACGATCGACGACACGCTCCTGCAGGTCACGGAGCGTCTCGAGCGCAAGCTCCAGGAGACCCCGAACCTCGATTATCTGCGCAGCTACACGACGGCCGGGCAGACGACGATCTTCGTCAATCTGAAGGGCGAGACGCCCGCCGCCCAAGTGCCCGACATCTGGTATCAGGTGCGCAAGAAAGTCGGCGATATCCGCAGCACGCTGCCGCAGGGAATCGTCGGTCCAGGGTTCAACGACGAGTTCGGCGACACCTACGGCATCGTCTACGGGTTTACGGCGGACGGCTTCACGCACCGCGAGCTGAGGGACTACGTTGACGACGTCCGCTCACGGCTTCTTCAGGTGCCCGACGTCTCGAAGATCGACGTGATCGGCGCCCAGGATGAACGCATCTATGTCGAGTTCTCGACCGCGCAGCTCGCCGGCCTCGGAATCAATCGCTCTGCGCTCATCGCCGCCCTCCAGGCGCAGAACGCCGTGACGCCTGCGGGCGTAGTGCAGACCGGGGACGAAAAGATCCTGCTCCGGATCTCGGGGGCCTTCCGGTCCGAACAGGACATTCTGGCCGTCAACTTCGCGGCTGGCGGACGGCTCATCCGCCTGGGCGACATCGCGCGCGTGACCCGTGCCCCCGCGGATCCGCCGCAGCCGATCTTCCGGGTGAACGGGCAGGACGCCATCGGGCTCGCCATCGCCATGCGGGAGGGTGGCGACATCCTGGCTCTCGGGCGCAATGTCGGGCAGACGATGGCCGAGATCACTGCGGACCTGCCGATCGGGATCGAGCCAAAGCTCGTGGCCGAGCAGCCGGTCACGGTCGAGAACGCCGTCGACGAATTCATGGAGGCCCTGTGGGAGGCCATCGCCATCGTCCTGGCCGTCAGCTTCATCAGCCTGGGCCTGCGCGCGGGCGCCGTGGTGGCGCTCTCGATCCCACTGGTTCTCGCCATCGTGTTCGTGGCGATGGAGTTCTTCCGCATCGATCTCCAGCGCGTGTCGCTGGGAGCGCTGATCATCGCTCTCGGCCTCCTGGTCGACGACGCCATGATCACGGTGGAGACCATGATCACGCGGCTGGAGCACGGCGACGACAAGGATCATGCCGCCACTTTCGCCTATACGTCGACGGCCTTCCCGATGCTCACCGGCACTCTCGTGACGGTGGCCGGCTTCGTGCCGATCGGCTTCGCCCGAAGCGCCGCCGGCGAATACACCTTCTCGATCTTCGCCGTGGTGGCCATCGCCCTGATCGTGTCCTGGATCGTGGCCGTCCTGTTCGCGCCTCTCCTCGGCGTGTGGATTCTCAAGAAGCCCAAGACGGTCCATTCCGGCGAGCCCGGTCCGGTCATGCGGGCGTTCCGCCGTCTGCTTGTCCTGGCGATGCGGGCGCGCTGGATCACGATTCTTGTCACGCTCGCGCTGTTCGGGGCGGCGCTGTACGGTACGCGCTTCGTCCCGCAGCAGTTCTTCCCGTCCTCAGACCGGCCCGAGCTGCTCGTCGACCTGAAGCTCCCGCAGAATGCCTCGATCTACGCCACCCAGGCCGTCTCGGCCCGTCTGGACGCTCTGCTGAAAGGCAACGAGAACGTAGACCGATTGAGCACTTATGTCGGCCGGGGCGCGGTCCGGTTCTATCTTCCGCTCAACGTACAGCTTCCGAACGACTTCTTTGCCCAGGCGGTGATCGTCACCAAGGGACTGGAGCAGCGGGAGCGCCTGAAGGCCAGGCTCGAGCAGGCGCTCGAGAACGAGTTTCCCAGCGTCGTCGGGCGTGTCTATCCCTTGGAACTCGGGCCTCCGGTCGGATGGCCCCTCCAGTATCGCGTGAGCGGACCGGACGTGGATCAGGTCCGTGAGATCGCCTTCAGGCTCGCACAGGTCATGGCCGCGGACACTCGCGTCAGGAAGATCAATTACGACTGGATCGAACCGGCCCGCACGGTGCAGATCCGGGTTGACCAGGACCAGGCCCGTCTCCTGGGCTTGAGCTCGCAGGACCTCGCCCAGGCGCTCAACACGGTCGTGTCCGGCGCCACGGTCACGCAGATGCGGGATGGCATCTACCTCGTCGATGTGGTGACCCGCGCGTCCAGCGAGCAACGGGCATCACTCGCGACGATCCGGACGTTGCAGGTGCCGCTGCCGAACGGCCAGACCGTTCCCTTGAGCCAGATCGCCTCCATCGCGTACGGACAGGAATATCCGCTGATCTGGCGCCGCGACCGGAAGCCGACATTGACGGTGCAGGCCGACGTCGCGCCGGGCGCTCTGCCCGCCGGCGTCGTCCGGGCGCTGTCGCCGAAGATTGACGCGCTGAAGGCAGACCTGCCTGCCGGCTACCAGGTGGCGGTCGGCGGGACCGAGGAGGAGAGCGGCAAATCGCAGGCCTCCGTGATCGCCGTCGTTCCGGTGATGCTGTTCCTGATGCTGACGATCCTGATGATCCAGCTCCAGAGTTTCCACCGCCTGTTCCTGGTGCTCAGCGTCGCTCCCCTGGGCCTCATCGGCGTCGTCGCGGCTCTCCTCGTCTCGGGAAAGCCGCTCGGCTTCGTGGCAATCCTCGGCGTGCTAGCGTTGACCGGAATGATCGCCCGCAACTCGGTGATCTTGATCGACCAGGTCGAGACCGAGAAGGCCCATGGGCGCCATCCCTGGAATGCGGTGGTCGAGGCGACGATGCATCGCTTCCGGCCCATCCTGCTCACAGCCGCCGCTGCGATCCTCGGCATGATTCCGATTGCGCCGACGATCTTCTGGGGACCCATGGCCTATGCCATCATGGGCGGGCTGGCGGTCGCGACTGTCCTGACCCTGGTGTTTCTGCCGGCGCTCTACGTCGCCTGGTTCCGGATCAAGCAACCCGATCCGGATGTCGCCGCGGACCCGGCCGGACAGTCCGCAAAGTCAGTTCGTTCATCAACGCTGCCCTGAAACGAATAGACCAGCTTGAGAACAGGAATGACTGACGCCGAGTGCCGACGTTTGTGGCACCTCGACCCGCTGCGGATGCGGGCAGGCATGGAGGCCGTTATAGCCAGAGTTGAGTTGGCTGCTGTTGTTAGCCGAAAGCGGTCGCTCCGATTTCGGAGCTGTGAGGTTGAAGGCTGCACTTGTGAACGTACGACCCACTCAGCGATCGTCTCGGATCGATCACCGCCGACCAGCAGAAGGAATTGTCCGAACGGCCAACGGCGGCGCGGCTCGCTGCCGTTCTCCGGGTGACCGGGGCCAAGCATCTGGAACTTGGACGGGTCTGGTCCGCCCATAGCGCGATCGGCACCTTCCCCTGAATGGGCGGCCGAAGAGCTGCAGGTTCACCAGCGACCTTCCGCTTGGCGCTGACGGAGCGCAAGTTCGTCATCGCTTGGGGCTTTGTGGCAAAACTGCCGGTGCGAACCTCTCCATTACGCACAAACGATGCGAAGTGGACGCCGTTCAGCGAGTGCGCCTGCTCGACCAGTGTCCAGGACCGGGCTGTCGCTGGATCGCCCGAGTACCAGCGTTTGCCGCACCCAAGCATGACCGGGAAGGTGATCAATGCCAGCTGATCGACAAGACCTGCGGGAAGCAGCGCCTGGTAGAGCATGCTGCTGCCCTGGATCAGCAGGTCCGGTCTATCACTGGCCTTGAGGCGCGCGACAGCCTCAGTGGGATCGCCGACGAGGCGCTGGCTGTTGCTCCACATTAGCGGCCGGTCGGACGATGTCACAACATGTTTTCGAACGGCATTGAACGTCTCGCCGATCGGCTGGTCACCATTGTGCGGCCAATAAGCGGCGAAGATCTCGTACGTTCGCCGGCCAAGCAGCAGCTCATAGCTGCCGCCGAGCAACCGCTTCATCGGCTCGTCCAGCGTGTCGTCGAAATAGGGGAACACCCAGCCGCCGTGCCCAAAGCCGGTCGGGTCCTCCTCCGGCCCGCCTGGGGCCTGGATCACGCCGTCGAGCGACTGGAACAGGGAGCCGATGATCTTACGCATCGGCCGCTACCCCGCGCTCCGCAGCCTCGATCCGGGCGATGTCGATCTTGCGCATCGTCATCATCGCTTCGAACGCTCGCTTGGCAGCCGCCTTGTCAGGATTGCTGTTGGCCCGCAGCAGCGCACGGGGCGTGATCTGCCACGAAAAGCCCCAGCGATCCTTGCACCAGCCGCAGGCGCTTTCCTGCCCGCCATTGCTGACGATGGCGTTCCAATAACGGTCGGTCTCTTCCTGGTTGTCGGTCAGGACCATGAAGCTGACCGCCTCATTGGCCTTGAAATTGGGCCCGCCGTTCAGGCCGACGAACGGCCGGCCGAGCACGGTGAACTCGACCGTGAGCTCGGTTCCCTCTGTTCCACCAGGAAAGTCCGATGGGGCGTGCATGGGAGTGCCAACACGGCTGTCGGGAAAGGTTGCGGCGTAGAACTCCGCAGCCTTGCGGGCTTCTCCGTGATCGAACCACAGGCAGGTCATGAGCTTGTCGCTGGCCATGATATTTCTCCTTACCGACGCGGGCGGGCCAATCCGAAGACGGCGCCCTGGGGTCGGCGAATACTCGCCGCCCGGGATTTCGCTGGGGCCGTTAACGTTCGTGCTTTCGCCGACACGGGTCAGGCATTCGACTCGATAGCCTTCGAAGGATGACGTAATGAGTTAGGAATTACAACTGTGAAGTTAGAAAAACTAACTAACATGCGAGGAAGCGTGCCCAGTCAGGTATACGACGATGCCTGCGGGACGGCTTATGTGCTGGGGCTGATTGGGGTGCGCAGGGTCACGATCATGCCTGTCCGACTCTAGCTGAAGCCTTGTCAAAGGCTGGAGCAGGACGGCGGATCGGCGCCTTCTCGTCGTCCTTCGTATCGTTCCAGTTTCCTTAGGATTGCCCGAACGCGCCCATCAAGCAAAACTATCCTGGAAACGGGGAGCCGGGCTCTGCGTTATGAAAGCGGCACGGAGAATGTGCTCAACCTGATGAGGTTTTGCCATGACCATGTCGGAGATTACCAACAAGCTGAAATACGACCTCTCGGATGCGCTCGAGCGCATGGCCGGCAAGCTGTCGTTCCGCAGGGAAGGGCAGGGTGGCCAGTCGTCCACGACGAGCCATCGATCCAATTTCAAGAAGTAGGTCGACGCGGTGGGGCGGTGAAGGCCCGATCCCCGGGCTACTTCCCCGCTTTGCCTCGCCGGACGCTCAGCACATCCACTAAGGGCTCCCATCCAACAGGCGCAGCCAGGAACATGAGGTTTTCTCGGCATGGTGGCGCCGGACGGTTGCGGGCCCGCTGAACCCTTCCAATATTCATATTGTCTCGCCCTCGAACCTTCATCTGACGGAGGACTGAATGAAGCTGCAAGGTGTGGATCGAACCATCCTGGTGCAAAGCTCGAACGTTGATTTGGGGGAGGTGCTCCCTGACTATGCCCGGACGAGCATCCTGCAGATGGCGGGCAAATACTTGGGGTCGGAACAAGAACTGTTCCCAAACGATGGGGTCGTCTAATCGCAGGCCGTTTTGCAAGTAGTTTTTCAAAAACTCTCTGGCTCGACGCTGGGATCAGGGTCGAGGGAGCCTAAGGAGAGTTCAGTCCAAGCGGATCAGCGACGCGCCAGTGAACGTGTGCCGGGAGCAGGGTCGTCTTCGCGGTCGACAGCAGTCGCCGCATGATGGAGCTTCGCGGGAGGAGCCTTCCTATGTGGACGCCGCACTCGGCTGGATCAGCGGTGCATCCCATCAAGCGGAATGGCTCGGCCCACGTCCCGGCAGGGACGTCTCAGCGCGCTCAGAGGCTGAACGCGATCCCCAATCGGTCAGGCGGCTGCGCCGATGCTCCTGTCGAAGAAAGTGCCGGTCTTGAGCATCGCGTGCATGATCACGGCGAGTTTCCTCGCCACAGCAACGGCAGCGCGCTTGAAGCCGACCCGCTCCCGCAGCTTGAGGCCCCATCTCCGCAGGCCGCTCTCGGCCGAGCTGCGGGTCAGGATGACGGTTGCGGCCTCAAACAGAAGCCCCCGCACATGGCGATCGCCCCGGCGGGAGATATGGCCGTCATAGTCGACCTCACCTGACTGGTAGCGCCTGGTGGTCAGGCCCAACCAGGCGCCCACAGAGCGGGACCTTTTGAAGTTTTCTGGATCCTCAATGGCGGTCGCAAACGATGTCGCGGTGATTGCCCCGACTCCGGGGATTGACATGAGAATGCGACAGGCCTGGCTTTGGCGAGCGCCAGCCAAGAGCTGACGTCCGAGCTCCGCCCCGCGGAGACGCAGGCTGCGCCACGCCTCCAGCATCGGCAATACGATGGCAGCGAGCCCATCCTGGTCGACCAGCAGACCGCGGACATTCGTCTCGAACGTGCTGCCCTTGCCGGCGGGAACAATCAGGCCGAAAGTCTTCATGAGCCCTCGAATCTGGTTGGAGAGCTCGGTACAGATCCGCACCAGCCGGGTGCGGGCTGCCACCAACGTGCGGGTCAGCATGCTGTCGAAGCCCTTCACACGCACCTCACGATAGAAGCCGACCTCGGCCAGTTGAGCGAGACCGTCGGCATCGTTGGCATCTGTCTTGTTCGCGGCCATGTCGAGGGCGGCCTTGGCATGCCGAGCATCGATACAGATTGCCGGCAACCCCTCGGCGCAGAGCGCATGGTAGAACCACACGGACAAAGGACCGGTCTCGAAGATCACTCGTTTGGCGGATGGGGCGCGCTTGCGGATCAGGTCCGCAATCAGCTTCGGATCAGAGGGGCACTTGCCGCGCCAGACGCGCTTGCCGCCCCGGCGGATCGACACTGCTGACTCTTTCATCGACACGTCGAGCCCGATATAATCGTCCATGGCTGTTCTCCATTCGATGCTTGGGCCCGGCTTCCGGTCGTGAGCCCGTACTTTCATCTTATCGGGGAACAGCCACCGCCTTCCATGAGTGTGACTGGTTCGGGGCGACTCGCTCCCGCGATTACCCCATGTGGACGCTCCCTGCTCACCGACATCAAAGTGCCAAAGGGTTGGCCGTCCGCAATAGCCGATTCACGATGCCGACGTGCTGCGCCTGAGCACCGCTGCCCCGATCCAGTCGGTGATGCGAACGGTCACGTCCTACCTGCAATGGCGGCGGGCCCGACCAGAGTGACGGGCCATGCCAGGATAGTCAGGCGTCCCTTGCCGACCTCGACCGCCTCTACGTCATCGTTCGGGCCGAAGCAGGCCGGATCGACGTCCTGTTCGCCAACGCCGGTGGCGGCGAGTTCGCTTCTTTGTCCGAGATAACGGAGGAGCACTACGAGCGTACCTTCGCTGCGAACGTGAAAGGATCACTGTTCACCGTCCAGAAGGCATTGCCCCTTCTCGTGGACGGCGCCTCGGTAATCCTAACCGGGTCCACGGCGGCCACCACGGGCTCGCAGGCCTTCAGTGTCTCCGGTGCCAGCAAGCCGGCGATCCGCAGCTTCGCCCGAAACTGGATCCTAGACTTTGCACCACGTCGGATCCGCGTCAACGTGCTCGTCCCGCGTCCCACCTCGACACCGGGGTTGCACGGCCTTTATACTACCGCGGAAGCAAAGCGGGCCTTCGTCGCGGCGATGGAGGCGCAGATCCCGCTTGGCCGGATGGGTCGCCCGACGAAACGGCTGCCGCCGCGCTGTTTCTCGCTTCCGACGACAGCAGCTTCGTCAACGGCAGCGAACTCTTCGCCGATGGCGGACAAGCGCAGATTTAGAACGAACGCCGTGACCATCGGCGAACGTCCAATCGGGTCGCCGAGAAACCGACAGTCAACTGCCCAAAGGACACGAAATGAGTGACAACGAGACGATCATCCGTGAACTCTACGCCGTCGCGGAAGGAGACCGATTTAACATGGAGACGTTCGTTTCCAGCTTCTCCGACGATGGATACATGACCGACATTCCCGCCGGGGTAACGCTCCGCGGCAAGGTCATGGGCGACTACATCGGCGCGCTTACTGCCGCTTTCCCGGACATCCACCGCGAGTTGTTCAGGGTCTACGTCGCAGGAAACGTCGTCGTTGTCGAGCTTGCCATTCGGGGGACGCACAAGGGCGAGTTGCGCCTTCCTTCGGGAACCTTGGCTCCGACAGGTCGGACAATCGACGTGCCGTGCTGCGATGTCTTCCATTTGGAGAACGGCAAGGTCACCTCGTTCCATTGCTACAACGCCGCTTCTGTGATGCAGCAGCAGCTTGGCCTTAGCCGCCCTGGGCCTTCGGCGCTCTGAGCCGCTTTGCTGGTCGGCGCCGGCCGGCGCTTTGCGTAATAGCCGCCGGATTCTCCACAAACAACGGAAAGGAGGGCCATCCAGCCCTCCCTTCATCAATCATCGCCTGACGTACAGCGGCTTCGAAAAAATGGCTGCTTTCTCAGGCTGTCGTTCTTGACGTCTCTCGGGGACTGGCTCGGACGGAACACGGATCAGCCGAAGATCCCACCGCTCGCAGACCTCGTCATCCGGTTAGCCTGAGGCCCGCGCGCCCCAAAATGCCCCGATGACGTTCAGTCCTGCCCCGACGTCGCCTGGGGCGATGGCCCAGGCAGGATGGAAGTGCGATGAGATACCCCCCGTCACCCCTGACGATCGAGCGGACCGGAGACGACGCACCCGCTAAGTCGCTCCCGAGATACGTCTGGTTCATGAGCGGCCGGCATCAGATCGGGCTGTGCGGGATGGCGCTCCTGATCGCGGCGCTCAGCACGATCCCGCTCGAGCTTCAGCGGCAGATTGTCAATCGTGGCATCACCGGCGCTGACGTTCGCATCCTCCTGACGCTGGGCGGCGTCTATCTCGTCGTCATCCTTGGCCAGAACGCCCTCAAGTTCGGCCTGAAGCTGTATCAAGGTTGGATCAACGAGAGTGCGATCCGCAGATCCCGCCAGCGCCTCTCACGCGTCCATGAAGGCAGGCGTGCCACGACGGGCTCGGACCCCGGCGGTCGAGCCGTATCGATCATCGGCTCGGAAATCGAGCAGGTTGGCGGGTTTGTCGGCGAGGGCCTGTCCGAGGCGGTGGTCCAAGTCGCGACGCTCGTGTTCATCATCGGCTACCTGGCCTTCGTGCAACCGGTGATCATGGGCGTGGGTTTGGCGCTGCTCGTCCCGCAGGTTCTGATCGCCGTTCGCGTCCAGCACGCCGTCAACCCGTTGGTGGCGACGCGGGTCGACCTTTTGCGGCGGCTGGGCGATCGCATCGCTTCGACCGGAAACCTCGCGGAGGACAGCGATTACGGGGAGATCGGCAGCATCTACGACAATCGGATGCGGATCTACCTGCTGAAGTTCGCCGGAAAGAACGCGATGAACCTGCTCAACGCCCTGGCGCCCATCGGTGCCTTGCTGATCGGCGGCTATCTGGTGATTCAAGGGAACACAACGATCGGGACTGTTGTTGCCTTTCTGTCCGGCTTCGAGCGCCTGTCGGATCCCGCGCGTCAGCTGACCGTATTCTACCGGAGCGCCTCACAGGCCAGTGTTCACCATCGAAAGATCGCCGAGTGGATTTAGCTTCCCGCCACCGCCGTTGGCCAGCATGCATCCCTTGGCGCGCTCGCGGCTACCTGACGCGGGAAAGATGTCAGCCACGTGCCAGCTTTTCACGTGTGCTCAGGCGCCGCGGACCGGTATGTCAGCGCCGGCACGTTCCCGAACAGGACATTGAGCCCCTCGGCCATGGTCGGGTGGGTGAAGATGGCATCACGCAAGACTGTATACGGAAGCTTGGCCAGCATCGCCGTCTGCACGACGGCGATGACCTCGCCCGCGCCGCTGCCCAGCATGGTGAAGCCGAGAATGCGATCGCTGTGCACATCGATGAGGGCCTTCAGGAAGCCGCGCGTTTCGCCGAGGGTTTTGGCACGCAGGACCGACGCCATCGGCAACGTGACCACCCGTACCGCAACGCCCTGCTGCCGCGCCTGCGTCTCGTTTAAGCCGACCCGCCCGAGTTCGGGATCGATGAACATGCAGTACGGCACCAGGCGGCCGCGGGTCGTCCGCTCGCCGCCCGCGAGGTTGTCGCGCACGATCCGGAAGTCGTCGAAGGCCGCATGGGTGAATTGCGGGCTGCCGGCGCACTCACCCATGGCCCAGATACCAGGTGCGGTCGTCTCGAGACGTTCGTTGACCTTGATGTAGCCTCGTCCATCGAGTTCGATGCCGGCACGGTCAAGCCCGATCCCGTGCGTGTTCGGCGTGCGCCCGGCCGCCACGAGGACATCGCTGCCCTTGATTGTCCGCTCGCCGGTCGGCGTCTCGATCTGGAACCCCACCGTGTCGCCGGAGCGGCCCTGAACAGCTTTCGTCTTGGCACTGAGAATTACCTCGATGCCGTCCTCCTCGAAGAACCCGCGGACCGCCTCGGCGACATCGGAATCCTCGCGCGCCATGAGCTGCGGCCCATGCTCGACCACGGTCACCCGGCTGCCGAAGCGGCGGAAGGCCTGTGCGAACTCCGCCCCGACATAGCCGCCGCCGAGCACGATCAAGTGCTCGGGCAAGCGGCCAAGCTCAAGGATCTCGACCGGGGTCATGGGAGCCGCACCGGAGAGACCCGGAACGTCGGGAACGGACGCGTGAGTACCGAGATCGAGGAAGATGCGCTCGGCCTCGATCCGCCGTGCCCCGCCCGCTGCGAGGGATACCTCGACCGTCCGGGGCGCGACGAAGCGGCCCTCGCCGAGGAGAAACTCAAGGCCGTTGGCAGCAAACTTCTTGCGGTGAGTCTCGACCAAGCCCGCAACCATCTCGCGTTTGCGCTCGCGCACGCCTTCCATGTCGGTGGCCACCGGCCCGGTTCGCAGGCCATACGCGGAGGCATGGTGGAGCAGGTCGGCGACCTTGGCGCTGTGGATCACGTTCTTGCTCGGCAGGCAGGCGATGTTCGGACATGATCCGCCGATCAGGCCGCGCTCGACCACGGCGGTCGGGCGGCCTTGTCCCGCGAGCTCCCACGCAATGTACTTGCCCGGCTCGCCGCCGCCGAGGATGAGGTTCTCGACTGTCTCGGTCTCAGGCATGGCCGCCTCCGCGGGCATTGCAGTGGCGTCAAACTGAACCCGGTTCACGGCTTTTTGGCGGTTGCGACCTCCGGTGAGGCCGCAACCAGATGCGTGACCCGTGGGGTCCCTTGCACCAGCCGCAGCACATTCTCTTCCTGGCTGCGGTCAGCGTTGGTCACGCGCTGGTGCTGGCGCAGATGCTCGAGCCAGGAGTCGACCAGGAAGGTCTCCATGAAGCGTCCGGGCTGGGCAGCATCTTCAAACAGCCCGCCTGCAGAGGCGCCATCGCGCTTACGCTCGCGGGCTAGCTTCTCCATGACCGAAAGGAATGCGGCGCGGTTTTCGGGTAGGACCTGGTATTCGATGGTGATGAGAACCGGACCCTGATCGGGTTCGATCTCACGGGTCACTATAGGCGGTGGCCAATGCATGGAGGGCGCCAGGTCGAGCCCGGCAGCCGTCAACAACCTTCAGCCCGCCGAAACCGGAACCGCCAGGACGGCAGCGGCCGCCGCGATGTAGAGTGTCGGAGGCAGGCCCGCGTACGCCGCGAGCTCGCCCCAGGCAATGCTGCCCAGTGTCATCGCGCCGAAGAACACGGTCACATAGACCGCCAACCCGCGGGCGCGCACCCAATCCGGCATGGCGACCTGGGCTGATACGTTGAGGGTTGCCACGACACTGATCCAGGAGATCCCGGCGATGACGCTGGCGGCCGCAGCCATAAGAGGCTCGTGCGCCCGGCCGAACAGCAGAAGAGCCACTGCAGTGCCGAGTGTTCCCGAGGCGACGATCCGATCCGGACCGAGTCTGGCTTTCACTCCGGACAGTGCGAACGCACCCGCGAGGGCCCCAGCCCCAATTGCACCGAGGAGAAGGCCGTAAAGCTCCGGTCCGCCGCCAATCTGGACCCGGGCCACGAGCGGAAGCAGCGCCCAGTAGGCGCTTGCAACCACGAAGAACCCGGCCGCTCGTTTCAGGGTCGCCTGTAGATGCCGGTTGTTTCGCGAATAGCGGAAGCCTGTGCGGATGGCGCTTGCGAACCGCTCTGCCGGCAGGTGGGTCACCGTTGTCGATGGAGCGTGCCACCAGAGCAGGGCTGTGACGGTCGCTAGGTTGGCGATGGCGTTCACCCAGAACGGCGACGCGATCCCGACGAGCGCGATGAGGGCGCCACCGAGCGCCGGGCCGATGGCGCGGCTAATGTTAATGCCGACGCTGTCGGCGGCGACGGCGGCTGGCAAATCTTCCATCGGAACGAGCTGCGGCACGACCGATTGCCATGCAGGGGATCCCAAGGCTGAGCCTGTCCCGGCCAGAAAGACCAGAAGCAGCAGCGACACTGGAGTGACGAAGCCCGACCAAACGAGGGCAGCCAGGACCGTGGCGGTCGCGGTCGTCCCGATTTCGACGCCGACAAGATACCGACGCCGGTCGACGATGTCGGCGAGAGCGCCGGCTGGCAGTGCGAAGAGAAACATCGGCAGGCTGGCGGCGACCTGGATCAGCGACACCATCAATGGATGGGCATCCAGGCTGGTCATGAGCCAGCCGGAAGCCGCATTGTACATCCAGTAGCCGATGTTCGCGATGAGCGTCGCAGTCCAGATCACCGCATAGGCTTGATGCCGAAAGGGTGCCCACGGTGAAGCCCGATCCCTCACGAGGGGTTTGGATCGCTCCGCTTGAGCCATACGCAGCCACCAGATGATCGCGTTAGAGTGCTCCACTCACACCCAACGCACGCATGCGGCACACAGGACGCCGCGCAGGATCATCAAGATTCCTGGGAATCGGCGCGATCCTACCCATTTCGCCTCTCTTCCGACTCTAGAGTCCCCAAGCAAGACGGCAAGCTCCGGCTTTCTTGCGGATACGCAAAGGTTGAACCCATGTTGGCTCAGCTTACCGGCTTGCAAGCGGGCCATATGCCGAGATGAGGGCGCAACCGCTTCCATGATATGGGCGCATTGTGATGCCCATGATGAGGACCATGAGGCATTCTTCGCTTTACGGGACGGGCGGTAGTCCTGGACGGTGATTTCCGGCGCCCCGCGGTTCGCCCGTCCTGCAGATTTGTAGAGCATCCTGGTGTCGATCCAGGTGCTCTTGGAAGGGCAGAGCGATGATCTTTCAGCAGAAGCTGGCGAACACGCGTCCTTACCCGGACTTCGACAGTCTCCCGATCGGCGGCGTGTGGCGGAAGGGCCGATCGGATAAGGTCAACCGTGACCTGAACCCGTACAGCGGCGACGTGGTGGCGGAGATCTCGCAAGCTAACCAAGACGATCTCAACGACGCGTACATCGGCGCGGCCAACGCGCAGGTCGCATGGGAAGACCGTCTGCCCGGGGAGCGGGCCGAGGTGATGCGCCGGGCTGCAACCGTCATGGAGGTCCGCCGGGACGAGATCATTGGCTGGCTCATCCGCGAGTCGGGCAGCACCCGGATCAAGGCCACGCTCGAGTGGGAGGCGGTTCACGCCGTCATGCTCGAGGCTGCTTCCCTGCCTTACCTTGTCGAGGGCCGGATCCTCCCCGCCGATGTTGCGGGCAAGGAAAGCCGGGTCTACCGCAAGCCGGTCGGTGTCGTCGGGGTGATCAGCCCCTGGAACTGGCCGATGCAGCTGACCAACCGCTCCCTTGCGCCGGCTCTGGCGGTCGGCAACGCGGTCGTGGTCAAGCCCGCCAGCGACACACCGGTGACGGGCGGGCTGCTCCTGGCCCGGATCTTCGAGGAGGCTGGCCTTCCGCCGGGGGTGCTGAGCGTGATCGTCGGGGCCGGCGGCGAGATCGGCGATGCTTTTGTCCAGCACCCGATCCCACGGGTGATCTCGTTCACCGGCTCCACGCCAGTCGGACGCGGGATCGCGCGGCTCGCCGCAGAAGCCTCGATCCTGAAGCGGGTTGATCTCGAGCTCGGCGGAAACGGCCCGTTCGTTGTCCTGGACGACGCCGATCTCGATCAGGCTGTCGAGGCTGCGGTCTTCGGCAAGTTCCTGCACCAGGGCCAGATCTGCATGATTACCAACCGGTTCATCGTGGACGAGGCGGTCTACGAGCCATTCCTCGACCGCTTCGCCGAACGGGTGAGGGGGCTGCGTGTCGGCGACCCGGATCAGCCGGATACGGTGGTCGGGCCGATCATCAACCAGCGGCAGCTCCAGGGCTTGCAGGAGCGGATCAAGGAGGCCCAGGGTGCGGGCGCCCGGCAGATGACGGGAGGCGAGCCCGAAGGTCTCGTCCTGCCGCCGCATGTCTTCGTCGATGTAACCAACGAGATGCCGCTGGCGCGCGAGGAGCTATTCGGCCCCATGGCCCCCGTTATCCGGGCCCAGGGAGAGCGGGACGCCCTCTCGATAGCGAACGACACCGACTACGGTTTGTCCAGCTGCGTCTTCACGCAGGACATCGAGCGCGGCGTGCGCTTTGCCCGGCACGTAAAGGCGGGCATGACCCACGTCAACGATCAGCCAGTGAACGATCTGCCGTTCAACCCATTCGGCGGCGAGAAGAATTCCGGCATTGGCCGCTTCAATGGAAAATGGAGCGTCGGGGCATTCACCACGGATCACTGGATCACCATCCAGCACACACCCCGACCTTTCCCGCCGGATGCCGGGGCGATCAAGGGACCCTGGGCGGGAGGATGACGGCGCGATGAATGGGGAGCGGTCTAGAGCGGCACCACCTTAGGCACGGAGAAGGGATAACCTGCAACGGGCACGTTCAGTCTAGGTCACCGCCTTCCAGCTTAATTTCCTGAGGGCAACGACATCATGGATCAGCGTCAAGTGTCTTTCCTGTTCGATCTTGACGGGACGCTCGTCGACAGCGTCTACGAGCATGTCCTGGCGTGGCACGAGGCGCTGGAGGCCGATGGAATCGAGCTCTCGGTCTGGCGGATCCATCGCAAGATCGGGATGTCGGGCGGGCTCTTCACGAACATGCTCTTGCGCGAGACCGGGCTGGCGATCGAGCCTCAGCGCATTGACCGGCTGCGGCAACTTCATGCCGAGGCGTATAACCGCCGCTCCGGCAGCATCCGACCGCTGCCGGGTGCCCGTGAGCTTCTCTCCTATCTGACGGAAGCCGGCATTCCCTGGGCCATCGCAACGAGCGGCCGTATCGAAACGGCAGGACCTGTTTTGAAGAACCTCGGCGTTGACTCCGGAACAGTGCCCGTCATCACGCGCGACAAGGTAAGGCACGCCAAACCCGACCCCGATCTTTTTCTGGCGGCCGCTGATGCGCTCGGGCATCCGATCGAGAGTGCATGCGTAGTCGGCGACAGCATCTGGGACATGCTCGCGGCCCGTCGTGCCGGCGCACTTGGGGTAGGCCTGCTCTCAGGTGGCTATGGAGAGGACGAGCTTTACCGCGCGAGCGCCTATCGGGTCTACGAGGATCCAGCCGATCTGCTGAAGCATATCGACGAGGTCGGCGGGAGGCGGTGAGGTGGCTCGTAGCACCTGCGCACTCACAAAGTGCGTGTCACGCTGCCGGATTGCAGGAACACCGGGATTCGGCCTTTCCGAATGTGAAAACGGCCACAACAAAACCGCCTTCCCGCTGTGGCATAGAGGGCCTGACTGGGATGTGCGCCAAATCGCCGTCAGAACCGATAACTGACGAAGCAGTTGGATCACTGTGGTGGCACAGGGAGAACTCACGATGTCGAACGCTGCGACGGGTGGTGAGCATGCCATGCCGAAGGTCGGCGACCCGGCTCCGAACTTCACGCTGCATTCGACGCCGGACCAGTGCGTGACGCTCTCCGAGCTGAGCGGTCACCCGGTGATCCTAGCGTTCTACCCTGCCGATTGGAGCCCCGTCTGTGGCGATGAACTTGCCCTCTTCAATGAAGTCCTGCCGGAGTTCAGGCGGTACGACGCCGAGCTGATGGGCATCTCCGTTGATGGCGTTTGGTGCCATGCTGCGTTCGCACGCGACCGCAAGCTTCATTTTCCGCTGCTCGCCGACTTCGAGCCCAAGGGAGCCGTGTCCCGCCGCTATGGGGCTTACCGGTCTCACGAGGGCACCTCCGAACGCGCCCTCTTCGTGATCGACCATGCCGGTCTCATTGCTTGGCACTATCTGTCGCCGGTCGGCATCAATCCTGGGGCCGACGGAGTCTTGACGGCCCTCGAGCACTTGAGCAAGAACGGGAGCAACTGACATGGCCCATCTGACACCCCCTGTCGGCCCGCAGGACAAGGCCCAGGGACCTGCGACGGCGCCGGTCACTCTGGTCGAGTACGGCGACTACGAATGCCCGGCCTGTGGCATGGCCTATGGCATCCTCAAGCGGGTGCAGAACGAAATGGGGGATGCCCTGCGCTTCGTGTTCCGCAACTTCCCTTTGACCGAGGTTCATCCGCACGCGGAACACGCAGCCGAGATCGCCGAGGAAGCCGCGGTTGCCGGGCGGTTCTGGCCGATGCACGACTTGCTGTTCGAGAACCAGGGTGCCCTCGATGATCCGAGCCTGGTGGCCTATGGCGAGCAGTTGGGCTTGGGGGAGCGCGACTTGTTGATTGCCCTCGGTGGCAGCCACGCTCAGCGCATTCGCGAGGATTTCCTCAGCGGCGTCCGGAGCGGCGTCAACGGGACCCCGACGTTGTTCGTCAACGGACACCGCTATGACGGTCCCGTGGATCCGGAGAGCCTGCTGGTCATCCTGCGGCAGCAGGCTTCACTCAATGGTTAGGCTGGCGACAGCTGTGCTCGACAGAACACATCAATCCTTCGGGGCCGAGGGAGGACGCCGGGGAAGATCTCGCTTGGCCGGATCCTCGAACGCATCCTCGCCGGGCCCGAGTCCCGATCCCGCCGTCTCCTGACCATCCGAGCCGCCGAGATCGAACCCCGGGCGATCTTCGGAGCTGGGGCGGGGCGGCCGATCGGCCGCCTTCGGATCGGGATACTCGGCCGGCACGTTCGGTTGCTCCGAGCCGGATCGCTTGCCAGTCTTGTTCATGGTGATCTCCTCAGCGATTGATGAGCCTGCAGGCTGTCGCAGGCAGAAGTCCTCATCCCAAGCCAGGGTCGACGTCATCGCCTTCGGTAGGCAAGGGGCCCGCGCCCTCTGCGGGGGTTGAGACCTCGCGGGTCGCGTCGGGTGAGACGGTCGGATTGCCGTCGCGGCGATGCGGACTGGTTTCGTGCCAGGGCGGCGTCAGGCCCGGTTCGATCCTGGCAAATTTGGCATGCTACGCTTCGACTTCACGGAACGGATCTCCGCTTCCCGGCTCATGGGGAGTGGCTGCTGGTGCCGTCCCACCCGGCGGCCGGTTGTTGCCGACTGCCTTCTCCTGCGGGATGCGCTCCTGCAGACCGTCCGGTGGTTGAGGCGGCTCGGAGTGGTTGCCATAACCTGCGTAGCCCATGGCGGGCTCCTTTGCTGAACTAAGCGTCAGCTTGCTGCCTGGATCAGGACCTCCCGCGCACCGGCCGCTTTGAGCTCGGCTTGGGCGAGGTCCCGTTGATCCGCGGTTCGGGGCTGGATCCAGAGCACCAGCCCGCCGTGCTCTAGCTGTTCGTGGATGGAGCGGGCATGCTCGTGGTGGAAACCGTATGCCAGCAACGCCCCGAGCAAACCTCCCGCTCCTCCAGCCGCGGCGACACCCGCCAAGGCAACCCCGAGGCTGCCGCCGGTCAGAATGATGCCTCCGGCCGCGAGCCCGGCGCCAAGATAAGTCAAGCCGCCGATCAGGCCGCCCGTGGCCGCGCCTTCGCTCTCCGGCTCCAGGTAGGCGCCGGTCGGGGCAGCGGGATTCCGCGCGACATCCGTCGCGGTCGCGGTTGGGTGGCGGCGCCAGCCCTCGACGGCGGTCTGTGGTGCGAGCACCCCAAACTGGGCCCGGTCGAAACCAGCCCGCTCCAGGCGGTCGATGGCGGCCTGCAACGCCTCCGCCGAGGGGAGAACGCCGATCACCCGTTCCTGCACTCCATCCGGCATGATGTCACTTCCGATCAGTCAGTGATTACGGGCGCAGATTTCGGCATTCCCATGGTCAATGGGAAGAGGGTGAGCGGATTTTTTCGAGGGCCGGGTGGAACATCCCCGTCCGGGCGCGGCTTGACTCGCTGCATTCAAACACGGAGTTCGACCATGGCGGAACTCGTGGTGATCGGTTTCGATACGCAGCAAGAAGCGGATCATGTCCTGACCGAACTGAGGCGTCTGCAGCAAGAGTACCTGATCGATCTTGAGGACGCGGTTGTCGCTATCCGCCAGCCGGATGGCAAGGTTCAGCTCAAGCAGAGCATCAATCTTGTAGGCGCTGGAGCCGCATCGGGCGCTTTGTCTGGCGGGTTCTGGGGAACGCTGCTGGGACTGCTGTTTCTCAACCCTCTGGCGGGCTTCGCGATTGGCGGTCTGGCCGGAGCCGGAGCCGGTGCGCTCTCGGGCTCTGCGATTGACTACGGCATCAACGATGACTTCATCAGATCATTGGCCGGGACGCTCAAACCCGACAGTTCGGCTCTCTTTGTCCTTGTCCGGAAGGCTCAGCCCGAAAAGGTCCTGGCCGAACTGTCAAAGTTCAAGGGGCACGTGCTACGGACCTCGCTCTCGCCCGAGCAGGAGGCCCGTCTACAGGCTGCGCTCTCGGGAACAGCCGCGCAACCTGCAGCGGCCAGCCCAACGTAAGCCAACAAGCAAAGATGCCATCGGTCCGGCCCTACACTCAGGCGCAGCGATGGTGTCGCGGGACGTTGCATTTCATCGCTCGGCCTAGAACCACGGAGTAGCCCATCTCCGGCTGCACGGACCAGTCGAGAGCGGACAAACGTTGCACCGAAAGGACAATGACGATGGCGACCTTGCGCAAAACAGGTAACGAACCAGCGCCCCTCAGCAGCCAACCATGGCTGCATCAGGAGGGTCGCGAAATCCAGGCGTTCGCCACCGTGCGGCAGTTCCCGCTCGGCCTCTCGCACGATGCCCGGCTGTACTCCTGTCAGCGCCTGAACCAGATCCTCGCCGACACGCAGATCCTGTACGCCTTGTACAAGAAGCATCACTGGCTCATGCGCGGCGCCACGTTCTACCAGTTGCATCTCTTGCTCGACAAGCATGCCGGCGAGCAGGTCAAGCTCATCGACGAGATCGCCGAGCGGATCCAGACCCTCGGCGGCATTGCCGTGGGCGACCCACGACATGTGGCGGAGATCACCCGAATCCCACGCGCACCCGACGGCTGCGAGGAAGTGCCCGCCATGCTGTCGCGACTGCTGGAGGCTCATGAGATGATCCTCATCGATGCCCACGATGCCGCGTCACGCACAGCCGAGCAGGGCGACGACGTCACCAACGACCTGATCGTCTCGGAGGTGATCCGCACCAACGAACTCGAGGCCTGGTTTCTGGTCGAGCATCTGGTCGACACGCCGCTGGTGCGCGCGTGATCCAACCCAATTTCGGCCACGGAGTACAAAGTCAGGCCGGGAGGTAGCGATGGGATACGACGATCCTCAAGGCTGGATGTGGTCGGAGGCTATTGCGGCCCTCACCCGTGCGGAGCGGCTGCACCGGCAGATCTTTCAGCCCCGGCCGGCAGCGCGGAAAGTCGCCTGGGAGCCGCCGGTCGATGTGCTGGAACTGGAGCGCGAGGTCCTGATCCTGGTGGCCCTGCCGGGCGTGGATCCCGAACATGTCGAAACCGTGATCGAGGACGGAGCCCTTCTTGTGGCCGGTCACCGCGTCCTGCCGCCGCAGCTCCAGACAGCCGTCATCCATCGACTGGAGCTTCCACAGGGCCGCTTCGAACGGCACGTGCCCCTGCCGCCGGGACGGTATGCAGCGGTCAGACGCAGCGCCGCGAACGGCTGTCTGATCGTCAGCCTTCTCAAGGCCAGCTGAGCCCTCAGAGAGACGCCCATGTCCAATGGCCCAGAGACAGATCGTTCCACTGCTCCCGAAGCCGCTTCAGTGTCCAGCCTGCCGCCGGATGCCCTGATCATCGTTCCGGTTCGCAACACGGTCCTGTTCCCCGGAACGGTTTTTCCGCTCGTCCTCGGACGCGAACCCTCCATCGCTGCCGCACAGCAGGCCATGCGCGAGGAGCGTCAGGTCGGGATTCTGATGCAGCGCGATCCCGAACGCGCCGAACCGTCGGCGATCGACCTTCACCGCACCGGCACGGTTGCGAACATCCTGCGCTACGTCAATGCGCCGGACGGCACTCACCACGTCGTGCTGCAAGGCGAGCAGCGGTTTCGCGTGATCGAGTTCGTGCGTGAAAGGCCATTCTTCGGCGCACGCGTACAGCGGATCGAAGAGCCGGAAATTCGCACGCCCGAGATCGAAGCGCGGTTTCTTCATCTTCGCCAACAGGCGCTGGAGGCCCTCCAGCTGCTGCCACAGGTCCCACAGGAACTGGTCGGCGCCATCCAGGGCGCCACCTCTCCAGCCACCCTGAGCGATCTCGTTGCGGCCTATCTCGATATCGGGCCGGATGAAAAGCAGGAAATCCTGGAGACAATCGACCTTGTCACCCGGATGGACAGGGTGTCCCGATTCTTGGCCCAAAGGCTCGAAGTCTTGCGGCTGACACAGGAAATCGGACGCCAGACCCAGGCGGCATTTGACGAGCGTCAGCGCGAGGCCATCCTGCGCGAGCAGATGGCCGCGATTCAGCGCCAGCTCGGGGAGGGGGATGGCCGGTCCCAGGAGGTCGCCGAACTCAACGATGCCATCGCCCAGGCGAACATGCCACCGGAGGTCGAGGAGGTGGCCCGCAAGGAGCTCCGCCGCTACGAGCGCATGCCAGAAGCGGCTGCCGAGGCGGGGATGGTCCGAACCTATCTCGACTGGCTAGTCGAGTTGCCTTGGGCGTTGCCTGACGAGAAACCGATCGACATCGCCGCGGCGCGGCGCGTTCTTGACGACGATCATTATGACCTCGAGAAGATCAAGGCCCGCATCATCGAATATCTTGCCGTGCGCAAGCTCGCGCCGCAGGGTAAGGCGCCGATCCTTTGCTTCGTCGGCCCGCCCGGGGTGGGCAAAACCTCACTCGGACAGTCGATCGCGCGTGCGATGGGGCGCCCGTTCGTGCGGGTGAGCCTCGGCGGCGTCCATGACGAAGCTGAAATCAGAGGCCATCGCCGGACCTATATTGGTGCTCTCCCAGGGAACATCATCCAGGCCATCCGCAAGGCAAAGGCCCGTAACTGCGTGATGATGCTGGACGAGATCGATAAGATGGGGCGCGGCATTCAGGGTGACCCGTCCGCCGCCATGCTGGAGGTGCTCGACCCTGAGCAGAATGCGACGTTCCGCGACAACTACCTGGGAGTCCCGTTCGACCTCAGCCATGTGGCCTTTATCACAACGGCGAACATGCTCGATACCATCCCCGGCCCTCTGCGCGACCGGATGGAAATCATCAGCCTTGCCGGCTACACGGAAGAGGAGAAGCTCCAGATCGCACGGCGCTATCTCGTAGACCGCCAGCTCAAAGCGAATGGCCTCCGGCCCGACCAAGCCGAGATTGACGACGAGGCGCTCCGCCGGATCATTCAGGGCTACACCCGCGAGGCGGGCGTTCGCAATCTGGAACGGGAGATCGGTACCGCTTTGCGACATGCCGCCGTTCGGGTTGCCGAGGGTAGCGCCGAGCGGGTCCACATCACGGCGGAAGACCTCCCGGGGATCCTCGGGCCGCCCCGCTTCGAGAATGAAGTCGCCATGCGAACCAGCGTTCCGGGCGTGGCGACCGGCCTCGCCTGGACGCCGGTCGGCGGCGACATCCTGTTCATCGAGGCAACCCGCACACCCGGCAAAGGCAACCTGATCCTCACCGGACAGCTTGGCGAGGTCATGCGCGAAAGCGCCCAGGCCGCGCTCAGTCTTATCAAAACCCGCGCCAATTCGCTTGGAATCGATGAGGGCATTTTTGCTGTCAGCGACATCCACATTCACGTTCCCGCTGGAGCGACGCCGAAGGACGGTCCGAGTGCCGGGGTTGCGATGTTCATCGCCTTGGTCTCGCTGCTGACCAGCCGTACGGTTCGGAGCGATACGGCGATGACCGGCGAAATCAGCCTGCGCGGACTGGTGCTCCCCGTTGGAGGAATCAAGGAGAAGGTGGTTGCGGCCGCGGCCGCCGGCCTCACACGCGTCATGCTGCCCGCGCGCAACCGCCGCGATTATGCAGAGATTCCGGAAGATGCCCGCAACCGACTCGAGTTTATCTGGCTGGAGCGGGTCGACGATGCCGTCGCGGCGGCCCTTGAAGAGAACCCGGCCGGTGTCCCGGCAGCGGCCGAATGAGGAATGCAACTCGGGAGAAGAGCCATGGCTGATGGAATTTGTGATATTTGCGGCATCCGGCCGGCCACGGTTCGGGCGCAAGTGGTCAGGAACGGTCACCGTGAGACGATGGAGCTGTGCGACGTCGATTACCGTCGCCTGGCGCGCCAGCAACACTCGAGCTCGCCGCTGGAGTCCCTGTTCGGCCGGCGCGGCAGTCTGTTCGATGACTTCTTCAATGATGAGTTCTTCGGCGGCAGCCCGCTCACAAGCCCGAGGGACCGCGCGGATGAAGCTTCGGAGACGGGCGAGGGTGGCGGGACTCCCATTCCGGTGCGGCCCGGGCGCGGACGTGCCCGTGGCCGCGGAGCAGCGGCCAACGTCACCGATCGCCTGAGCGAGCACGCTGAGGAAATTCTCCAGGCGGCGGCTCGCCGGGCGGGCGACTTCGGCCGCAAGGAGGTCGACACCGAGCACCTCCTCCTGGCGCTCACCGAAAGCGATGTCGTCCGCACCATCCTCGACCAGTTCAAGGTCTCGCTCGATGACCTGCGTAATCAGATCGTGCAGGAGAGTCCGCGCGGTGACTTCAACCCGGAGGAGGGCGGCGAGATCGGCGTCTCGCCGCGGGTGAAGGACGCGCTCTCCCGCGCCTTCTCAGCCTCCAGCGAACTCGGCCATTCCTATGTCGGACCGGAGCATCTGCTGATCGGCTTGGCCGAGGAGGGCGAGGGCATTGCGGCCGACGTGCTGCGCCGCTACGGCCTCACACCCCAGGCCATCCGGCAGCAGGTCACCAAGGTGGTTGGTCGTGGCGCCGAGGAAGGGCGCGTCGACACGCCCACCAACACGCCCAATCTCGACAAGTATTCCCGCGATCTCACCCAGCTCGCCCGTGAGGGCAAGCTCGATCCGGTGATCGGGCGGGCCCAGGAGATCGAGACCACCATTGAGGTGCTGGCCCGGCGCAAAAAGAACAACCCGGTGCTGATCGGCGAGCCCGGCGTCGGCAAGACCGCCATTGTCGAGGGCCTTGCCCAGCGCATCGTTGCGGGCGAAGTGCCCGAGAGCCTGCGGGATAAGCGGCTTGTCGAACTCTCGATCAACTCCATGGTGGCCGGCTCCAAGTATCGGGGCGAGTTCGAGGAGCGCGTCCAGCAGATTCTCAAGGAGGTCACCGAGCGCGAGGACGAGTTAGTCCTATTCATCGACGAGATCCATACCATCGTGGGCGCCGGCCAGGGCGGCGGCGAAGGCGGGCTCGACATCGCCAACGTGTTCAAGCCGGCGCTCGCCCGCGGCGAGCTCAACCTGAT
>Ga0182741_1001740_pt1 | contig 27207 bp, 25 predicted proteins | sample eDN5th37CBELigOP_FD_128874 | JGI IMG/M metagenome (GOLD analysis project Ga0182741, IMG submission 128874) | Enriched Organic Plus compost microbial communities from Emeryville, California, USA - eDNA 5th pass 37_C BE-Lig OP (version 2) (version 2) ... | reverse complement strand
GTGCCGTTCTTCACGTTCATGGGCCTGATCCTCGAGCGGTCCGGCATGGCCGAAGACCTGCTCGATACGATCGGGCAATTGTTCGGCACGATCCGCGGCGGCCTCGCCTATGCAGTCGTGTTCGTCGGCGCCCTGCTCGCCGCCACCACCGGCGTCGTCGCCGCGTCGGTGATCTCGATGGGCCTGATCTCGCTCCCGATCATGCTCCGCTACGGCTACGACCGCCGGTTGGCGACCGGCGTCATCGCGGCCTCGGGTACGCTGGCGCAGATCATCCCGCCGTCGCTGGTGCTGATTGTCATGGCCGACCAACTCGGCCGATCGGTCGGCGACATGTACGAGGGCGCTTTCATTCCCGGCCTCGTGCTGTCGTCGCTTTATGCGGGCTACGTCTTCATCATGGCGACCTTCTTCCCCGCGCGCGCACCGGGGCTGCCGGCGGAAGCCCTGATCTACAAGGAGCCGAACGGCAAACGCGGCACCGTCTCGCTTCTGGTGGTCACGCTGGTCTCGGGGGTCGGCGCCTATCTTTACATGCGCACCACGGAGGTTCGCGCCGGGGCCGACTTTGTCGTGCTGACGATGTCGCTCGCCGTGACCATCGCCTTCGTCATCGCCGTGCTCAATCGGCTGCTGCGGCTCAAGCTGCTGTCGCTCCTTGCCGAACAAGTGATCTTCGTGATGGTGCCGCCGCTCGCGCTGGTCTTCCTCGTGCTCGGCACGATCTTCATCGGCGTCGCGACGCCGACGGAAGGGGGCGCGATGGGCGCTGTCGGCGCGATGGGCCTCGCGATCATGAAGAGGCGCCTGAGCTGGGACTTGACGCGGCAGGCGGCGGAATCGACGGCCAAGCTGTCGGCCTTCGTGGTGTTCATCCTGATCGGTGCGCGGGTCTTCTCCCTCACATTCTACGGGGTGAACGGCCACAAGTGGGTCGAAGAACTGCTGGTCTCGCTGCCGGGCGGGGAGCTGGGCTTTCTCGTCTTCGTCAACTTGCTGGTATTCTTCCTCGCGTTCTTCCTCGACTTCTTCGAGCTCGCCTTCATCGTCGTGCCGCTGCTGGGGCCGGCCGCAGACCGGCTCGGAATCGACCTGATCTGGTTTGGCGTGATCCTGGCGGTGAACATGCAAACGTCGTTCATGCACCCGCCGTTCGGCTTTGCCCTGTTCTTCCTGCGCTCGGTCGCGCCGAAGGAATCGTACATCGACCGCGTCACGGGCAAGCGCATGGAGCCGGTGACGACCGGGCAGATCTATTGGGGCGCAGTGCCGTTCGTGGTGATCCAGTGCATCATGGTGGCGCTTGTGATCACCTTCCCGACGATGGTGACGCACTACAAGGGCACGGGGCCAAAGGTCGATCCGAGCACGATCCAGATCGACATTGCCCCGCCGGATCTGCCGCCCCTCGATCTGGGCCCGCCGCAGTTCAAGTAAAGCGCGGCGGGCGCCTTCCGTCGCTCAGCTGCGCGCGCGCATGCGCATCTGGAAGCTGTCGAAGCCCAGTTCCGCGACCTGGAACCAGGCATAGCTGTCGCTGCGATAGGCGGTCACGCGGTCGACGTCGCAGCCCAGTCGCCGACAGCGCATCACACGTGCGCGGCGAGAGGGCGGAAACAAGAAACCCCGGAGCGAGGCTCCGGGGTTTCTGCCTTTCGCTGAGGGCGCCGCTCAGCCGCGGCTGCGGGCGCGGATCATGAAGGTGTCGAAGCCGTACTCGGCGACCTGCCACCACAGATACTGATCGCCACGGAAGGCCATGATGCTGTCGTGGAGCTTCTTGAACTCGGCGTTCGAGCCGGAGATCTCCGCATAGACCTCATTCGCGGCCTTGTAGCAGGCTTCCATGACCGGCTGCGGGAACGGACGCAGCTGGGCACCCGAAGCCACCAGGCGGCGGATGGCACCGGGGTTCACCGCGTCGTACTTCGCCTGCATGGCGTTGTGCACGGCTTCGGACGCGGTGCGGATGATCGACTGATAGGTCTTCGGCAGCTCGTTCCACTTATCGATGTTGATGAAGTTGTGCAGCATAGCGCCGCCTTCCCACCAACCCGGATAGTAGTAGTACTGCGCAACCTTTTGGAAGCCGAGCTTCTCGTCGTCGTACGGCCCGACCCACTCGGTCGCGTCCAGCGTGCCCTTCTCGAGCGCCGGATAGATGTCGCCGCCGGCGAGCTGCTGCGGCACAACGCCGAGCTTTTGCAGGATGCGCCCCGCAAAACCGGCGACGCGGAACTTCAGGCCGTTGAAGTCCTCGGGGGTCTTGATCTCCTTGCGGAACCAGCCGCCCATCTGGCAGCCGGTGTTGCCCGCCGGGAAGGCGACGAAATTGTACTTCTTGAAGAACTCGTTCACGAGCTCATTGCCGCCATTGTAGAAGCACCAGGCCGACTGCATGCGGCTGTTGAGACCGAACGGCGCCGCGGTCGGCAGCGCGAACGTCGGATCCTTGCCGACATAGTAGTAGGACGCCGTGTGGCACATCTCGACGGTGCCGGTGGTCACGGCGTCGGCAGCCTGCAGGCCGGGCACGATTTCGCCCGCGGCGAAGACCTGAATCTGGAACTTGTTGTCGGTGGCCTCGGCAACCATCTTCGCAAACAGCTCGGACGTGCCGAAGATCGTGTCCAGCGACTTCGGGAAGCTCGAGGTCAGCCGCCACTTCAATTCGGGGCTGGATTGCGCGATCGCCGGCTTGGCGACGGCAGCGGCAGCAATGCCGGCGCCGGTGGCGGCGATGAACTGACGACGTTTCATTGGGCAGACTCCTTGGATTCTTCCCGCAATGGATGATCTCACGCGCGGCGCGTTCTTCGATGCGTGCCTGAACAGGCGGCGGGTGCGGCGCGTTGAGGCCTGGCCGCATCCCGGAATGGATAAACTGCATGGCTCCGGACTTGGCAAGTACAAGCGGTGCCAGGGCGCGCCCCCCGCCGCAAATGGATGTGAGCCGGTCGGGGATTGCGACGAAAGTCTAATTCCGGCCGCTCCAGGACACCTCAGCCGCCCTTGCGAGCGCCGCGTAAGGCGCCGGGGTGCCGTGCGCAGCCCGGGCGTGAATCGCTCGCTTCGCGGAAAGCTCGCGACCGCTCAGCTCTCGATGACGATCCGCGGTGCCGGCCGGCCGGCACTGCCGCTCCTCACCTGCTCCCACACGGCCTTGGCGATGTCGCGATAGGCCGCCGCGTAGGGGCCGTCGGGCGCGGTGGCCACCACCGGGCGTCCGGCGTCCGAGGTTTCGCGGATCGCGAGCTCCAGCGGGATTTCGCCCAGGAACGGCACGCCGAGCCGCTCCGCCTCGTGGCGGGCGCCGCCGTGGCCGAAAATGTCCGAGCGGCTGCCGCATTGCGGGCAGACGAAATAGCTCATGTTCTCGACCACGCCGAGCACCGGGACATTGACCCGCTTGAACATGGCGATGCCGCGCCGCGCATCGATCAGCGCCAAATCCTGCGGCGTCGATACGATCACAGCGCCCGCGAGCGGCACCTGCTGGGCCATGGTGAGCTGGGCGTCGCCAGTGCCGGGCGGCATGTCCACGACCATGATGTCGAGTTCGCCCCATTCGACCTCGCGCAGCATCTGCGTCAGAGCCGACATGACCATGGGCCCGCGCCAGATCATCGGCGTCTCCTCGTCGACGAGGAAGCCGATCGACATGACCGAGAGGCCGTAACCGGACATGGGTTTCAGCCGCGTGCCGCCGAGCGTCTGCGGTCGGCCCTTCAGGGCGAGCAGCTTCGGCACGGAGGGACCGTAGATGTCGGCATCGAGCATGCCGACTTTGAGGCCGAGGTCGCGCAGGCCGAGGGCGAGGTTGACGGCCGTGGTCGACTTGCCGACGCCGCCCTTGCCCGAAGCGACGGCAATGATCGCACCGACGCCAGGCGGCATGATCGCCGACGCACCGGGGCCGCCGCCGGCGCCGGGCCGCTGCGGGCGCGCGGGTTGTGGCCGGGACGCGGGGGCGCCGCCGGCGGCGCGCTCGGCGGTCAGCGCGATCATGGCGGACTGCACCCCAGGAACCGCGCGCACCGCTGCCTCCGCGGCGCGGCGCACCGGCTCCCATTGCTGGACGAGCGCGGCATCGACGGTAAGCGAGAAGAACACCTTTCCATCGCTGACGACGATGTCAGACAGCGCGCCGGTGCTGGGCAGCGGCGTGCCGTCGGGGCTGCGCACCGCACCCAGGCTGGCAAGAATCTGGTCTTTCGTCAGCGCCATCATCGAACTCCGGCTGAGCGGCTCCGCCGCGCCGGCGGACTAAATCCCGTCGCACCACGCGGGTCAATGCGCGCATTTCCCTATCCTTCCAACGCCCGACCGGGCTTTCCGATCGGTTCCGGCGCGTTCCGGCGTTGTGCCGCCGCCGATTCCATCGGATTGTTCCGCCGCGACAACGACAACCAGGGCCGTGGACGGCCCGCAGGAGGACGCAATGGCGAAGGTGGCATTTCTCGGTCTCGGCGTGATGGGCTACCCGATGGCGGGGCATCTGCGGACAAAGGGCGGCCACGAGGTCACGGTCTACAACCGCACCGCCGCCAAGGCCGAAAAATGGGTGGCTCAGTTCGGAGGGCGCTCGGCCCGCACGCCGGCGGAGGCGGCGGCCGGACAGGACTTCGTGATGGCCTGCGTCGGCAATGACGACGACCTGCGCGCGGTAACGACTGGGCCCGACGGCGCCTTCGGCGCCATGGCTCAGGGCTCCGTCTTCGTCGACCATACCACAGCGTCGGCCGTCGTCGCCCGTGAACTCTACGCCGAGGCGGGAAAGCGCGGCTTCGCCTTCGTCGATGCGCCGGTCTCGGGGGGGCAGGCCGGGGCCGAGAACGGGGTGCTGACCGTGATGTGCGGCGGCGACGCGGAGCCCTACGAGCGGGCGGCGCCGGTCATCGCCGCCTATGCGCGGATGTGCAAACGCCTGGGCGAGGCCGGCGCCGGGCAGCTGTGCAAGATGGTCAACCAGATCTGCATCGCCGGCCTGGTTCAGGGCCTCGCCGAGGGGATCCACTTCGCGAAGAAGGCGGGGCTCGACGTCGAAGCGGTGGTCGAGACGATCTCCAAGGGGGCGGCGCAGTCGTGGCAGATGGAAAACCGCTACAAGACCATGAACGCCGGCAAGTATGATTTCGGCTTCGCCGTCGACTGGATGCGAAAGGACCTCGCCATCTGCCTCGGCGAGGCGCGCCGCAACGGCGCCCATCTGCCCGCGGCGGCGCTGGTCGACCAGTTCTACTCGGAAGTGCAGAAGATGGGCGGCGGGCGCTGGGACACGTCGAGCCTGCTCGCCCGGCTCGAGCGCTGAGGCGGCCCCGTCAGTTGGAGCTCGTGCATTCCGTCAGCTTGACGTCGGTCAGTTCGATACGCGCAAGCGTCTCGATCGTGACCGCGTCGAGTTCGCATTCCCGGCCGTCCACGTCGACGATACGCAGATTGTAGACCCCCGCCTCGATCCCCGGGAGCACTCGCACGGCTCCCGGCGCGAGCGGACCGCCGGACGGCCCCAGCATGTCGGGACGCCAATGCGTCTCGTCGATGCGCGAGAGATACACTTCGTAAAGCGGCACTTTCGCGCTGTTGGCGATTTCGAGATCGGCCGCACAGGTTGGGGTCGCCGCAGCGATGGCGACCAGGAAAGGCAAGTATCGCAGCATGTCGTCCTCAGCAGCCCTCGAACCGGGGGGCTCGCTTTTCCCGGAAGGCGCGCACGCCTTCAGCGAAGTCACGGGTGGCGCCGGCGCGGCGCTGCAGCTCACATTCGAGACGGAGCTGCGATGCGAGATCGTTGGCGCCGCTCGCGCGCAGGGCTTCCTTGATCATGCGGAAGGCGGCCGCCGGTCCGTTCGCCAGCTGCCGCGCGAGATCGGCGGCTGCAGCCGGGAAGTCCGCGTCCTCGAACACCTTGTAGACGAGGCCCATCTGCCGGGCGTCGTCGGCCGAGACCGGATCGGCCGTCAGCATCAGCGCGAGCGCGCGCTTGGCACCGACGATCCGCGGCAGGAACCAAGTGCCGCCGGCATCGGGAATGAGCGCGATCCGGGCGAAGGCTTCCTGGATGTAGGCCGAACGCGCGGCGATGACGATGTCGCAGGCCAAAGCGATGTTGGCCGAGGCGCCAACGGCGGGGCCGTTGAGGGCCGCGATGGTCGGCTTCGGACAGCGATAGAGCCGTTCGACCAGCGGATTGTAGTCGTTGTCGAGCGCCGGGCCGAGATCGACGCTGCCATCCGTGGCGCGCGGGAGATCCTCGGTGAGGTCCTGTCCAGACGAGAACGCCCTTCCCTCGCCCGTGAGCATGATCACCCGAACGGCGGGGTCAGCCTCGGCGGCGTCGAGCACGGAGCGGAGCTCGGCATGCATCACCGCGTTGACAGCGTTCATCTTGTCCGGACGCGCCAGCGTCACGGCGGCAACGCCGTCCGCCGCCCGGTAGTGCAGCGTCGAGAGGTCCATTCCGCCTCCGGTGGTTCAGCGCCGTTTATCGTCGGGCGGTGGCGGCCGGTCAACGCGACGGCCGATCCCTTCACAAGGGTTTCGGATCGACGGTGAGAACCAGGCCCTCCTCGGCGACGAGCAGACCCGCCGCCATGGCCCTTTCCGCCGCCGCGATCATGCCGGCGTTCAAGTGCGTCACCATGATGCGGCGCGCGGCCAGCCGGGGCAATTGCCGCTCCAGGTCTGGCCAGCTCATGTGGCCGGTGACCGCCTTGTCCGGCGAGTAGCATTCGACCACGAACAGATCCGCTCCGTCCGCCAGAGGGACAAGCGCCTCGGTCCACTCGGTGTCGCCCGAATAGGCAAGGACACACCCGCCCGCGGACAGGCGGACACCGGTCGACGGTGCGCCGGAGCCGTGGACCACCTCCGTGGTGAGGACATCCCAGTCTAGGAGCGACGTCGCCTCCCCCGGCACGATCTCGACGACGCGCCAATCGAACCGCCAAGGGGCCTGCCGGGCGCCGGGGAAAAAGACGTCGAGGGCGGCGTCGATGCGGGCAGCGGCGCCGGGCGGCCCCGCGATCAGCAGCGGCGCGCTGCGGCGGGAGACGAATTGCGCTTCCAGCAGCAGAAACGGAAGGCCGCCGAAATGGTCACCGTGAAGATGGCTGAGCACCACGGCGTCGATCCGTGCCGGATCGACGCCATAGCGCCGCATTGCCGGCAACGCCGTGGCACCGCAGTCGAGCAGCACGGTTCGGCCGGCGGCCTCGACCGCGAAGCAGGTGTGCAGCCGGCCGCCGGAGCCGAACGCATCGCCGGCACCGAGAACGGTGAGGCGCATGTCAGGCGGCGGCGCTGGGCCGCGCCGCAACGGCGCCGCGCCAGCGCTGAAGATTGGAGAGCCCCTCCGGCACGGTGATCTTTGCCGGCTTCATGAAATCCACAGCGATGAAGGCGGTGATATCCGCGACGGTGAAGTCTTCCCCGGCAACATGCGCGCGGTGCGCAAGCTCGCCGTCGAGGAAGGTCAGGAACTCGACCGCGCGCTCGCGATTCACCTCGCCCCAGGCAGGGACCTGCGGCACCTCCATCTCCTTCATGGCGGGATGACAGTGGCGAAAGGCAGCCATCACCGGCAGCAGCAGGTGCAACTCGACCCGCCGATTCCACATCTCGACGAAAGCCTGGTCGCGGAAATCGCGGCCGAGCAGCGGCGGCTCCGGCTTCAGCCCTTCAAAATAGCGGCAAATGGCCATCGACTCGGTCAGGATCGCCCCGTCGTCCAGCTGGAGGGCCGGCAGGCGCTGGAGCGGGTTGATGGCGGCGAATTCGGGGCTGCGGTGCTGCATCGCGCCCAGGTCGACCGGCTCGAGCGGCACGGTGATCCCTTTTTCAGCCAAGAACATCCGCACGCGGCGCGGATTCGGCGCGCGTCCCCCGTCGTAGAGCTTCATCTTGCCTCCAGAGCACAAGAATTGGCCGTCCGACGCCACAATAAGGGATCCCGCGGCGGGCGAAAATCCGGTCGCCAAGGGCCCCGGGATTTCATCTTCAAAGTAACGAATAAGTCAGCAGGCTGGGGTTGAATCGTGGCCATCGAACGCGCCTGCCCGACGCGCTGCGATCGTGTTGAGGCGCCGCCTTCTCGACCGGCGGCGCCGGAGGGAACACATGCCAAATCGCGTGTTCTACGGCGACGACATTCTCAAGCGTGCGCAGTCGCCGGCGATCAAGGGATTGTTCGTCAAATGGCGGACGCTGTCACAGCTGCGCAATGTGACGCTGACCGATCTGTTCGAGGGCGGGACCAAGAACGCCGGCCAGTTCACGATTATGCTCGTGGTCGAGGACAATTATTACTACATCTATCAGGGCGCCAATTATCGGCAGATGGTCGGGTTCAACCTCGACGGCACCTTCATCACGGACCGACATTCGCGTGTTTCGCGCGAGATGCGGGACATTTTCGATCAGGTCCGCGACACGGGCATTCCGATCTATTTCATCTATGCGTCGGAAATGGTCGGCCAGGCGCTGGCATTCGAGCGCATTGTCATTCCGATCACAGTCGCCGGCGAGGTGCGCCTGCTGCTCGCCTTTTCCGAGCCAATCAATTCAACGCTCGAAGTGCACGACTATCTGTTCGGCACGGCGCCCAACATGCTGATCGCGGCATTGCCGATCCTCGACCATGACGAAGGCGTGCTTGATGCCGACATCGTCCTGATCAACCCCGCGGCAATGGCGTTTTTCGAAACGGACCGATTCAAGGAACGGCCGATCCGGATGCGCGAGCTCACCCCGTGGTTCAACAACGGCGAAACATGGCAATTGCTCACCGGGCGCCTCGCCGCCGAAGACGGCGAGCGGGTGCTGCAGGAAAGCCACGCCGGCGCAGCCTACCGCCTCGTGGTGCGCAAGCTCGACCAGGTGCTGCTGTTCAATATCGCGCGCGAGGGCGGGCAGGAATTCATCGCGCTCGAATGAGGCCGATCACGGCGCGCGCGGATGCCGTGCCCGCCAGGCTGCCGGCTGCTCGAACTGCGATGCCCATAGGCCGCGGCGCGCATCGCGGGCGTCGCGCTCGTCGGCCAGATAGTTGCCATAGGCGACGGCATGGCCCGCCTTGACCATGGCCGCGTTGAGGTCGACGCCGCCGGCGTTGCACACTGCCAGCAGGCGGCCGTAACGGTCCTTTTCACGGCCGCGGCACGAGACATGGCGATCGGCGACCATGCGGCGCAGCGCCGTCGCGGCGTCGCGGCCGCAGCGCCAGACTTGCTCGCCGCGCAGGCAGGTCTGCGCCAGTTCCGGCGCGTCGATACCCTCGAGCCGGATGTCCTGCCCGTCCACCACAAGGCTGTCGCCATCGACCACCCGGGCGCGACCGGCGACCGGCGGGCGGAGATCGTCGACGAACCGTGCGAGCGCCGCGACGACGATGACGACGACCGCCGCCACCATCGCATCGCGCATCCGGCGCACCATTCCTTCCTCTCCCGGCTTCCGCTTCATGACCTGTGCGACATTCGTCTGGTCGCGGCAATAAAGCGTTAACCACGAATAGCAGGCACCTCTTAAGGTTTATGCACGAAGTTGGGCGCGGATTCGCTCTTTCCGTGCAACCGGCACCATGACCGCGACGACCAGCGAGGACCGGGACCACACCGCGTCCATCGACAAGATTGCGGCGTCGCGGCGCCGCGACGTCGCCAAGCGCGTGCGCGAGGCGCGCGACCGGCTGACCTCCACCAGCGGGACGCGGCCGGCCTTCGACTACGAGTTGATTCGCCAGTTCGCACAGACGCGCATCTCGGCGTCTTTGGCGGTGCTAATCCTGGCGGCGACCGCGGGATTTGTCTCAGGTCTGTGGACCGATGCACTCCGGGCCGCAAGCTGGACCGCGGCGGTGTTGCTGATCCAAGGCCTCACGCTGTTCGCCTGCCGCCGTTTCCTGGCCGAGCCGGCGGCCGGCATCGACATCCGCAAGTGGCGGCTGCGCTTCGTCCTGCTCGACCTCTTCACCGGCCTGATGTGGATGGTCAACGTCCTGCAGCTGACCGGGAGCCAGGACGGCGCCAACACCTACATGCTGTTCATGATGCTGCTCGTGGTGGCGGTGGCCAGCATGCTGTCGTCGAGCCTGCCCATCGCCATGGTGGCGGCAACCATTCCGGTGACGACGGCGGTCGTCCTGCACTACGTCCTGGTCGGCGACGCGCAGCGCTACGTGCTCGCGACCCTGGCCGGGATGGCGCAGGGCTATTTCATGATCCTGGCCTACCGGCTGTACACGTCGACATTGGCGACGCTCGAAGCGCGGGCGGAGAAGGACGCGCTGATTGCCGAGATCGAACAGGCGAAAGCCAATTCAGACGAAGCGCGCCGCCGCGCGGAAGCGGCCAATCTCGCCAAGTCGCGGTTCCTCGCGCAGATGAGCCACGAGCTGCGCACACCGCTCAATGCTATTCTCGGCTTCTCGGAAGTCATGAAGGCCGAGGTGTTCGGCCCGCACACGGTGCCGACCTACAAGGAATATGCCGGCGACATCCACGCGTCGGGCGTGCACCTGCTCAACCTGATCAACGAGATCCTCGACCTGTCGCGCATCGAAGCCGGTCGCTACGAGCTCAACGAAGAAGCGGTGGCGCTCGCGCCGATCGTCGAGGAGTGCCAGCATCTCCTCAACATGCGGGCGAAGAACCGCGCGATCACCGTGCATCATGCGTTCGAGCCGGACCTGCCGCGGCTGTGGGCCGACGAGCGGGCGCTGCGGCAGATCTGCCTCAACCTTCTTTCCAACGCGATCAAATTCACGCCGCAAGGCGGCGAGGTGTGGCTGAAGGTGGGATGGACGGCGGCCGGCGGGCAGTATCTCAGCGTGCGCGACACGGGACCCGGAATCCCGGAGGACGAATTGTCGATCGTGATGGCCTCGTTCGGGCAAGGATCGAACGCCATCAAGTCGGCGGAACAGGGCACCGGCCTCGGCCTGCCGATCGTCAAGGGCCTCGTCGACCTTCACAACGGCACGTTCACGCTGCGCTCCAAGTTGCGCGAAGGCACCGAAGTGATCGTGACGTTTCCGCCCGAGCGGGTGATGTCGACGCTCGCTCCGCTGCCGGAGAGCGCTCCCTCGCTGCAGCCCGACGATGTCTGGCCGGCGCAGCCCGCCGCTCCCGACCGCGTGGCGCGCGGTTCCCTGTTCCGCACCGGCACATGAGCGATGGCGCAGCGGCGCGGCGGCCTGCCGCCGGGCGCCGCTCCAGATCGGCGATTGAGTTCTGCGATTCCGGCTCTATGGTGCGGCCGACCGCCGTGGACGTTTCATGATCCGCATCGACAGCCCCTGTATCCGCGTCTGCACGCTGGACCCGGTCACGCGCCTGTGTCGCGGCTGCGGCCGCACCATCGACGAAATCGCGCAATGGCGTGATCTCGACGACGCGGCGCGGCAGCGCGTCATGGCGGCCCTGCCGCAGCGGTTGGCGCAGCTGCGCCGGGTAGCGGCGCCTGCGGACGGCCAGGACTGATCCCGTGTTCCGGCGCATGCTGCTGTGGATTTTGCTGACGGCGCTGGTGCTGGCGCTGGTCCTGCTCGTGGCGCGGCACGACCAAGGCACGATCGCCGGGCTGGAGAACCAGGAATTCGCCTCGCTGACGATCAAGATCACGCTGCTGGTCTTCGTCGGCAGCAGCATGATCGTGATGTTCCGCGGCCGCCTGGGCGCAGCGGTGCGGGCCGCTTTGATGTGGGCTGCGATCGCCGTGGTGCTGCTGGTCGGCTACACCTACCGAGGCGAGATGCTGACGGTGACCGACCGGGTGCTCGGCGAGCTGGTGCCGGGATCGGCCGTCAATCTCGGCGGGCCGCGCCCTGCCGTGGAGATCACGCGCGGCCGCGGCGGGTCCTTCCAGGTGACCACCGAGATCAACGGCGCCCGGGTGCCGATGGTGCTTGACACCGGGGCCAGTGCCGTCGTCCTGACCCAGGAAGCGGCCAAGGCGGCCGGCCTGCCGCTCGAGGTGCTGAGCTATACGGTCCCGGTCGAAACAGCGAACGGGCGCACCCGCGCCGCCGCCGTCACCCTCGACCGGCTCGCGATCGGCGGCATCGTCGAGCGTGCCGTGCCGGCGCTGGTGGCGCAGCCGGGTCAGTTGCAGACCAACCTGCTGGGCATGAGCTTCCTGAACCGGCTGGAGGGCTGGGAAGTGCGGGGCGACAAACTGATCCTCCGCGGCTATCCTTGAGCCGACACACGCCTCGCCTCCCGAACCACCACCGTCGTGATCGCCATGTTTGGAGTTTCGCCGGCCGAGCTGATCTGGCTCGCGGCCCTTATCGTTGCTGCCGGCCTCGTCACCGGCCTCCTGTCCGGCCTGTTCGGTGTCGGCGGTGGCGCAGTCATCGTGCCGGCCCTCTATGAAGTGTTCCGCATTCTCGGCGTGCCGGAAGATGTCCGGATGCAGCTCTGCGTCGGCACCTCGCTCGCGATCATCGTGCCGACGACTGTCCGGGCTTTCCTGGCGCACCGCGCCAAAGGCACTCTGCCGGTGTCGATCGTGCGGATCTGGGCCCTGCCCTCGGCGCTGGGGGTCGCGGTGGGCGGCGTGATCGCCGCCTTCGCACCCGGCTGGGTGTTCAAGCTCGCCTTTGTGGTGATCGCCGGTGCGATCGGCAGCAAGCTGGTGGCGCGCAGCGGTGCATGGCAACTCGGCGACGAATTGCCCGGCACACCGGCCATGGTCGCCTCCGGATTCTTCATTGGCCTCGCAGCCTCGCTGATGGGGGTCGGCGGCGGCGCGCTGTCGAACCTGTTCCTGACCTCGTACGGCACGCCGATCCATACCGCCGTAGGGGTGTCGGCGGGACTCGGCGTGGTGATCTCGCTCGCCGGCACGATCGGCTACGTGCTTGCGGGACTGCAGTACCAGGATCTGATGCCGTCCTTCTCGCTCGGCTTCGTGTCGTTCCTGGCGCTGGTTTTGTTTGCGCCGGTGAGCGTCCTCGCCGCTCCTTATGGGGCGCGGCTCGCACATGCCCTGCCGAAACGCACGCTCGAAGTGGCGTTCGGCTGTTTCCTCCTGACAGTCGCACTTCGTTTTCTGGTCAGCCTGTTCATCTGACGTGCGCAGTACGCACACTCATACCGAGCGGACCATTGCACCGCCCCGGCAATGTGGTGAACATTGACTGACGGACGCGGCCTCGCCCGAGGCCCGAGAGAAAGAGGCGTCCGCGAAAAGGGAGAATTACGCGTCCGCACAAAGGGAGGAGTTCATGAAGTCGCACCAATTGTGCCGTTCGTCTTCGTCGTTCCGGTCCCGTCTTCGTGCCGTTCCAACGCGACTGCTTTGCACCGCAGCACTCGGCGCCTTCGCACTGGCAGCGCCGGCCATCGCACAACAACCGGCGAGCGCGCCCGCTGCCGGCGCACCTGCGGCGCAGTCGCCGCCTCCCGGATCCCCACTCTACGGACGTCCGAACACCGAGGGCGCGGCGCGCCTCGCACCCATCCCCGCACCGCCGCTTCCGACGGCCGTGGACAAGCTGCCTGTCGCCAAGCTCAAAGTTCCTGACGGCTTCAAGATCGAAGTGTGGGCCAGCGGCATTCCAAACGCACGAACGATGCGGGTCGGTGACAACGGCACCGTGTTCGTGGGCAACCGTGTGGTCGGCAAAGTGTTCGCCGTCGTCGACAAGGACGGCAAGCGCGAGGTGAAACAGATTGCCGAGGGCCTGCACCGGCCGAACGGCCTCGCCTATCACAAGGGCGCGCTCTACGTGGCGGAACTCTCAAAGGTGTGGCGGTTCGACGATATCGAGAAGAACCTCGACAATCCGCCCAAGCCGACGCTGATCTACGACGACCTGCCGAAGGACGAGCCGCATGGCTGGAAGTTCATCGGCATCGGTCCGGACGAGAAGCTCTACATTCCGGTCGGCGCGCCGTGCAATATCTGCATGCCGCCGGAGACGCATGCGCAGATCCGCCGCATCAATCTCGACGGCAGCAGCATGGAGGTGGTGGCACGTGGCGTGCGCAACACCGTCGGCTTCGACTGGCATCCTGAAACGAAGGAGTTGTGGTTCACCGATAACGGACGCGACTGGATGTCGGAGGACGTGCCGCAGGAGGAACTGAACCGGGTCACAGAGCCGGGCAAGCAGCACTTCGGTTTCCCCTATTGCCATCAGGGCAACATCGCCGACGTCGAGTTCGGCTGGGGCAAGTCGTGCACGGAGTTCACCAAGCCCGCGGCGCTGCTCGGTCCGCACGCCGCCGCGCTCGGCATGCGCTTCTATACCGGGTCGATGTTCCCGGCCGAGTATCGCAACGCGATCTTCGTTGCACGGCACGGTTCGTGGAACCGCACCAACCGTGTCGGCGGCGATGTGCTCGTCGTGACGCTCAACGGCGACGGCAGCGTGAAGGAGGTGAAGCCGTTCCTGACCGGCTTCATCGAGAACAACAACTATCTCGGACGCCCGGTCGATATCGCCTGGCTGAAGGACGGGTCGATGCTGGTCTCGGACGACTTCAACGGCGCGATCTACCGGATCAGCAGAGACAAGTAGGCCCCGGTGCATGCGTGCGGCCGGGAGCCCAAGGCTCCCGGCCTCCCCTCATTCCGGAGGACAGCGCAGATGCTGGCAGTGCTGGCACGAGTTCTTATTGCAAGCGTCGTCGCTTCGGCTGCTTCCGCCGCCACGCTGGAAGAGCGGCTGGCGCCGTGCCTCGCCTGTCACGGCGAGAACGGCCGATCAGAAACGCCGGAAGTGCCGTCGCTCGGCGGTCAACCGCCCATGTTCATGTTGATCGAACTTTATCAATTCCGCGGCGGCCAACGACCGGGCACGGTGATGACCGAGTTTGCCAAGGACCTGACCGACGACGATCTGCGCACCTTCTCGGATGCGCTCGCGGCGCTGCCGCCGCCGCAGCCGCCCGGGCCGCCGAAGGACACCGCGCGCTATGGGCGCGGCGAGGCACTTGCGGCGCAACATCGATGCGGCTCCTGTCACAATCCGGACTTCTCGGGCCGCGAGCAGATCCCCCGTCTCGCCGCGCAGCGCGAGGACTATCTGTTGAAGGCGCTGCGCGACTACAAGTCAGGCGCGCGCCCCGGCTACGATCCCGCAATGGCCCAGGTTCTCTATCCCCTGGATGACTCGGCTCTGGTCGACCTCGCCCACTTCCTTGCGCATGTTGCCCCACGTGCCGCGCCTTAGCGGCCGTTGCTGCCGCAGCGCAACGTGCGTCGCCGGTATCCTATTGAATGATCGATGGAAGCGACGTTGCGAGAGCCACTTGCGCGCGGCCGCACAATTGCCAGCTATGGGGAGATGGGCTACGCTTCGTGAGCGGCGATGAGCCGACATCCGCGGCCGCTGACGCGGTTTGCGAGCGCAAGCCAGCGGGGGATTGACTCCGCGGCTGAACAACACGGCCAACCAGAACGAGAGGAAACGATCATGGCTTGGACAGCTCCGATCCTCGTGGAAGTCTGCATCGGCCTCGAAATCAACGGCTATCTGCCGGCCGAATTCTGACCGAGACGATCTGCGCCGGCCTCCGCATCCCGGAGGCGATGGTTTCTGAGCTCGCGATCGAGAGCTCGATTCTGCGGGGCTCCAACCTGTAGGATCGCGCGGTGAGCCTGAAAGCTGTCGTCCTCGGCTCGGCGGCCGGCGGAGGGTTTCCGCAATGGAACTGCCGGTGCGCAGTGTGCCGGCTGGCCTGGGAAGGTGACCCGAGCGTCAAGGCGCGCAGTCAAGCCTCCGTCGCCGTCAGCGGCGACGGACAATTCTGGACATTGCTGAACGCCTCGCCCGACATGCGGGCCCAGATTCTGGCTACGCCGCAGCTCCATCCACGCGGCGTGCGGGAGAGTCCGATCGCTGCCGTCGTGCTGACGGGAGCGGAGATCGACCAGACCGCCGGGCTGCTCGCGCTGCGCGAACGGCATTCCTTCGCGATTTACGGGACGGCGGAGACGCTGGCGGCGGTGCAATCCAATCCGATGACGGGTGCGCTCAACAGCAATGACGTGTCGTGGCAAGTCTGCCCGCTCGGACGCCCCTTCTCCCTTCCCGGCAACGTCACGGCGACGCTGTTCGCGGTCCCTGGGAAGGTCCCGCTCTATCAGGAAGAGCTGACGCACGGTGTGGTGGAGACGGCCATCGACACCGAACTCAATGTCGGGGTCGAACTTTCGTGTGAGGATCGACGCCTCGCCTTCGTGCCGGGGGCGGCCGCGCTTGACGCAGCGTTGATCGCGCGCCTGGCGCGGATGGACGCGGTCATGTTCGATGCGACGCTGTTCACCGACGACGAGATGATCCGCAGCGGCACCGGCGCGAAGACCGGACGGCGCATGGGCCACATGCCGATCAGCGGCGACGGAGGGTCGCTGGCACTGCTGCGCGACCTCCCAGGCCGCCGCATCTACACCCATATCAACAACACCAATCCGATCCTGATCGAGGGCTCGCCCGAGCGCCGCATGGTCGAAGAGGCGGGGATCGAAGTCGCCTATGATGGGATGGAGGTGGTGCTTTGAAGCTGATGACCGCCGCCGAACTCGAAGCCGCGCTGCGCGACATCGGCGCGAAGCGTTACCACCGGCTGCATCCGTTTCATCAGCGCCTGCATGCGGGTGGCTGCAGCAAGGGCCAGGTGCAGGCCTGGGCGCTGAACCGCTACTATTATCAAGCGATGATCCCCGTGAAGGACGCGAGCCTGATCGCGCGCTGCAGCGATCCGGCGCTGCGGCGCGAATGGCGGCACCGGCTGGTCGATCACGACGGCGAGAAGGACGGCGACGGTGGCATCGCCCGCTGGCTGAAGCTCACCGACGGGCTGGGGCTGGATCGCGATTACGTCACCTCCCTTTCGGGCCTGCTGCCGGCGACGCGCTTCGCAGTCGATGCCTACGTTCATTTCGTACGCGAACGCAGCCTGCTGGAGGCGGTCGCGTCGTCGCTGACCGAGCTGTTCTCGCCCGTCATCATCAGCGAGCGGCTCGAGGGCATGCTCCAGAACTACGACTTCATCAACGCGGAAACGCTGGCCTATTTCACCGCGCGGCCGCCGCAGGCGCGGCGCGACGCGGAGTTCGCCCTCGCCTACGTCACCGCAGAGGCCCGCACGCCCGAGCAGCAGCAGGCAGTGCTCGACGCCTTGGTGTTCAAGTGCGACGTGCTGTGGGCGATGCTGGACGCGCTCGAACACGCCTATGTCAATCCGAAGCAAATTCCGCCGGGCGCGTTCGTACCGGAGGAGCTATAGTCATGACAGCGCCCGCCGCGCCCGAGAGCATCCCGCCGGAGGCGCGGCCGCGGTTGCCGCGCGGCGTGCGGCTGACGCATAGCGAGGCCCAGGGCGGATGGGTGCTCCTGGCGCCGGAGCGCATGTTCCGCGCCGACGCCATCGCCGTGGCGGTTCTGGAGCGCTGCACCGGCGAGGCGACATTCGAGGCCATCGTCGACGACCTGGCCGCCACCTATGCCGCGCCGCGCGAGCGCATCGCTGCCGATGTCGGCACGCTGCTGCGCTCGCTCGCCGACAAGCGCCTGCTGGAGCTGTAGCGATGACCAGTGAAGACACGGCCACGGTCATGGCGGACACGGCGCGGGCCCCCGCACGCGCGACGCCGCTCCATGCGCCGATCGGCCTGCTGGCGGAGCTCACCCATCGCTGCCCGCTCGGCTGTCCCTATTGCTCGAACCCTGTGGCACTGGAAGGCCGGGCCGACGAACTCGACACGAACACTTGGGCGCGCGTGCTGCAGGAGGCGGCGGCGCTGGGTGTGCTGCAGGTCCATCTCTCCGGCGGCGAGCCGGCGGCCCGGCGCGATCTTCCTGCCATCACCGCGGCGGCGCATGCGGCCGGGCTTTATACCAACCTGATCACTTCCGGCGTCGGCCTCACCGCCACGACGCTGGAAGCGCTGGCTGAAGCCGGGCTCGACCACGTGCAGGTGTCGATCCAGGATTTCGCGCCGCAGTCCGCGGACCATATCGCCGGCTACAAGGGCGCGTTCGCGCGCAAGACCGCCCTTGCTGCCGACGTCATCCGGCTCGGCCTGCCGCTGACCATCAACGCCGTGATGCACCGGGCCAATATCGACCATATCGAAGCAATGGTGGATCTGGCACTGGCGCTGGGCGCCAGCCGGGTCGAGATCGCGCATGTCCAGTACTACGGCTGGGCCCTGAAAAACCGCGCCCAACTGATGCCGACGCGCGAGCAGGTGTCGCGCGCAGCCGCGGCGGTCGACGCATTGCGGCAACGCCATCACGGCCGCATCGTCATCGACGCGGTCATACCCGATTACTACGCGCGCTATCCGAAAGCCTGTGTCGGCGGCTGGGGTCGGCGTTCGCTGAACGTGACACCGAGCGGCCGCGTGCTGCCGTGCCACGCCGCCGAGACGATCCCGGGCATGACCTTCTGGTCGGTGCGCGAGCATTCGCTGGCGGAGATCTGGGCCCATTCGCCGGCATTCAATGCCTTTCGCGGCACGGACTGGATGCAAGAGCCTTGTCGCAGTTGCCCGCGGCGCGAACAGGATTTCGGCGGCTGCCGCTGCCAAGCGCTGGCGCTGACGGGGGATGCGCGCGCCACGGATCCGGTGTGTCACCTCTCGCCCCATCATGCGCGCCTTGCCGAGCTCGTCGCCGAGCAGGAAAACACGCCGTACAGCTATCGCCGCTGACACGGCGCGCCCTCTTCGCCTTCTTCTCTGCTACAGTTGAAGTGCAACCGGACGTTTCCGGATCTCAGGGAGGAAGCGATGAGAAAGGCGACACTCTGCGTAGCGTCGGCACTGATCTTCGGCTGCACTTCCAGCGTTCTCGGACAGGCACCGACCGCCGGCAATCTCGAAAAGCTTTCAGAGTTCAAGCAGACTGGGACACCGCTCGACATTCCGGAAATCGCGCAAACGGGTCCGAAGGCGGATGCGCTGCGCAAAAACCTCGCGCGCGTGAAACTGCCGCCCGGATTCAAGATCGCGCTCTACGCAGTCGTTCCCGATGCCCGGCACATGGCCGTCGGCTCGTCCACCGGCGTCGTATTCGTCGGCACGCGCAAGACGAAGGTCTGGGCCGTGACCGACCGCGACAAGAACCGCGTCGCCGACGAAGTGAAAGAGTTTGCGTCGCCGGTCGGTTTCAAGGTCCCGAACGGTCTCTGCTTCTCCAAGGACGGCTTCCTGTATATCGCCGAGCAGAACCGCGTCTTGGTCTTCCCGGCCGCGGAGTTTTTCTATGAAGGGCCGGATGTCGCCGCGTTCGTCGTGGTCAAGCAGGGCGAGCTCATTCCGCCCGACGAGGAATCCTACAACCACACCTCGCGCGTCTGCCGGATCGGGCCGGACAACAAGCTCTACATCACGCTCGGCCAGCCGGTGAACGTGTTCGCCCCCGAAAAGATGGATCTCTACAAGCAGCACGGGATCGGCGGCATCATTCGCATGTCGACCGACGGCAAGGACCGCGAAGTGTTTGCCTGGGGCATCCGCAATTCCGTCGGGATGGACTTCAACCCGAAAGACCGCTCGCTCTGGTTCACCGACAACCAAGTCGACGGCATGGGCGACGACATCCCGCCCGGCGAACTCAACCGCGCCGACAAGCCCGGGCTGAATTTCGGTTTCCCCTATTACGGCGGCGGGAAGGTGCGGACGAACGAATACAAGGAGCAGGAAGCGCCGACGAACGTCGTGTTCCCGCAAGTGGAGATGGCGGCGCACGCGGCCGACCTCGGCATGACCTTCTACACCGGTAGAATGTTCCCGCAGAAGTATCGCGGCGGAATCTTCTCGGCGCAGCACGGCTCCTGGAACCGGACGACTCCGGTCGGCGCGCGCGTGATGTTCACCAGCCTCAAGGAGGACGGCACGGCGGACAAGACCGAGGTGTTCGCTGAAGGGTGGCTGACGCCGGACGGCGAGTATCTGGGACGGCCGGTGGACGTCGCGCAACTGCCGGACGGCTCGCTGCTGGTGTCGGACGACTTCGCCGGCGCCATCTATCGCATCTGGTACGACGGCCGGTAAGTGCCGATGGCCGGAGGCCCGCAATGCGGCGCCCTCTCCCCGCGATTGGGGAGAGGGACGCTGCTCCTCGTCGTGCTGGCCGCGTTGGCCGCCAGCGCGGCCACCGCCAGCGCCGATGTCGCCGCCGGGCGGCGAAAGGCCCTGCAGTGCCAGACCTGCCACGGTATGGACGGTCTATCGAAGCTGCCGGAAGCGCCGCATCTCGCCGGGCAGCCGGAATCCTATCTGGTGAAAGCGCTGACCGAGTATCGCGACGGCGTGCGCAAGAACGACATGATGAGCGTCGTGGCACAGCCGCTGTCCGACGCGGACATCGCCGATCTCGCCAGCTACTACGCTGCGATCGAGATCACGGCGGCCCCGCCGCCGCGGTGAGCGTCGCCGCTATTCGGCGGCGACGCGCGTACCTTCGTGCTCGGCCTCCACGCGGGCCGCGCAGTACTTGAACTCCGGAATCTTGCCGAACGGGTCCAAGGCCGGGTTGGTCAGCAGGTTCGCTGCCGCCTCGCTATAGGCGAACGGGATGAACACGACGCCGTCCGGCACCGCGTCGTCCTGGCGCGACGACAGCACGATCGTGCCGCGACGGGTGGTAACGCGGACCGGATCGCCGGGCGCGATACCGAGCTTGGCAATGGTCCCGCGCGAGAGGGCGGCGATCGGACCTGGTTCCAGCGCATCGAGGGTCGTGGCACGCCGGGTCATCGCGCCGGTATGCCAATGTTCGAGTTGCCGGCCGGTGGTGAGAACGAACGGATACTCGGCGTCCGGCTGTTCGTCCGGCGGCGTGTAGCGCGCCGGCGAAAGCTTGCCGCGCCCGCCCTCGCGCGGGAAGCCGTCGGCGAAGACCACATCGCGGCCCGGCTTGTCCGGCGCGTCGCTGGGATAGGTCACCGCGCCCTCACGCTCGACGCGATCCCAGCTGATGTTGTCGAGCGACGGCATCAGCGCCGCCATTTCCGTATAGACCTCGCTCGGGTGACGATAGTTCCAGTTGAGGCCGATGCGACGGGCGATTTCCTGCGTGATCCACCAATCCGGCTTCGCCTCACCCGGCGACGGCAACGCGGCGCGGCCCATCTGCACCTGGCGGTTGGTGTTGGTCACCGTGCCGTCCTTCTCCGGCCACGCGGCCGCGGGCAGCACCACGTCGGCATGGAACGCCGTCTCGGTGAGGAAGATGTCCTGCACGACGAGATGCTCGAGATGCGCGAGCGCGCTGCGGGCGTGGTTGAGATCGGGATCCGACATCGCCGGGTTCTCGCCGAGGATGTACATGCCCTTGATCTGATCGTCATGGATCGCGTGCATGATCTCGACCACGGTGAGACCGCGCCTGGGATCGAGCTTGGTGCCCCATGCTTCTTCGTAGCGGGCGCGGATGGCGGGGTTCTCCACCGACTTGTAGTCGGGGAAGAACATCGGGATCAGACCGGCATCGGAAGCGCCCTGCACGTTGTTCTGGCCGCGCAGCGGGTGGAGGCCGGTGCCGGGGCGGCCGATCTGGCCGCAGAGCAGCGCCAGCGCAATCAGGCAGCGGGCATTGTCGGTGCCGTGGGTGTGCTGCGAGACGCCCATGCCCCAGAAAATGATGGCCGAACGCGCTCGCGCGAAGGTGCGCGCCACCGTGCGCAGGGTCTCGGCGGGGATGCCGCAGATCGGCGCCATCTCCTCGGGCGTGAAATCCTTGATGTTCTCGGCGAAGGCCGCGAAGTTCTCGGTGTTGGCCTCGACATACTGGCGATCGTACAGCCCCTCGGTGACGATCACGTTGAGGATGCCGTTCAGCATCGCCACGTCGGTGCCATTGCGGAACTGCAGCATGTGCTTGGCGTGGCGCTTAAGCGCCTGGCCGCGCGGATCCATCACGATCAGTTCCGCACCGCGCTTCGCCGCCTGCTTGAAGAAGGTCGCGGCGACCGGGTGGTTCTCGGTCGGGTTGGCGCCGATGACGATGATGACATCGGAGTTCTTGCACTCATTGAAGGTGGCGCTGACCGCGCCCGAGCCGACCGTCTCCATCAGCGCCGCGACGGACGAGGCGTGGCACAGCCGGGTGCAATGGTCGACATTGTTGGTGCCGAAGCCGGCGCGGACCAGCTTCTGGAACAGATAGGCCTCCTCGTTCGACGCCTTGGCGGAGCCGAATCCGGCCAGCGCCTGCGGGCCGTGCTCGTTGCGGATGCGCTTCAGGCCGGCGGCGGCGCGATCGAGCGCCTCCTCCCAGGTGGCGACGCGGAAATGCGTCCAAGGGTTGGCGGGGTCGACACGATCGTCCGCATGTTTCGGCACGCCCTCCTTGCGGATCAGCGGCTGCGTCAGGCGGTGCGGATGGTGGATGTAGTCGAAGCCGAAACGGCCCTTCACGCACAGACGATTCTCATTGGCCGGGCCGTTCTTGCCCGTCACATAGAGCAGCTTGTCGTCCTTGATGTTGAAGGTCAGCTGGCAGCCGACGCCGCAATAGGGGCAGACGCTATCCACCTTGCGGTCGGGATAGGCGCTGCGGACATTGTTCTCGTCGACGAGCGTCGCCGGCATCAGCGCGCCGGTGGGGCACGCCTGCACGCATTCGCCACAGGCGACACAGGTCGACTGGCCCATCGGATCGTCGAAGTCGAACACGATCTTGGCGTGGTGGCCGCGGCGGGCCATGCCGATGACGTCGTTGACCTGCACTTCGCGGCAGGCGCGGACGCAGAGATTGCACTGGATACAGGCATCGAGATTGACCGCCATGGCCGGGTGGCTGCGGTCCGGGGCCGGCATCTCGCGATCGGGAAAGCGGCTTTCGGCGACGCCGACATTGTCAGCCCAGTTCCAGAATTTCGAGGTGGGGTCGTGCGCCTCGGTGTTGCGATCGGGCTGATCGGTGACGAGCAGTTCGAACACCATGCGCCGCGCGGTCTTGGCGCGATCGGAGGCCGTCTTCACCTTCATGCCGGGGGTCGGCGTGCGAATGCAGCTGGCGGCGAGCACGCGCTCGCCTTCGATCTCAACCATGCAGGCGCGGCAATTGCCGTCGGGCCGGTAGCCCGGCTCCGGCGCGTAGCACAGGTGCGGAATGTCGGTGCCCATGCGCTGGGCAACCTGCCAGATGGTTTCGCCGGGCCGCGCTTCCACCTCGCGCCCGTCGAGCGTGAAGGTGATCGCCTGCGCGGGCATTTCGATCGGCTTGTTCATCGCATCACCTCTGCCGTGCCGATTCTAACAAATCGGGCGGGCGCAGGATCCTCACCAGCCCTTCAGGGGCTTGGTCAGATCGTCGCGGAAATGTTTGAGCACGCTCATCAACGGGTTCGATGCCGCCTGGCCGAGGCCGCAAATCGACGCGTCGCGCATGGCCATCGACAATTCGGTCAGCAAGTTCTCGTCCCACGGGCCCTGCGCCATCAGCTTGACGGCCTTCTCGGTGCCGACGCGACACGGCGTGCACTGGCCGCAGCTTTCGTCCTCGAAGAACTTCATCAGATTGAGCGCGACGGCCTTCATGTCGTCCTGATCCGACAGGACCACGACCGCATGGGAGCCGACGAAGCAGCCGTGCGGCTCCAACGTGCCGAAGTCGAGCGGGATGTCTGCCATCGACGCGGGTAGAATGCCGCCCGAGGCGCCACCCGGCAGGTAGGCCTTGAACGTGTGGCCCGGCAGCATGCCGCCGCAATACTCCTCGATCAGTTCGCGCGCCGTGATGCCCGCCGGCGCAAGCTTGACGCCCGGCTCGCGCACGCGGCCCGAAACCGAGAACGAGCGGAAGCCCTTGCGGTCGTGGCGCCCGTGCGAGGTGAACCAGGCGGCGCCCTTCTCGACGATGTCGCGGATCCAGAACAACGTCTCGACGTTCTGGACCAGCGTCGGGCGGCCGAACAGGCCCACCTGCGCCACGTAGGGCGGACGGTGGCGCGGCAGGCCGCGCTTGCCCTCGATCGACTCGATCATCGCGGACTCTTCGCCGCAGATATAGGCGCCGGCGCCGCGGCGCAGATGCACCTTCGTGTGCGACGACAGACCGGCGGCCTCCGCCCGCGCGATTTCCTCAAGCAGCATCAGGCGGATCTCGGGATATTCGTCGCGCAGATAGAAGAACACCTCCTGCGCCTCGACGACCCAGGCTGCGAGCAGCAGGCCTTCCAGGAAGCGGTGGGGATCGCGCTCGAGATAATGGCGGTCCTTAAACGTGCCGGGTTCGCCCTCGTCGCCGTTGACGGCCATCAGCCGCGGTCCCGGCTCGGCCCGCACCAGCGACCATTTGCGGCCGGTCGGGAAGCCCGCGCCGCCGAGGCCGCGCAGGCCGGCGTCGCTCACGGCAGCGATTACTTCGTCGCGGCTGCGCTCGCCGCGCAGGGCCGCGGACAGCAGGGCGTAGCCGCCGGCGGCACGATAAGCGTCGAAATCGGTGGCCGGGTTCCAGGCATGCGGATGCGTGACATGGGCCACATGGGCGGCGACGCTCTCCACCGTGGCGCCGAACACTTGCCTATGGCCGACGGCGGTCACCGGCGCCTTGTCGCAAGCGCCCATGCAGGGCGCGCGGACGACGCGAACACGATCGCCGTAACGCGCGGCGAGATCCTCCAACAGCTTCTCGCTGCCGGCCATGGCGCAGGAGAGCGAGTCGCAGACCCGCACGGTAATGGCGGGCGGCGGCAGTTCGCCTTCTTTCACCACATCGAAGTGGGCGTAGAAGGTCGCGACCTCGTAGACCTCCGCCAAGGCCATGCGCATCTCGGCGGCCAGCGCCGCAAGGTGCGCCGCCGAGAGATGGCCGTAGCGATCCTGTACCAGATGCAGGTGCTCGATCAGGAGATCGCGCCGGCGCGGGCGGTCGCCGAGCAGGAGGCGAATTTCGTCGCACGCGACCGGATCGACCTGCCTGCCTTTGGGCGTACGGCGGGGCCGCTTGCGCTCGGGGCCTGGGTTTCGGGGAAAGCCGGGGGGTGGAGCGGTCAGGGTCGTCTCTGGCATGCCAGACTGTCCCGTCCTCTGAAGTTTAGAACAACCCCCAAGTTCCAATCTAACGATTGAAGATTTCTATCGACGGATTATCCTCCCGCCACGGAGACTTAGCCTGGCATGCCAGGCCGGGCGGCGGCTCGCCGCCGACCCTCGTTCCGCCGTTTTCGACCGGGCGCCTTGCCACGCCGACGGGCGCCCTCCGCGCGCGGGAAACGCAATGATCGACAAGCTCGAATATCTGATGGCCTTGGCGCGGGAAAAGCATTTCGGCCGCGCCGCCGAAAGCTGCGGCGTGACGCAACCGACCCTCTCCGCCGGAATCAAGCAGCTGGAAGAAGGCCTCGGCGTGCTGCTGGTCCAGCGCGGCTCGCGCTTCATCGGCTTCACGCCGGAAGGCGAGCGCACCCTCGAATGGGCGCGGCGCATTCTCAGCGACGCGCGGGCGATGCGGCAGGAGATGAAGGCGCTGAAGCACGGCCTGACGGGGCGGCTGCGGATCGCCGCGATCCCGACGGCGCTGGCCATGGTGGCGTCGCTGACGACGCCGTTCCGCGCGCGGCATCCCGACGTGCGCTTCACGGTGCTGTCGAAGACGTCGATCGAGATCCTGACGCTGCTGGAAAATCTCGAGATCGATGCCGGCGTGACCTATCTCGACAACGAGCCGCTCGGCCGCGTCAACATCGTGCCGCTCTATCGCGAGCGCTACCGGCTTCTGACCGCGGCCGACGCGCCGCTGGGCGATCGCGAGACGGTGACCTGGGCGGAGGTGGCGCAGGTGCCGCTCTGCCTGCTCACGCCCGACATGCAGAACCGTCGCATCATCGAGCAGCAGCTGCGCCGCGCCGGCGGCGATCCGCAGCCGACGCTGGAATCCAACTCGATGATCGTTCTCTACGCCCATGTGCGCACCGGGCGCTGGGCGAGCGTGATGCCGTCGCGGCTGGCGGAGACGCTGGGCCTCACCGACACGATCCGCGCGATCCCGATTCTCGAACCCGAAGCGGTGCACACGATCGGCCTCGTCGTGCCCTATCGCGAGCCGATGACGCCGCTGAACGCCGCCCTGGTCAGCGAGGCGCGGCGCGTCGCGGCGGAGATCGACGACGGAGAGGCTTGAAACGCAAACGGCCGGCGCATGCGCCCCGGCCGTTCGCCATCGATGCATTTCGCTCAGAACAGGCCGACGATCTTGCCTTCCGGGTTGACGTCGATCGCGTTAGCGGACGGGATCTTCGGCAGGCCCGGCATGGTCATGATCTCACCGCAGATCGCAACCACGAACTCGGCACCCGCGGACAGACGCACCTCGCGAACGTTGATGGTGTGATCCGTCGGCGCGCCCTTGGCGTCGGGATTGGTGGAGAAGCTGTACTGCGTCTTGGCGATGCAGACCGGCAGGTTGCCGAAGCCCATCGCTTCCCACGCCGCGAGCTGATCCTTCACCGCCTTGTCGGCCGCGGCGTCCTTCGCACGGTAGATCTCGCGGGCGATGGTGCGGATCTTCTCGAACAGCGGCATGTCGTCGGGATAGAGCAGCTTGAGATTGCTCTTGCCGGACTCGATTACCTTGACGACGGCCCGGGCGACATCGGCCGCGCCCTCGCCGCCCATGGCCCAATGATCGGCCATGATCGCCTCGACGCCCAGCGCCTTGCACTTCTCCTGCACCAGCGCGATCTCGGCGTCGGTGTCGGCGGAAAAGCGGTTGATCGAGACGACGGATTCGAGCCCGAACTTGCGCATGTTCTCGATGTGGCGGGCGAGGTTCGCCATGCCGGCCTCGAGCGCGGCGAGGTTCTCGCTCTTGAGATCCTCCTTCTTCACGCCGCCATGCATCTTCAGCGCGCGGATCGTCGCCACCAGCACGACGCAGTCCGGTTTGAGGCCGGTTTTGCGACACTTAATGTCGATGAACTTCTCCGCGCCGAGGTCGGCGCCGAAGCCGGCCTCGGTGACCACGTAGTCCGCCAGCTTGAGCGCCGTCGTCGTCGCGATGACGGAGTTGCAGCCATGGGCGATGTTGGCAAACGGGCCGCCATGGATGAAGGCCGGCGTGCCTTCCAGCGTCTGCACCAGGTTCGGCGCGATCGCCTCCTTCAGCAGCGCTGTCATGGCGCCGTGCGCATTGAGGTCGCGGGCACGGATCGGCTTCCGGTCACGCGTATAGGCAATGATGATGTTGCCGAGCCGCTCTTTCAGGTCGTCAATGTTCTTGGCAAGGCAGAAGATCGCCAT
>Ga0182741_1001739_pt1 | contig 27210 bp, 22 predicted proteins | sample eDN5th37CBELigOP_FD_128874 | JGI IMG/M metagenome (GOLD analysis project Ga0182741, IMG submission 128874) | Enriched Organic Plus compost microbial communities from Emeryville, California, USA - eDNA 5th pass 37_C BE-Lig OP (version 2) (version 2) ... | reverse complement strand
GCGGGGTCGCTCAACCCGGCCGCGGCGTCGATCACCGCCGCCACCCTGCTCATCCTCGTGCTGTGGCCGCGGGTGAGCCGGCGCATCCCCTCCCCGCTCGTCGCGCTGATCGTCACGACCGCCGCGGCGAAGCTGCTGCAGCTGGACGTCGAGACGATCGGCTCGCGCTTCGGGGCGATCAGCGCCTCCATCCCCGCCCCCTCCCTCCCCGCCGTCTCCTTCGCGACGGTGCGCGACCTGATCGGCCCCGCCTTCACGATCGCGATGCTCGGCGGGATCGAGTCGCTCCTCTCGGCGATCGTCGCCGACGGGATGATCGGCGGGCGGCACCGGCCGAACACGGAGCTGATCGGCCAGGGGATCGCGAACATCGCCTCCTCGCTGACGGGCGGGATCCCGGCGACCGGCGCCATCGCCCGCACGGCGACGAACGTCAAGAACGGCGGGCGGACCCCCGTCGCCGGGATCGTCCACGCCATCACCGTCCTGCTGATCACCCTCTTCTTCGGTCGCTGGGCGGCGCTGATCCCGATGGCCACCCTCGCCGGGATCCTCCTCCTCGTCGCCTACCAGATGAGCGAGTGGCGTGTCTTCCGGGCGGAACTGCGCTCGCCGCGCGGCGACGTCGCGGTGCTCCTGCTGACCTTCCTCCTCACGGCGCTGGTCGATCTCACCGTCGCGATCGCGGTCGGGATGATCCTCTCCTCCTTCCTCTTCCTCACCCGCATGGCGCAGTCGACCGAGGTGCGCGCGCTGACGGGGCTCGCGGGGGACGACGACGGAGGGCCGGAGGAGCTGATCACGGCGCCCCCCGGGGTGGAGATCTACGAGATCAACGGTCCCTTCTTCTTCGGAGCGGCGGCGAACTTCAAGGACACCGTCGCGCGCGTCGCGAAGAAGCCCACCGTGCTCATCCTCCGCATGCGGCGCGTCCCCTGGATCGACGCGACGGGGCTGCACGCGCTGGCCGACGTCGTCCACCGGAGCCGCGGCGACGGGACGTTGGTCCTCCTCGCGGAAGTGCAGCCGGAGCCCCTCGCCTCCCTCCAGGCCTCCGCGGCGCTGGACGAGATAGGGGAGGAGCACATCTGCGTGTCTCTCCCACAGGCGCTCGAGCTGGCGCGGGAGGAGATCGAGTCGCGGAAGCTGCTCCCCGTCCGGGCGCACGGCCACTAGCCGGGAGCGCCCGGCCGCCGAGCGGCGACGAACTGGCCGGCGGAGCGCGATTCGGGATGACGTTCGCGGGATCCCGCGCGTAGCTTGCGGTAGGACGGCGGACGCGACGGTGACCGCGCGTGCATTCCGTCAGTTTGGCATTCACGATTCGTCGGCGAGCCGACCCGGGCATGCCGCTTGCGCCTCCCGCCGAGGCACGAAGCGCGAGCGCCCCCCGAGTCGCGCCGAATGTTTGGATGGGTGTACGTCTGTGTCTCCAGGCTGCGGCTCGTCCGCGGGGCTACTCATGACGCTTCTCGCTCGACGCTGGCCCCTCGTGGGCCTCGTCCTCGCCGTCGTTGCCGTCGGCTCGCCCGCCGATGCGCAGTACTTCGGCCGCAACAAGGTGCAGTACGAGCGGTTCGACTTCCGCATCATGAAGACGGACCACCTCGAGCACTATTTCTACCCGGCCGAGTCGCTGGCGACGGCGGACATGGCCCGCGCGGGCGAGCGGTGGTACTCGCGGCTCTCCGACATCTTCCGCCACCAGTTCGACCGCAAGTCCGTCGTCTGGTACGCCGATCACCCCGACTTCCAGCAGACGAACGTCATCGGCGGTGAGATCGAGGAAGGGACGGGAGGCGTCACCGAAGGGCTGCGCACGCGCGTCGTCATGCCGCACACCGGCAGCTACTGGGACACCCACCACGTGCTCGGCCACGAGCTCGTGCACGTCTTCCAGTACAACATCGCCGAATCGGGGCCGGGGGGGCTGAACCGCCTCTCGGTCCTGCCGCTCTGGCTGGTCGAGGGGATGGCCGAGTACCTCTCCCTCGGCCGCAACGACCCGCTCACCGCGATGTGGCTGCGCGATGCCGCCCTCCGCGACAAGCTCCCGACGATCAAGCAGCTCACCACCGACCCCCGCTTCTTCCCCTACCGGTACGGGCAGGCGCTGTGGGCGTACGTGGCCGGCCGCTACGGCGACCGCGCGGTGGTGGACGTCTACCGGGCGTCGCTGCGGGTCGGCTGGGACCAGGCGCTGATCCGCGTCCTCGGCGTCAACCAGGATTCGCTCTCCAAGGACTGGATCGCCTCGATCAAGTCCACCTACATGCCCCTCCTGGCCGACCGCACGAAGCCGCAGGACGCGGGTGACCCGGTACTCAAGCAGCGCAAGGGCGGTGGCGACTACAACCTCGCCCCTACCGTGAGCCCGGACGGGAAGTACGTCGCCTTCTTCTCGCGCCGCGGGCTGTTCACCATCGACCTCTACGTCGCCGACGCGGCCACCGGCCGGATCGTCAAGAAGCTCGTCGGCCCGACCTCCGACTCGCACTTCGACGCGATCAGCTTCATCTCGTCCTCCGGCGACTGGTCGCCCGACGCCCGGAAGTTCGCCTTCATCGCCTTCGCGCAGGGGAACCACGAGGTGGCGGTCCTCGACGTGCGCTCGGGAAAGATCGAGCGGCGGATCAAGCTCCCGGGGATCGGCGCCGTCAACAACGTGGCCTGGTCCCCCGACGGGCGGACGCTCGCGCTGAGCGGGATGCACGGCGGCATCAGCGACCTCTTCCTCCTCGACCTGGCGAGCGGCCAGATGCGCGCGCTCACCAACGACCGGAACGCCGACATCCACCCCGCCTGGTCGCCGGACGGCCGCACGATCGCCTTCGCGACCGACCGCGGCCCGCGCACCAACTTCCAGGCGCTGAGCTTCGCCCCCGTTCAGCTCGCGACGATCGACGTCGCCAGCGGGCAGATCACCCTGCTCGCGCCCTTCGGCAACGCGAAGCAGATCAACCCGCAGTACGCGCCGGACGGGCAGTCGCTCTTCTTCGTCTCCGACCAGGACGGCTTCAGCGACATCTACCGCCTCACCCTGGCCACGAACCAGGTCGCGCGCGTGACGCGCGTCGCGACCGGGGTCAGCGGCATCACGCACACCTCGCCGGCGATCACCGTCGCCCGCGGCAACGGGCGCCTCCTCTTCTCGGTGTTCGACGAGCAGGGGTGGGGGGTCTACGGACTCGACGCGTCGCGCACCGTCGGCGAGCCGGTGACGCCGGCGGCGGTCGCCACCGGCGGGATCCTCCCCCCGGGCGACACGCCGGGGCGCGCGATCGTCAGCACCTATCTCGCCGATGCGCAGACGGGGCTCTCGCCGGCGAACGACACGGAGATCACGGGCTACCGCCCCTCCTTCTCGCTCGACGCGATCGGGCAGCCGAGCATCGGCGTGTCGGCGGGCGGACCCTTCGGCACGGGCGTCGCCGGCGGCGTCTCCTTCCTCTTCGGCGACCAGCTCGGCGACCAGCAGATCTTCAGCGTGGTGCAGGCCAACGGCACCGTGCAGGACATCGGCGGCCAGGTCGTGTACCTCAACAGCAAGCGCCGCCTCAACTGGGGGGTCGGCGCCGAGCACACCCCGTATCTCACCGGCTACCTCGGCTTCGCCGACCGGCCGGACGGGACGATCCAGTGGGACACGTACCTCGAGCGCATCTTCGTCGACCAGGGATCGCTGTTCGCGCAGTATCCCTTCTCGAACACGCGTCGCCTCGAGTTCGGCGCCTCGGCGACACGGCTCGGCTTCAGCACGCAGATCGACCGCATCATCACCGACCCGAGCGGACAGATCATCCTCGGGCGCGTGCTGAAGGACACGGTCGCGCGCGAACCGCTGTACTACAGCCAGGGAACGCTCGCCTACGTCGCCGACAACTCCTTCTCCGCGTTCACCGGTCCGGTCGCCGGCCGGCGCTACCGCCTGGAGGTCTCGCCGACGGTCGGCACGGTGACCATGAACACGCTGCTGGCCGACTATCGGAAGTACTTCTTCGCCCGCCCGATCACCTTCGCCTTCCGGGGGCTGCACTACGGGCGCTACGGGAAGGACGCCGAGAATCTGCAGCTCCTCTCCCCGCTCTATCTCGGCGAGGAGACGATCATGCGCGGCTACGGGTGGGGCTCGATCGACGCGAGCGAGTGCCCCGCCGGCACGGGTCAGATCAACTGCCCGGTCATCGCACGCCTGCTCGGGAGCCGGCTCGCCACGGCGAGCGCGGAGCTGCGCATCCCCTTCTTCGGCACGCCGGAGTTCGGGCTCATCAACTTTCCGTATCTGCCGCTCGAGGTCGCCCCGTTCTTCGACGCGGGCGTCATGTGGACGGGCGACCAGCGCCCGCGCTTCAGCTCCGCGAGCAGCGACGCGGTCGTGGTCAACTGCAACCCGAACACCCCCTGCGCCGTGCGCACGCCGGTCTACAGCACGGGCGTGTCGTTCCGCATGAACGTCCTCGGCTACATGATCTTCGAGGCCTACGTCGCCCACCCCTTCCAGCGCCCGCAGAAGAACTGGGTGTGGGGGTTCCAGCTCGCGCCGGGGTGGTGAGGAGGGCGGTCTGGCGGCAACGGCCCTCATCCCGAGCGGATGCGAGGGAGCTGCTGAGAGCCGTTTGATAGTCTGACAGTGTGACAGCGGTGAGAAACGGCGTCGTCAGAGGAGCCCTCTCCTGACGACGCCGTTCTCTTACGTCTGTCACGCTGTCAAACTGTCAAACTGTCAAACCATCAACCGGCCCATCCCTCCCCGGCACGGAAACTGAACCATCCGTCTCGATGCCAGTGATGCATTCCAGACTGTTGACGATCCTGCTCTTCGCGTCGGCCACGGCCTGCGACGGGCAGAGTGGAGAGCTGTCGGGTGAGGTGACGCGCACGGCGCGCGCGGAGCCGGCGGTCGCCCTCGGGCTGCACTCGTCCGACTCGGCGGTCCGGAGGGCGGCCGAAGCGGTCGCGGCCGGCAGCCCGTGGATCGGGACGACGCGCATCGCGCCGGCGCTGGCCGACGAGGCGCGCCGTACCCCGGAGGCCCGCCTCGTCGCCGCGCGCGCCGCCGCCGGCTGGGAGGGGTGGAGCGAGGTCGAACGGCAGATCGGCGGCCAGCCCTGGCTCGACACCCTCGCCGCCGGCGAGGGGCGCGTCCTCCTCGCCCGTGCCGCGCTGGCCGGCGGCAAGCCGGGCGACGCCGCGCGCCACGCCGCGGCGGCGCTCAGCGCCCGGGTGACGCCCGACGAACGGGGGCGCCGGCTCCTCCTCCTCGCCCGCGCGCTCGACCGCGAGTCGTCGCTCGACAGCGCGGCGGCGAGCTATCGCCGGGCGGCCGACGCGCTCCCCCTCGCCGCCGACTGGCTGCGGCTGCGCGCCGCCGGCGTGACGCGCGACGACGGGGAGCGGGAGCGGCTGCTCGACGGGATCCGCGACTCCCTCGCCCGCACTCGCGTCGCGATCACGGAGGCGCAGGCGCTCGAGCGCATCGGCCGTCGCGACGAGGCGGCGCGCGCGTTCGCCGCCGTCGGCGACCGCATCGCGTCGCTCCGGCTCCGTCTGGCCGCCGCCTCCGACGACGCCGCGCGCGCCGCGCCGAAGGGCGAGCTGCTCGCCCTCGTGCGGGCGGGCGGCGCCGACGCCCGCCGCGCGATCGAGCTGCTCGACGCTTCCGACATCACGCTCTCGCCCGCGGAAGAGCTCGTCGTCGCCCGCACGTCGATGCGCACGGGGAACGTGGCGCGCGCCGTCCGCGGCTACACGCGCGGCGCCGCGCTCCGCACCCCGCGCGATCAGTACGACTTCGGCATCGCGCTCGGCCGGCTCGGCCGCTGGAGCGAGTCGCGCACCCAGCTCGCGCTCGTGAAGGACCCCGCCCTCGTCGGCGACGCGGCCTACCATCGCGCGCGCGCACGCTACCACATGGGTGACGCCGCGGGGGCGAGGCAGGAGCTCGCCGCCGTCGCGCGCGACCACGCGAACGATGCCGACGCCGCTTCGCTCGCCCTCTGGCTCCTCGCCGATCTGCAGGGCGACGACGGCCGCGACGCGGACTCCCGCGCGACGCTCCTCGATCTCGTGCGGCGCTATCCGCGCACCGGACGCGCCGCGCCCGCGGCCTTCAATGCGGCGATCATCGCGATTGCCGGGGGGAGCCATGCGCGCGCCGCCGCAGAGCTGGATGCGCTGGTGACCCGGTGGCCGAACGCGGCCGACGCGACCGCCGCCCGCTACTGGAGCGGGCGCGCCCACGCGGACGCGGGGAACGCGGGGCGCGCGCGCGAGCGCTGGCGCGAGGTCGTGCAGCGCGATCCGCTCTCCTACTACGCCGTGCTCGCGCGGCGGCGGCTCTCCCTCCCTCCGTGGCAGCCGGGCGCGGCGACGGGAGCGGCCGCGCGCGACGACGTGGAGACGGCGGGCGAGCGTGTCCAGCTGCTCGATGAGCTCGAGCTCGACACCGAGGCGCGTTTCGAGGTCGATGCGCTCGTGCGCGGCGCCACCGCGTCGCCCGAGCGCATCCGGGCGACGGCGAAGCAGCTGCGCGATCTCGGCCGTACCACCGCCTCCATCGATCTCGGATGGCGGCTGGTGAACGGCGGCGCGCGCGACGCGGACGCGTACCGGCTGGTGTTCCCGGTCGTGCACCGCGAGCGGCTCGCCGCGGAATCGCGCGCGCGCAAGCTCGACCCGACGCTCGTGGCCGCCCTCATCCGGCAGGAGTCCAACTTCAACCCGCGCGCCCGCTCGCCGGTCGGCGCGCGCGGCTTGATGCAGATCATGCCCGACGTCGGACGCGCGCTCGCGCGCAGCCAGCGTGTTCCCGTGTGGGATCCGGCGATGCTCTACGATCCGGATGCCAGCCTCACCCTCGGCACCGCGCACCTCGCGACCTTCCTCGCGCAGTATGCCGACGCCGAGTCGGGATCCGGGAAGGCGCTCGCGCGCGCGCTCGCCGCCTACAACGCGGGGCCGTCGCGGGTGCGCCGCTGGTCCACGAAGAAGGGCGTCGCCGATCCCGAGCTGTTCGCCGAGCGCATCCCCTTCACGGAGACGCGCGACTACGTGCGGATCGTGCAGCGGAATGCGGAGGTCTACGGCGCGCTGTACGACTGGTGAGTCACCCCACGCGCGCCACGGCGACGGTGGGGGTCAGCCGGGCGAGCTTCCGCTCCTGCTTCTCGCGATACATGCGCGCGTCCGCGTCCGCGATCGCGTCGTCGAGCTGCTCGCCGCTCGAGAAGTCCACGGCCCCGAGACTGACCTCGAGCGGCACCCGCACCTGACGGTCGCCCAGCACGAGCGGAGGGGCCGCCGCGACGATCTCGCCGACGCGGCGCCGCACCTCGTCGGCGCGCGCCCCGGGGACGACGAGGAGGAACTCGTCGCCTCCCCACCGATAGACCTTGTCGGAGGGGCGCAGCTCGTGGCGGAGCGCGTCGACCAGGTGGCGCAGCAGCGCGTCGCCCGCGCCGTGCCCGTGCGCGTCGTTGACCGCCTTGAGGTTGTCGAGGTCGAGGAGCGCGACGGTGCCGAAGCTCGCACGCGCGAGATCGAGCCCCACCCCTTCGGCGAAGGCGCGCCGGTTGAGGGCGCCGGTGAGGTGATCGGAGAGCGTGTCGCGGCGGAGCTGATCGTGCGCGATGCGCAGTTCCGCCTGCGCATCGTCGACCTCGCGCTTGGCGTCCTCCATCACCACCACCACCATCGCGTAGCCGAGGATCATCTGGCAGACGAGATCGAGGTAGGCGCTGTAGCTCGCGATCCAGGCGAGCCAGGGGCCGCGGTCGCCGGAGAACGCGAAGGCGTAGGCGGTCCACAGCGACGCGATGAGTGCGAAGCCGCTGGCGGTGGCCCGCGTCCCGAGCGTCCGCCGCGACACCGGCAGCCGGAGGAGGACGAGCGCCGCGATGCCGAGCCCCGCGGCGAAGAGCGGCGCCTGGAGGCGCACGGCCACGCGCAGGGAGGGCGCGATCACCGGCGTCGCGGCGGCGGCCACCGCAGCGGCGGCGAGGGCGACCCACCGCATCGCCCCTCCGACCCGGCGGCCGGCGTACATGAGCGTGCCCGCCACGAGCCAGGCGAGCATCAGCAGCTTCGCAAAGAGGTAGACGGCGGCGAGGGGGGCGACCAGGCGGCCGAGCCAGGGGTGCGACGCCAGGCGTTCCGGCGCGGCCAGCTCGGTGCGCAGCACCACCGCACCGAGCGCGGCGGCGACGGCGGTCCACGCGTTGGCCCAGGCGCGAAAGTAGCTGCGCCGCAGCACGAAGCGGCGCAGCAGCGCGAACAGGCCGACCAGCAGCAGGGCCCCGACCAGCTGGACGAGCACCCCGACGAAGGCGACGAATGTGATGGTGTGTTCCGCGCGCATGACGTGACGGCCTCGTCCGCGTCCTCTCCGATCCCGGACGCGGAGGAGGGGGGCGGGGTCACGCCGCGGGAGTCACCGTGACGATTTCGGACAGTTCGGCCCGCTTCCGCCCCAGCAGGTCGCCGACGCACGTCTTGAGCTCCCCCATCGGGAAGGGCTTCAGCAGGACGGGGCACCCGGTCGCCACGAGCCGGTCGATCCCCTCGGGGGAGATGTCGCCGGTGATGAGGACGGTACGGTGCCGCAGCTCCGGGTGGCTCCGCGACAGCTCCTCCAGGAGCTGGTCGCCCCGCGTCCCGGGGAGCCGGTAGTCGAGGACCAGCGCGTCCACGTCGCCGCCGGCGACGATGGAGCGGGCGGTCGCGGGATCGGCGGCGACGCTCACCCGGACGCCGAACTGGGTGAGGGCGCGATCTAGTGCCCTGAGGACGGCGAGATCGTCGTCCACGAGCAGCAGATGTGGCAGCACGCCGGTGGCCATGCCGAGGCGGTGGGAGGGAATTCTGGGCGGAGGCGCCGAGGGTGGCGGACGCCGAGCGTCGATCCGGGCAGGGAACGCCCCCCGGCCGGAACCGACCGACGCGGCGTCCGGGGTGAAACTACGCGGTTTGAGTCAGGGTGTCGTCACGTGGCGTGGCGCGGAGCCCGATTTCGGCCACGAGTTTCGGCAGAAGTCACAATTGCTGCTTGCGGGCCGGGCCATACCGGTCAAAGGTTCGCAGTACCCCCGACGTCGGGGTCAGAGGAAACGCTCACCCGAATTCGCGGACGATGGTCATCCCACTTTCGCCCCTCGACGCTTTCAGAGCCGATCGCGATCAGGCCCCCGAGCCGTCCGCCGACGAGGGCGTGTGGCTGCAGGTGGCGCTGCTCGCCCATCGCGCGGCGGCGCTGCCGCCGCACGAGCGTGCGCCCTATCTCTCGACGATCCGGGGACTTCAGCCCGCAGCGAGCGGTGACGTCTGCGACGTCGTGATCGAGGCGGCGCTCCAGATGGAGGACGGTGCGTACTTCCATCTGGCGCTCTCGACGCTGGACGCGGCGCTGCGACTCATGTCGCTGGCGGACATCGACCGGCGCGGGATGGCGACGGCGTATCAGGCGCGCGTGCTGCGCCAGCTCGACGAGCCGGAGGCAGCGCTCGACAAGTACAACTCCGTCATCGACCTGGGCGAGTCGACCACGCGTCCGTCTCTGATGGCGAGAGGTATCGTCGGCCTGGGGCTTCTCGCTCGGTGGCGAGGCAACCTCCCGGAGGCGCGTCAGTACTTCAACCGCGCGCTCCGGATCGAGGAGGCAGCCAGCGACACGCGACGCGTCGCCCATCAGGGTCTGATGATCTGCGCCGGATCGGCTGGAGACCTGCCGACCGCAGCCCGTCATGCCTGGGCTGCCTACGTCGAATCCGCCGGCGCCGACCGTTCGGTCGCGCTCATCGACCTCTCGGTGGTGTTGCTCCGAAGCGGAAACGAGCGCGCCGCCCTCTCGGGCTTTGCAGCCGCGGTACGTGAGCCTCTGCTGCCACGAAACGAACTGCCCGCCCTGGGCGGACTGGCCCTTGCTGCCGCCCGCGCCGCGAGCGAAAGCCTCGCCGAATCACTCGTCCGTGGGGCCGATCGACGTCTCGACGTCCTGTCGCGTACGTCGACGCTGACCTACCTGCAGGCGAGTGCCTTGGCCGACGTAGCCGACGGCTTCTCGGAGATCGGTGACGATCTGACCGCCGCGTCGCGGCGTCAGAAAGCACGGGACCTCGCCGCTCGTCATGGATATCACGAGCTGCTGTTCCGGTTGGAAACTACGATGGATCAGGATGCGAGACGCGCTGCGAGGAGAGAGAGCAGCGTCGTGGCAGCGCCGACCGACATCGTCGAGGCAGTTGAATCGATCACCACTGAAGAGCGGCTCGCCGAGACAGCGCTGATGCTGTGCGGCGCGTAACCGTCCGTCGAGGCTCAGCCGTGCGGCTCGGTCCAACCGCTGCGTCCCGTCGAGTCGTCCGGCGAGAGGTCGTGGAGGGGCTGCGACTTCAGCGTCTCGACGCTGCTCTCCGGTCCGACCAGGGCACTCGACGAGTCGCAGGCGGCCAGCGTACCGGCAACGGTGGCGGCGGCGAGCAGGCGGAGGACGGTGCGGCGGACGCGCGACGTAGCGATGGACATCTGCAACTCCTGACGGTCAAAGGGTGGAGCAGCATGATTAGCCGCTTCATACGAGCTGTGCCGTCACGCCGCTGCGCCGACTGTCACACTGTGTTACTCTCAAGCACATTCCGAGCGTTTCCCCCTTCCGTCCCCTGCTGTTGACGCTCGTGTATCCGAGCCTCGTGACCGGCGATTCCGACGCCGGCGTCCCCGAACTCCCGGAAGCCGTACTTCTCGTACGGAACCGTACCGAACGCGCGCGCCTCTCGGAAGCGCTGCGCGGGCGTGCCCGTCCCCGGTTCGTGGAGACCGTCGCGGAGCTCGAGCAGGCGGTCCTGCGGAACGTGGATCCGCTCGCGGCGGTGATCGCCGAACCGCGCGACGCCGAAGGTGTCCCGAGCGGCCCGACCCTCAGCCGCCTGCGCGAGCGGCGGCCGGGGCTCTCGCTCGTCGGCTACTGCGGGGCAGGCCACGAGCACTCCGGCGCCATCCTCGAGCTGGCGGCGGCCGGAGTCCATGAACTGATGTTCAAGGGGATGGACGAGTCCCGGCACGTGCTCGCCAGCGTGCTCGCTCGGGCGACGCACGCCAACGCCGCCTCGAGCGTCCTCGCCGTGGTGATGCCGCGGCTGAGCGAGGCCGCCCAGCCGTACGTCAGCTACTGCGTCCACCACGCGCGCGAGGACTTCGACGTCGAGGAGCTGGCGTCGGCGTTCGGGCTGCACCGGAAGACGCTGATCCAGCGGCTGCGCGAGGCCGACCTGCCGACGCCGAGCGCGCTCATCGCCTGGTGTCGCCTCTTCATGGTCGCCCACCTGCTCCACACCGGCGACCGGGCGGTGGACGACATCGCGCTGGCGCTCGACTTCCCCTCCCCGGGAGCGCTGCGCAACCTCGTCAAGCGTTACACCGGGGCCCGCCCGCTCGAGCTCCGCGCGCGCGGCGGCGTGCGGGCGGTCCTCGAGCACTTCCTGAGCCCGGATGCGTTCGGGCGCACCGCGCCGCCCGAGGAGGGGCCGGGTGCGCTCGCGCGCGACCCGCGCCCCGACACGCCGAGTCCGACGGCGCGACGCCGCATCGGACCGTCGGCGATCGGCGACCGCTAGCGCCGACGGCGGATGGCGGGCGCTACGCGCTCGCCCGCCATCCGCCGCTGTGGGTGCCGCGCCGCTCCACCAGCGAGGTCTCGAGCAGCTCGAGGAGTCGCGGCAGCTGCGCGCGGAGGGGCCGCGGCGGACGCCCGTCCGTCGTCTGCGCCAGCAGCCGGCGGAGCGCCCGGGGCACCGCCCGCGGCGACGCGAACCCGGCCGACGTCGCGGCCTGCACCGGCGGCATGCCGTCGGCCAGCGCGAGCAGTGCGCGCAGGGCGCGGCCGGCATCGAGGAGCGTCTTGGGGGGCGGCCACCCGCGCCGGGTGAGCATGCGGCGGAGCGTGCGCATCGGCAGCCCCATCGCCCGGGCGAGCGCCGGCACCCGCGTCGGGGGCGGATCGTGGCGCATCGACACCTCGAGCAGACGGCGCGCGAGCGGAGGGAGCGCGTCCAGGCGCGCCTCCACCGCGCCGCGCACCGCGCTGCTTCGTGCGCGCGGCGTGATCACGCGACGCAGCACGCGCGTGAGATCGTCCGTGGGGGAGAAGGCGAAATGCTCCGCGCCGGCCCGCGCCGCCGCGAGCACGGCCGCGCCGTCGGGCGAGGGGGGGCACAGGACGACGACCGGCACCTCCGGGCAGAGCGCACGCACCTCCCGGATCGTCGCCTCGGCGGCCGGCGCGGCCCCCGGGCGGAGTGGAAGCACGATCGCCGACGGCGGCGCGAGGCGCAGACGCCGTGGCAGGTGCTCGGGGTGAAGGCAGTGCTCGATGGTGAAGGAGTCGCCGCGCACCGCGGGAACCTCCCCGGCACCCATCGGCACCGTCGGCGGCGATCCGTGTTGCGGTGTGACGACCAGTACATGTGGCATGTGTCCTCCGTGACGTTGCCAGAAGACACGATAGCCTGCGGCCGCGGTCGTCACCCTCCCGCCGCGGCGCGTGCCGTCACACGGCGTGGCGAAAAACCGTCGCGCCCTGCCCCCGGCCGCCGCACGATGACAGCTTACCAGCGAGCCTCACCCCCGACCCTCGACCGCATCTCGACATGAGCACCCCGTACTCGGCGCTCGAAACGCCGGCGCTCCTGGTCGATCTCGACCGGATGGAACGAAACCTCGATCGCGCGGCACGGTACGTCAGCGCACACGGGCTGTCGCTGCGGCCACACGTGAAGACGCACAAGACGCCGTGGATCGCCGCGGCACAGATGGAACGTGGCGCGCGCGGCCTCACCTGCGCCACCCCGCGCGAGGCGGAGGTGATGAGCGAGGTCGCCGACGACCTGCTGGTCGCCTATCCGACCGTGGGCGCAGCGCGCGCGCGGCGCGTCGCCGAGCTGCCGGCCGGCGTCCGGGTGACGGTGGGGCTCGACGGGCCGGTCGCCATCGACTGCCTCGCGGCGGCGGCGGCGCGTGCGGACCGCCCGGTGCGCGTGCTGGTGGAGCTCGACCTCGGGATGCGGCGCGTCGGGGTCGCGACCGTGGACGACGCGATCGCGCTGGCGCAGCAGGTGCGCCGGAGCGCGCCGCTCGAGTTCGCGGGGATCATGTTCTACCCCGGCCACGTGCGCGAGCCCATGGCGCAGCAGGACGAGCAGCTCACCGCGATCGGCAGGTCCGTCCGCGCGGCCGTCGACGCCTTCGACCGCGCCGGGCTGCACCCCGAGGTGGTGAGCGGCGGCTCGACGCCGACGCTCTGGCGATCCCACGAGATCGACGGGGTGACGGAGATCCGCCCCGGCACCTACGTCTTCAACGACCGCACGACGGCCGCGATCGGGGCCTGCAGCTGGGACGACTGCGCGCTCACCGTGCTCGCGACGGTCGTCAGCACCGCGGTGCCCGGGCAGGCGGTGATCGACGCCGGCACGAAGTCGCTCGGCCGCGAGCCGCTGCGCGGCGCCGAGGGCACCGGCTTCGGTGCGCTCCTCGACCGGCCGGAGGTGACGGTCAAGCAGATGTCCGAGGAGCACGGCATCCTCGACCTCTCGCAGACGGACTGGATGCCGACCGTCGGCTCGCTCGTCCGCGTCGTGCCCAACCACGTCTGCATCTCGGTGCACCTCGCCGACACCATGCACGGGATGCGATCGGAACTGGTCGAGCGCAGCTGGACGATCGCCGCGCGCAGCCGCGAACCGCAGCCGGTCGCCGGCGGCGTCGCACCATGATCGACTTCGCGCCGGGCGACGAGGACGACGATCTCGACGCCGAGTTCCCGCTGGGCGACGGCACCGCGGACGTCGAGGCGACCATCGTCTGCCCCTACTGTGGCGCGCCGAACGAGATCGGACTCGATCCCGGGAGCGGCGCGCATCAGCAGTACGTCGAGGACTGCCAGGTCTGCTGCCAGCCGTGGCGGGTCAGCGTCGACTACGACGACGCCGGCGCGGCGCACGTGCAGGTGGAGAGCCTGGACGAGTGAGGCGGATCGAACGGCGGTTCGACGGCGAGGCTGTCATCCCGAGCGCAGGCGAGGGATCTGCGGTTGGTCAGTCTGACCGTTTGACGGAGGTGAGAAACGGCGTCGTCCGAGGAGCCACCTCATGACGACGCCGTTTCCGTTTGGCCGAGGGCCTTCGCACTACCCGGTCAGTCGCGCTCCGGCCTGAAATACACGTCCACCGCGAGCCAGAGCGTCACCGTCATCGGATAGAAGAGGAGCGGTGCGAGGATGGCGGCGGCGGCGCCCACCCAGAGCACCGCCGTCCACGGGGTGGTCGGCCAGGTCCCGAACACGATGAGCGCGCAGAGGACCGCCACGACCAGCTCGGCCACGATCAGGTTGACCAGATACGCGCCGATGAAGTAGTCCGGCTCGTCGCGGTGCGCCACGAAGCCGCAGCGGTCGCAGCTGCGCCGGAGCTTGAACCACCCGTCCCAGATGCGCCCCTCGTCGCAGCGAGGGCAGCGGCGGCGCACGGCGGCGCGCAGCAGCCGCAGCGCGATGCGCGGTGCGGAGTCGGATCGCCGCGTCGCGTCGTGCGGGCGCGCGTTCGAGCTGCTCGAGTACGGCATCATGAGTCGTCGGGATCGGTGGCGAAGGCGCTCGTCTCCGCGGTGAGCGCGCTGGGAAGCTGCACCGGCGGCAGCACCCCCTCGATCTCGGCGCGGCGCGCCTCGAACTGCGGCGGCAGCGTGAGCGAATGGCCGAGCGTCGATCGCGGTTCGTCGATCAGGAAGCCGGGCATGTCGGTCGCGAGCTCGAAGAGCACGCCGCCCGGCTCGCGGAAGTATACCGAATGAAAGTAGCTGCGATCGATCACCGGTGTCGGGCGTCTTCCCATCCCCGCCACCCGTTCTCGCAGCGAGAGCTCGGTCGCGTCGTCGGGGACGCGGAAGGCGACGTGGTGCACCGCCCCCACCCCGTCGTGTCCGCGCACGAAGCCGCCGACCGCGCGCACGTCGACGATGGCGCCGGGAATCCCGTCGCCGACGAGGAAGCGCACCGTCCCCTCCCGATCGTCCGCGGCGCGGAAGCCCAGCGCCTCGAGCACGGCCGCCGTCGGCTCGAGCGTCGGGACCCAGAGCGTCACCGCGTGCACACGGCGGATCGAATGCTCCGCGGGCACGGTGCCGTCGCTCCAGCCGGCGACCGCGCCGGTCGCAGGGTGCGCGACGAGCTCCAGCCGCAGCCCGTCCGGATCGCGGAACGATACGACCTGCTCGTCACCGCGCCGCATCGGCGCCTCGTGCCGCACCCCCGTGGCCACGAACCGATGCAGCCACCAGCCGAGCGAGTCGGCGGGGATCGCCAGCGACGTCACCGCCACCTGCCCCACTCCGTGCTGCCCCGCAGGAGCGTCGCGCCACGGAAAGAAGGTGATGAGGCTCCCCGGCGATCCCTGCTCGTCGCCGAAGTAGAAGTGGTAGGTGTACGGATCGTCGAAGTTGACCGTGCGCTTGACCAGCCGCAGCCCGAGCACCCCCGCGTAGACGTCGAGGTTGCGCTGCGGATCGCCCGCGATCGCGGTGACGTGATGGATGCCGAGCGTTCCGGTCATGGTCGATTCTCCGGTGTGGCGATCAACGGAACTGCGCGATGCGATCGAGGCCGTGGCGATGCGGCGCATGCCCCTCCTCGTCCGGGACGCCGACGGCGACGAGCGCCGGAATCGCGACGTGGTCGGGGAGCCCGAGAATCCGCTTCACCCTCGCCGCGTCGAAGCCGAGCATCGGCGAGGTTCCGTATCCGAGCGACTCGGCGGCCAGCAGGAGATAGCCGAGGGCGATGTAGCTCTGGCCCGCGCCGAAGCTCTCGCGGTCGGCCTCGCTGCGCAACGACCACCGCTGGCGCAGTCCGGAGGCCACCGCCTCGCGGCGTGCGGACATCCCCGGATGCACCGTCTCCTCGACCGTCTCGAGCGCGTCGCGCATGTCGCTGTACATCACGATGAGCGCCGGCGCCGAACGTACCTGGCGCTGGCCGTTGGCCGCGTCCGCCAGCCGCTCGCGGAGCTCGTCGTCCTCGACGATCACGAAGCGCCACGGCTGGATGTTGAAGGCGGACGGTGCGTGCCCCGCGACGCGAATCATCTCGCGGAGATCCTCCTGCGGAACCGGATCCGCGGTGAAGCGCCGGATCGAGCGCCGCGACGTGGCCGCATCGATCACGGACTGGGCATGCGTGAATCGCATCGGAACTACTCCTTCGATCGAACGAGACTGCGCCGACCGTGGCCGGGATGCTCGCCGTCAGCTCGCGCTGGCCGCGGACCCGAGCCGGGTGCAGAGCCCGACGAGCTCGCGACGCTCGTCGGGCGAGAGGCAGGCGAGGAGCCGCGTCACGCGGGCAGCGTGCGCGGGGAGCGCCGCCTCGATGACCTCGCGTCCCCGGTCGGTCAGGTGCACCCGCTGGACGCGGCGGTCCGCCGCATCGCGCGCCCGGCGGACCAGCGCCGCCCGCTCGAGATTGTCGACGACGGTCGTCAGGTTGCTCCCGCTGCGGAGGATCCGCGCGCAGAGCTGTCCCTGCGTCAGCGGCCCGCCCTGCAGCAGCGCCTCGAGCACCCCGAGCTGACTCTCGGTGAGCCCGTGGTCGCGCTGCAGCGGGCCGATCAGCGCGGCCATCACGGCGTTGCTGGCCCGCGCGAGCGCGGTGAGCGTCTCGAGCGCCAGGCGCTCCTCGTCGGTCTCCCCGGTGTGTGTCGGCATTTGCTTCGATATCAAATTATCGTTGTCAACGATGACAGTCAACGGACGCGCCGCTAGCTTCCATGCATGCGTGAAACCGACACTTCCGAGCGAGTGCGGATCGACAAGTGGCTGTGGGCGGCGCGCTTCTTCAAGACGCGGTCGCTCGCTACCGAGGCCGTCGATGGCGGCAAGGTCGAGATCAACGGCGAGTCGGCCAAGCCGTCGAAGCTGATCAAGGTGGGCGACGAGGTCCGGCTGCGGCTCGGCCCGTTCGAGCATCGCCTGATCGTCCGCGCCCTCGCGGAGCGCCGCGGGCCGGCGAGCGTGGCGCAGTCGCTGTACGAGGAGACGGAGGAGAGCCGGCGCGCGCGCGAGCGGACCGCGGAGCAGCTCCGGATGGCGCCGGCCGCGTTCGTCTGGGAGGACAAGGGGCGGCCGACGAAGAAGGACCGCCGCGAACTTCAACGCTTGATCGACCGGCGGCGGTGACGGAGACGCACACGGAAATGGCGGCGCCGACCGAGCACCGGATCGCCGTCCAGCGCACCGCCCGGTACTTCCTCCTCGGCGATCCGTCGCCGCAGATCCGCGAAGTGTGGATCGCGCTGCACGGCTACGGCCAGCTCGCCCGCGACTTCGCCCGCGCGATGGCCCCCGTGGCGAGCGCCGAGCGGCTGATCGTCGTGCCGGAGGCGCTCTCGCGCTTCTATCTCGCGTCGCCGGTGCGCGGCGGGCACGCCACCGCGCCGGTCGGAGCGACGTGGATGACCCGCGAGGACCGCGAGGCGGAGATCGCCGATCACGTCGCGTATCTCGACGCGGTGTACGAGCAGGTCGTGCGCATGGTCGCGCCCGGGTCGCCGAGCACGCGCGTGCTGGGCTTCTCGCAGGGAGTCGCGACGGCGACGCGCTGGCTGACGCGCGGACGGACGCGCGCCGAGCACGTGATCCTCTGGGCCGGCAGCCTGCCGGACGAGATCGACGTCGCCGGACTCGTGGACGCATCGCGACGCACGCGCGTGTCCTGGGTCGCGGGGACGAGGGACGACGTCGTCACTGCGGAGATGCTCGAGCGCGCCGCGGCGCGCGTCGCCGCGCTCGGCGAGCAGGGGGAGTGTCTCGGCTTCGACGGCGGCCACCGCCTCGATCGCGCGACGCTCCTGCGCCTCGCCGATCGGGCACCGTGAGGCGATGCGCTCCGGGCGGCGGTCACCGCTGGCGGCCGCGCGCGATCGCGAGCAGCGCGGCCTCGTCCACGATCTGATAGCGACCGGCGCCGAGCGGTCGGATCACCCCCGCCTGCGCGAGGCCGCGCAGCGACCGCACGACGACCTCGCGCACCGTTCCGAGCTCGTCGGCGATCTCGCGCTGGGTGCCGCCGAGGGTGACGCGCGCGGAGCGCTGACGGACGCGCCGCGCGAGGAGGTGGGCGGCGAGTCGCTGCGGCACGCTGTGCGTGGTCGCCCGATCGAGGCGCTCGACCAGCACGCGCACTCGCGCGGAGAGCCGCGCGAGCAGCCGCCAGGCCAGCTCGGGGTCGTCGCGCATCGCCGAGGCGAGCGCCGCGCGCCCGACGAACGCGCAGCGGGTGGAGGACACCGCGATCGCGGTGGCGGGATATCCGCCCTGCTCGAACAGCGGCACCTCGCCGAGCGTGCCCCCCTCGCGCTCCTCGTGCAGCACCACGCGGCGCCCGTCGTGCTCGCGCACCACGCGCACGCGGCCGTCGAGGACCAGCCAGAGCCCGGCGGCCGGCTCCGCCGCGCGGAAGAGCGTCGCGCCGGGCTCGAACGTGCGAAGCACCGCCTGCCGGCCGAGCTGTGCGAGGGTGGCGGGCGCCAACCCCGCGAAGAGCGCGAGCTCGCCGAGGGCGCGCGCCGGCACGGGAGGTGACTTCGGTTCCTGCGCCGATCGGCCCGCGCGGCGATCGTCGGATCGTACCTTCATTCGTGAGACGACCGATGAGAGTGACGAGGCTCGCCATCCTGCTCGCCGGGCTCGCGGCACCGGCCTGGCTGCACGCACAGCACGCGGGACACGACGCACACCACGCCGCATCCGACAGCGCGTTCCGGGCACTCCAGGCGCGCGGCGCCCGCGTGATGGGCGTGGACCAGTATACCTCGTCGCACCGGTTCGAGCTGCTCCGCGACGGCGGCCGCATCGCTCTCGAGCGCGACGTCGACGACTCCGCGGGTGCGGAGCGGATCCGCGCGCACCTGCGCGACGTCGCGGCTCGCCTCGCGAAGGGCGACTTCTCCCTCTCCGAGCAGGTGCACGCGACGGAGATCCCCGGAGCGCGCACGCTGGCGGCGAAGGGGAGCGCGGTGCGCTACGCCTTCCGCCCGCTCGCGCGCGGGGGCGAGGTGCGCATCACGAGCGACGACGCGGCCGCCGTGCGCGCGGTGCACGACTTCCTCGCCTTCCAGCGGCGCGAGCACCGATCGCCGTGACGGTGCGCGCGGGCGCCTGCGCTACGGCGCCCGCTGCCGCCCCGGACCGCCGCCGGCGCCGATCGCCGGCGGCGACTTGATGCGCGCGGGGACCTTCTCCCACTGCTCGGGGGTGAGCACTCCCTGCACCGCCCGCAGCGCCCCCTGATACTCCCCGCGCGCCTGCTCCAGTCGCGGGCGCAGCTGGTTCATGAGCGAGGCGGGATCGGCGGAGCGCTCCGCTTCCGTCGCGATCGCGTTCACGAGCGAGTCGGCACGCGTCTGGAGCGAGTCGCGCAGCACTTCGAGCCGCGCGACCTGCTCCGCGGTGAGCACCAGGCTGTCGCGCCGCGCGAGCACCGCCGCCGCGGGGTTCGGGACGGCGCGCTCGATCATCGCGCGCAGGTTGAAGCCTCCGGGGCCGCCCTGCCCGCCGCGGCGCGCCGAGGTGTCGCGCAGCGTGCGAACCATCTGCTGCATCATCTCGCGCTGGCGATCGGGGCCGACCTGGAAGCGCGCCTGCACGCCGAGCTGGAACGGGGCGAAGTACGCCGTCCGCGCCATGCGCGAGTCGCCGAAGCGCTCGTTGACCTGATAGACGTACGCCTGCCGGACGGCGTCGAAGCCGCGCACGTAGAGGAGCGTCGCGTCGTTGCGGGCGGGCTGCCCCCATCCGCGCAGCTCGCCCGCGCCGTGCACGAGCTGGTCGATCCCCGCGAGCAGGTTGACGGTGCTCACCGAGATCGTGAGCCGGCGTCCCACCGCGCCGCCGAGGTTCGGCCGGAAGTTCGCCTGCATGTCGAACGACGGATACCAGGCGCCGACGCACGAGTTGCGCGACGCGATGCGCCCCATCTGCGACTCGAGGCAGTCCCGCGCACGCGGCGACGCGACGTCGAGCAGGCGGCGCATCCCGTTCGCGACCGCGGTGTCGCTCGTGACGTCGGGATCGAAGATGAACGCGCGGTCGTTGCGCGCGCCGTCGCCGTTGACGTCGCCGCCGATGCGCGGGGTGTACGGCGCGCCGGAGGAGGCGCGCGCGATGGCGGTGAGATCGAGCCAGGGCTTCGCCGGCCAGGTGAGCGAGCCGACGATCGAGTGCCGCCGGTCGAAGTCGCTGCGCGCCCACTCGCGCACGGTGGGATCGCCCGCCGTCGTCGGCGAGGAGAAGCCGCCGAGCGCCGAGCCTCCGCCGGAGAAGGACGACTGATCGCGCGCGCTCGACAGCGTGTACGCGAGGTTGAAGAAGAGCGACGGCGGCGCGAGCCCGCCGACGCTCACCGTCATCTGCCGGCTGTGCGAGCGGAAGCGCGAGTCCACCTCGAACACGTGCGCGAACTCCTCGTGCCGCCGCGACGCGAGCACGCTCGTCGCCCCCGTGGTCGTGACGATCGAGGATGCCGGCACGTAGACGGGGCGGTTCTCCTCGGCGGGGAGCACGAACTTCGCCGTGCGATCGAGATTGAGATCGGTGATCCCGTAGAGCGACGTTCCGAGCGCGTAGCTGAGGTCGAGCGAGACGTTGTACCGCTGGTGGACGCGCTTGGAGACGCCGAGGGAGCTGCGCCACGACTTCGGCGACCCGAAGCCGGGGTCGAAGACGGTGACGGTGGGGCGCTGCGTCGCGACGACCGGCCCCGATCCGACCTCGCCGTCCGCGCACTCGGTGGGGACGCGCGCGGGATCGGCCGACCACGTCGACCAGTCGGGGGTCGGCACGGCGCCGCCGATGCAGACGAGCTGGCGCTCCCCGCTCGGCAGCCCGGTGGCGTCGATCGCCGAGGAGAAGAGCCCCGACGGCGAGCGGCCGCGGAACTGCCCGCTCCCGCCGCGCACGATCAGCGGGGCGTTCGCGCCCGCGAGCTGCTGCGCGCCCCGTCCGCCGGCGCCGCGCCCGCCGCCGAAGCCGCCGAAGCCGCCCCCGCCGCGGCCGTTCTGGCCGCGCGCGGGCTGGCTCGTCCCCACCGTCCAGGTGAAGCCGACGCGCGGGCTCAGGTTGATCTCGCGCGGAAAGTCGTCGGTGCGCCGACCGAACACCTCCTCGACCGCCGGGTTGTACAGCGGCCGGCCGCGATACGCCGACCCCTCGAGGCGCACGCCGTAGGTGAGCTGCAGCGCGCGCCCGCGCCGCCAGGTGTCGCCGAGATAGATCGCCGCTTCCGTCGTGCCGCCGGAGCGCTCGCGCGGCGTGAGCGAGCGGGTGAACGAGGCCGGGACGTTCGCCTCGAGATCGGCGAGGGAGTTGTAGGTGAAGGAGCCGAGCCGGTTCGTCCCCGAGCTCCGCGCGAAGGTGTTCGCGCTGAGAAGCGCGCCGAGCTTGAAGCGGTGCGCGCCGCTCGAGGAGATCCACGACAGCTCGTCGCTCAGCTCGAGCGCCGACGTGCGCGACGCCTGCGGGAGCGCCGCGCTCCCGCCGAACTCCAGCATCGAGACGCCGGTCGATCCGTCGGGGAGCGCGGAGGTCACGCGCACGCGCCCCTCGGGGAGCTCGAGGAACGGCGTCGCGCTCGAGTGGCTCCGGTTGCCGTAGAGCCGCAGCTCGTTGAGGAACGCGCCCGGCAGCACCGACGAGAGCGCGAGCATCGCGCCGCCGCCGGCGCTCTCCTGCTCGCCGCCGTGCGTGGGGACGGAGAGGGGGGTGATGCGATACGCGTCGGTGAGCGAGGTGCGCAGGTCGCCGCGGAACATGAGCGAGTGATCGTCGGTCACCTGCAAGTCGAAGCGGGCGAGCCCGACGAGGTTGTTCGCCGTCCGGTCACTGGGGATGGCGGCGATGTTCGCGGGGACGCCGTATCCTTCCGCGAGCTGGCGGAAGCGCGCCGCGGAATCGGGGCTCGTGCCGAGCCGTTCGAGCGCGAGCGGGTCCGCGCCGATCAGCGACTGCATCGGGTCGATGCGGCGGCGGAGCTGCGCGGACCCGAACCAGAACAGCTTGTCGCGCACGATCGGTCCGCCGAGCCCGCCGCTCACCGAATGCTGGGTGAACGACTGGCTGACGTTCCCGTCCTCCTCCTCGCGCCACTGCAGGTTCGGATCGCGCAGGTTGTAGCCGAAGGAGCCGGTGACCTGGTTGGTACCGCCGCGCGTCGTCGTGGAGATCTGCCCGCCGGTGAACTGGCCGCGCGCGATGTCGTAGGTGCTGGTGATGACGCGCGTCTGGCGCACCGCCTCGGTGGGAACGCCGCCGTCGAAGTTGGCGCCGTCCACGGTCACGCTGTTGAGATCGGGGCGCTGGCCGGCGACGGAGAACGCGGCGCCGGTGGAGTCGCTCGGCGTCAGCGACACGACGCCCGGCGACATCGACGCGAGCGCCGCCGGATCGGTCGGATCGATCGGCAGCCGCGTGAGCTGGTCGCCGTTGAGCACCCGCTCGGTCGAACCGGGCTCCGCGCGCTCGCCGCGCGGCGGGGTGCGCGTCGCCGTCGTGACGACGGGGCCCAGCTGCGTCGGGTTGGCCGTCATCTGCACGTTCACGACGAAGCGATCTTCATCCGCCTCGCGCGCGAGCGTCCGCTGCACCGGGGCCATCCCGAGGAAGCGCACGGTCAGGTGATACTGGCCGCCGCCGTCGGGGAAGAGGATCGTGTAGCGCCCGTCCGAGCCGGTGGTGCGTCCCCGTCGCGTCTGTGTCTCGATGGAGAGGACTTCCACGCGCGCACCGGCGAGCGGCTGGCCGTCCGGGCCGGTGACCCGGCCGGTGATGATGTCGGTGGAGCTGCCGACCTGTGCCTGCGACGTGACCGGTGCGGCCACGAAGGCGAGCAGTACTGCGAGGACGGCAGCCGCGACGGTGCGCAGCGAGACGACGAGAGGCATGACGATCCGGGTGGGGGATTCGGGTCCGAGTATGGACGCACGACGCGGATCGTTCGTTAACTGTCCGGGCGCGTACCGCGTATCCACCGGCTGTCCCTGCGTACGCAGCCGTGACCCGCGCCCGCGATCCGAGCTAGCGCTGCGCCGCGCGCAGCTTCCAGAGGCCGTTCACCATGTCGGACGCGTACACGTGCCCCCCGGCGAAGTGCACCCCCCAGACGTACGGCGGATCGAAGCCCGGCACGCCCACCGTGCCGTCGAGCCCCACGGCGAGCTCGCGTCCCATCTTCGCCAGGTCGCAGCGGCCGTCGGGAGCCTTCTGCGCCGGAGTGCAGGTGCCGAGGTCGCCGCGCACGTCGATCGCCCGCACCCCGCCGTTGTAGTAGGCGGCGTAGAGCACGCCGCGCGCCTCGTCGACCGAGAAGTTGTGCGTCCCCGCGCCGGGGACGGAGTAGAACGCCACCTCGCGCGGCTGCGCGGGGTTCGAGATGTCCACGACGTGCACGTCGCCGCCGGAAGTCACCGGCACGGCGCCCGCCTGCTCCTCGCCCACGAAGACGTACTTCTTCGCGTTCGTCTGCGGATCGTGGAACCACCAGGCGTTGTGCGCGTTGCCGCCGACGGTCGCGACGCGTCCGATGTCCACCGGCGCGGCGGGCGTGCCGCCGAGGCCACCGCCGCCCACGTCGACGATGGTGAGCCCCTCATCCCAGAGGTTGAGGAAGAGCAGCCCGTCGCGATAGTGCGTGTCGTGGACGATGGTCGCGGGGAGCGGCCGCGAATGGATCTCCCGCGGCTGCGACGGCGTGCCGAGATCGACGATGGCGAGCCGCGGCCGCGCGGTGATCGCCGAGTTCACCGCCACGAAGGCGTGCAGGCGTCCGTCGATCGTCGCGATCTCCGCGGTGTGTCCGCCCGAGCCTCCGTTCCAGCGCCCGACCTCGACCGGCTCGCGCGGATTCGCGAGATCGTAGACGAGCAGCGAGAGCGGTCCGGGTTCGGCGGCGACGACGAGCCAGCGCCCGTCATCCGAGACCGCGACGTCGCCGAGCGTGGTGGCACCGGCGGCCACGATCACCGAATCGACGAGCTGCGGCGCGTCGCCGGCCACGTCCCACACGTAGATCGCGTTGCCGCGCTGCAGCTGCGTCCCGGCGCTGCGCTGTCCCCACGTCGTCGTGTACGCGGTGCTCCCCCGCACGAACAGCTCCGCGGTGTAGCGATCGCGGATCTCGCCGCAGCCGACGATCCCCAACCCACCGCCGCCCGTGGCCACGCTCGCGCACGGATTCTCGTCGCGCGAGCCCGGATCGCCGGGCCCGTCGTCGCCGCACGCGACGGCGGCGAGCGCGAAGCAGGAGAGGAGGAGCGGAGCGCGGAGGGGACGATGCATGGAGGTGTCGATGGGGTGGAGTGACGCGTGCGTCAGCAGCCGCCGTGGGTGCCGGCGTGCGACCCGGCCGGAGCCGTCGCCGCGCCGTATCGGCCCATCCGGGCATGCGGAGCGCCGACGCCGAGCCGGATCCCGGTCGAGAGGAGCCAGAGCTGGCGGCTGCCGTAGAAGCCGTGCGACTGGAAGGCCGCGCGCGGGATGAGATCCTGGGGCGAGGCGATCGACCCTTCCACGAAGGGCGTCGCGCGCAGCATCCCCGCGCTCCAGGGCGCGGTGCCGAGCCGCATCGTCGCCGTGAACCACCGCGTCATCCCGATGATCGACACGTCGTCGTGCGGCACCGGAATGCGGAACAGATCCTCGAGACGCGTCGCCTCGTGCCGGTCGGTGCGCTCGAGCCGCAGCGCGGCGTGCAGCCGCCGTCCGCACAGCGCGGCTTCACCGAGCACGCTCCGGTACTCGAAGACGGGGCGTCCCTCGTCGAGCTCCGTCGTGCGCGCCCACTCGGCGAGCGCGTAGAGCGCGCCCACGCGGGTCGGGCGCTCGATGCGCGCACCGGCGTGCCACTTCCGCTGATCGAGCCCGATGACGCGGTCGGGATCTTCGGGCGAGCGCACGGCGGCGAAGCTGCCGCTGACTTCCAGCGCACCGAGCCCGGCGATCGCGCGCGCGGGCCGCCAGGTGAGGCGCGTCGCCCACGAGTCGCCGAAGCGCCTCCAGCGCGGCTCGGCGCCGGGACCGAGCGGCTCGTCGCCGTTGAAGGTCCCCACCTCGCCGGTGAACGCGCCCACGCGCACGGCTCCGATCGCGACGAGGCGCTCGAGCAGCTGCGCGTGATGGTGGTTGACCGGGAACTTGGTGAAGGGGCGAACGAGGGGATCGTCGCTCCCGAACGGGGCGAAGCCGCGCCCCGCGCTCGCCGAGAGGTGCACGCCGGCGGCGCGCGTGGCGCCGGTGAGCACGATCTCGTGCAGATAGGCGTGCGGGTGCCGCCGGTCCACGTACCCCTCGCCGAAGACGCCCGTCGCCAGCTCGCCGCGCCGCAGGGTGAGCCCCTCGGCGTTGAGCATCGCCTGCAGCGAGAGGGCGCCGCGCGGCGTCGCCGCGTGCAGCATCGCCACCGGGTGCGCGACGTACCCCTCGGTGAGCTTCCGTCCGCCGGCGGTCGGCGTCGCATGCGTGAGCACCGGGGTGGCCCCGACGTACCACACGACTGGCGCGACGCGGACGGACGAATCGCGGACGGGAGGCGCGTGCCCGTCGTGCTGCGCGGCCGCCGGCGCGGCGAGCGTCAACGCGGCGACGGCGACGACGGCGGTGCGGTGAGGAGACGGGTGCATCCAGTGGGATGAAGGGCGCCAACCGGCGGCGAAAGCGGACAGACTACCTTCCTCTCGTGATCACTCCACGACTCGACGAAGGTTCCGAACCGGGAGCGCGCGGCGCCATGGGCGAGCTGCGCGCGACGCTGCGCCTCGCCCTCCCCGTCGTGCTGGTGCAGGTGGGGATGCACGCGATGGGCGTGGTCGACACGGCGATCGTGGGACGGCTGTCCTCCCAGGCGCTCGCCTCCGTCGCCCTCGGCAATCTCTACTTCTTCAACGTCTCCATCTTCGCGTCGGGGACGCTGATGGCGCTCGACCCGCTGGTCGCGCAGGCGGTGGGCGCGCGCGACCTGGCGGGGGCCGCACGCGCCGTCCAGCGCGGGATCGTGCTGGCGCTCCTCCTCTCCGTGTCGACGGCGCTCCTCATGCTCGCCGTCGGCCCGGTGCTCCGGTTCACCCGGCAGCAGCCGGAGGTCGTGCCGGACGCCGTGCGGTACGTCCGCATCTCGATCGTCGGCGTGCTCCCCTACCTCGGCTTCGTCGTCGCCCGCCAGAGCCTTCAAGCGATGGGCCAGCTCCGACCGATCGTCATCACGATCCTGGCCGCGAACGTGGTCAACGGCGTTCTCGATTGGGCGCTCGTCTTCGGTCGCTGGGGGATGCCGGCGATGGGGGTCGCGGGGAGTGCCTGGGCGACGGCGATCAGCCGGTGGCTGATGCTCCTCCTCCTCCCCGCGCTCGCCTGGCGCGCGATGCGCCCCACCCTCCGGCCGCTGGCGCACGACGCGCTTCGCCTGGGCGCGCTGGCGCGGATGTTCGCCATCGGCGCGCCGATCGGCATCCACCAGCTCCTCGAGGCGGCGGCCTTCGGCACGGTCGGGCTGCTCATGGGGATGCTCGGCACGAGCGAGGTGGCCGGCCACCAGGTCGCGATCAACCTCGCCGCGCTGACCTTCATGGTGCCGCTGGGACTCGGCGCCGCCGCCGCGGTGCGGGTGGGACACGCCGTGGGGGGTGGCCGGCACGATGGCGCGCGCCGCGCCGCGCGCGCGGCGCTGATCGTCGGCACCCTCTTCATGAGCTGCTCGGCGGCGCTCTTCCTCCTCGCCCCCCGGCTGCTGGCCCGGATCTTCACGACCGACGCGGGCGTCGTGGCGATCGCGGCGAGCCTCATCCCGATCGCGGGGATCTTCCAGGTGTTCGACGGGATCCAGGCGGTCGCCGCCGGCATCCTCCGCGGCGCCGGCGACACGCGCGTGCCGATGGTGATCGCCCTCATCGGCTTCTGGGTCCTCGGCGTCCCGGTGAGCGCACTCCTCGCCTTCGTGGCAGGCGCCGGCGCGTCGGGACTCTGGTGGGGATTCGTCGCCGGGCTGGGCTCCGTCGCCCTGATCCTCCTCTGGCGAGTGCGGTACCGGCTGCGGCGTGAAGTGGGGAGGGTGGAGGGGCTGGGGGCGAGGGGCTAGGGGGCTAGGGGGCTGGGGGCTGGGGGCTGGGGGCTGGGGACGGGAGGAAG
>Ga0182741_1001738_pt1 | contig 27220 bp, 28 predicted proteins | sample eDN5th37CBELigOP_FD_128874 | JGI IMG/M metagenome (GOLD analysis project Ga0182741, IMG submission 128874) | Enriched Organic Plus compost microbial communities from Emeryville, California, USA - eDNA 5th pass 37_C BE-Lig OP (version 2) (version 2) ... | reverse complement strand
GGCGGAATGGTAGTGGCAGCTAGCCTCCGGCGCGTGCGCGCCGGAGGCGAGCTGCCACTACCATTCCGCCACCGCGGTCCCACGTGGTGGCTTCCGCGCACCCGCTTCACCCTCACCATCCCTCCATGAAGTCCCTCGGCGCACTGCTGCTATTCCTGCTGCTCGTTTCTCCCTCCCACGGCGCGCGGGCGCAGGTGGGTACCACCACCGACATCCTCACCGGTACCGTGGTGGGCCCCGACAGCCAGCCGCTCCCCGACGCCACCGTGGAAGCCGTTTCGGTGGAGACCGGGATCTCGCGCACGCGCACCACCAACGAGAAGGGACGCTGGACGATCGTCTTTCCCGACGGCGGCGGGAACTACAGCGTCACGATCAAGCGCCTGGGGATGGCGCCGCTCACCATCGCCATGACGCGGCAGGGCGACGAGGACCGGCTCGTGGCGAACGTGGAGCTCTCTCCCACGGCGGCGCGTCTGCAGGAAGTGGTGGTTCGCGCGGCTCCCCGGGGCGATCCCCGCCGCGGCAGGGAGGCCGGCTCCACGGAAACCGCCCTCAACCCGGACCAGCTCGCGCAGATGCCCATCGACGCGAGCGACCTCGCCGCGCTCGCGACTCTCGCGCCGGGTGTCGTGGGCTTCGACGCCACCGACTCCACCGCCAGCGCCTTCTCGGTGCTGGGGCAGGGCGTGGATCAGAACTCGATAACGCTCGATGGCCTCGCCTTCGGATCCGGGAGCGTGCCGCAGGAAGCGGTGCGCTCCATCCGCGTGATCACCAACAGCTACGATGTGAGCCGCGGCCAGTTCAGCGGCGGCCAGGTGGCGTCCACCACGCGCGGCGGCACCAACTTCGTGCAGGGCTCCTTCAACTACTCGCTGCGCGATCCAGCGCTCGAGGTCACGAACCCCGACGAGAACGGTTTCAGCGGCGGCTACCTGCAGAACCAGCTCAGCGGCGGACTCGGTGGGCCGCTCATCAGGAACAAGCTCTTCATCTTCGGCAGCATGCAGCTCCGGAGGCGGGTGGACCAGCTTCGCTCGCTCACCGCGGCTGGTGGGAGCACGCAGAACCAGCTCGGCGTCGCACCCGATTCGGTCGCGCGCTTCCTCGCGGCACTCGAGGCGTACGGGCTCTCGGCCACCTCTCCGGAGATCGACCCCGACCGGACGGGCGACAACCTCAGTGCGCTCGTGCGGCTCGACTACCTGCTGACCGAAATGCAGACGCTGACCATCCGCGGCGACTACCGTTGGCAGGGACAGGATCCGAGCCGCGTCGGGAGCTTCGCGCTGCCGCAGACCGGCGGCAACACGAAGAGCTGGAGCGGCGGGATCATGACCACGCTGACCTCGCACTTCGAGAGCGGTTTCGTGAACGAGCTGCGCGCCTACCTTTCGCGCAGCGACCGGAGCTCGGCGCCCTACCTCGCGCTCCCGCAGGGGCGCGTATTCACGACCTCCGAGCTCTCAGACGGAACCACCGGCACCGCGACGCTCTCCTTCGGCGGCAACGGCGGCATGCCGCAGTCGAGCAACCAGGATGGCCTCGAGATCAGCGACGAGCTCTCCTGGCTGGCGGGCGAAGGACACCGCTTCCGGCTCGGAGGATTGTACGACAGCAATCGACTGGAGCAGGACCAGACCTCGAATCGCTTCGGCACTTTCTACTTCAACTCGATCGCCGATCTGGACTCGCTGAAGCCGGCCTCCTTCACCCGCACGCTCGCGCCGCGGCTTCGTTCCGGCACGGCGACGAGCGCCGCCATCTACCTGGGTGATACCTGGCGGCGCTCCGCGGCGCTGCAGCTCACCTACGGCCTCCGGCTGGAGGGATCGCGATTCAGCGGAGCGCCGGCGTACAACCCAGCGGTCGACTCGATCTTCGGCTATCGCACCGATCGCTTCCCATCGGAGATCCACCTGAGCCCGCGCATCGGCTTCACCTGGACCATCGGCGCGGCCGACCGGCTCCAGGGAGCACCGGTGCCGGCGGCCGGCGGCGGCAGAGGTGCGGGGCGCTTCGGCGGCTTCGGACAGGGCGGCGCCAACGTCATCCGCGGCGGCGTGGGCGACTTTCGCGGCAACGTGTCGACGGCGCTCTTCTCCGCGGCGCAGGGCGCCACCGGGCTGGTGGACACGCAGGCGCGCCTCGACTGCGTGGGAGATGCCGTTCCCTTCCCCGACTTTCTCGCGTACGCGGAGAGCGTCGACAACATCCCCGCCGAGTGCGTCGCCACGAGCGGACCGCTCCCGCCTTCGCTCACGCCGCTCGCCAACGTCACGGTGTTCGATCGGCACTTCGGAGCGCCGCGCACCCGCCGCGCCTCGCTCGGCTACCAGAGGCGTCTGTTCAGTCGCTACACGCTGAGCATCGATGGCACCTACGCGCGCGGCGTGAACCAGACCGGCCGCACCGACCTCAACCTCGATGCATCTCCACGCTTCACTCTTTCGAGCGAAGGTGACCGCCCGGTCTTCGTGCAGCCCTCCGCCATCGTCCCCGCCACCGGCGCGATAGCCATCGCCGATTCGCGGCTGAACGCCGACTACGGTCAGGTGATGCGCATCGACTCGCGGCTCCAGTCGGAGACGGAGCAGCTCTCGCTCGGCTTGAACGGCTTCACGATGCGCGGGCTGGTCTTCCGCGCATCGTACACGCTCTCGCACTCGCGCGATCAGTCATCCTTCGGCCAGACCGCCGGCAACCCGAATCTGGCCACGTGGGGACCGAGCTCGCTGCAGCGGAAGCACTCGGTCGTCGCCACGGTGAGCTATCCGCTCTTCCCATCGCTCGAGCTCACGCTCATCGGGCGAATGATGAGCGGCGCGCCGTACACGCCGATGGTGGGGGGCGACGTCAACGGCGACGGCTCCCGGAACGATCGAGCCTTCATCTACGATCCAGCCACAGCTCCCGACACCGCCATCGCCAACGGGATGAGCCGCCTCATGGCCACCGCGCCATCGGGAGCCAGAGCGTGCCTTGCCCGGCAGATGGGCGCCATCGCGTCGCGCAACAGTTGCACCGGGCCGTGGCAGGAGACGCTCGACATGCAGGTGAACGTTCGTCCCTCCTTCCTCCACCTCGACCGGCGGCTCACGCTCTCGGTCTCCACCGTCAACATGCTGGGCGGGCTCGACCAGCTCTTTCACGGCGCCGACGATCTGCACGGCTGGGGGCAGACGCTCCGGCCCGATGGAACGCTCATGTCGGTGGTGGGCTTCGATGACGCCGAGAACCGCTTCCTCTATCGCATCAACGACCGCTTCGGCAACACCCGCGGCTCGGCCAACGCCTTCCGCGCCCCCTTCCAGCTCGCGATCCAGGCGCGCTTCGCCATCGGTCCCGATGCCGCGCGCAGCAGGCTGCAGGCCGCTTTCGGGCGCGGCGGTCGCGGCGGCGCCGGTGACTTCTTCTCGCGCATCGACCGGCTCATGCCCAACCCCGTGAAGGCGATCATCGCGCTGCGCGACACGCTGGGGTTGACGAACGACCAGATAGCCAAGCTGCAGCCCCTATCCGACTCACTCGATGCGAAGAACTCCGTCCTCTCCGACTCCGTGCGCGTCCTCGTCGAGAGAGCCGGGAACGGCGCCAACCCGCGCGAGCTCTTCACGCAGCTCTCGCCCCGGCTGAACGAGATCCGCGCCAACAACGGCCAGGCGCTGGAAGCGGCCCACGGCGTGCTCACGCCGGAGCAGTGGGAGAAGGTGCCCGCTTCGGTGAAGAGCCCGCGCGGCGGAGCCGCCCAGCGGCGCGGCGGCGAGGGGCGCGGACCGGAATGACGATCGCGCGCACGCCGCTGCCGGCCATCGGCGGCCGGCAGCGGCGCGTTCAGCGCGGCTTCAGCGCGGCTTCAGCGCGGCTTCAGCGCGGCTTCAGCGCGGCTTCAGCGTGCCCTGGTCGCGCAGCGTGATCGCGGCCTCGTCGAAGCGCTGCCAGACGGCCCGCGCCAGCGCTCCGCCCACGCTCACGCGGCGCACTCCGAGCGCGGCTAGCTCTGGGACGCTCAGATCGGTGGTGGAGAGGAGTACGTTCACCGGCTTCGGCGCGACGGCGGCCACCACTTCCGCGATCATCGCGCCGTCGCGGATGCCCGGCGCGTAGAGACAGTCGGCGCCCGCATCGGAGTACGCGCGCAGCCGGCGGACGGTGTGGTCGAGCTGCGTCCGGCCGATGAGGAATCCCTCGGAGCGGCCCACGAGGAGCACGTTCTCTCCGGACCCGTCGATCGCCTCGCGCGCGGCGTGGATGCGCTCGACGGCCAGGTCGACGTCGTAGAGCTCGCTCCCCGTGCGATCTTCGATCGAAAGTCCCGCCACTCCGGTCTCCACGGCGCGCAGCACGTTGGCGGCCACGCCTTCGGGCTCGTCGGCGAAGCCGGCCTCGAAGTCGGCGTTGACCGGGAGGTCGGTGGCATCGCAGAGCATGCGCAGGTGCGCCAGCACCTCGTCCAGCGACATCTCGCCGTCCTCGCGCCCCAGCGCCCAGGCGGCGCCGGAGCTGGTGGAGGCGATCGCTTCGAAGCCCAGCTTCTGGAGGCGCCGAGCTCCGCCGGCGTTCCACGGATTGGGAAGGATGAAGCAGCCGCTCTCGTGCAGCCGCCTGAACGCCGCCCGGCGCTCCGCGAGGTCACGAGCGCCGCCAGTCACTCCACGCCCTCTCCACCGCCGCGCTCCGCGACCGCGCTCGCGGCGGCTGCCTTGGCAGCGGTCGCCTTGGCAGCGGCTGCCTTCGCGGTCGACAGGTAGCCGGGCTTGAGATCGAGCAGATTCGCGATCTTCCGCGTGAGGTACTGCTCGTGCTCGGAGATCTCCCCATCGGCCAGCACGAGCCCCCACATGACCTCGGCCAGGGTCATTTTCTGACCCAGGTCATAGTTTTTCTTCACGACCGACGTGAACCTGTACTGATCGATCGCCTCGCGCCGTTCCTCCTCGGCGAGCTCCAGCAGCCGGCGGCCGCCCTCGGGCGGGAGATCGAAGTGGCGCTCCAGCGCACCCTCGAGATGCCTCTTCTCTTCCGCGGAGAATTCGCCATCCGCGTGCGCCACCTGAAGAAGGAGCGCGCACGCGGCGAGGTGCACCGGATCGACCTCCGCCGCCGGTGTCCGGGCATCGCCCGCGCCGGCGTTCGAGCCGAAGATGCTCTTGATCGAATCGAGTAGTTTCACTTCCAGCTCTGGTGCGTGTGATTCCAGGGAGGCACGCGCGCACCGAGCGACGGCACCCGGCGCGGCGTCCCGCTCACTGCCTGGTCATGGCGAGACCGCTCACGGTTCCTTCCGTGTTGTGAGCGAAGCGGATCCCGTAAACGCCATCGGTGGAGGCGAGCTTGCCGTTGGTGACGAGCGCCGACTTGTCGTACGTTGCCACCACCGTGCCGTTGATCGCGCAGCTCACCTTGTCGCCCTTCACGGAGAGCGCGATCTCCTGCGTTACCGGCTCGCCCTTCCCCGCCGCCTTGTGCACCGCGGCGTTCTCCTCGCCGCGGCGGCCGTTCATCTGGAAAGGCTCCGGCCCGAAGCCGCGCACGATGAACGAGCCGTTGCCGTAGGCGGCGCAGTAGAGATAGCTCTGCTGGGCGGTCCCCATCGCGTTGCCGGCGATGAACACGCCGTACGGGTGGGGGTGGTCGTTCAGGTTCATGTACTTCGGCTCGGTGAAGGTCGCCTTCACCGTGTAGTCGCCGCTGGCCGTGTTGGCGGGATTCCAGTACGTCACGGCGGGACCGGTGGTGACGTGCAGGTCGTTCCCCTCCGCCGTGAGCTTGGCATCGTTCACCGACTGGCCGCGCGAAGCCGCGCTGGCGTCGACCTCGCCCTTCCATCCGGGGACCGAGATACCACCTCCCGCCACGCTGCGTTCGGTTTCCTGGGCGTTCACGACGCTCGAGCCGGCGGATAGCGCGAGCGCGACGAGCGCGGCGAGCGCGGCGGCGGAGACGTGAATACGGCGCATGATAGAACCTCCGATTACGTGTGAGTCATCGAGCTGATGATAACACGCGCGCGGCGAAGCTGGCCAGCGTTCGCGATGCATCGCGCGCGTGGTACCGGGTCACTTCACCTTACCGAACACCATCATCCCCTCCGGACACGCGCCAGCATCGGAGGTGCAGGCGAGTCGCAGATGGCCGTCCACGATCCGGCCTCTCATCACGAGATCGTGCCGCGTCACGCCCACCGCCTTCATTCCGCGCGCGGCGGCGAGCGTCGCGGGCCGCCTCTGGTAGAGCGATCTCGCCGGGACCACGAATGAGATCGTGCCGCTGTCGCCCAACGCGAGCTTCGTCACCGCGACCGCCGTGTAACGGATACCATCCTCGCCGGTCCGCTCCAGACCGAAGTATCTCCCGGCTACCGATCTACCGGCCCGCACGAGCTCGAGTCGCTCGCCCTCCGCATCGTAGCCGGTGAGCGAGCGGGAGCTCACCCTACGGTACTCCCACGTCCCCATGAACGGCGTCCAGCGATCGCCGGCCCCCGCGGGTGAGGAGGCGAGGAGAGCGAACGCGGCAATGGCTACTGCGGTCAACCGCATCATCATTCTCGATATTCTCGATTCCATTCTCACTTCTCTCACTTCTCGACTTTCGATTCTCACGCGCCTCCGGCCATCCTGCCGCGAAAACGCGCTATCGCCCGAACTATGGCATCGGGTATGAGCAGGTCGTCGGAGATGGCCGCGATCTCCTCGGCGTCCCTCCACGCGCTCTCCAGCGCCTCCAGTTCTCCCTGCAGCGCCACGCGCTCGGCGTCCTCGTGTACCGCCATCTCGAGCGCGAGGCGCTCGAGCGAGGCGAGACTCAGCGCACCGTAACGCGCCCTCAGGAAAGTCTCGCCGGTGCGCCAGCGCTCCTCGCGGAGCCGGATCGTTTCGCGCATGAACTCCGCCGCATCACCGGCCGCGCTGATCATGTCGGCCGCGTCGTGCACGTCCGCGGCCGAGCCGCCGTGCGCATTCATGAGCGCGAGCAACTGCCCGGCGGTCTGCATCGCCTGATGTCCGCCCACATCCGCGATCCCGTTGTCGTGCGCCACGCGCAGCACCCAGCCGCCGCCCCCGGGAGTCTCCATGAATTCCATGCGCGAGAGATGCTTCGCGCGGATGAGCTCGAGGCGCCCACCAGCGCCGCGCACCCGCGCCACTATGCGCTCGTACTCGTAGCGCTCCACCGCGTTCGAGATGCGCGAGTAGAGCGGCGGCCCGAAAACCTCTTCCGTCACGGCGGCCACGCCGACCACCGCGAGCCCGCCCGCGGCGAGCGTGAGGCTCCCCGCCGCGGCCGCGAGCGCCGTACGTCCGGTCGCCCTGAGCCGGCGCGCGCGCAACCGCTCGCCGTAGCGCCAGGCCGCGAACTCCGGGCGCAGCGGCTTCCCCACCCGCACGAGGTCGAGCCCCTCCCGCAGCGTGGCGAGGCCGATGTTGTCGGTCGATACCCTGAGAGGCGTTCCGCGAAATGCGCGCTCGCACTCCTCGATCGCTTCCCAGCGCTCATCTATCGGCGCGAGGTTCCAGTTGCGGCAGTGCGCGCACACTGCCCACAGCCGGCCCTTGTTCGCATCGAACGCGAGCCGCCGACCCACCGGGAAGTGCTCTACGACCTCGTTCGCGCCGAGTTGCGCGTGACAGAAGAGGCAGGTGGAATACATGACTTCGTCTCGGCCCGTTGGATCCGCTAGCGATATCGCGATGATGTCGCGCTCCCGGATCGATGGCAAGCCGCGCTGCCGGCGACAGCCGTCGCGTTACGGCGTGGACCGAGCTCAGCACGCTCACGAGCTCCCCAGCACTCGCGCGGGATCCGTCCGGCCAGCGCGCCGCGCCGGTCCCACGCTCGCGGCCACGGCCACTGCTCCGGTCACCAGCACCACGACCGCCAGCGTCAGCGGATCCGTGGGCGTCACGCCCTGGAGGAGCGATACCATCGTGCGCGTGAGCAGCAGCGCGATGGCGAGGCCCGCCGCCAGACCGACGAGCGCCTGCTGCACGCCGGCCCTGATGCTCAGCCTGACGAGCTCGGCCGGCGTCGCACCGAGCGCCGCGCGCACGCCGAACTCGTGCGCGCGCGACGCCACGACCTGCGAGACGATGCCGAATATCCCGATCGCCGAAAGCGCCAGCGCCAGCATGCCGAACAGCCCGAGTGCTTCCATCGCGAATCGCGGGCCGCTGATCGCGGAGCTCACGATCTCTCGCATCGTGCGCACCTCCGAGATCGGCAGGCGCGAGTCGAGACGCCGGATCGCCGCGCGCACCGGCGCCGCGAGTGCGGCCGGATCGCCGTCGGTACGCACCACGAGGCTCATGCTTCGCTGCGTGTTCCCGGGCGCGCGCGCGAATTGCGCGAGGGTGACGTAGAACTTCGGCTTCACCTGGCTCACGAGAGAGCCGTGGTGCACGTCCTCCACCACGCCGACTATGCTGTAGGCCTGCGCGCTGTCGCTCCCGCCGATGCGCACGCGCGTGCCCAGAGCGCGTCCACCAGCGATGTACTGCCGCACGAACGCGCGGTTGACGATCATGGCCAGCGCGCCGCTCATGTCGTCGCGCGCGTCGAACCGCCGCCCCTCGACGAGCGTGAGGCCCATCGCTTCGATGTAGCCCGGTGTCACCACCTGCCAGTCGCCGGGCGTGCCCTGGTTGGGAGGTGGCGTGTACCCGTCCACCTGCAGCCCCCAGTCGCCGATCTCGGTCGCTAGCGGGAGCAGCCGCACGGCTCCCGCACGCTCCACGCCCGGCACGACCGCGACGCGCCGCTGCAGCTCGTTCCAGAACGCGACGACGCCCGTGGAGTCCGGATACCAGGTGGATGGAGTGGAGAGGCGCATCGTCAGCACACCGTCAGCGCGAAAACCGGTGTCGATCGCGAGCAGGTTGCGTACGCTCCGGATCATCAGGCCGGCCGCGGTCACCAGGACCACCGCGAGCGCCACCTCCGTGGCCACGAGCGCCTGCCGCCAGCGCAGCCGCGCGAGTCCGCTCGTCGCGCCCCGCCCACTCTCCTTGAGCTCACCCGCCGGCATTATCCGCGTCGCCTGGAGCGCGGGGAGGACGCCGGCCAGCAGCGCGGCCACCGCACCTGCCACGACCGCGAACGCCAGCACGCTCCAGTCGATCGCCGTATCGCCCACGCGCGGCAGACCGGCCGGCGCGGTCGCTCGCACGAGGCGCACGCCGAGGATGGCGAGCCCGATCCCGGACGCCGCGCCCAGCGCTGCCAGTACCGCGCTCTCCGCCAGCAGGAGGCGCTGCAGGCGGCGCGATCCGGCGCCGAGCGCCACGCGCACGGCGAGCTCTCTGCGCCGCGACTCGCCGCGGACTAGCAGCAGCCCCGCCACGTTCGCGCACGCGATCAGCATCACGAACCCGACCGCGCCGAACACCACAAGAAGCACCGGGCGTACGCGTCCAGTGATCTGCTCTTCGATCGGCACCACGTACGCACGGAAGCCCACGTTCGCCATGTAACCCTGCTGCTCGAGCTCGGCCACGAGCGAGCGAAGCTGCGCGTTCGCGGTTGCCGCGGTCATACCCGGCCGGAGCCGCGCCACCGCGTGGTAGCCGTGACTGGAGCCGCCACTGGGAAACTCCGGCCCGGGCACCGCGCCATTCTGCGCGGCATCGGTTGCCAGCGGAAACCACGCTTCGGTGCGCCCACTCGCGCCGAAATCGAGCGGCAGCCTGAAGTCGGCGGGCATCACGCCGACCACCGTCGTGGCCCGGCCCGAGACGAGGATCTCGCGGCCGACCACGGAAGGGTCGCCGCCGAAGCGGCGCTGCCAGAGCCCGTAGCCGAGGATCACCACGCTCGGCCCGTTCGGACGATCTTCCTCGGCGGTGAAGTCGCGTCCCAGGATCGGCTGCACGCCCAGTATCGGGAAGACGTTCGCCTGCACCCGCGCCGAGCGTATGCGCTCCGGAGCATCACCATCGAAGTTGGCGGAGCCCTCGGCGAAGAGGCCGATGTCGGCGAACGCCGGGATGCGCGCGCGCCACCCCTCCCATTCGTCGTGCGAGAGCCACGTCTGGTCGAAACCCTTCCATGCGCTCCATACCATGACCAGGCTCTCCGGCTCGCCGTACGGGAGCGGAGTGAGAAGAACACGCTTCACGACGCCGAAGAGCGTAGTCGTCGCGCCGATGCCCAGCGCTAGCGTGATGGTGGCGATCGCCGTGAACCCCGGACGACGCCGCAGCGACCGCGCGGCGAAGCGCACATCGTTCCAGCCATCGCGGAGCCAGCTGGTTCCGAGCTCATCGCGCACGTAGTCCTTGTGCCGTTCGACACCGCCGAAAATGGCGACGGCGCGCCGCCGCGCCTCGCTCGCATCGATGCCGGCCTCGGCCAACCGCTGCGTCTCCATGTCGATGTGAAAGGCGATCTCGTCGGTCATCTCCTTCTCTCGCCGGGCGCTACCGAAGAGCGCGCCGAGCGACGACACGAGCTCGTGATACCAGGCCATCTCAGCCTCCTTGCAAGGCGTAGCGGAGCACGCGATTGACCGCGCCTGACGTCCGTTCCCAATCCGCGATCTCCGCCTCGAGCTGCCTCCGCCCCTCGCGCGTGACCGAGTAGTAGCGCGCGCGGCGGTTGTTCTCGGTCGCCCGCCATTCGGCGCGAATCCAGCCGCGACGCAGCATCCGCTGGAGCGCCGGATAGAGCGACCCCTGATTCACATCGAAGACCTCACCGGAGATCCGTCGTAGCTCGAGCGAGAGTCCCCAACCGTGCATCGGTTGGGCGGCGAGGAGCTTGAGAGCCAGCATCTCGAGGGTGCCCTGGAGGACCTCCGAGCGCCGGCTGGGAGGGGAGTCGGGATTCATGCTCCTTTAGACGGCCAAAAGGTCGGGAGAGTTTCAGCCGCGGTGGGGGCGGCGGGACGGGCGGTGCGGGATGACGCCGGCGGGGACTGCGGGGACGGCGGGGATGGCCGGTCACCCGCCGTCAGCTCGCGAAGAGCTCAGCCCCTCGTCGGGGCTGGAGTCTCAGCCGGGCGCTCAGTTGCATGCTCGGCTGGATGCTCGGCTGGATGCTCGGCTGGATTGGCCGGAGGAAAGCTCGTCTCCACCCTGCCACGTGGCTGCGCCCGATCGAGGAGTAAGCGCTGCGTGAACTCCTGCCCATCCGCCAGGCGTCCAACAGCCTCGCCCTGCTCGGCGACGGCATCCTCGAGCAGTTGCAAGCGCTCGCGAAGCGCGTTCAGTTCGGTGCTCGCCGCCCCGCGTCGCTCGAAGGCACGGACCGCACGGAACCCGACGAACAACGCGCCTCCACCAAGTAGCAACCACGGGAGCCAGGCAAGCAGCATCATCAGCAACATGCGGAAGAGCCCCCTCCGAGTGAGACGTCGAGCATCATCAGCACCATCACGAGATACACGGCGCTGCCGCCTCAAGGAGCGAGCGCGCGAGTGTCCGAGCGCCGCTCGGTGATCACTCCCACGACGCGTACACCACTCGCTGCGGCCTGCGTCGGAGCACTCTGCACCCGGCCGTACTCGAGGTCCTTGAACAGTGGATGAAGATCACCGGATGCCCGCGGCGCTTGCCGCGGACGAACGCGTGATCGGTCGCGCCAGACGTACTCGGTCTTCACTGACCGGCAGGCGGCTGCCACAACTCGACCTTGTTGCCCTCGGGATCGATGACCCAGGCGAACTTGCCGTACTCGGACTCATCGATCTTGTCGAGGACGTTGCAGCCCTCCGCCTTGAGCGCCGCGACCACTGCGTGAAGGTCCTCGACGCGGTAGTTGATCATGAACGAGGCATTGCTCGGAGCAAACTGGTCGCCTCCCTCCGGACCGATGGACCAGACAGTCGTTCCGCCTGTGGGCTCGCCATCGGGGCCGGCCCAGGTGAACGCGGTACCGCCCCACTCCTGGACATCGATGGCGAGATGGCGCTTGTACCAGGCCCGCAGCGCCGGCGCATCCTTCGCCTTGAAGAAGACGCCACCGATGCCAGTGACTCGCTTCATGTGAACCTCCCGTGTGGACCGGACGGAGATGAGGCCCAGCGTGTGCCTCGCCCTTTCGAGCCGCCGCGACTACGGATGCAACCTCAACCGCGACGCGCCGCTTCGATAGCGGCGATGTCGATCTTCTTCATCTGCATCATCGCCTCGAACGCACGCCTGGCGACGGCGGGATCGGGATCGGTGACCGCTCTGGTCAGGGCGATCGGGGTGATCTGCCAGGACAACCCCCACCTGTCCTTGCACCAGCCGCACGCGCTCTCCTGACCGCCGTTGCCCACGATCGCGTTCCAATAGCGATCCGTCTCTGCCTGGTCGACGGTCGCGACCTGAAACGAGAATGCTTCGTTGTGCGTGAACGCAGGCCCACCGTTGAGTCCGAGACACGGGATGCCCATCACCGTGAACTCGACGGTCAACACGTCTCCCTGCTTCCCCGACGGAAAATCCCCCGGTGCACGGTGCACCGCGCCAACGGACGAATCGGGGAAGGTCTCGGCGTAAAACCGCGCAGCTCCCTCGGCGTCGTCATCGTACCAAAGACAGATCGTGTTCTTTGCTGGATTGGTCATGTCACTTCTCCAACTGAGATTGGCCGGGGAATGCCGGGGCGACGATGGGCCCGCAGCGCTACGCCCACAGACCCTCCCCAGAAGAATTTGGCCACCGATACATGGCTGGAACCAGCGTTCGGCACATCCGGCGTGCCGCAACTCTGCAAGGAACGGCCCGGCTGCGTAAACTGCGCTGATGCAAGGGTCATCGCTGTTGGTCCGCCAGCGCCTCGCGGAATCTCCGCTCGGATCGGTCGATGTAGCCGAGGTAGCCCGCCCGATCTATGAAGGGAGCCACCTCGTCCTTGGCGCCGGCTCGTTCACGCAGCTTTTGCTGCATACTGAACACGTCCGAATGCGAGGCCAGAAAAATATCCGCAGGCAGGCTCCGTAACGTCCTGAAGCTCCGCTCGAAGTCGGACCGGATTCCGGGATACGCCTCGGGCTCGACCAGCGGCACGAACGGGAACAATGTGAGACTGCAAACGTCCACGGCGAGCAGCTCACGGTTGCCCTCGCGGACGGGGAACGACCACGATGTGCAGCCGCGTGTGTGTCCGGCCGTGACATGCGCGGTAAGCTCCAGCGGCCCGAGGCGGATCGTCGCACCATCCTGGAACCGGTGGTCGATCCGCGGCGGAGGAAATCCACCGAACAGCATGGCGACGACCCTGAGCCGCCCGAGGGCGGGGTCGGCGCCGTCGCTGCCGGCGGTCATGACATTCGCGTCACCTTCGCTGACCCATAGTTCGGCGCCCGACGCCTGCTGGAGCTCGCGGAGCCCGCCTGCGTGATCGGAGTGAGCGTGCGTGTTGAGCAACACTCTCACGTCGTGGATGTCGGAGCCGAGCTTCGCGATGCTCGCGATGCCCATCCACGTCGGCAGCGCGGACGACTGGCAGATCATCCAGCCGACGACCACGGAGTGGAAGACCCTGCGGTCGCCGCTGAAGAAGGATGCATTCCAGGTGGCGACGGATCTCTACTTCGTGAACGTCACGAAGGAGTAGTCCCGTCGCCTCGCTCTGGATGACCTGACGTCGCCCGAACTCGCCCCAGACGACGACGCGCCGGACTCGCTCAGCGTACGGTAGTCGCCGAGGTGGACAGATCGACCCCCGTCGGCGGCTCGACGTCGAGCAGCCACTTGACGAAGTAGTCCCACCGCCTCCGCATCATGTAGCTCGCCGCGGCGCCGTAGCCGTGGTTGGCGTTCGGGATCAGCAGCAGGTCGAAATCCTTGTTCGCCTTGATCAGCGCATCGGCGACGAGCAGCGTCTGATACGGCGGGACGTTGGTGTCCATCGTCCCGTGCGCGAGCAGCAGGTGCCCGGTCAGGTTCTTCGCGAAGCGCTGGTTCGCCTCGGCCTCGTAGTTGTCCGTCCCGTCGGGGTTCCGCACTAGGAGCCCCTGATACCGCTCTCCCCAGTCGTCCTCGTTCATGCGCTGATCGTGATTCCCCGATTCGGCGATGCCCACCTTGAAGACACCGGGGAAGCGGAACATGGCCGTCGTCGTCGCGAAGCCGCCGCCGGAGTGACCCCAGATACCCGCGCGGTCGAGATCGATGTACGGATACCTGGCCGCGAGCTGTTTCATGCCGGTGATCTGGTCGGGGATCGTGTTGTCGCGTCCCATCGCGCCGTAGTAGGAATCCTGGAACGCCTTCGATCGTCCCGGGGTGCCCATACCGTCGATCGTGACGACCACGAATCCGAGCTCGGCCAGCGCCTGGCGATCGCCGCGCGCCGGCATGAAGCTGCGACTCCCGGTGCTCCCGGTCTGCGGTCCCGGATAGATGTTGTTGACGATGGGATACCTGGCGTTCGGGTCGAGATGCGTCGGCACGAACATCAGACCGTAGATGTCGGTCTTGCCGTCATGGGCCTTCATCTTGATCGGGATCGGCGGCTTCCAGCCCATCGCGAGCAGCCTCGAGATGTCCGCCTTCTCGAGTGGCATCAATGCGGCACCCGTGGAGCCGTTGCGGAGCACGACGACCGGTGGAACGTCGGGCTTCGAGTAGCTGTCGATGACGTAGCGCCCGTCCGGCGACAGCTCCACGGTGTGATCGCCGTCGTCGGGCGTCAGCGAGACGGCGTGCGTGCCGTCGAGCTTTATGCGGTACAGGTGCCGGAAGTACGGGTCCTGGCCGGCCTCGCGTCCCTGGGCCGTGTACCAGATCGTGCGCGACTTCTCGTCTACCTTCACGACCGACATGACCGGCCCCTCACCGCTCGTGATCGCGTGCTTCAGCATGCCGGTGCCGAGGTCGTACAGGTAGAGCTGGCCCCAGTTGCTGCGCTCCGAATACCAGATGAACTCGTTCGTCGCCCAGAGAACCTGCCACTGCGCACGCGACTCGTACTGGGTGGCTACGGTCTCCTCGTAGACCTTTCGCACTTCCCCGGTGCCGACGTCGGCGACGCTGAGCCAGGCGCGCTTGTGGTCGCGCGAGACCGAGGCGATCGCGAGCCGTTTGGCGTCCGGGCTCCACACGTAGTCGGTCATCCGGATGTTGTCGCCGAGCGTGCCGCGATGGAAGTCGGGCGGCATGCGGAGCCGGGTGACGGTGCCCGCGTCGACGTCGATCACGACGCGGTGGAGCATCGCCATTACGCTGTCGCCCGGAAGAGGGAACTTCGAGACGCGCAGCGTCGGGTGGCCGACGACCGTCGGCACCAGGTACATCTCGCCGACGTTTCGCTCGTCCTGCTGCTGCGTCGCGATCTTCTTCGAGTCGGGCGACCACGCGACCATCGCCTGGTCGGTCGTACGCCATCCGGCGTTGTCGATCGCGTAGCCGAAATACCTGGTGCCGTCGGTGGTGAGTTGTCTCTCTTCTCCCGTCGCGATGTCGCGAACCCACAGGTTCCAGTCGCGCACGAACGCGCCGCGCTTCCCATCGGGCGACATCGTGAGGGGTGGGCCAGCCTCCGGCGCATCCCCCTGGCCCGCTCCGCGGCCGCCGCCGGCGCCAGCTTCGTCGTCGCCGGCGATGGCGATCCCCGCGCATCGTGCCGCCGTTACCTCGCAGCGCTCCCGCTTGCGCGCGGCGGGATCGACGACGACGATCTCCGGGCCAGTGAGCGTGGTGTTGCGATACCAGAACCGGCCGTCGGGGAGCCACGTTGGCGACACCCTTCCGCCGACGACCATCCCGTTCAGGTTCGGCGCGAGAAAGCTGGCGGCGCGCGCATAGTCGGCGGCGGTGATGGCCCGTGACTGTTGGGCCTCCGCCGCCGTGGCGAGAGCGACGAGGCCGAGGACTCCGTAGCTGAACAGTCGCACGAGTGCCCCTCGTTTGGGTGGCGAGCGGTAGCGGGTGATAATCGTATACATTATACGCGATGTCGCGATTTGGACAGCCACGGTCTCGCGTTCTGGCCCGACTCCCTCCCCGCGGAAACGCCATGCACACATCTGCCGCGCTGCTCGTCTCCCTCGTACTCGCCGTCCCTTCGCCAGGGGTCGTCACCTCCCATTCGCCGATGGCGCTTGCGGCCCCCTCGCCGGGCGCCGTCGCTGCCAGTTCGCCGGAGGCCCTGGATACCTATCCGCGCCAGCCCGGGGTGAGCGTCCAGCACTACGTCTTCGCGCTCGAGCTGACCGACTCGAGCGACGAGATCCGCGGTGAGGCGACCGTGACGATCCGCTTCACCAGATACGGCATCACGAGCTTCTTTCTCGATCTCGCGACTCCGTCGAACGGCAAAGGCATGACCGCGACCAGCGTTCTCTCCGGCGGCGCTCCTCTTCACTACACGCACACGGCGAATCGGCTGACGATCGCACTCCCTCGGCCGAGCCGGGCATCGGAGCCGCAGCGATTCACCATTCGCTACCACGGCATCCCCGCCGACGGGCTGCGCATGGGAGTGAACAAGTACGACGAGCGCTGCTTCTTCTCATGGAACTGGCCCGACAAGGCACGCGAGTGGTTGCCTACGATCGACCATCCGTCGGCCAAGGCGACGAGTGAGTTCATCGTCACCGCGCCCGAGAAATACGCCGTCGTCGCGAACGGACTGCTGCAGAGCGAGGTCTCGCTCGGCGACGGCCGCAAGCGAACGCACTGGAAGCAAGGCGTGCCCATCGCCTCGTGGTTGAACGCCATCGGTGTCGAGCAGTTCGGGGTCCACCACGCAGGCTTCGTCAGGGGCGTCGAGCTGCAAACGTGGGTCGCGCACCAGGAGTTGGACTCCGGGGTCGCGCGCTTCGAGACGACTGCCCGGCAGGCCCTCGAGTTCTACAGCGATCGCATCGGTCCGTACAGCTACGAGAAGCTGGCGAACGTGACCGCACCCTTCAACGGTGGGGCGACCGAGCACGCATCCGTGATCTTCTACGGCGATGGCGGCATGCGCAACGGCGCCACGCGCAACGGCGCCACGCGCAACGGCGCGGCGCCTCGGGCGGCGCCGGCAGGGCGCAGGAGCAGCGGTGCCGGTCAACGCGCCACCGCCGTTCCCGGGAGCGGTGGAACTATCGCTCACGAGATCGCGCATCAGTGGTTCGGAAACTCCGTCACGGAGAGCGATTGGGACGACGCCTGGCTCAGCGAGGGGTTCGCGACGTACTTCACCCTGCTCTACGATGAGCACTACGTCGGCCACGATGCATTCATCCGGGGCGTCCAGGGGATGTTCGCGCGCGCGCGTGCCGCGGAAGATGCGACGGGGAAACCGCTGGTCCACGAGAACATCTCGGATCTGCGCGAGGTCATCCCGCAGCTGGTCTATCAGAAGGGCGGTTCGGTGCTGCACGTACTGCGCGGCCAGGTCGGGACGGAGGCGTTCTGGAAGGCGATTCGCGAGTACTATCGTCTGCACCGGAACGGCAACGCATCGAGCGGAGATCTACAGCGTGTGTTCGAGGAAACGTACGGCCAGGATCTCGATTGGTTTTTCGCGCAATGGTTGCATGGTACGACGATTCCAGCGCTCGAGGGCGCGTGGTGGTGGGACGCTGCCGGGAAGAAGGTCGTGATCCAGCTTACGCAGACCCAGAAGGGGAAGCCGTACCGTCTTCCATTGGAGGTTGGTCTCGTTGCCGACGGCAGCCCGGTACCGAGGATGGAGAAGATCGAGGTGACGCAGGCGAGTCAGCGGTTCGAGATCGCCGCTGACAGTGCACCATCGGATGTAGTGCTGGACCCGAACACATGGATGCTGATGGAGCCACCGAAGTTCGGCCGGCGCGAGCGTTGAAATGGCAACGAGCGCGCTCGCCGTTCGACCAGCGAGCCCCCCTGTCGCAGTAGAGAGTCAGGCCAAGTGGCACAAGCTCCGCGCGCACTCACAGTCGGTACTGCGAGAGGAGCATTTCCACGATGACCGCCGGTAGTGCGGCGAACCAGCTACATAAGGGGAAGGAGACGATGAGGGATGGTCTCCAACCGCGACCCTACACAACGGCCAGCATCAGCGTCGACGGCGACGCCCACCCAGTCCTGCCATCCACCAGCGCTACGGAAGCTGCTCTGATGGCCGCACCCGGAAAGATCCTTCGAAGGTGGTAGTCTGGGAGGGCTGGGACGGGTCGAGGTGAACGGCAAAATGGAAAATCCCCGCGATGGTACCATCGGTGGTATCGAAGCCCGTTACCTGGAGAACTCCGGGCTCCGCGTCGCCAGTGCCAATCGACCATCCAGAGTGGGTAGCGTTGTCGATGACCCCATAATTCGCGCTTGAAGTGGAATCAGTCGAGCGGCGAAGCGAGTACGAGCCCTCCCCGATACTGAATACCGGACGATCCAGCCAGGTGGCCAAAGCATGAAGGGTTCCGCCAGCTTGGCGGATGTGTCGGTGGGGAATCGGCAAGCAGGCAGCCAAGGCGATCAGCATTACGAAAGTGGCCGCGTGTACAGTATTTCGGAGCTCTCCTGACAATTCCCTCCGGAGCTGTCTAACGCTCGAGCCAACTTGCGAGCGGAGACAATAGCGGAGCCGCTGCGCGGCCCCACTCGATAGCTCGCTCGTCGAGCTCAGCGCTCCGTTAGCCAGCGCCGAGCTGCGCCTACGCCCTCACCAGAGGCGCCGAATGCCGAGCGATCCGTGCGAGCTTGACGTAGGCAGACACCATCGCCGCGGCGACGACGAGAAGCGTAATGATCGCGACCCAGAACGACGCGTCGGTGCCGGTCGTCCAGACCAGTGTCTCGCGGCCCGACGGGGCCTGCCATTCGGCCTGACCGTGCAGCCAGAGATCGAGGTTCGAATAAGCGTTGCCGCCCGTGTGCAGGACCACGGCAGGCAGGATCGAGTCGGTCAGGTAAGTCACGGTGCCGTAGATCGCGGCGACGGCCACGTAGTACGGCCAGAGGATGAGCGCGAAGTCCAGGTGAGATACGGCGAACATCGTCCCCGTGATCAGGATGGCAATGGTGAGCCCGTACCGCCGCTCGAGCGGGCCCTGCATGTAGCCGCGAAACGCGGCCTCCTCTACGACGCCCGCGACCGGGGCGGCCATGAGGAGCAATGCCAGCATCGTGACCCGCGGTACCTGCGCGAGGTCGGGCAGGTGCTGGGGTGGAAGCACGACGAGCCGGTTCACCACGCGCAGCGCGAGGACCAGGGCTACGATCCCGAGTCCGCCGGCAAGGAGCGCCCACGCCCACACGTGTCCCGGAATACGGGTCGCGCGGAGACGCGTGCGCCGCTCCGCCGCCGTTGCGTCCGGAGGCCCCGCGCCGCCCAGGTACCGCCAGAAGAACCACAGATACACCGCAATCAGCGGCACCGCCCAGGGCACACCGACGTGGTATCGCAGATTCGCTGCGAAGACAACGTTCCGCGGGATCGTCCCGGCGAGCATGACCAGCAGTCCAATGATCACGGCCCGGATTGCTACTTCCACATGCCCCCTCGCGATGACGCGTCGGGTACCTCCTTGCAGGAGGTACGTTGCAACTGCGCCGGCCAATCAGATTGCTCGGCAAAGCGACGCCCATCGGCATCGACCCTCACGACGTCACTCGTGAAGTGGGCGCGCCCCTTCAACCCACCGGTGGTCGAAGTAAGCATCCAGGATGCAGACGGAAAGGTCATCTCGACGACCAGGATGCTGTCACCACGCTTCTCCCAATTCACGCGATGTACCGGGTGAGAACCGCCTACGACCAGCCGTCCGCCGCCCAGCCGTCCTCCGGCTCTTTCGTTCGATGAGTCGAGGACCAGCCACTGCCGAAAATCCCGACGCACTGATCCCTGGACCGTAGAGTCGACGAACAGATAGGCCGTACCGGCATAGCAGCCGATGATCCCCGTGGCCACGACACTGCCGACCTGCTGCGGCACGGTTCCCGATCTGCCTATGCAGCCACCAACAACGGCGGTGATCACGATGGTGATCACGATGGTGAACGCGATGAAGATGCGGCTCTGAATGACTCCTCTGGTGCGCCTGACGCAGAGTTAAGCGGCAAGCGACCGCTAGCCTACGTTACGATGGTGATAGTTCTCGAGAATCGCCAGGTGCTCCGTCATTATTGTTTCCGCGGCTCTCGCGCTCGTCCATTTCAGCTTCTCGTTAACACCGTGTGCAAGTTTTCCATGTAGATGAGTCTGAGGTCCATGGCAGGGATCCCGTTGCGCTGAGTCGTCGACGAAGACGGCCCAACAGCAACCGGAGCCTACCATGGACCTCGCAACCTTCCTCGTCGCGGTCTACTGCACGAGTGACGATGCCCTACACAACGTGTTGCACGGAGCACGCCTGCGCCAGCGGGGACTGTCCCCACCCATGCACGACTGCGAAGTGATCACGATGGAAGTCGCCGGAGAGTACCTCGGCATGGAAACCGACTCCGCCATCTGTCGCTACTTCCGCCGTCACTGGCCGCGTTCGTCAGGTAGCAAGCGCGAGATTCAGACTTACGCGGACCAAGCTGGCCGAACGGCATTGCCACCAGCGATGACAATGCGCTCCACGACGTCGGGTGGCAAACCCTTCGCAACGATCCGAGTCTCGCCGAGAGCCCACTTGAACCGGTCATCCCTTCCCGCCTCGGCCTCGACAAGGTCCACGACCTCGGTGTCACGGAGGCGTGTGTTCCACACCATCGGTGTGCCGCCGAGCGTGGGCAGGATGCTCTTGGCCACCATCGGCTCGAGCGCGAAAAGCGGGAACGCGCTGAGAAGCAGGGCGCCGTCAAAGAGGGCTGTCACGATGCGGCCGTTCAACAGGGACGTCGTCGCTGTAGAGGCAGCGACGGTGGTCTGACCGGTCACGGATGCGCGCTATGCTGAGGTTGTAGAATGCATCGTTCTTCGCGGCCCCCCTTGCGCGCCGCGAACGCCCGAGTTAAATACTGAACCATATGGTTCAGTATTTGACGACCCGACTCGACGCTTCGTTCGCCGCGCTCTCGGACGCCACGCGGCGTGGCGTGCTGGAGCAGCTCGCGCGAGCCGACGCTTCGATCACGGAGCTCGCCGAGCAGTTCCAGATGACGCTCACGGGCATGAAGAAGCACGTCGGCGTCCTGGAGCGGGCGGGGCTCGTCACCACGAAGAAGATCGGGCGCGTGCGCACGTGCCGGCTGGGCCCGCGCCGATTGGCGGAAGAGATGGCGTGGCTCGAGAGGTACCGCCGGCACTGGGACGAACGCTTCGACGAGTTGGACAGGGTCGTCGAGGAACTCACACGAAAGGAGAAGAGCGATGAACGCGAGAAGCGAAAGTAAGCCCGGCTCCGTGAAGAGCCGCACCACGGTCGAACGGACGTCGGACCGCGAGGTGGTCGTCACGCGGACCATCAACGGCCCGGCGCGCATCGTGTACGAGGCATTTACCAGGGCCGACCTGTTCGAGCGTTGGTGGGTGCCCAGGTCGATGGGAATGACCCTGCTCTCCTGCGATCTGGATGCTCGTGTCGGAGGCAAGTACCGATTGGTATTCGATCACAGCCCCGAGCCCGTCGCGTTTTTCGGCACGTATGTAGAGGTGAAGCCGTATTCGCGCCTCGCGTGGACCAATGAAGAAGGTGGCGAGGGCGGGCCTGTCACCACGGTGACCTTCGAGGAAAAGGACGGCAAGACGCTGGTGGTCCTGCGCGAGAGCCATCCTTCGAAGGAATCGCTCGACGCTGCCGGCACCGGAGCAGCCGATGCAATGGGCGAGCAGTTCGATCAGCTGGAGGAGCTTCTCGTCGCCCTGGGTGAGAGCTCGGGACAGTAGCAGAGACGTGGATCACGCGATCGGTCGTCCGATGGTCCCGGTTCACGATGGCCGGGGCTATCGGGCGGAATCGCGAACATTCGATCGACGGGTTCCACACTCACGGCGCAGCGTTCCGCAAGACCGGCTACAAGTGGCTGGAGCGCTTCGAGGCCGAGGGGCGAGCGGGCCTCGCCGAGAGAAGCCACGTGCCGCACACCTGCCCGCACCGCATCGCGCCATGCGTGGCCGAGCTGCTCCGTACCGTGCGCCGTGCGCACCCGAGCTGGGGGCCGGCCAAGCTGCTCCAGTGGCTCGCCCCCCGGCACCTGGAGATCGATGCCTGGCCCGCTGTGAGCACCGTCGGTGAGATGAAGGTGTACGAGTGAGCCCTATCAACCCCAACGAATGTTACCTATCCTGTCGGAATAAACTGCTACCCATCATCCCGCTTGCTCACTCCGGCGTGGGCGCGATACGCTCCGGTGCTTCGATCCAGCGCGAGGTGTCTTCCCAGGCGCAGCCGACCGCTGCGCTCGTCCGGGCTGTCACTTCGGACAGAAGCTCAGACCGCGGTACTTGTGCCCGCGCGAGCACGTCCTCCAGCCGCCACGATTGGTCTTGCGCATAGAGAATCTCTGCTCGGAATGGATTCACTCTGAATGGTCGTGCGCCCCGCTAACGCCAATTATGCAGGTCCGCCAAACTACCACGGAGCATAACAGAATAGCAGCCAAGCATGATAGCACAGCCCCTGCAGCCACGGACCGATCTTCAACCGCCCCTGCACATTCCGGTATTCCATCCCCTTGACTCTGTCGAGTTATACAGCGACATCGCCATCTAATCCGTGGCGACTCGCCCGTCCCCTGCACTTCCGCTGACATCGGCTCTGTCCCCCGATACCACGTCACTCAACCTGCGCTCCCCTTCCGCCCAAACCCCGCCGTCGCAACGTGTCGGCCGGGCTCCTCACGCCGACTCCACGTCGATTCAGGACGTGCGTATAGATCATAGTCGTGCTTACGTCCTTGTGGCCTCGGCATGGGCACTGGCTCGGGAGCAATGGGCGGTTCGGACATGCTCGCGGCCCTGGTAGTGGCGAAAGCGGCGTTGCACTCGCTGCGTGCAATATGCCGCTGGCCTGCCTTCAGTACCGCATCGTCGCGCCGCCTTTCGTACCGTTCTACCGCGCTCATCGCCTTGTCTTGATGACAGGGCACTTCGCGTGGCAGGGCGCTTCGCCCGCACCGTCAGCCTAATGCGTCGACCACCGGCGGCGGGTCAGCCTAATACCCGCGGTCAGCCTAACGCCCGCGGTCAGCCTAACGCCCGCCCCCCGCGAACACTCCGCCGTACCGCTTCACGTACAGCCACAACGAGTACAACGTCAGCGCCACCGCGACGTACATCGTCACCACGCCCACTATACCGTTGAAGATCGCGAACGCCTTCCACGGAGCGCCGCCCCAGGCGTAGTGGAAAGCCGCTTCCTTGGCCGCGAACCAGAAGTACGAGGCTCCAACCCACGTCCCCTGGAAGCCGGTCTTCCACTTCGCCGGACCGATCGCGGCGATCACGGTGCCGCGCGCGGCGGCGGCCTGGCGGAAGATGGTCATCACCAGCTCGCGCCCCAGCACGGCCACGAGCACCCAGAGCGGCATGCCGTGCGCGCCGAATGGGGTGACGAACTTCATCGATATGGCCGTGCCGTGGCCGGACTGGAGCAGGTAGATGGGCACCAGCGTCGCCACCAGGAGAAGCTTGTCGGCCAGTGGGTCGAGCAGCTTGCCCAGATCGGTGACGAGGTTGCGCGTCCGCGCCACGTGACCATCGAAGTAGTCGGTCATCGCCGCCACGATGTAGCACACGAAGCCGACGAGCTTGAGCTCCCAGTTCGGCGCGAACGGGAGAAGCGCGATGATCGGAGCGGCCGCGATGCGCCCCATGGTCAGGACGTTGGGGAGGTTCACGTCGCGGCCCGATCTCTATGCTAGGGTCTTCAGTACGAGCTTGCTCACGGCTTTCAATGTATCGAACACCCCATCGCCGTTCACGGCCACGGCTTCGAAGTACGGCGCCCGCTCCACCCACTCGCCGCTCGGGATCCGCTCCACGAGGTTCTCGCCGGCGTGATAGGGGTCGGGCGCCACTCGCTGCCGGTGCGGGTCGGTGATCTCCCAGCCGGGGTTGAGCGCGCTCTGCAGCTCGGCCAGCGGCGCGGCGTTGGGAAGGTCGCGCTTGGTGTACTGCACGACGAAGGGCATGGTGGTGAGGTCGTAGCCGTACTCCTTCATGTTGTCGTACAGGTTCTGCATCGCTTCCTGGTTGGCTTCCATCCGCTCGGTCTGCGAGTCCGCCACGAACACGATCCCATCCACTCCTTTCAGTATGAGCTTCCGGCTGGCGTTGTAGTAGACCTGGCCGGGCACGGTGTAGAGATGGAATCTGGTCTTGAAGCCGCGGATGGTCCCCAGGTCCACGGGGAGGAAGTCGAAGAACAGGGTTCGCTCGGTCTCGGTGGCGAGCGAGATGAGCTTGCCGCGCGTATCGGGCTGCACGCGCGCATATACGTGCTCGAGGTTCGTGGTCTTGCCGCCGAGACCCGGACCGTAATAGACGATCTTGCAGTTGATCTCGCGCGAGGCGTAGTTGATCATCGACATGGCTACGCCCTCACTGGAAGAGCCGGTCGATCTCGTCCTCCGCGCCAGCGAGCAGCTTCTCGCCAGCTGCGGCTTCGCCCTCCTCCCTTCTCTGGAACATCGCGGTAAACAATGCGTTGAGCTCTTCCACCGTAGGCTTCACCTTCAGCCGCACCAGACCCAGCGTGGTGCGGTTGTCGAACAGGATAACGAGTATCACGCGCCGCACGATGTCCACGAGGTACATCGATTCCTGCTCGCCCTGATGAAAGAGCGAGCTGAACTCCGTCTCACCGATGAGCCGCGCCAGTTGATCGTTGGCGCTGAAGTCGGCCGCGGTGAGGGTGGCGAACGCGGTGGGGTCGAAGTGGGGCGAATCGCCCGCCGTGGCCACGAGCTGACCGGAGCGATCCACCAGGAGCGCCGATCTGGCGTTGCTCTCCTCGAGAAAACGCTGCAGCGAGCGCATGATGGCGGAATAGTCGTCTTCGGTGAACGACCAGCTTGCGGCACCGACGGGCATTGTGGGTCCTGCCTATTCGAGGGACTTTTCCATCCGCCTGAGCAGCAGCTCGCCGCGACGACGGAGGCCTGGATGATGCTCCCACGCCACGTAGTCGCGCAGCAGGCGAACTGTTCGCGGACTACGCTGCCCGCGCAGGTAGCCCAGTGCCGCCATCCTGCGCCACGACCGAGCGCTGAACAGGTCGCGCCGGGAGCGTTGGGTCTGCTGACTCCAGACGATCAACCCCAGCAATAGGCCACCGCCGAAGGAGGCCGCGGCCGCCGTTCCGTACACGCTGGATCGTCGCATCACTTCCCTCTCCTTTCTCCGCCCTCGTTCCCCTCGCATCGCATCACATCGCTCTCCGCGCGCTGAGGGCCTGCGCGATGGTCACACCGTCGGCGTACTCGAGGTCGCCCCCCACAGGCAGCCCGCGCGCGATGCGCGTCACCACCGGGACGTGCGGCGCCAACTGACGCTGGACGTAAAGTGCCGTCGCCTCGCCCTCGAGGCTCGGATTGGTGGCGATTATCACCTCGCGCACCCGCTCCGCCGCCCCGTTCACCCGCACGACTCGCCCCACGAGCTGCTGAATGGAGAGCTCTTCCGGCCCGATCCCGTCGAGTGGCGAGAGCCGCCCGCCAAGCACGTGGTAGACGCCGCGAAACTCGCCCGCCCGCTCGATAGCCCCGATGTCGGACGCCTCCTCCACCACGCAGAGGAGCGCCGCGTCTCGCCGTGGATCGGCGCAGATGCGGCAGGGATCTTCCTCGGTGAGGTTGGCACATACGGAACAGCGATGCACGCGTTCCACCATTCGCTCGAGCGCCGATGCCAGACGGCGGCTCTGCTCGGGAGGCTGCTTCAGCAGGTGGTAGGTGAGGCGCAGCGCGGTCTTGCGACCGATGCCGGGGAGCCTCGCCAGCTCGGTGGCGAGGTCGTCGATCGCCGACATCTCAGAACGGCGGACGGAACGGCAGCGAGAGCCCCCCGGTGAGCTTCTGCATCTCCTCCTGCGCCATCTCGCCCGCCTTCTTCTGCGCCTCCGACACGGCCGCGATCACCAGGTCTTCGAGCATCTCCACGTCTTCCGCCTTCACGACGGTGGGATCGATGCGCACCGAACGCACCTGCCCCTTACCATCGGCCGTGACCGTCACCATCCCGCCTCCGCTGGACGCCGTCACGGTCTTGTTCTCCAACTCCTGCTGCATCTGCTGCAGCCGCCCCTGCATCTCCTGGGCCTGCTGCAACATCTTCATGAAATCAGGCATACCTGCCGCTACGGACGCGTCGTTGGTGGAATGTGGAAGCTATTTGGGTGGTGAGGCGAGGGCAAGAACGAGCGAGAGGGAGAGATCCCTCGGTCCAGCATCAGTCCAACAGCTCCAGGTCCAGCACGTCCACCGCGATGTCCAGAACGGGATCGCGCTTGCGGAGCAGCGCGAGACGTTCGCTGCGCACGCCTTCTTCGGTCAGGCGGCGAGGCGGGAGATCGGCGTCGACGGGGCGCTCGGGAGCCACTGTGCGGAGACGCGCCGCGCCAGTGAAGAGGGTGCCGATGGCGCTCAATACGTCGGCGGCGGCGTCGGCGATGGGCTGCTGGTAGATGGAACCCGCGGCATCGAGCTCGAGGGTGATGTCGCCGCGACCGGTGACGGCCGATGGCAGGGCGTGCTCGAGCGCCGCCGCCAGGAAGCCGCGGCCATCGGCGCGGACCGCCGCGATCACCTCGCCCCAACGCTCCACGAGGCGGTTGAGCGAGAGCTTCTCGTGTGCAACGGAGCTGTCGGCTTCCGCGCTCGGCGAGCTCGCGAGTGTGTCCACCGTCTCGCGCACATCGGGCACGGTGTCGGGCGAGGGACGCGGGTCGCGCGGCGACTCGGGCGTGGCCACTGCCGTCGCCGCGCGTCCGATCGCGGATCCATCCTCGATGATGCTGTTGGCTACCGACGCGGAGGCGAATGCGGTAGTGGTGCCCGATGCGCGGCCGGTGTCGGCGGCGCTCGCGGAGCGCGCGGAATCGGCCGGCCCGCCCGGCCCGGTCGATCCACCCAATCCGCCCGGCCCGCCCGAACGCGATGACGACGACTCGGCGCTCGAGCGCGATGCGCGAGACGCTGTGCGGGTAGAGGAGGACGGAGCTGGCGCGGCCGGCGGATCGTGGCGGCGCGCCGCGCGGCCGTCGTCTTCGCCGTCATCGGCGCGCGGCGAGCCGATGCCGCGCAGCACTTCCTCCAGAGAGAGAGTGCGGTCCATGAGCGCGAAGCGCACCAGCAGGGTCTCGAGCAGCACCTGCTGCTGAGCGCTCTTGCGGAAGCGTGGCTCGAGCTCGGTGACGGCGTTCAGCATCCGCAGGAGGTCACCGGCCCCG
>Ga0182741_1001737_pt1 | contig 27222 bp, 25 predicted proteins | sample eDN5th37CBELigOP_FD_128874 | JGI IMG/M metagenome (GOLD analysis project Ga0182741, IMG submission 128874) | Enriched Organic Plus compost microbial communities from Emeryville, California, USA - eDNA 5th pass 37_C BE-Lig OP (version 2) (version 2) ... | reverse complement strand
GCTGGCAGGCTGGTCATCCTCATCGGAAATGATCCGGCCGAGCTCCGCTCTCGCCCGCAGCGCGCGGAGTACTCCGGCGCTCGCCGCCGCTACGCGTACGCGCTCGGGGCGCTCATCACCGGTGATGGTTGCTTCCGCCGTGTGGTAGATGCCGATGTCCTCGAGCGACCGGCTCTGATCTCGAAAGTAGAAGTAGTTGGCGGGCGAGATGCCGAGCCGCATGTCCGGCTTCACCCCCGGCCAGCGCGTGCCGACGTCCACCAGCCGATCGGGCTCGGGGTAGGGAAGCGGTTGCAGCACCACTGCGTTCAGCAGGGTGAAGATCGCGGTCGCGGCACCGAGGCCGAGCCCGAGAGTGATGATCGCGGCGAGCGTGAAGCCCGGACTGCGCCGCAGCGAGCGCGCTGCCTGGCGGAGATCCTGGGTGAGCGTCGTCATGGCGAGCAAGGAAGATGTGAGTGGAACTTCGCCGCCGGAGTGCGGCCGCAGGTCTGCATTGTCTCGGTAGAGAATGCAACGATTTGGTGATGCTCCCGAAGACGCTCGGCGTCATAGTTGGGCATGTCCAGGACTTGCACTTCTTCGGTCGCCGAGGTGATGATATGGGTATGGCTGCGCTGTTCGATTACACCGCGCGGGAGATTCGCGCGCTCAACGACCGCCGCGACTGGGGCTGGCCGCGCTACGAGGTCGTGGAAGGGGAGCTCCTCGTGACCCCGGCGCCGAGGAGCATCCACCAGCGCGTCGTTGCGCGCATGCTGTTTGAGCTCATGAACTATCTGCGCCGTGAGCCCGTCGGTGAAGCGCTCGCATCTCCGGCGGACATTTCCTGGGGACCGAAGATGCTGGTGCAACCCGATGTCTTCGTGGTTCCCATCGATGAGGCCCGCAAGAGCGAGTGGACGGAAGTGCGACATCTCCTCCTCGCGGTGGAGGTCCTCAGCCCCGCGAGCTGGCGCGCCGACAACCTGGTGAAGCGCCGCCTCTTTCAGCGCGAGGGGGTTCCCCTCTACTGGATCGTGGATGCCGATCGGCGAGCGGTGTATGGGTGGACACCCGATGCGAACGAAGCCGACGTCGCCATGCAGACCATTACCTGGCATCCGGCCGGCGCCGCGACGGCGCTGGTCATCCGGCTCGAAGAGCTCTTCAGGCCGCTCTGAAGTCCGCGAACGTACGAGGTGGCTGGTGTGCACGGCTATTCCGCCCGCAGCGCCGTCGCCGGGTCCACCCGGCTGGCTCTGCGGGCCGGCATCGTGATCGCCAACGCGGCAACGGCCAGCAGAAGGAGCGGCACGGCGACGAAGACTATCGGATCTTTGCTGTCTACCTGAAAGAGCATCCCCTCCATGATCCGGGATAGCGCGAGCGATCCGGTGATTCCCACGGCTATGCCGGCGAGCGTCACTACCATTCCCTCGCGCAACACGGCGCGTACCACCCGAGAGGCCTCGGCGCCGAGCGCCATTCTCAGTCCAATCTCGCGCGTGCGCTGGGCCACGAGGAACGAGATCACTCCGTACAATCCCACCGCCGCCAGCACGCATGCCAGTGCCGCGAATGAGCCGAGGAGGAGCAGGTTGAACTGGCGTGGCGCCATGGATTCGCTGAAGAGGGCGTCCATGGTCGTCACTCGTGAGAGCGGTTGCGATGGGTCTATCGTTCGTAGCGCGGCGCGGAGCGCCGGTAAGACCGTGAGCGGGTCGCTTCCACCGCTCACGCGCAGGGAGATCTGACCGTAGCTGAGCGGATCGGACCGGCGGTTTGGCTGGTACATCGCGGGGTAGGGCGTTGTCCTCCCAGGAATCTGCCGTGCATCGGCCACGACTCCGATCACCGTGTAGCTCTCGTCGCCGCCAACGTCGAGCCGCTCGCCCACGGCGCTACGGCCCGAGAAGGCGGCGCGCGCCAACGACTCGCTTATGATCGTCACCGGCTCACTGCCGGTCTCGTCCTCGTCGGTGAACCCACGACCCGCGAGCACCGGGATGTCGCCGCCCGTCAGATTGGCGCCGGTCCCGTTGCTGGCCGCGACCGCGTCGAACGTGCGAAGCGAGGCCCCCGCCAGAATCTGCGCGCTCCGGTCGTCGATGCGACCCACATCGCTGCCGTTCTCGCTCGTCATGGAGACCGAGACGATCCGTTGCGATTCGGGGTAGGGAAGTGGCCGCAGGAGCGCGGCATCCACGATTCCGAAGAGGGCGCTGTTGGCTCCGATGCCGAGAGCGAGAACCAGTACTACCGTCGCCGTGAAGCCGGGATTGCGGAGCATCGCGCGCATCGCGTAGCGGATGTCCTGCGACAGGTCGTTCATCGTCTTCCCTCCAACTGCTCAGGTTGGATGTTCCTGCCCGCGGAGCGTCACCTTTCTCGATGAGCTTCGCCCGACCTGCCTCCCTTGGCTTCCGTCTCGGATGCGATCAGCCGGCCCACTCCCACGCGCTTTCCGCACTGGCGCTCGCGAAGATCGTCAACGAGCGCCGCGCTCCCTCCCTCTCCTCACTGCACCTCGAATCCGCTCTCCCTGAGCTGCTCCTCGTCGGCCTTCTCCCGGTTGCCGCGCTCCTCTTCCACGATGCGGCCGTCGAAGAGATGGATCGAACGGTCGGCGTGGCGCGCGTAGCGCGGGTCGTGCGTCACCATGCAGATGGTGGCGCCCTGGCCGTGCAGCTCCTTGAGGAGCTCCATCACGGCCTCGCCGTTCACGGAGTCGAGGTTACCAGTCGGCTCGTCGGCGAGGAGGATGAGCGGCTCGCCCGCCACGGCTCGCGCCACGGCTACGCGCTGCTGCTGACCGCCGGAGAGCTGGGCAGGGTAGTGCTTCACGCGATGGCTCATCCCCACGCGCTCGAGCGCTTCGGTCACGCGCTTGCGCCGCTCGGCGGAATCCATCCCGCGATAGGTGAGCGGCAGCTCGACGTTCTCGTAGACGGTGAGATCGCCGATCAGGTTGAACGCCTGGAAGATGAAACCGATCTGACGATTGCGGACGCGTGCGCGCTGGCTCGCCGTGAGCTTCGCCACCGGCTGGCCGTCGAGGAGATATTCGCCGTCGGTGGGGGTGTCGAGGAGGCCGAGTATCGAGAGGAGCGTCGTCTTGCCGCATCCGGAAGGACCAGCGATCGCGAGATACTCACCCGGCTTCACCTCGAGATGAACGCCGGCCAGCGCGTGCGTCTCCACTTCGTCCGTGAAGAAGACCTTCTTGATTCCATCGAGGCGGATGAGCGCCTGCCCATCTCCATTCCCGTTCGACAACGAAGTGCCTGGAGCAACGGAAGTATCGGCGCGAGATGATGGCTGTGCGGGCATGGTCAGATCCGGGATCGGAGTGTGAGGAGAGGAGTGCGCTTGTCGTTCACTTGAGGCGGACGCGGTCCTGCTGGTCCCAGTTGGACATGTCCGAGATGATCACGCGGTCGCCCACGTTGAGGCCCTGCTCGACTACGATGGTATTCACGGATGCGCGGCCGAGCTTCACGTTCACGCGTGTCGCCTCGGAGCCGTCGGGTGAGAGCTTGAACAGTCCGACGGTGCTCTCGGCCTGACCGTACGCGGGGCGGCCCACGTACATCACATCCTTGAGTCGCTCGATCTCCACGGTGCCGTCCACGCTCAGGTCGGGACGCGCGCCCGAGGGAAGCTTCCCCTCGAGCCCCACGTCGACCGTCACGGTGCCGTTCTGCACCGACGGGTCCACTCTGATTACGTGACCTGGCACGATCCCGTTTCGCGTGTCTATCGAGGCTACCTGGCCTATCTGGATGTCCTTCGCCTGCGTTTCCGGGACGCGCAGCACCGCCTTCAGCCGGCCGGGCTGCGCCACCTTGCAGAGGAGAGTTCCGGCCTGCACCCACTGTCCCGGTTGCAGGTCCATGTCCTGGAGCACCCCTTCGGCGCCCGCGTGCACCTTCATCGACTCCACGCGCGTGCGCTGGTACTGGGCAATGGCGCGCAGTCGCTCCACCTGCTCCTTCTGGAGCGCGAGCTGGTCGTCCACCGACTTGGACAACTCATCCAGCTTTTGGGTTTCCACCTTGAAGCTCGTTTCCGCTTCGATGGCCTTGTCCTTCGAGTCCCCGACCTCCTGTGACGACATCAACCCCTTCTTGTCGAGCGCGAGCGCCACCTCTTCCTGCCGCTTGGCCGTCTGATAGTTGGCGCGCGCAGTGGCGACCACCGCTTCCTGCGCCAGCTTCTGAGTCTGGAGGCTGAGCCGGAGCTGGACGAGGGCGGACTGCGCCGCGTTCAACTGCTGCTCGGCGGAGAGTGCCTCGAGCTGAACGTCGGGGTTCGTCATCTCCAGGATGAGCGTATGCGGGTCGACAGTGGTCCCGGGACGCACGTGGATCTGCTCCACGCGTCCACCCGTGGTGGCCGAGATGAACTGGATCTGTTCCGGGACGAGGGTGCCAGGCCCGCGGACCTGTACCACCATCTGCCCCTGCCGCACGGTGTCTATCCAGAGCGTCGCCCTGTCTACCGAAGGTGCGGCGGGCTTGAGCCTGCTCAGCGCCGCGGTGATGGCCACCACCGCCACGAGGGCGATCGCGCCCACGACGTAGCGCTTCTTCTTGCTCGGTGGCTCGCGAGGGATGTCCAAGCTGATCAGTCTCCTGTTTCGAATGTGGAGGGCACCATCGCCACTCGCCTATTCCCGTCTAGGGAAGTCCCATGCCGCTCCTTCTGCGGCTCCAATTCATTGTGTTTCTTATGCTTACACCATTCATCTTCGCATCCCTGCTGCCCGCATCTGGGAATGTGCGTCCCGGAATCGGACAGGCGGTGCGGAGCGGGAAAAAGGGAATGAAGCTGGAAGGACCGAGCAAGGAGTGGCCGGCCGCGAACCGTCTCGGCGCCCTTCGCATCTCCATTTCCATACGTGCCCTACCTGTTTCCTGTTTCTCCTTCCCCCTATAGCCTCCTCCATCGCCGCTCCGTTGCCACCGTCTACTCGCTGCTCCCCGCTCTCTTCTTAGCCCGCCGCCCCTTCCGCTCGCCGTGAAAAGCTGCATCATTGAAGATCGTGCGCCGGCGCGCGCCGCCCGCCTTTGCCGGCAATCTCAACGTTGCTTCCTGGATTCCACTCGTGGCACGAGGGCGTCGCGCCGGCGTGGCGCGCAGCTTCGAACGGAGGCCTGATGATGCGTCTCGCGGTGACGGGAACGGACACGGGAGTCGGGAAAACGATCGTGGCGGCCGCATTGCTCACGATGCTGCGTCGCGACGGGCTGCGTGTGGCCGCCATGAAACCGCTGGATGCTCAGCGCATCCGCGGCGACGAGGCGAGCGATGCCGATCTCCTGCTGGCCGCCGCAGGCGGTGACGACCATCCCGACGATGTCTGCCCGGGTGCCTCGTTCGATTCGCGCTCGTCGCCGGTGGCCGCGCTCGAGCCGCGGTCCGCGAGCGTCGTCTCGCTGCTCGATGCCGCGTTCGGCCGCCTTACGGCGGGACGCGATACGGTGATCGTCGAGGATCCGAATGGCCTGCTCATGCCGGTGGTGCAGGGAATGTCCTTCGGCCGTCTCGCGCGGCGCTGGAATCTCGAGTTGCTCGTCGTCGCGGCCGACCGGCCCGGGCTCGTGAATCACCTTCTCCTGGTGGCGCGCGCCGCGAAGGAAGTCGGTCTGCGCATCCGTGGCGTAGTGATCAACGAGGTCTACGCGGATCAGAGCGAAGACTTCGACGTTGCCACCGCGGACACCCTCGCCGACGCGCTCCCCGGCGTCCCGATCTTCCGTTTTCCCTTCCTCGCGCGCCCGCTCGATCCGTCGGCGCTCGCCGCGGCCGCGACCAACGCCGGACTCGACGCGCTTCGCGCGCCGGTCATCGCGCTCCCCAAGCAGTCGCCACTGCTAGCCGCCGAGGGAGAGGAAGCAAGGGCGTGAGCGGCGGCCGGGCCCGTCTGGTTCGCTCGGCGATTCTGGCGGTACTTCCCTTTCTGATGCAGGGGATCGCCGCCCGCGCCGCCGGGCAGAGCGCGAGCCCGGTGGGGCGGGATGGCGGTGCCGCGGATGTGCGCGTATGCGCCGGCGGCGACGTCACGGTCGGCACCAATCTCGACACCACCTGGACGACTAAGATGTCGGAGTGGTTGAAGCGGCCGGTAGCAGCGCTCCCCGACCCCGACGCCATCCTGCGCCCACTACGACCGCTCGTCAGCGATGCCGACATCGTGCTCGTGAACGTCGAAGGCGCGATCGGAAGTGGGCCGGTCGAGAGACCGAAGTGCGAGCCAGGCGCGCAGGGCTGCTTCGCGCTGCGTCAGCCGCCGGCGACGGCGGGCGCGCTTCGCCGCCTCTCGCCCGGTGGGCAGGTGGTTGGGAATCTCGCCAACAACCACGCGCGTGACGCGGGGCAGGAGGGCTTCGAAAACACCGTGGCGTTGCTGGAGCGCGCGAGCGTGTACATCACCGGTGTCGATACGCTCGCCACGCCGGTGGCGACGCGCCGTGGTGACACGGTCGCCTTCCTCGGTTTCAGCACGTCCACCGGCCCGGACCCCCGCGACCTGGAAGCCGTGAGGCGCCACGTGTCGCGGGCGGCCGCGCGCTATCCGCTGCTGGTGGTGACGATGCATCTCGGCGCAGAAGGTCGCTCCGCGCAGCGTACGCGCGACACGATGGAGGTGTATCTCGAGGAGCGCCGCGGAAACCCCGTGGCATTCGCGCATACTGCGGCCGATGCTGGCGCGAGGCTGATAGTGGGGCACGGGCCGCACGTGATGCGGGCTCTCGAATGGCGCAACGAGTCGCTCATCGCCTACTCGCTCGGCAACCTCGTTACTTACGGCCCATTCTCGCTGCGCGAGCCGCTGAATCGCGGCGCCATACTCTGTGCGGTGCTCGACGCCGAGCGAGGCGTGATCGCGGCCCACCTTCGTCCCACGCGACAGCGGGCGCCGGGCCGCGTGAGCGCCGACCGCAGCAACCGCGCGATAGTTCTCGCCGATTCTCTTGCCCGGCTGGATTTCCCCGACAGCGGAGCCGCTCTCCTGATGGAAGCGGTGGTGCGGCGGCGGTGAGTGGGGAGGGGAGAGGGGGAGAGAGCAGAAGGAAGGAGGTAGAGAGCAGAAAGCCACGGCGGCTCGTCGTCGAAGCGCCCTCGCCCTTCTTCTAGTTCACTGCTCTCTGCTGTCCGCCACCAGTCCTTTTTCCTCTCCCACATCCAGTCTCCGCGCTCCGCGCCACGGCTTGATGCCGCGCGACGGCGAGCGGATGAGCTTCGTCTCGATCACCTTGCCGGCGCTGGTGCTGGCGTGGACCATCCGACCGTCGCCCACGTAAATGCCGATGTGGGTGATGGTCTTGCCGCTGCCGAAGGTGAGGAGGTCGCCGGGCAGGAGGCGCGAAGTGTCGGGCGGGATGGAGTCGCCCACGTGTGCCTGCAACCGCGCGGTGCGGGGCAGGCGGATGTGCAGCGCCGCCGTCACGTACTGTACGAGACCGCTGCAATCGAAGCCGCGTGCGGGTGACTCTCCTCCATAGACGTAGCGCTTGCCGATCTGCGAGCGCGCGAGAGCGACGATCGAATCGCGCAGCGAGCGGGCGGATTCGTTGAACGCCTCGAACGGGCGCGGCAGCTCGTCGCTGGCCTCCGTCACGGCGTTGTCGGCCTGGTTGGATCTGGCCTGCGCGGCCATGCCATGCGGGAGGAACGCCAACGCGACAATGAGCGCGAAGCGGGAGAACGCCCTACTCACGAGCGTCCACGGGTGGCTTCTGCGGCTTTCGAGCACCGGCGCGGCAACGGGCGGCGGGCGCGGCCTGACTTGTCGGCTGACGCGTGAGTCATCTAGCTGGGTATGAGGTTCGAGAACGCCGAACGGAGGCGCCGTGCGGCGCCCTGTTGGTGACGAGCGCGGTGGAGCTTCGGCAACCGCTTGGCGGCGGCCACCGGACACACTAACCGGCGTGGCGGGGGTGCGTCAATGTCGGGCGGGGCGGGCGGTCTGCACTCCTGCCCCGATGCCGCGCTCCCGCTTGCGATCGGCAAACAGGCACCCGACGTTGGTCGCTACGCGGGGCGGTCGGGGAAATCGTCGTAGTCGCGGCGCTCGATGCGTGGGGCATCCGGCGGGAGCGACTCGTCGCTGTCAGCCAGCTGCCGGTCCACGATCACCTCATCGGAACGCACCGTCCGCTCGCCGCGCGAGAGCTCTCTCGCTTCTCGTGCGCGATCGCGCAGGATGTCGTCGCTTGTCACCGCGGACGGTTCGACCTGCGGGATGGGCGTGCGCATGGAGCCGTAGCTGTCGTTCTGCGACCCGAGGAAGGAGGCATCTATGATCACGCGCTTGGTCTCACGGTCGATCCACGCGGCACGGAGCGGAGCGATGGTCTGGTCGCCGGTGTCGCCACGGTTGACGTCGAACATCACCACCTCTCCCATGGATGGATCCACCAGCAGATCGCCCACCCGTCCTACCTCCTGCCCGCTCGACGTGAACACGCTCCAGCCGCGGATGTCCGCCTCGCCTTTGGCGAGCCGGTAGCGCTTCGTCTCGCGCAACGGCATCAGGTGGCGCGAGAGACGGGGGTCGGGACCCGTGCCGGCTTGGTCGGTGGTGCGTGGCTTCTCTCTGGCCATTGCGTACTCCTCCAGGTGGCTCGTTCTTTCGATCGAGACGATGTCCGCCACGGAGAGCGCCTCGGTCCGGACGCTTCGACCAAGGAGCATCCGCGAGCCTCCGCCAATGCGCCTCGGTTCCCCTTCACGTCACCCGATCGACCGGTCTAGACAGCCGCCGGAAGCGTGCCGGGGCTGCTCGCGGGCCGGGTCTCCAGCGAGGAAGGCGTGGTGTCGTTGACGCGAGGCGGCATGGTGCTCGTCCGCCAGGCGCCCGTGGCGAGGAACCAGACGATGACCGCGACGATGATGAGGGCGATGATGAGCCAGAGCCAGCCGAGCCCGCTCCGCCTCTGCTCGATGCGAATCTGCGCCATGCGTCCTCCAGTCGCCGCCGGTTGCGGATCGCTCTCCCGTGCATACCGAGCGCATGGAAGAGTCGTGCCGCGCCCCGCGTACGGCGCGCGCCGGCTGCCGTTACACCGGCCGGGCGTCGTGCGCTAGGTTGCATCCAGATACCCCACCGACTCTTGCTCAGGATTCGAGACCAGCGCCGACCGCGGTCGAGGAGGACGTCATGCACGGCTTCAAGGGCGAACGGGTGCTCATGCGCATCCACATCGGAGAGCGCGACAAGTATCGCGGACGGCCGCTGTACCAGGCGATCGTCGAGCTGCTGCGCGAGCGACACTATGCGGGCGCTACCGTGCTGCGCGCGATCATGGGGTTCGGATCGAACTCGAAGATCCGCACCGATCGCGTGGAAGCGCTCTCGCTCGACCTTCCCGTGATCGTAGAGTGCATCGACACCGAAGAGAAGATCGAGTCGATTCTCCCGATGCTCGACACGATGATCGGAGGCGGTCTCATCACGCTGGAGCGCGCCAAGGTCATCATGTATCGTCCGGACCTGCCCACCGAGAGGCGCGACGAGGCATGGCCGATCGACATCACCGGGAGCTGGCGGACGCACGAGGCCGAGGGGGGCGCGTAGGGTCGTCGGGCACGGTGCGCAGGGCGCGGATCGTCTCCGCCCGCCGCGCCGATTCGTCGAGCGCGCTCCGCACCTCCGCTGCGCCGGCTTCATGTATCGTGCGCGCACGCGCCAGCGCCTCCCTGGCCACCAGGTGAACATCGCGCAGCAGCAGACGGATGGCCGCCTCCAGATCGTGACGGCTCCGCGATAGGCGCTGGCCCAGATCGCTCTGCACGCGCGCGGCGTTCATGGCCAGCAGTCGTGTCAGAAAGAGATCGGCATCGCGCCGACGGACCGTGGTACGGCGGCACTGCTCCTCCGCATGCTTCTCCTCCATCGCGAGCCAGGGGAGCACGTGCCGTATCGCCACCTCCTGCGCGGCGTCCATCGCTGCCCGCCTCGCGCCGGGGCCCCAGCGCCGGCGCTCCCGTTCGCGATCCCTCGCGATCCGCTCGCGTATACGAATACGAAAAGACTCCTGCCGGGCACATGGCCCGTGCAGGAGTCATCAACCACCGCGTCGCGGCAGTGTTCGAGGGCGAACTCCATCGCCACTGGATCTCGTCTGAGCTTAGGCGGGTGGCCGGGTGGTCGTCAAGGCGACCGTCGCGGCGAGTGCCACCGACGGTGCCACCGGCGGTGCTGCCGGGAGGGCGTTGACGCAGCCGGCAATGCGCCGTACAATACATGAGACAGAAGCTTCGGCGATGGAGTTCGCCGTGAACCGCCACCAGAGGGTGGCTGATGACTCCTACGTGATCCCGTCACGTGGGAGTTTGTCGTGTCCAGCGTTCACGAGAACACATTCCAGTGTGTCAGCCGCGTCCGGCTGCGCCGGCGCCCGTTCGCGAGCCGCGCTCGCGCTGACGTTCCGGACCATCCTCGCACAGTTCGCATCGCCTATGATCTGGTTCATCGCGCTCGGGAGTGCGGCGGGAGGTGTGATGCGCTTCCTGCTGAGCACCTTCCTGCAGCAGAGGGCAGGGACCGCATTCCCCATCGGCACGCTCATCGTCAACATCACCGGCTCCATCCTGCTCGGCTTTCTGCTGCGCTACGCGCTGTCGACCACGGCGATCAGCCCCGAGGTGCGCGGCCTTCTGACCACGGGCTTCTGCGGCGGCTACACCACCTTCTCCACGTTCACCTACGAGACGATGACGCTGCTCGAAGATGGCGAGCTGGGTCGGGCTGGAGCGTACGTGCTGTTGAGCGTAGTGGTGTCGCTCGCCGGAGTGTACCTGGGGATAACCGCCGCTCGCGAACTGATCGTGCTGCGCGAACGATAATTGGCGCTCCCCGATCGCGGCGCGCTGTCCCCCGGCGTTCCAGATCCCGCGGCGTCGGCCGCAGCTCCACTTCCTGACTGGGAGGGCCCATGCACGGATTCGAGGGCGAGCGTGTGCTCATGCGCATCCACATCCTGGAGCAGGAGAAGCACCATGGCAAGCCGCTCTACGAAGCCATCGTGGAGTTGCTGCGCAGGCGGCACTACGCGGGAGCGACTGTCTTTCGTGGGGTCATGGGTTTCGGTGCCAGCTCTCGACTTCACGCCGACCATGTAGTGGTGCTCTCGCTCGATCTGCCGGTGGTGGTGGAGTGCGTGGAGACGGAGGAGAAGATCGAGGCCATTCTCCCGGAGCTGGACCAGATGATCGGCGGTGGCCTGATCACGCTGGAGCGCGCGCATGTGATCATGTATCGTCCCGGACTCTCCGAGTCGGAGCGGGGTGAGAGCTCCCAAACCGATCGGAGCCAGGGGTGAGGGCAGCGTTGGCGCTCTCACCTTTCCGGCGGCGCCACCGGGTCGCGGGTGCTCGACTGCCGCCCCCTGTACCGGGCCGCTTCGAGAAGCGCCAACGTCGCGTGCCGGAGCCGCGTGGTGCGCTCCATCTCCCGCCGATAGACCTCTTCGCCTTGACTGCGTGCCCGGCGTGCGCGCGCGATGCCGCGGTCGGCCGCATCATACGCCTCCTTGAGGGCCGCCCGAACCTCCTGCTTCAGCCGCTCCGCGCTCCGCGCGATCCGCGCATCGAGGTCGTCCGCGACCAGGCGCGCACCTCTGGTCAACTCCATCTCGAGGTAGCACACCGAGTCTCGCTCGATCATCGCGCGCGCAGTGCGGGGCGGTGCAAGCGCGAGGAGGATCGCACGCCACGTCGTGAGCGGCGTTGGAGCTCGGGGAGGCAAACAGTCGCCCGCGAGGGAGCTGGCGACACGAATGCTCTCGGCGGGACCGACCTCGCCGGACATGTCGCCCACATCGAGTGCGCTCAGCTCGGGCGACTTGGAAAGGAAGCTGCGTGCATGCGCGGTGAATCGTTCGGTGAGCTCCTGATACTCGACCTCGGCGGAGCGTCGCTCCTCGGCCAGCCATGGTGTCAGCTTCCGTTCGGCGATCGCGCGTGCGGCCAGCAGCGCGCACCCACGGCGGGCGGGCCTCGTGCCACCGCGGATCTCTCCAAGTGCCCGCTCCAGCTCGGAGCGGGCCGCGGGGAGATTCCGCAGCAGGAACTCCCGCCGGCGATTCGCGGCACCGCGCCCGAGCTCCTCGGCGGCGTGTTCCATCCGGAATCCGAGCAGAAGTGACTCGTGCGCCAGATGCCCCACCTGAATCTGGAGATTCTCCATGCGCCGCTCGGACTCGTCCAGCGGACGAAAGAGCGCGGCGTTGGCCTCGCCGATCTCCCGGAGACATCGCTGGATGAGACGGATGACACCCCGGTCGAGCGCGGAACGCACGAGCGCCTTCCCGGAATCCACAGTGAGCGCCTCGATGGTCGCCGTGAGGGAAGCCCAATCTCGTGTCGAGCCACTCCCGGCGACGCGCTCGGCCGCGCTCACCTCGAAGACCGGCCCGGTCGTCCGGCCGAGCGCCTCCGTCAGCACACGCTCGGAGTACTGTCTGGCCTCGCGGCGCTCCGCATCGGTGAAGCGGTCCGCCTTGTTGAGTACCACGATCATATGGCTCGTGTGCTGCGCGACGTCGGTTATGAGGCGCAGCTCATCGCCCGAGATCGGCGGATCGGCGCCGATCACGATCAGCGCGGCGTCGATCTGCGGAACGAAAGCATGTGTGGCAGCGGTGCTTTCGTGAAAGGCGGAGCCGAGACCGGCTGTATCGACCAGGCAGAGGCCGTCGCGGAGCAGTGTGCTCGGGAAGAGGACCTCGACCGCCTCGACCCGCAGCACGTTGCGCGGATTCCGCGATTCCGAGACGTATGCTTCCAGGTCGCCAATGGATACGTTCGCGGATTCACCATTCACGAAGTGTATGTGCACCTCCGGCGCTCCGCCGTAGCGCACGATGGTGGGCACCGTGGTGACCGGCACCACTCCCATGGGGAGTATGGGTTGTCCCACGAGCGCGTTCAGCAGGGTGGACTTGCCGCGCTTGAACTTGCCCAGGCAGGCGAGGTAGAAGCGTCCCTCGCCGACGCGCTCGTCGAGCTCCGCTATGCTGGCGCCGAGCGAGTCGGAGCCGAGCTCGGTGGCGATTCGCGCGAGCTCCTCGAGCGGTGCGCGATCGGCGCAGGTGTCGGATGCCGAGGGGCGCGCGGCGCCAGTGTTGGGCGTCGCCGTCATGGCTGGCGCTCCAGGGCACGCGCGCGGTGTACGCGAGCACCGTACATGCGCGCGCCATGAGTCCCCTCAACGAGAACCAGGTTCGGCGCGTGCTCTCCACCTTCGCGCACGTGGACGGACTTCTGCGCGATGTCGAACGCGTTTCGCGCAACGAGCTCTCGCCCTTCGCCAAGGAGCGCGCCGACTTCGCGCCCGACGAGGCGCGGCTCATGCGCTCGTTCGTGGAGACGGCGCGCGCCAGGATGCTCGCGGCGCTGGACAGGCTGGGGCTTCCTCGCCCAGCACCCAGCACCTCCGCGCGGTGGAGCGCCACGACTGCTCTCACCTTCGCCGACATCGCGCTCTCGGAGATCACCGAGGAGAGTCTCCGCGGGTACGGCAGGGTGGACGCGGCGGCCGCGCGGGAGCTGGTGGCACTCACGGCCGACCTGCGCGCGCTCGTGGCTCGCGGGAAGTCGTTGCTGCACGAGCACGATCCCGAAGGGCTCGCCGAGCGATTGGCGGCCGTGCCGGGCGTCGCGGGCGAAGTGCTGCGAGCGGTGGAAGCATTGAGCACGGAGCGCGGAATGGCGGAGCTCCGGCCGCTCCTCGCGGCGGCAGCCGAGCGCGCGTTGGCCGGAACCTTCGATGTCGGAGTATTCGGTCACGTGAGTGCCGGGAAGTCCTCGCTCATCAACACGCTGATCGGCGCGCCAGTGCTGCCCGTCGGCGCGACGCCGGTGACCGCCGTACCCATCCGCATCGCACACGGCGAGCCTGGCGCCGGCATCCATCTCCTCGATGGCGGCTCGCTCTCGATACCGATCGACGCGATCGCCGAATACGCGACGGAGGCGCGAAATCCTCGAAACGGCAAAGGCGTGCGCGCCATCGAGCTGACCGCGCCGGGCGTGCCGCGAGGACTCCGGTTCGTGGACACGCCCGGTGTGGGCTCGCTCGGGTCGAGCGGGCCGGCCCAGTCGTTCGCCTGGCTGCCGCGGTGCGATCTCGGGCTCGTGCTCATCGCCGCCGGTACCGCGGCCGGACGCGACGACCTGGCGCTCGTGGCGGGGCTCGCGAGGGCGGGAATCGCCTGCCGCGTGCTGCTCAGCAAGGCCGACGTACTTGCCGCGGATGAGTTGCAGCGCTCCCTCGCCTACGTGCGCGATGAGCTGGCGTCGGTGCTCGGCCCGGAGCACGATGTAGGCGTGCTCCCGGTATCGAGCATAGCGGGTCACGAAGCGCAGCTCGAGGAGCTTCGCGCGAACGTGCTCGCTCCCCTGGCGGCCGATCACGAGCGGGCGGCGACGGATGCGCTCAGGGTCCGGTTGCACCGCCTCGTCGCCGCGGCCGGGGCGGCGCTGGACGGTGCCGGGGAAGATGCACCGCCGCTCGATGTGTACAGGGCGCGTGCGGCCGCCGAGGACGTGATCCGGCGGGAGGCGGACCGCATCGCCAACGCTGCCGGCGCGATCATCCACGAGACGGCGGAGGCGGTACTCGCGGCGTGGCGGGGTGGCGCCGACGGCAAAACCGCAGCGCGAGCGAGCATCGTGAAGGCAGGCGCGCGCTCTCTCGAGGCGGTACGCGAGGCCGTGGATGGAGCCCGGGCGAGCATCGGCGCGGAGGAGTCTTCCCGGGAGCGTCGCATCCCGCCGCTCTTCGACCCGGAATTCCTCGATGCACTGCCGCCGCTCGATGTGCCTTCCATCGGCTGGCACGTGCTCGGCCGCCGCATCGCGCTCGCCCGCCTCGATCCGGTAGCGGCGCCGCTGAGTGATGCGCTCACGCGCTACGCGGCGCGCCTCTACGCGTGGGGGATGGCACAGCTCGAGACGCTCGCCGAGCCGGTCGGCGGGGAGAAATCGCCGATGGATGGCGGGCGTCCGGAGCTCGCGCGGCTCGACGAGCTGATAGACTCCATCCAGCGCGACGCCGTAGCGTAGCTCGAACGCTCTTTCGCCGCACGGGCGGTTGCTACCGGCAGAGCGAGGCCGTTCGAAGCTCGCGGGGTATATTTCCAATGGGCGAGCGATGCCCCGGCGATGGAGTTCGCCGAGCGTGCCTGCGGGCTGATGACTCCTACCTGAGCCACCACATCTCTCAGGAGGCGGATCATGGGCTCCATGGCGTCGCAGTTCGAGCGAGTCCGGGGAGAGCGGGAATACCTTCGCCAGCTCGAGGGAGTCGAGCGCGTGGCGCTCCTCCCGTATGCCAGTCATGTCGCGATAGCGCCAGGAACGAGCGCCGAGGAGCCGCCCTACGTTTTCATCGAGTGGGCGCCGGGCGGCGTCGAGCGGCCGTATCCTGGCACCACGATCTGGCGTGCGGTGCTCGAACGGTATCTGACCGAACCGCACGACCAAGACCCGGCCTCCGCGGCGCTCCGTCAGATCGTTGCCGAGAGTCTGCGGCGCTTCTCCAGCCTCGACGCGTGGCTTCGCTGGGTGGATCACGAACGCCTCGCGCCCGCACCGGGCGAGCGCGCTCATCGGTTCGCGTGGCCCACGATCGTATGGCCGTGGTGACCGAGTCGCCGGACGAACACCGTAGCGCCACATGGTAACTCAGTCGCCGCCGGGTTCGGGAATCAGGTCGCCGATCGGCTGCGGCGTACCCGCTTCGTCTTCGACAGTCTCCGCTTCGAGCGGGCGGGCTGGCTGGAAGAAGCGTTGCGCTACGAGAGTCGGTACCACCGCGCTCCCGATCACAACGGTCACCAGAACCGTGTACTGATCCTGATCGATGACGTGATTCGTGAGGCCGAAGAGCGCGCTGATCGTTCCGAAGGTGAGCCCGGTGGACATGAGCAGCGTGGTGTAGGCCCCATCGCGCTTCTCGAAGCGGAAGACGCGCGTCAATGGCCACACGCCCACCACCTTCGACACCATCTTCAGGGCCAGGAACAGCACGATGAAGCCGATGCCGGAGGTAACGGCGGGGAGCGACACGTAGAGCCCCGCCTTTATGAAGTAGAACGGCGTGAGCATGGTGAACGCGATCGCCCGCATGCGATCCATCAGCACGCGGTCGCGCACGAACACCCCGGCGACTACGAGCCCCACGAGATACGCGGGCAGCACCGCCTCGCTCTTCGCGAGCTGTGCCAGCCCGCCCAGCAGGAAGAGAACGAGGAACACGAACTTCACCTCGGGTTCGCTCACGCGATGCCCGACCTTCCGGATCACCAGGCGCGTGAAGCGCGGCAGGTACCAGAGCACCACAGCGGTGACCGCGACGAAGAGGGCGAGCCAGCCGTTGAAGTTGGCGAAGATCGCCCCCAGAGCGAGCACGGTGCCGAAGTCGTTAACGAAGCAGGCAGCGAGAATGAGCTTGCCGATCTCCGTGCGGTTGAGCCCCGTCTCGATCATCACGGCGTAGACGACGGCAACCGACGTCGTGGAGAGCGCGATGCCAGCTATGAGGGCCGCGTGGAGCTGCCAGTGAGCGAACCAGTACGCGAACGCGCCGGCTGCTGCGAAGGGCACGATGAAGCCCGCCGATCCGATCACCAGCGCGGGCCTGAGGTGGCGCGCGAGGGAGTCGGGGTCGATCTCCGCTCCGGCGAGGAACGTCAGCAGCCCCGAGCCGAAGGTCGCGAGGAAGTCGATCCAGGGACTGGTCCCCAAGTGAAAGGCGTTGCCCGCCACCACGCCGACCAGGATCTCCACCAACGCCACGGATATCCCGACGCGTATCGAGATGAGGCTCGCGATGAGCGCGAGCGCCATCCAGACGCTCGCCACCAGCCAGATGTTCGAGTGCATGACAGAGCTCCCGGTAAAGCGGTAAAGGCCATCCCATGGCTCGCCTCACCGGTCGTTGCATGCGCGTCCGACATGCAAAAACTCCTGTCCGGCCAGTGAGGCCAAACAGGAGTCATCAACTGCGCGCTGGCGCGCAGCGGTCAGGGTGAACTCCATCACCCGAGCTTCATCATTGAATCTAGCGTGCGATGTGGGTCGGTCAAGATAGCTGGTGCGCCATCCGGTAATGCCGCGTCCACCACATCACCCGCGCACGCTGTCTCGCCTCTCGGGCCCGGATGAGCTGGTGCGAACGGTCGGCACGCGCCCTGTGCGCAGCAGGCTGGCAAGCTCGGCGAGCGCGGGGTCCGCGAGGCCGTGGGAGTGCAGCGCTTCCACGGTGCGCTCCACGGGATAGCTCACCCGGTGAAGCGACATCACCCCATCTTCGATCACCGCGTACGCTGCGCGCGGATCGCCATCCTTGGGCTGGCCCACGCTCCCGGGATTCACCACTCTGGCGTTGCCGACCGTGATGTCGAACTGAAGATGTGTGTGGCCCACTACCACGACATCGGCATCGATGCCGGTGAGCTGCACTGCCCACGCGGCGGAGTCGGGGCCGAGGTACTCGTACAGCGGGTCGCGCGGCGTCGCGTGGACGAACATGTAGCGCGCCCCGCACATCTCCAGATATGCCCAGTGTGGCAGCGACGCCAGGTAGCGGCGGTCGCACTCGGTGAGTTGGGCCGTGGCGATCGGTGCGGTGGCTTCGGAGAGCCAGCGGAATCGCTGGCTGCAGCGCGGCGGGACCCTCTCGCCAAACGCGCGGTCGTGGTTTCCCTGCACGGCGAGCGTCGCACGCTCTCGCATCCAGCGCGTGCATGCCGCCGGCTCCGGACCGTAGCCCATGATGTCACCCAGACAGATCACCGCGTCGTGCGGCTCGGCGGCCGCGATGGCCTCGAGCGCCGCCGCGTTGCCGTGCACATCGGAGAGGACGAGAGCCCGCCTCATGCCACCCCCGCCGCGTCGGATTGGAATACGGCGTAGTACACGTCCTCGCCGTGACTCGTGTCCAGCGGCTCGCCCGGGACGACCCGGAAGGTGCGAGTGGAGTCGGGGAGTCGCTCGGCGCGGAGGAAAAGCGCGTCCCCACGCGCCTCGGCGAAGATCCCCCGAGCGAGCTCGTACAGATGCGTCACGAATAAGACCCTGATCCGTTTCTCGAGGAGGGCATGTACCACCTGCCGGGCGATTTCCGATCCCTCGCGCTCGTTGGTCGCGGCGAACGACTCGTTGAAGAGAACCGTGGCGCCCGGCGTGAGCGCATCGGCGATCCCGCTCAACCGCTCGAGTTCCTCATCCAGCTTGCCCTTTCGCATGGTAGCGTCCTCCTCGCGCTCGTAGTGTGTGAACAGGCCCGTGCAGAGCTCGCCCCTGAAGTACACTGCTCCAACGAACATGCCGCACTGCAGCATGAGCTGCGCGAGACCAATGCTGCGCAGGAAAGTCGACTTTCCTCCCTGATTCGCGCCGGTGATCATCACCAGACATTTGCCATCGGCCTCCACGCAGTTCCCCGTGACGCGCCGACCCATGGTGAGGGCCAGACACACGTCATACAGCTCGTCGAAAGCCAATTGCCCGCCTCCGGTTTCCGCCGTGCGCGGCAGGCAGGTGGGGGCTTCCATGGCGGTGAGACGGTCGTGCAGGTTCAGGCAGCCCACGTAGAACGCCAGCTCCACGTGCAGCATCTCGAAGAAGCTCACGATGTGCTCGGTGGCCTGCGCCACGGCTTCGGCTACCGCCGCGATGCCTCGCGCGCGTATGTCGGCAAGCGCCCTGGCGCCGGCCTCATCGCGCGGATCCAGCCGCACGGTGTATCGAGGCTGCCCGTCTCCCAGGATGCGTTCGAGCCAGCGCGTCCGTTTCGGTGCCGGTTCGTGGAGGACGTAACCCGCCCCGACGTTGCCCGGCCCCAGCTTCGCGCCGAGCGGCACGCCTCGCCGGAACTCGAGATTCTCGATGTGTCGCTCGATGGTCGTGAAGTACTCGTCGTCCAGTTCGGTCCGCAGCGTAGCGAACAATCTCGTGAACGCCAGCGACTCGAACGACTCGCCATTGGCATCCACCAGTACACGCACCTGCCGGAGCACTCCGACCAGCGTCCGCAGGAGCTCGAGCGAGCCGTAGAGCACACTGCTCGGGTTCCTGACCAGATAGCCGAAGTAGTGATGCTTCCGCCCCTCCATGGCCTCCAGCGCGAGAGCGTAGAGCTCGCGCACCACGGCCGGATTCTTCAGGCAATCGGCCAGAGCGGACTGGCGATGGAAGATCGTCGCCAGATCGTTGCGCGGACCGGCGAGCAGCGCGGTCCTGGCGACATCGTACAGAAACGGATCGCCGGCGGCCATGCAGCTCCAGAGCGAGTCGAGCACGAGATCGCGCGCCAGCGCTTCGTGGTGCCGCGGCTGCTCGGCGTTCGGGTCGAAGTCCGAATCGGGGTGCATGAGCAGTGCTTTCATGCCGCTATCCGCCTCTTCAACCACTCGTACGTCACCCGGTACTTCTCGGCGATGGCCAGCGCGTACGCCAGCCCGTCGGCCGGCCGGCGTTCGAAGCTGAAGCTGCGAGCCGCCGGATCCGCCGGGTCGACCGCGCTCACCATGCTCACGGTCTTCGCGTCGAAGGTGCTCAGCTCGTCGAGGAAGGTGACGCAGACGGCGATGAGGTCCAGCCGCGAGATCTCCGCCAGTATCCTCTCGCTGAGGAAGCGGGCATCGCGGAGTGTCGTGGAGGCGAACATCTCGTTGATGATGACGATGCTTCGCGACGTCGCCCGATCCAGGATCCGCCGCATCCTGATCAGATCATCCTGCAGCCTGCCGCGCAGGGTGGTCGCGTCTTCCTCGCGCTCGAAGTGCGTGAACAGCTCGTCGTAGAGGAAGAGGCGCGCCTCCGAGCCGGGGACGGGAAGCCCGAGTCGAGCCAGATAGTGCAGTTGACCGAACGTTCGAGCGAAGGTGGTCTTGCCACCATGATTCGGCCCCGTCACCACGAAGAGCCGCTCCTCTCCTCGCAGGAAGAAGTCGTTGCGAACGACCGTGGCCCGATCCTTCACCAGCACGGAGGCCAGCGCCAGATCGAACATCCCGCGTCCGCCGATCTCCTTGCTCGTCGCCGACAGCCGCGCGTGACAGAAATCCAGACCGGCATGCCTGCAGCGCTCGATGTACTCGAGGTACGCCAGGTAGAACTGGATCTCGCGCTCGGAGCGCACGATGGTATCGTCCTCGTAGCCGGCGTGTTTCGCGAAGAACTCGTCGAGTGCGGCGAAGACGCCGGCCTCGAGCCGTGCCACGTAGTCCAGTATCTGCGCTTCCACATGGTTCAGATGCCGGGGGCCGGATTCGATGGCGCGCTTCTTCCCGGCTCCGCTTCGGAACTTCGCGAATACGGAGCTCACGGCGGCGGTGTAGTCGGTGGTGTGGTCCGTGCCGCCGCCGTGGGGGAGCACGGTGATCCGGCCATCCCTGATCAGCAGGTCGTATCGGACGCTGGAGAGGCCGGCCGCAACTCGTGAGGCATCCAGCCGGAGAGCGGTGAAGCTCGCGGAAGCGATGTAGGATGCCAGGTACTCTCGCCAGGCGCGCAGGCCGCGCGATCGAGGCGCGAGTGCGCGAAGGTCGTCGGCCAGCCCGATGACCGCCGCGCAGTAGGCCTCCGCCGCGGCCAGGAACCAGCGCTCCTTCTCGTACACGTAGTACGATTCCTCCATCATGCGGAGATGGTCGCGCATGATCCGCATCCCGCTGGAGAGTGCCTCCATGCTCCCGACGCAGGCTTCGTCCTCCAGATCCCGCAGCACCTCCTGGCGGTAGGAAATGGCGTCGAGGTCGTCCAGCGCGGTGTAGAAGAACGGTGCCAGGTCGTACTCTCGCCGGCTCCCCGCCACCGCGTCGGCGATCTGATCGAGGTTCAGGTCGTGGAAGAAGTCGGGAGCATCGTGGCGGAGGGGGCGATCCGCATCGAGGAAGAGGATGCTGCGGAAAGGACACACAAAAAAAATCTCCTGCAGGGCCGCTGAGGCCGAACAGGAGTCATCAACCGCCCCGATGGCGGTGGTTCGGGGCGAACTCCATCGCCTGTGGTGCTGCTACGTCATGCTAACGCTCCGGTCGAGCGCTCGTCAAGGTGCCACCGCCGGTCAGCAGCCTCGCTGCCTCACCGCAGACGTCCCTGGACGACCCTGACGGATGATCCCGACGATGGTGCTCACCTCCACCTCGAGCTTCTCGTGATCCGGCAGCACGAGCCTACCTATAGACATTCTATGGGAATGACTCCGCATCCTGACGGGCCGATCCGTGCCGGCTCCGCAGGCATGGAATACTTCGTGCCTCAACAGCAGCGCATATGCGAGCGCATATGCGGCAGAGTAGTCATGCGACCAAGGCCCAGGCCATGGCCGTCCTCAACGATCGCTTCGGTCACGAGGACTTCCAGGAAGGCCAATGGGAGTCGATGCGCGCGCTCCTGGCCGGAGAGGACACACTCATCGTCATGCCGACCGGCAGCGGGAAGTCGCTCATCTACCAGCTTCCGGCGCTGATGCTGCCGGGGCTCACGGTGGTGGTCACCCCGCTCATCGCGCTCATGAAGGATCAGAAGGACAAGCTCAGCGCGCAGGGCGTGGACGCGCTGGCGATGCACTCGCATCTCTCCAGCGCCGAAGCGCGCTGCATACAGGAGAGCGTGGGCGAAGGGAAGGGTGAGATCCTCTACCTCACTCCCGAGCGATTCAAGGATCGTGAGTTCTTCGAGATTCTCCTCACGCGATCGGTATCGCTCTTCGTGGTGGATGAAGCGCACTGCGTGAGCCAGTGGGGGCACGACTTCCGTCCGGACTATCTGGTGCTCGGCTCCGTGGCGAAGCGGCTCGGCCGCCCGCCGATCATGGCCCTCACCGCCACGGCCACCGAGGAGGTTCGCTCCGACATCATCCACCAGCTCGGGATGAACGACCCGCGCGTGACGATCACCGGCTTCGAACGCCCCAACCTTCGCTTCGAGGTGCGCCGCACGGTCAACCTCGAGGCCAAGGATGCCGAGGTGGAGCGGCTGCTCACCGAGAACGAAGGGAGTGGGATCATCTACACGGCGACGGTCAAGGAAGCGGAGCGGCTGCACGAGCGGCTGCGCGGGGACTTCGCGGTGGCGCTCTACCACGGGAAGATGCCGGCGGCGCAGCGGAAGGAGTCGCAGGATGCCTTCATGTCCGGCGATCTGAAAGCTATGGTGGCGACCAATGCCTTTGGGCTCGGCATCGACAAGGCCGACATCCGCTTCGTGGTGCACTACAACTTTCCAGGCTCGGTCGAGGCGTACTACCAGGAGGCGGGGAGGGCGGGGCGTGACGGGCTTCCCGCCGTCTGCACGATGTTGTACCGTGTGGAAGACCGTCGCATCCAGAGCTACTTTCTGGGCGGGCGATACCCCGAGTTGCAGGAGGCGGCGCGCGTGGCGCTCGTGCTGGAGCGCTACCCCAGGAACACCAGGGTTCCCGCGACCGAGCTGTCCGAGCGATCCGACGTATCGTTGCGCAAGACGCGCATCACGCTCATCCTACTCAAGCGCCACGGACTGGTGCGCGAGCATCGTGGCGGGAGCTGGGAGCGTCTGGAGGATGACCTCACGAGCGTGGACCTCGGCCACGATCTTCACACGTACGAGGAGCGCCGCGAGCGCGATCGGCGAAAGCTCGATGCGATAGTGGAGTATTGCCAGACGTTGCGTTGCAGGACGCGTTACATCCTCGAGTACTTCGGAGCGCGGCTGGACGCTGCCTGGCGCTGCCAGCAGTGCGACAACTGCCTGAACGGGAGGGTATGAGCTGGTGAAGGCAACATGGGCTGTCGTGGCGGCGATGCTGCTTGCCGCGCCGGCGTCGTGGTCACAGTCCAGTGCCGACAGGGGTGAGAAGGCGCATCTCGGTATCGACAGGATCGGTTCGTATCTGAGCTACACCTGGGTCGATGATGCGCACGGCGGCTGGGACCTCGGTGCCGAACTGGATATAGGGTCGGTGCTCACTCCGGCCGCGCACATCGTGGTGGGCGCCAACTACCTCCACGCCGAAGCCGACCGCCCCGGCAGCATCGGCTCCGAGCTCGAGAGCTCGTTCCACGATTTCTCGCTCACCACCGACTTGCGGCTCACGCTCTTCCGCTGGCGGCGCCTCGAACCCTTCGCCGGTGCGGGGATCGGTGTCCACTTCCTCGGCAACGACATCGCCGGCGACGGCACCCTGCGCGACCGCTACAGCGGTACCAAGCTCGGCGCCCAGTTTTTCGGCGGCACCGCCATCGACCTCACCTCCGATCGCACCTGGTCCGGCTACCTCGAGCTTCGCCGCATGGAGGTTCCCGACGTGGGAAGGACTACGGTTCGGGTAGGAGCGTTCGTGAGGATATAGCGAGCGCGAAGCCGAAAGCACCCTCACTCTCCCGACGGATACGTCTCTGGCGGCTCGCCGGTGATGTGGACGGGCATGTGGAGCGGGTCCAGCGCACTGGTGCGATCGAGGAAGATGAAGGAATCGTAGCGGCGCGCGAGGAGGGTGGGGACATAGTTGCCCCAGCGCTCGTGCGCCGGCTCGTAGACGACGCCTATTGCGCGATGGCCGCGCACGGTGTCGAGGCCGAGGATGCCGCCGTCATCCGAGCCGTCGAAGACGAGCAGGAACTTCGAGATGCCGGCGCGGTGCATGATTCCCTCGTAGCTGTCGTCGCGCGCGTCGGGGACTCGCATCCGCTTCATTGGGAGTCCCCACTCCTCGGCCGCTATCACGGTGCCGTGGTGCGTACCGAAACCAACGAGCACCACACCTTCGTTGCCGTGGCGCTGACGCACGAGCTGGCCCACGTTCACCATCCCGGCGCGCGCCATGTCGGTGAAGCGTGCATCGCCCACGTGTGTGTTGTGCTCCCAGACTATCGCTTTCCCGAGCGGCCCGTGGAAGTTCATCAGACGCTCGAGCGTGTCTACCATGTGGTGGTCGCGCACGTTCCAGCTCGTGGGGCCGCCGCGTACCATGGTTCGGTAGTAGAGCTCCGCGCCGCGCGCCACCAGAGCGTTCTGCTCCGCGTCGAAGTACGCCTCCCGGCCATCGGCCGCATACTCAGGTGCCTTGCGTCTCAGCGCGGACAGGATGGATACCGCTTCGTCCTCACACGAGGTGGGCACGAGCGCCGTGGCGCGGGCGTAATCCTGTACGTCGTCGTAATAGGGCTCGAAGCACGAGTACGCGCGCCTCGCCGCGCTCGCCGCCTCGGGGTCGATTCCCTCGAGGTAGCGCACCACCTCGGTCATCGAGTCGTAGAGCGAGTATACGTCCAGCCCATAGAAGCCGGCCTGTGCCTCCGGTGGCCGGGAGTCGTTGTGCTGCCGCAGCCAGGTGGCGAACTCCACTACCTCGCGGTTGGCCCACATCCAGGTGGGCCAGCGCTCGAAGGCATGGAGCACATCGCGGGCGCTCTCTCCCGAGTCGGGGTAATCCTTCACCCAGCGGTTGACGCGGTAGCAGTCCGGCCAGTCGCCCTCCACAGCCACGAAGGAGAAGCCGCGCTCAGCTATCAGCCGCTTCGACAGCTCCGCGCGCCAGTCGTAGAAATCGGACGTCCCGTGCGAGGCTTCACCGATGAGCACGTAGCGCGAGTCGCCTATCTGGTCGAGCAGCGGCTCCAGGTCCGCGGGCGAGCGCAGCGCGCTCGCGCTCTCCCCGATCGCCGCCGCCAGCGCCTCGTTCTGATCTGCTGCCCTCTTCCTGTCGGATGCCATCTCGCTCTCTCCTTCCTTCGGAGGCAGGCGAGATGCTGTGCAAGAAGTGGGGAGGGGGAGGAGCGGGAAGGCGAAAAGCGGCCGACGTCTACCTCACCTCTCCCGCGTCCCGGCCGGCTGCTGCTGCGACAGGCAGTGGAGGGTGCCGAGGCCCCAGACGAGATCCACGGCATGGATTCCGGTGACTTCGCGATCGGGGAAGAGGTCTGCGAGGATCGAGAGGGCGACCCTGTCCCTGGGATCGTTGAAGGTCGGGACGATCACCACTCCGTTGGCGATGTAGAAGTTCGCGTAGCTGGCCGGGAGACGCTCGCCGTCCATGATGACGGGGCGAGGGTAGGGGATCTTCACCACTCGCAGCCCGCCGGGAAAGGTGCTCGCGGCGAGCTCGAGGCGATGCAGGTTGTCGGCCGAACGCGCATGATTCTCATCGGCCGGATCTTCCTCGTAGGCCAGCACCACCGTGTGCGCATCGGTGAAGCGGGCGATGTCGTCGACGTGTCCGTGCGTGTCGTCGCCCACGCACCCTTCGCCGAGCCAGATGGTGCGCTCCGTTCCGAGATAGCGCGCGAAGGCGCGCTCGTAGCCGGCGCGGTCGAGTCCGGGGTTGCGTACCTGCACGTCGGAGAGGAGCCACTCCTCGGTCACCATGAGCGTACCGGCGCCGTCGGTCTCGATGCCGCCTCCCTCCAGCACGAGAGGCGTTCCATCGTCCGGGCGCATGGCCTCCTCGAGCGGAAGGCTGCTGAGCTCGGACACTCTCTCCGGGACGAGCTGGTCGCGCGTGTGGTTGGGATACTTGGCCCACCCGTTGAAGCGCCACTGCACCCAGTGCACGCTTCCCTCAGGCGAGACTACCGCCGTCGGGCCCGAATCGCGCAGCCAGACGCGGTCGGTGGCCACCAGATGCAGCCGGACGCGCGAGAGGTCGACGGCGTGCGAGTGGAGCAGGCGGCGTGCCTCCTCGCGCACTTCCTCGCTCTGGCAGAGTACCTCCACACGCTCGTGCCGGTGCAGCGCACGCACGATCTCGGCGTAGACCCAGGGGATGGGCTCGAACTTCCCTGGCCAGTCGGGTGCGTGGTGCGGCCAGCCGATCCAGGTGGCCGAGTGCGGCTCCCACTCGGCGGGCATGCGTCGTTTCGACATCGAACTATCCGACTTCGCGTTAGTCACGCCGTCACCGCCGGCATCGCTCACCCGATGTAGCGGTTTAGAATCGGAGCGTACGCGTCGATCCTGCGGTCGCGAAAGAACGGCCAGTTGCGGCGCGTGTACTCTATGAGCCCCGGATCGCAGGTGACCGTCAGCACGGTCGGCTCCGAGCCCGCCTGCGCGATGATCCGGCCGAAGGGATCGCACACGAACGAATGCCCGAAGAACTCTATGCCGTCGGTCCCCGGCTCCGGCTCGAAGCCCACGCGGTTCACCGCAGCCACGTAAACCCCGTTCGCGATCGCGTGCGCGCGCTGCGCCGTGCGCCACGCATCGGCCTGCGCCTCTCCCCACTCTTCCTTCTCCTTCGGGTGCCAGCCGATGGCGGTGGGATAGAACAGTATCTCGGCGCCCATGAGACTCGTGATGCGCGCGGCCTCGGGGTACCACTGGTCCCAGCAGATCAACACGCCGATGGTGGCGTAGCGCGTGCGGAAGACGCGAAACCCCGAAGGCGGCCTGGATTCGTCGTGCTGATAGATCTCACCCGGCGTGAAGTAGTACTTCTCGTGGTAGAGTGGATCGTCGGGGATGTGCATCTTGCGGTACGTACCGAGGAGCGACCCGTCCGCATCCACCACGGCGGCCGAGTTGTGATAGAGGCCCGCTCCGCGCCGCTCGAAGATGGGTACGATGATCACCACCGCCAGCTCCGCCGCCAGCCGCTGCATCCGCTCCACCGTGGGTCCGGGAATCCCTTCGGCCAGGTCGAAGCGCTCGGCGTCCGTCACCTTGCAGAAGTACGGCGCGTTGAAGAGCTCCTGCAGACAGATGATCTGCGCGCCGCGGCCGGCTGCCTCGCGGATGCCGCGCTCGGCGGCATCCACGGTGGCATCCGCGCTCTCGCTCACGGCCTGCTGGATCAGTCCGACGTTGAACGGTGTTCCGGGCATGACGGGCTCCTCGACACTGGCACTTGCGTGAGGCGGCACGGCGGGAGTCGGGCCGTGCCGGATTGAACGTTCAAGATAGCCGCATCAGCGGTCTCGCACGAATCACACCTCCAGCCGGTCGCCCGGCCGTGCCACCACGGCGTAGAGCGCGGGCATGAGGAAGACGCTGATCAGCAGTCGGGAGAACATCCCGCCCACGATCACGAGGGCAAAGGGCCGTTGGGAGTCGGAGCCCACGCCGTGTGCCAGCGCCGCGGGCAGGAGGCCGAAAGCGGCGACGAGCGCGGTCATCATGATTGGCCGGAGCCGGAGCAGCGCCGCCTCGCGGGTGGCCTCGAGTATCCCCGCTCCGCCCTGTCGCAGCTCGTTGGCGTACGAAATGTAGACCACGGCCGTCTGTACCGAGACGCCGAAG
>Ga0182741_1001733_pt1 | contig 27293 bp, 29 predicted proteins | sample eDN5th37CBELigOP_FD_128874 | JGI IMG/M metagenome (GOLD analysis project Ga0182741, IMG submission 128874) | Enriched Organic Plus compost microbial communities from Emeryville, California, USA - eDNA 5th pass 37_C BE-Lig OP (version 2) (version 2) ... | reverse complement strand
CGAGAAGCCTCAGATCCAGGCCAGATCGCCCACCGCCCCGATCCTGCCCATGCGCCCGGGTCAGGTTGAGCGTCACACGCACGATTACGTGCGCCACGGCACCACGGATCTGTTTGCCGCCCTGGATATCCGCTCCGGCCGGGTAGTGGGCTCGCCCGACTGGTACTTCTTCGGGGTGAGGCCGAAATGCGCCCCCACGGCTCGCGAGCGAGCGAAGCGCTCAGGATTGTCGACCGCAGACGTAAAGGTCACTGCAATCAGCGCGCCGATGCCTGGTACGCTCATCAGCCGCCGGCAGACCTCGTTCTCCCGGGCGATCGCCAGCATGGCGCGATGGAGTTTGGCAAACTCCGTTTGCAGCGCCTCTCTGGCCCGCAGCATCGCCTCGGCGATCTTCTCCAGCATCGCATGGCCGGTGGTGAGCGTGCGCACCCGCGTGGCGAACTGGCCCTTGCTGATCTCGCCGACCTTCAGGCCAAAGCCGCGCAACAGCCCGCGGAGGCTGAGCTCGACATCGCGCATCTTGGCCTGCAGCTGCTTGCGAGCTATGAGCAGCGCCCGCACCTCTTGCGCCGGCGGCGACTTGCAATGGACGGGGCGGAACCAGCCCATGCGTAGCAGCTGGGCAATGCCGCGAGCATCGCGGCGGTCGGTTTTGACGATCATCGCCGAGAGTGCCGCTTTCACATGCCGGGTCTCCAGCGGCACGACCTCGAAGCCGGCCTTCTGCAAACCTGCATAGAGCCACTGCGAGAGAGGGCCGGCTTCCAATCCGACACGGGCGAGCGGCAGGTCTAGGCTGGCGAGAAAGGTGGCCAGCGCCTCCGGCTCACTGGCGACCTTCGCCTCGCGGAGGATTTGCCCTGAGGTATCGAGGATGCAGACGCTGCTGAGTTCCAAAGACACGTCAATCCCGACATAATAGTCCATGGCTGTCCCTCATGATGCTTGGGGCCGATCCGCTCGGATCCCGTTTCCACACCATCACTCTGAAGGGCAGCCACCCCGTTCCGCTACTGCGTGAGCGGCAGGCCCATTACGGCATCTGAACATCTTTCTGCTCCCGGTCTGAAGGTCGGGCAGACATGATAAGTTGATGGCCCTTTAACTGAACTTTATTTAGTGATGCGGCTGTACATAGGCCTTTTACCCCCCATATAAGATCAAGTTGACTCTTCGTCCCTACAGCTTTCGCGAGTGGTCAAGGTTGATATCCGAGAGCGATGCGCAGGTCCTCGATGTGTTTGAACAATCGCTTTATGTTTGATCTTCAACACGCTCCAGCCCGCGACGGTACTGAGCTGACGTCCCATGCATTGCCGATGATCCAGGCCAAGCGGGATCAGTTCCTAAGGGGCGAAGTGATCGGAATCCGAACTACGTTCGAGCTCATCAAGAGGGTTGAAGAGCGCTACGGCCTTCCTCACGAGCAGACGACCCTGTGAAGCAAACGAGCGCGTGTATGACCGGTGATGGCTTAGTTGATCAGCATCACGAGCGCTTAGCGAGTGGAACCGAGGGCAGGGATTGGGGCGCAAAGCTTTGACGGGACGAGGCGGGTAGAGACGCACAGGCGCATCTTGCCACCTGCACAACAACTGGTGCTTTAGAGGTCAAACAGATGATCACGTCTTTTGGTTACCTTCGGAACTCAAAGGCCGGATTTGTTCCGAACGGCCGAACAGAATGACACTGCAGATCTGATTGATTGTTTGGAGGAGGCCAATGGCCTGGATCAACTTGACGGACACCAATGGCAACAGCGTCTACGTGAATATGGATAACGTGCTCTGGTTCAGCGCCTCGGGCGCAGATGGGCATGCTTGGCTGATCACGATGACCGGCGAAAGGGAGGCAGCCCGCTCTCTACATGTCAAAGAGTCCCCAGCTGAACTGGTTGCGCTCTTGAGATCAGCCAGACAGGAAGTTGCTCGTCGCCCTGCTTGACCGCCCCGCATTGAGTAGCCGAAGCGATTGACACCGCGATGAGAGTGGCAGTGGAATGCTGAGGTGACTAAGCGCGGACTCAAACCACTCTGCCAATCGCAGCAACCGATCGGGTTCACAGGAGACACGTATGAGTGAGCGGATCAGCCGCCTTTGCGACGAGCTGCGCATTAAGCTGCACAGCATTGACCGCCGGCTAGAGGCGCTTAAATCGAATGGCTCGGCGAGCTTTGACAAGACACAAGATGCCCTTGAGAGTCAACTCGACCGTGTTGAGCAGCGCATCTATGACAATCGTATCAGCGTCAAGGTTGCCAATGTCAGGGTCAATACTTGGCTGGCGCATAAGAAGGACGATTTTCAAGGTATGCGGACACCTGCGAACGAACGCGACAGAGTCTCTTTGCTTGGAGCTCACGCCGATGATGCTGAAGTCTACGCCATTGCCGTATTTGCGCTCGCTGCTGCGGCGGCAGACGAAGCGACCCGGACAGTCTTGCAGGCCCTTCTCGCGGAGAGCATGAGGTTCTATGGGGCAGGTTACGAGTTGTCCCTTCTGGAAAGTGGCGATCAATCCTGATGAGCGACGGCGCGATGAGACCCAAGATTGTTGGCAACCTTGTTGCCCCACAAAAACTTATGCTCTCGAGAATAGCCTAGCAGGCCAAGTGGAGATCTCGAGTGCGCAATGTCCAATGCGGGGGTGGCGTGACTCTCAGATTTCCATCATCAGTGCGGACGTTATCCGCCCGGGACCGCCTTCTATTCCCGAGGAACGTCAATAGATACGCTTCCCAACCCCACAGGCCGGGAACGTATTCGAGTGGCAGCGCTTCATTACAGGAACGATGCTGATGGAGCACCATATGACCGGAACGCCTCGGCCCCAGGATAGCCCGGTACCGCCCGGTACGCCGTTGCCCCTCCCCGAACTTCCCGATCTCGATCCTGTTCCGGAGGATGACAGTCCGGACGATCGAAGGGAACCGCAGCCTGAGGATGTACCCTATGTGCCTCCTCCTGGCACCCAGTGAGCGGAAGAGCCATGTTAGACCTGCCCTCACCCGATGAGCCGCAGCCGGATATTCCTGCCCCGCCCGAGCCGGACCTGCCTGATCCTCTGCCGCCTGAAATCCCATCGCCAGAGTCAGATCCCGAGTTGCGGTCCCCTGAGCCTACCGAGCCGCTGAGCGCTCCTGTCCCCAAAGTAGGTTAAGTGTTTAGCGCTGATTCTTACCTTACCTCGGAAATTCCGGCAGCCGGGCCCCCTGTCCTGGCCAGATCTCAAACCCGAAGCCGTCGTCTCGTCAGGCTGGGATACCCCCTTTTGCGATCTCCGACTCAGTTCGACCTGTGTTACACCGATCTCCGGAAAGGGTGGAGAGGGCCAGTCCACGATGCCGGATGAAGCCTCAGCGCGTAGCACGCGGATTCTGATCGAGCACACCGCCGATATTGTTGCGGCCTACGTTCAAAGGAATGCGATCACCCCTCAGGAACTGCTCCGCGTGATCGAGTCGGTCCACCAGACGCTCACCGCAATCGCGGAAGGGCGGGCCTCGCAAACGAGACCCATGCCTGCCGTCGCAATCCGGCATTCTCTTACCTCGGACTACGTAATCAGCCTCGAGGATGGGAAACCATATAGGACGCTCACGCGGCACCTCGCCGGACTGGGCCTGACACCGGCCGAATACCGCGCCAAGTGGGGCTTGCCGGCGGATTATCCGATGGTGGCGCCGAACTATGCGAAGCTCCGTTCGGAACTCGCCCGCCAGAGCAACCTCGGTGGGCACCAAAGAAGCAAACTTGGTCGACAGGACATGCGGGCCGAACAATTGGATTCTTCGGACTGTACCTGCTCTCTTTGGGCTTCTCCTGATGCCTCTGGGACGGTAGTCTTACTCTTCCCTCACCTCGTTATGCCAGTCAAAGAGTGATCCGGTTCTATGGTCAAACACATTCTGTTGACAGCCTTGATTGGGTTCATGTTAGGCGTGACGGCAGCGCAAGCTGATGAGCTATCGATTGAGGGTGTCGGGATCAGCCGGGACGTGCCATGCGATGGGAAGGACGTCGGCGTCTATGGTGCTGAGAACACGATTAAATTCACTGGCGCCTGCGGCAGGATCATAGTCCATGGTGCAAACCATATAGTCAGCTTTGAGCAAGGCAATGAACTCTCGGTCTCAGGCACCGGCAATAAGGTAGTCGGCGGGACACTTGCCACTCTCGCGGTCGAAGTGGCCAAGAACGAGGTGCAGGCGACTATCCAATCTGCTGCAAGCCCTGGGAGGATCGATGTCTCAGGAGCCGAACATCAGATAACATTGAATTTGGCGAGCGCCGCGCGTCTTGAGGTAGATGGTGCAGGCCAACGAGTTCGGTGGTCACTTGCCAAGAATGCGCCCGAGCCGAACATCACCTCATCCGGCGCTGATCATGTCATCCAAAAGCAGAACTGACATCCTGAGAGGTCAACGGACCTTACAGATGCGCAGTTTTATGAGGGTGGCTCCCCTGCCTCGTCTGTCATAAACGGAGTAGGCGCTCTCGTTTTGAGGCAGAGGAATGACCGGCAGAAACGTGACCAGAGTGGATCTGGCTGAGGCTGTGTATGAGCGGGTGGGCCTCTCCCGAACGGAAGCGGCAGACCTGGTAAGGCAAGTCATCGAGGGAGTTTCCAACGTTCTCGCTGCTAGTGAGAACGTGAAGCTTTCTGGGTTCGGCGCCTTCACAGTGAGAAAGCAAGGCCAGCGGCCCGGCCGCAATCCCAAGACTGGAGTGGAGGTGCTTATTGAACCGCGCCATGTCATCACGTTTAATCCCTCGCAGATCCTCAAGGCTCATGTGAACGGGCGGGAATGAGGTTCCGTAGGGCAGTCCTAGTGCCTTGTTCGCCAAGCCCCCTGTCAGACAGCTGGAACGAAGCTCAGATAGCTTCCTTGAGGTCCTTGGCCGGCCGGAAGGCGATCTTCTTCGAGGCCTTGATCTTCACCGGTTCGCCGGTCTGCGGATTGCGGCCCATACGCGCGGCGCGCTTGCGCACCTGCAGGATGCCAAGCCCGGTCAGACGGATCTTCTCGCCCTTCTTCAGGCTCTTGGTGATCAGCTCCACCACCTGAACCAACATCTCGTTGGCCTGGCGCTTGGGCAGATCATGCATTGCGGCAAGGTTGTCGGCAATCTGGCGCAACGTCAGAATGGGGCTCGCTGCGGTGGCAGATGCCTTCGCGGGCTTCTTCACGGCCTTGGCTGCCGTCTTCACGGCAGACTTCGACGCACTCGCTTTGGAGGCCGCAGCCTTGGTCGCTGCAGTCTTCGACGGAGCAGCTTTGGATGTCGCGACCCTGGCAGGGGCCTTTGTGGTCTTGGACGAGGCTTTGCCGGCTGTCTTGGAACCAGCGGCCTTGGAGGCCGTGGCCTTTTGGGTCGGTGCCTTGCGGGTGGTCGTCTTGGTTGCAGCTTTTGCCACGGTGAACTCCTTCTCCGAGCCGTGAAGTAGCGGCCAGGATCATATCCATAGCGCGTTATGCTGAGGTCTCAAGCAGCGCAACACCATTTCCACAATAGAGAGAGGAGAACTCCACCGCGGACCTGAGAAAGGTTGATATCGGGATATCCTGCCACAAGGGACGATACTGGATCGCTTTGAACATTAAGCCCTGCCCTTTGGCTCTGTCAGGTCCAGGTCACCTTGGATCGCGGCGTCGAGCAGACGCCGCAAATGCTCGATTTCGTCAGCGGCCTCGAGAAACAGTGCTCGCGCCTCGGCGGGGTCAATTCCCTCATCGTACTCCGAAGCTGCCTTGAGAGGCTCTGTCGCGAATTTTGGATGAGGGCAGAAAAAGGACTATTTCGTTCGAAGTCCTTATGCAGCCAGGATGTTGAACTGCTCGGCGAGGGAGAGCTGTGAACGGCAGGCATACTTCGCCTGTCCTTTCCGCATCATGTGGATCATCTCAATCCCACTCAGGATCACCCGAGCCGATGCCATCGACTTGAACCCGAGCATGGGCCGGATCCGCCGCTTGATGGCGCGGTGATCCTGCTCAATGCGATTATTGAGATAGGCACTTTGCCGGATCCGGATCGGCTTCAATTGACGTCTCGACCTGTCCTAGAGACGGTCTATGGTATCGCAGGCCAGGATCGCTGTCTGATTGGTCTGGCTGCCGTCGATCACGATCCGCACCGGGCGGCCATGTCGCTTAAGGGCCTTGCGTAAAAACCGCTTGGCGGCAGTGAGATTGCGCTTCTCGCTGAACCAGAACTCGACCGTATCGCTGTTGCTGTCGACCGCGCGATAGAGATACATCCAACGCCCGCGGACTTTGATGTACGTCTCGTCCATGTGCCACCTCCCGGTGACGGCTCTCTTGCGCCGATTGAACTGCTCGAGCAGTTCGGGTGAGCACCGGATGACCCATCTGTGAATGGTTGCGTGATCGACCGAGATGCCACGCTCGGCCATCATCTCTTCCAAGTTCCGGAGGCTCAGGCCGTAAGCGAGATACCACCGGACGCACAGCAGGATCACCGAGCGATCAAAATGACAGCCTTTGAACATCATAAACCTCCGGAGCTTACCAGAGGCATAGACCGAACTGAGTTACTGATGGGTTTGCGACAGTTCCCCGGGTTACGGGCCAGGTGCTGGACGCAACCGGCGGCACTCAGCTTTAATAGATGATCCTTAGGAGCATTTTGCAGCTAGACAGAACCGTCTAGCGTCGCACAAATGCGGCTAGAACAAATAGAGAGATCGTTGCGTCGTTTCCGTGAAATGGTGAAACGATCCAGGAGCCCGACCATGATTAAGATGAGCGTCTACTATCGAACCGACGGCGGCTCGAAGTTCGATCACGACTACTACCGCGCCAGCCACATGCCCTTGATCCAGCAACGGCTCGGTGCCGCCTGCCTGCGTTACGAGATCGAGAAAGGGCTTACAGGTCGCGAGCCCGGAATCGCACCGGAGTTCGTCGCTGCGTGCCACGTCTACTCGCCGAGCCTGGAGACATTCCAGGAGGCGTTGGGTCCTCACCGCGCGGAGATCGCCGCGGACGTTGCCAACTACACCGACATCGCGCCCATCGTGCAGTTCAGCGAAATTGTTGAAGCGTAGGAAACTTCATGATTGAAGGCGTACTGGCACGATCGGATTAACGTTGTAGGTGATAGTCACATGAAATTCCGGGCACAAGTCATTCCTTCCGGAAATGCGACAGGCGTCGAGGTGCCTGACAACGTTATGCAGGCGCTCGGTCCCAAGGGCCGCCCACCCGTGACGATCACGATCAATGGGCACACCTGGCGCAGCAGGGTGGCGGCAATGCGCGGGCAGCGGCTTATAGGGATCAGTGCCGCCAATCGCGCCGCCGCCAAGATCAGCGAAGGCGATATCATCGAAATCGATGTCGAAATCGATGAGGCGCCCCGGGAGGTTGCTGAGCCTGCCGACCTCGCGGACGCGCTCAATGATTGTCCGCAAGCCAGGGCGTCTTTCGACCGTCTGCCGTTTGGGCTTCGGCAAAAGCACGTCAGAACGATCCAGGAAGCCGGGAGCGCGGAAGTTCGAGAACGGCGCATCGGCAAACTGATTGCCACTCTCAAAGACGCGCCTTCACGCAAAGTCTAACGATTGGACGTATGGATTTCCTTTCTGGAACTTCCTTGCATGTTGCGACCCAGATTCAATGCCGCCGCTGCAGTCATTGATCTGCCTTGGTCGACTTCGTCACGTTGGCCGGCGCATTCTTTACTGAACTTGAGTGGCGGTATCCTGGACCCATCGCAGGAGCACCACCGATGCGTGGAGGAGCCGCCTACACTCCGACCTGCCCAGAGGATTTGCGACGCCCCGACGAGCAAATAATCAATCTATGAACCGATGACCCGCCGCAGTGAGCAGATCAAATACCCTGCGGCTCTCAGCCGCCGGAGCGAGGAGATGCTCTCCGTCAAATGTGCAGAGAACGAAAGTCCCAATGCCATGACTGGAAAGCGGAGAAATTAGCGACTGCACAACTCCAGTAGTCTGAAAATCGAATGGCCCGATGGTGCGCAAGCATATCCAATCTCGTTCGGCCTCCACCTCCATTGGAACGCGCTCCTGATCGCACACGATCGTAAGTTCATCATCCGCCCGGATAACGGCGGACAAACCTGGCCCGGAAGCCCATCCGGGAAGTGCGGCATCGGGAGGCATGCGAGCCACGGCATATTCACCAGGGATAAGCCGAAGTTTCAGAGAGAGGAGATTATTTGCCAAGGCGGTTTTCTTCCCGTTAGTCAAGGCTTTCGCAATTGCATTCCGAAAGACAATCCCCCCGTGCGGTTCTTCACCTCCGTACCAGGTATGCGCCAAAAGCCGACGCGCTCATAGAGCCGAATAGCGGGGTTCGCATCCCGGACATTCAGGCACAGACCAACCCCGCGGCGTTCGGATTCAAGAATAAGCTCTCCCAGCAGTGCTTCGCCGATACCTTTGCCGCGCATGGTCGAGCTAACGCCTATGGATACCTCAGGAGTTTGATTATCGACAAAGAAGGTTGGCTCTTCGTGGGTCGCAAATTGGCGCGCCCATGCCGCTCCGACCGGCCGACCATTCATTTCTGCCACATAGCCAAAATCGCATTCTCGCTTCCAGTCAGCAAGATGGACTGCAACAGCTGGAATGCCCCTCGCTGTAGCCGCATCAGGCTCGTATGCCGCTACGGCAAGAAACGCCCATAGATCGTCAAGGTCTTCCTCTCGTGCAGATCGAAGTAAAATCAATGGCATCATCCCTATGAAAAGCGGCGTTTAGTTGAGAATGCCAGCGTATAATCAGGAACCGATCTTGCTGGCCCTTGTACAGCCGATCCGTTACCAATCTGCCCCACAGAACATCATGCTCTCCCTTCACACAACCTTTACGCGTCCGCCGAACCCGGAACGAAATAGGGTCTCGTGAGCATCTTGATCCGGGTCATAGCAGCAGTCCTGGACCAGACGGAGGTCGTAGTCCGCGTCGCTGGCCCAGGCGACGCTTGAAAGAACAACGCCGGTGGTGCTTATCCCGGCCATAACAAGCGTGCTTACGCCCCGTGTCCGAAGGTCGGCATCGAGCGAGGTGCCATAAAAGACACTGGCCCGCGGGCATGCATAGAAAAGATCGCCCCGTTCAATCACAAGCCCTTCCACGGGCCGACCGGTACGAAATCGTCCGCTCGGGAGATACGGCGAGATTTGGCGGTGATGCGCCGGTGGAGCATGTTCATACTCTTCGCCTAGCACAAAGTTGGGGAACAGCACCGGTCGGCCAGTGGCGCGCCAGCGCCGGATCAGAGCATTGCACCGGTCCAGCAATGGCGATGGTTGCTCCCCGAACAGAATGTCGAACACGTCGACTTGATAGTGCATGATGACAAGAGCCGCTCTATCGATGTAGCTCCCCTGGAAATCGACCGACATCTCTATCCTCCAAAATTCGCTTTGAACTCAATCGCGATCGTCGCGGCAGCACAGGTGCAAGTGCCTGGATCGCTTGAAAAGCCACAACTCTTTCGGCGTTATATTCATTGTTGACGGTACTGATGCCGAATACGGAGAATGGCCCTTTGCACGGACAAGCGCTTCATGGAAAGCGTGGGTCCGCCATAATGATCACGCATTGCTCGTCAGTGAGAGGCTTCTATGCCATTTATTCAATTGCTCGACTGTCGAGGTCACTCCGCCGCAAATGATTAGCAAGATCCTTCTATGGTCGGCAAGCTCCGCAACATTCTGGTAGAGTGTGGCGATACTAGCCCCGCACGCCGGCTCAACCACTATCCGATGGTCATCCATAAAGCGCAGACATGCGTCAACCGCCTGCAGGTCAGAAACCACTGCGCAGCTAATTCGATTATCTGTAACGAGGCCGAGAGCATGCTCTGAGACTTGGCGTGCACCGAGCGACGTTGCGATACTCTCAATCGCCGGTAGAACGATGCGCTCGCGATGGGCAACCGATTGAGCAAACGAGGATGCTCCGATCGTCTCCACCGCCAGGACGGGAACATTCAGCTTGTGGCGGCGCAAGCCCTCAACGACACCGCTCATCAGCCCGCCGCCGCCGACGGAGAGGATAACAAGGTCGGGCTGCAATCCGTCTTCGACCACCTCGTCTATGATCGTCGAGTGCCCGCGCCAGACTAGCGGGTCGTCGAAGGGGTGGATAAAAGCATCACCGTCACGCTGCATCGAGAGCGCGAGGTCGTTTGCCTCCTGCCAGGAAGCACCATGAATTAGGACATCAGCATCCATTTCGGAGATCAGACGACAGGCCATTTGCGACGTTGTCTCAGGGACAACGACCGTAACTGGTATGTCGAGTTTACGCCCGGCATACGCGACGGCGATCCCAGCGTTGCCACCAGATGAGCTGACAAGACGTTTGACTCCGCGCCTTGCATGTTCCTGGCATGCAAACCCAATGCCGCGGAGCTTGAACGATCCCGAGGGTTGAAGGGATTCAAGCTTGATCCACACTGCTCGCCCGCTTGCACGGGACAGGGCTGGCGAGCAATAGGCCGGTGTTCTGACGTGAAGGGGCATATGGATCTTTCTCTTCGCCATGGCGGAGCCTAACGATTGACCATCGGCCGACATCGAATTTCACGCGCAACATTCAATCGCGAGAATGCTTGGCCGGAGACATGGTAGATTGCCGGATCTTGAGCTGCATTCGCACAGATAAGCGCTCGTACGCCGATTCCGGTTTGTTGTCCGACATCTTCTTCAGCAGAAGATTGGCAGCGAGCTGGGCTACTTTCGTTCCATCGCCGCGCACGGCCGTGATCGGCGGCGTCATGACTTCTAGGATACTGGCATCGCCGATCGAGATGATGGACAGGTCGCGCGGCAATACGAGGTCACGTTTTACGCAGAAATGCAGGATGTCAGGGATCTCATCGATGTTAGCGATGATGGCCGTGATGGGCCGTTTTCCACGGCAACATGCCTCAAGCTTGCGAGCCCCGAACCGTCCCACCTCGAATATCCGGCCTGCTGGGGGATACAGCCCCCGGTCCGTGAAGGCTGCATCGAAACCGGCCCGTTGCTCCCGGCCGACCCAGGTATCGAGATGGCCGGCGACGAGCGCAACGTCGCGGTGCCCCAGGTCCAGGAGATGCTCGGTTGCACTGCGGACGCCGGCACGATGCTCCGTCAGAACGGTATCGAATCCCCCATCTGGACTGCGTTCCCACAGCACCATGGGAATATCGATGGCGGCAAGCCGCTGCGTTGTCTTCGGGTCGTCGTCGCGATTGACCGCCAGAAGCATGCCATCAACGACGCGGTTCTGCATCAACGACAGGATCTCGGCCTCGCGCCTGTCGTCGAAATGCGTGCTGGCTACAATCAGCGTGTACCCTGCGCGACGCAAGGTGTTTTCTGCAGCGGCGATCATTTCAGCTGCGATAGGCTGGCGGATGTCCGTGACGAGGCAGCCAACCGCGTGGCTCTTGCCGAGCCGCATCGAGCGCGCGACGGAGTTGGGACGATAGCCGAGATCTTCAATGGCCCTTAAAACCTGGTCGCGCGACTGAGGCGCGACATTCGCGTTCCCATTTAGAACACGCGAGACTGTGCCGAGACCGACCCCGGCTCGGGCGGCAACATCCTTGATCGTTATCGCCCTGAGCTCACCCGTTGCCTGCCCCGTTCTTATCTTAGCCACACGAACGCTCCCTCTCCTGTCCCTGGCCGACATATACGTGCGGCAAGCACCGTGCGAGCCGCGGGACTAGCTCAATAACGGGAATACCGATTGCCTTGGAGAGATCATGGATCGAGATCTCATCGGCTCCCTGTCGCCCGAGGACCACGACTTCATCGCCAGGCGTGACATCGCCAATCCCGGTGACGTCGATGACCGAATGTTGAAAGGTCCGGCGCCCGAGGACAGGGCACCTCTGACCGCGAATAAGAACCTCGCCGAGGGGCGGGATGTGGTTCAACCCATCCCAAAAGCCGATTGGTGCGACCGCTGTGCGCATGCCGCGTTCGATCGCGATCGGCGCGCCATAGCCGATTCCCAGCATGATTCCCGGAGGATGCTCTTGGACCTGGATGACCCGGGACTTCACGGCCTTCAGCAAAGGAGCGAGGTTGCCGATCTCCATCCAGTTCTCATCGAGCCCCCCACCATAGATCAATCGTCCGGGGTCGACCGCATTGAACAGCATGTCGGGATAGGCTAGCACCACGCGGCTCGACGCGAGCATCAGGATGAGATTGTCGTGACCGGCAGCAGCGGCATCGGCTGCGGCGTGCCGGAAGAGCTCTGCCTGCTTCCTGCTCATTTCGGGATCATCCGGAGTGCTCAGATGCGAATATAATCCCCGCACCTTGACGCGATCGGCGGCGCGAAGGCGCTGCAGGACGCCGGGCCATTGCTCACGGCGGAGGCCGTACCGGCCAAGGCCGCAGTCGACCTCGACAAAAACCTCGATTGCGTCGCTCGTCTCAAGCACTGCATCCATATCGGCAATGCTCTGCACCGTGACCGTAGCACCGAGCCGAGCAGCGGCCGGCAGATCATTGGGGATGGTAGACGCGAACAACAGGACCGGGAGTGTCGTGCCGGTGCTACGGATTGCAATAACCTCATCCGGGCTCCCGACGCAGAAGCCATCAACGCCGGCGCGTTCCGCAACCCTCGCGACCGCGGCAGCGCCAAAACCGAAGCCGTCGCCCTTGCACACGAAATAGATGCGGACATGCGGACCGACCAGGCTGCGCGTCGCTGCTACATTACTGATCAACGCGCCGAAATCGAGCTCCGCCCAGCTCGGGCGCAGCAGGCGAGCGCGACCATGACGGCGGCAATCGGTCTGCTCGAGGCTCGAATCGCGATCCAGAACCGCTGTGTGCCCTGTCATGCCACCTCTCCTTCGCATTCCGCGTTTAGCGCCCAGCCGCGATTGCGTTCCATGAAAAGACGAAGCTGGGCGGCGGCCAGCCCGGATGGATCCGCCGCCAGGCGATCGCGGCAAACCTTGGTTGCGGCGGAATCCGCGCGGCCATCCGGGCCGATCACGACCCCATAGACGTCCCGCGCGAACTCTTCCGTGAAGCGGCCGTCACGAACGTCAGCGGCCACATGGGTCGGATCGCGCTCCAGCGGATCGCCATTGCCCCCGCCACCAGGAGCGACATGCGTGAAGAGATCGCCCTTGCGAAGCGCAAGCGTCCGCATCGGCATCACGGGCAGGAGGTCGGCCTTGCCGTCGTGATCGAGAATATTGAGAGACGGCGATCCCGGGCACCCGCCGAACAGACCCGGCGGTAGATGCGCGCGACGGTCCGAACGGACGGTGAGGGCGGCACTTTTCCCAAGGATGCGATACGACCGCGTGATCGCCATGCCGCCGCGCCGCCGCCCCGCGCCACCCGAATCGGAAACTAGGCCATAGCTCTCGATCCGCAGCGGGTAACGCGCCTCGATCAGCTCCACGGGCATGTTCGAAAGGTTGGCGCCGGGGTTAGCGATCCCGTCGACGCCATCCTTGGTGGCACGGCCGCCCCAGCTTCCGAGAATTCCGTCCGTGATCAGCCAGGCCTTGCCATCGTGAACGCCGCTCAGTGATATCGCAGAAGGGCCGCCTTCGCCGGCGGCCGGCATCCGGTCCGGCACGATCTGGGCAAAGGCGTTGAACAGCACATCGAGCATCCGATAGGCCATAACGCCGCGGGCCGCGCAGGCAGCAGGTGGACGCGGATTGACGATGGTGCCGAGCGGTGCCACGACCCGGACCGGGCGCGCATATCCTTCACAGTTCGGCACCGCCGCCTGAACGGCGCAGCGCAACGCGGCATAGGCGACCGAATAGGTGATCGCGACGGGCCCGTTGATGGCGCCGTGCACCTCCCCGCTGGTTCCGGTCCAGTCGATCTCGAGCTCGTCGCCAGCGACGGTGATCGCGACCTTGAAGCGGATCGGTCCGCCACCCTCGCCGAGGCCGTCGATGAAATCTTCGGCCTCATAGACGCCATCGGGCATCGCGCGGATTTCATCGCGGACGAGTCGCTCCGCATAGTCGTGCAGTTCCGCCAGCATGCTGCGCATGGGTATTGCGCCATATTTCGCGAGCACCTTGCCGAAGCCGCGCTCCGCCGCGGCGCAGGCGGCGATCTGAGCCCGGAGATCGCCTAGAACTTGTTCCGGAATGCGAGAATTCACCTCGAGAAAGGCGAGAAGGTTCTCGTCCATCCGATCTTCGTGCATCGCCTTGATCAATGGGATCCGCAGACCTTCCTGGAAGATTTCCGTCGCATGGAGCGCCATGCTGCCGGGGGCCAGTCCGCCAAGGTCGGTGTGGTGGACGAGGCTGGCGACGAAGCCTTCGACGTGGCCGTCATAAAAGACCGGCTTGACCAGGTAGACATCCGGCAGATGCATGCCACCGGCCCCATAGGGATCGTTGGTGATGTAACCGTCGCCGGGTTGCATCTTCCCACCGAAACGCTTGAGAATATTCGCCATCACGCTTGGGAACGAGCCCAAGTGAACGGGGTTGGTGAGGCCCTGCGCGATGATGCGGCCATCCCGGTCGCAAAGTGCTGTCGAATAATCCATCGAGTCCCGGACGATCGGCGAATAGGCGCTGCGCAGGATGATCAGCGCCATCTCGTCGGCGATGGAAGCGAGCGCGTTCTTAACGATCTCCAGCGTCACCGGATCGAAGCACGTCCGATCGGGAACAGAATTCGTAGCAAGCATGGCGTTACCTTTCGGATGCTGTGAGCACGAGGTTGCCCAATTCGTCCAAACCCGCAGTCCAGCCGGGCGGCACAACGCAGGTGGCGTCGTACTCCTCGACTATCAGCGGACTTTGCCGATCGCCGGCCGCGAGGTCCCGGCGCGTGATGACCGGCGTCGGCAGGTAACCCCATTCCGCGCCGAACCAGCACGTCCGCGCCGGCTGAGTGTTGGATGGCGCCGTCTGCGCCTGAGGGAGCGACGGCCGATAGGCCGTGACATTCTTGTTGCGGGGGCGGCCGGTGACGCGGATGTTGACGATTTCGAGCGGATCGTTTGCCGAGGCGTGGCCGTAGGTCAGCTCGTGCTCGCGATGGAAGGCCTCGCTCGTGGCCTCGATATCGATCGTTCTGTCCGGATTACGGGCGACTCCGATCGTCAACTCATAGGCCTGCCCGGCGTAACGCAGGTCCGCGAGGCGGTCGATTTCGATCTCTTCTTTCGCGAATCCGTCTGCCTCCAGGCCGGTGACTATGGTGGTTTCAAGCTTGCGGTAGGCCGTATCGAGCTCGTCGGAATCGACCGCATCCAGAGCACAGAAATAGGTCTGCATCAGATCGTACTCGGTCATCGAATAGAGCAGGCCGAGCGCGCTGAAGACGCCGGGATGAGATGGGACGACGACTCGCTTCATGTCGAGGAGACGCGCGATCTCGGCTGCCACCGCCGGGCCGTTGCCACCAAATGCGAACAGGGTGAAGTCACGCGGATCCCGGCCGCGATAGGTAGAGACGGCTTTGACGGCGCGCATCATCGTCGATGCCGCGATGGCGTAGACGCCGTGGGCTGCGGCTTGAAGGCCGAGCCCCGTGGGCGCGCAAACCTGCTCGCTGAGCGCACGACGCGAGCGCTCCGCGTCAAGGCGCACGGAACCGCCGGCGATGTACTCCGGATTGATATACCCCAGCATGACAAGCGCGTCGGTCAGTGTTGGGCGGGATCCGCCCGTGCCGTAGCAGGCTGGGCCTGGGACGGCACCGGCGCTGTCGGGACCGACCTGGATGAGGCCGCCGGCATCGACCCGAATGATGCTGCCGCCGCCGGCGCCAATCTCCGACACGTCGATGAACGGCAGCTTCACCGCATGGCCACCGCCCTTGATCAGCTTGCTTGAGATGTTGATCCCGGCTCCGACCTCGTACTCAGTGGTGCGCGCGGGCTGGCCCTGCTCGATGATCGCGGCCTTGGCGGTCGTGCCGCCCATGTCGATGGTGATGACATCGTGGACGCTCCCCGCCGCTCCGATGCGGGCCGCCGCGATGACGCCGGCCGCTGGGCCGGACTCGATGATGCAGGCTGGCTTCTCGCTCGCGGCCAAGGCACTCATCACGCCGCCACTCGACTGCATGACCTGCAGCGGCGCGGGAATACCGGCCTCACGCAGCCGGGTCGATAGCGCACGCAGATAGGAGCGCACGACAGGCCCAAGATAGGCATTGACTACCACCGTGCTGGTCCGCTCGTATTCGCGGATCTCCGGCAGGACGTCGCTGGAACAGCTGACAAAGACCTCCGGGCCGAGCATCTGGGTCAGAATCTCGCAGGTCCGCCGCTCGTGCTGCGGATTGGCATAGGCGTGCAGAAAGCTCACCGCGACAGCACGCGTATCATCGGCCGCGATGGTGCGCGCCACCTCGGCCACGGCTTCCTCGTCCAGCGGCAGGACGATCTCGCCATGCGCCCCGATGCGCTCGGGGATTTCGTAGCGCCTGTGCCGTGGCACGAGTGGCGTCGGCTTTTCATAGTTGAGGTTGTAGAGCTCGGGCATGCGCAGCCGGCCGAGTTCGAGGACGTCCCGAAACCCGCGTGTCGTCAGCAGCGCGGTCGTGGCGCCCTTGCCTTCCAGAATGGCGTTGGTCGCCACGGTCGTGGCGTGCACGACCTCCTCGATCTCGCTCGTCTTGCCGCCGATGCGCTCGAGCAGCGCGAGAATGCCTTCGACGATTCCGCGGCTATAGTCATCTGGCGTCGATGGGTGCTTGAAGGAGTGCACCGTCTGACCGTTCTCCAGGAAGGTGATATCTGTGAACGTGCCGCCGATATCGGCACCCACGCGAAACGAGCGCGCTGTCATTGGTTAGTCTCCGCGATGTTGGACCGACATAGGCGCGACGTGGCAAGCGACGAGCCGGCCACCGAGGTGCACCTCGGGTGGTTCGCTTCGCGCGCAGATCGGAATCCGGTTGTTGCAACGAGGTTCGAAGGGGCAGCCACCGTGGCGGGCGGCTTCTGACAGTGGCGGTTCGGCTGGACGGCTGCGCCCTGCGAGTCCGCGCGGAATGGCAGCCACCAGGCGCTGCGTATAGGGATGCGCCGGCTCCGCCAGAATCTGTGCGGCAGGACCCATCTCGACGATCCGCCCCGCATACATGACCAAAACGCGGTCGCAGAACGCCCCGACGAGCCCAAGGTCGTGGCTAACGATCAACAGCGTCAGCTGCCTGTCGCGATGCAGTTGCTGCAGCAGCGCGACGATCTCGCTCTGTACCGAGACGTCGAGCGCCGATGTGGGCTCATCGGCGATCAGCACTTCCGGTTGGCGCGCCAGGGCGCGGGCGATCCCGATGCGCTGCTTCTGTCCGCCCGACAATTGATGCGGCAATCTGTCGAGCAGCTCCGGCCCGAGACTGACCTGCGCCAGCAAGGCACTGAGCGCACCCGGCTTGGGCTGATCCGGAAAGGCTTCGCTCAAGCTGCGCTCAACAGTCTTGCGAGGGTTCAGCGCGGTGTGTGCGCCCTGAAAGACGAACTGGACGCGGTTTCGGAAACGCTGCCAGTCCGCGGGCATGAACGAGGCGAGGTCGCGCCCTTCGAACAGAACTCGGCCGCTGCTCGGGCGGTCGAGACCAACAAGGAGCCGCGCGAGCGTCGACTTGCCACTGCCGCTTTCGCCGACGATCCCCAGGACGTCGCCGGCTCGCACCTCGAAGCTCGCCCTCAACAGGGCAGGCGTTGTGCGCCGGTCGAGCAGGCGCGCCAGCGGCGAATGCGCCACCGGATAGCGTCGGCAGGCGCTCGCGGTGGCAAGAAGCGGCGGTGAGAATTCCTCTGCGCGCACCATTTCAGGCGCTCCGCCAGCAGGCACTCAAATGCGCGCCCTCGCTCTGCAGGGCAGGCCGTACATGGCAATCCACATCCGCCAGGGGGCAGCGGGAAAAGTAATCGCAAGCGCCTTCGTTGGGGCTCTCGGCCAGGCAGGCGGGGGCAGCCGCCCGCAAAGGACGGCCCTGTCGCGGCACTGCATCGAGCAGGAGGCGCGTATAAGGATGGCGCGGAGCGTTGAAGATCGCCTCGGCGCTGCCGGATTCCACGATCCGGCCGCGATACATCACGGCGATCTGGTCGCAGAACTCCGCAACCAGGTCGAGATTGTGGGAGATGAACAGCAGGGCGATCCCGAAGCTGGCGCAGATATCCCGCAGCAGCGCGACCACCTGCGCCTGAACGGTGACGTCGAGTGCCGTCGTGGGCTCGTCCGCGATCAGCAAGCGCGGCCGGCAGGCAATGGCCATCGCTATCAGGACGCGCTGGCGCATGCCGCCGCTGAGCTCGTGGGGATATTGGCCGCTCCGGCGGCGCGCGTCCTCGATGCCGACCTTGCCGAGGAGCTCTTCGGCCTCCAAGCGTGCTGCCTTGATACCCGGGTCGTCATGGCTGCGAATGACGTCGACGAGCTGCCGGCCAATCGTGAAGGCAGGATTGAGGGCGGTCATCGGGTCCTGAAAGATCATCGCCACTTTGCGGCCGCGCAGGTCCCGGCATGCGCTTTCCGGCAGGCTGGTAATGTCCTCACCGTCGAGGCGCATCGAACCGCCCACGATCCGACCGGCGCGCCCGAGCTGGTGCATGACCGCAAGCGCCGTGACGCTCTTCCCCGAGCCCGACTCGCCGACGATCGCCAGCTTTTCGCCGGCCCTGACCTGAAGGGTCACACCGTGAACGACCTTCCGGGCTGCGATCTCGGGACCGAAGGCGACGGACAGATCGGTGAGGGAAAGTGCAGGTGCGGTCATAGGGCCGCCCCTCCGTCACGTCGCCGGGGATCGAGCACCGTCCGAAGTGCGTCGCCGATCAGATTGAAGCCGATTACGGCCAGGAAGATAGCCAGACCTGGCCAGGTCGCGACCCACCATTCGTCCGAAAAGGCGAGCGAGCGCGCATCCGCTAGCATGCCGCCCCAGCTCGGTGTCGGCGGCTGCACACCGAGGCCGATGAAGCTCAGCGACGCCTCGATGATGATGCCGATGCCGATCAGCACACTGGCCTGGACGAAGATCGGCGAGAGGATGTTTGGCAAGATGTCGCTGGTCATGATGGACCATGCCCCCGCTCCTTGCAGGCGTCGTGCCGCGACATAGTCTGCCTTGGCCTCGGCCAGAGCCAGGCCATGGGCGACCCGCGCCAGCCCGGGAATGAAGAGCAGTCCGACGAGCAGAATGATTTTGGCTTCGTTCGGGAGCAGGAGCGGGCCCAGCTGCACCGGCCCGGTGCCGAAAATCCCCACGATTGCGATGGCCCAGACGAGCAGCGGAATCGCGGCAAAGATGTCCATCAGGCCCAGCAGGACGCTTTCGACCAGCGTTCCGCTGTAGTACCCGGACAGGATCCCGACGAAGAGCCCGCCCGAGAGCCCGATCGCGACGGTCAGCACGCCGATCATCAGGGAGCCCCGCGCGCCCCATACGAGCCGGGCGAGGATGTCGCGCCCCATCTCATCCGTGCCCAGGAGGAACGACGAACCCGGAGGCTCCAGCCGATGCTCCATCATCAGATCGAAAGGATCGTGCAGCGGGAGCCAGGGCGCCAGCAGCGCGGCCAAGCTGAGCCAGCCGACGGTCACCAGCCCCACTAGGCCGATCCGGGTCCCGGCGAGGCGGCTCATGAGACCGACAAGCCCAGAGAGCGGATGTGAGCGCCTCACATTAGCGGCCTCTGCCACGGGCGGAGATCCCGTCGCGCGCACGACGTCAAGCATGTCTCAACCTCGGATTAATCAGCCTTTGGATGAGATCCGCAGCGAGGTTCGAGCCGATGAACATCGCTGTGACGACCAAGACGGTAGCTTGGATCATCGGATAGTCGCGCTGCGTGATGGCGGTCAGCAGTGCACGCGACAATCCGGGTATGTTGAAGACCAGTTCGATGATGATCGCCCAGCCGAACATGTAGCCGAACGACATGCCGGCGACGCTGACGAAGGGCGGCAGCGCGTTCTTCAACACGTATCGAGCTACCAGGCCCTGGTTTAAGCCTAGCGAATGCGCCGTGCGGACGTAATCCTGGCTCAGGATCTCAATGGCGGCGGCGCGCATCAGGCGGCTCAGCGCACCGATATAGTAGAGTGCGATCGACAATGCCGGCAGCACCAGAGAGGCGAGATGGGCGTGCCAGCCCTCGGCGAGCGGCGTGATCCCGATGGGCGGCACCCAGCCCAGCCAGACGGCGAAGACACGAATCAGGATCAGGGCGAGCCAGAATCCCGGAACCGACACGGCCATCAGGGACAGCATGCGGATAAGGTGGTCCGACCAGCGATCCTCGGTGAGCGCAGCGATGAGACCGAGCGGGATCGCGCCGGCCAGCGTCAGCAGAAAGGTGACCACCACCAGCTCGACCGTCACAGGCAAGCTCTCGAGCAGTTCGAGGTCGATGGAACGGCCGGTGATATAGGACGTGCCGAACCCGGACCGAGGCAGCTGCGCAACCCAGGCCGCATACTGGGCGGGCAGGCTGCGATCAAGGCCGCGATCGTGCTCGAACTCATGGATCTGCTCGGTCGTGGCATCGGCACCGAGCACGATCCGCGCTGGCGATAATGGCGTCAATCGCGTGAGCGCGAACAGGACCGCGCTGACTACGACGAGCACCGCGAGACTGCTGGCTATTCGACCTGCAAACCACATGGATCTCGCCTCAACGGGGGTCAGCCACGGCCACGTCGGTGAGGCGAAGCGTGATCCCAGCGTTAGGTTCGAAGCCCTGCACGTTGGTCCGCCAGAGATTGAAGCTGTGGATCGCGCCGATCCAGGTCGAGGGCGCGTCCGATGCCAGAATTGCCTGCATATCGGCGAGGATCGGTCCCAGTGACTTCTCGTCGTCGACGCGGAAGCTCTCGGCCAGGAGGGTGTTGAGCCGCTCGTTGCTATAGCCGGAGCTGCGCGTCATGACTTGGTTCGGCGTATAGATGCCCTGGATGATGAAGGTCGGATCGGAAGGCCCAATCACGGCCATGAGTACCGAGGTCTGGTTTCCGGCGAAGACCTGCTCGATGAGCTGGCCGGTCTCAAGGGGCTGGAGCTTCACCTTGATTCCGAGCCGCGCGAGCGATGCTTGGATGAACAAGGCTGCATCGGCGACGTCCAGCAGATAGCCTTGCGACGAATAGAGCAGCTCGAATTCCACGCCGGACGCATAGCGAGATTTGGCGAGGTAAGCCTTCGCCTTTTCGAGGTTGAAAGCCAGCCCCTCGGCCGCCTTGGCGTTGTACCACCAAGCCGAGGCCGGCGCCGGAACCGCCGAAGGCTCGACCAGACCATTGAAGATCTTCTCGGCAATGGTCTTACGGTCGGTCGCCAGTGAAACTGCCTTGCGGAAATTGGGGTCATCGAACGGCGGCTTGCGAGTGTTGTGGATCATCAGCATCATGCTGCCGAGCGCAGGACGGCTCCCGCCGGTAATCCCCTGCGCCTTGGCTTGCCGCAGACGAACATAGTCGCGGACGGGCGGAGCACCGACAATGTGTACCGACTTCGACATGAGCGAAGCGATACGAGCCGCCTCCTCGGAGACGATCCGCACGCGCAGCCGGTCCCAGCTGGGGAGATCCTTGCCCCGGTAATTCGGATTGCGGCGGAATTCAACGACATCGTTGGAACGCGCCGAGACGAAGATGCCGGGCCCTGTTCCGAGGCCCTCGGGCCTCTGTTGGAACACTTCGTTGCCGTATTTCTCACGGCTCCCCGCCGGAAAAATACCCATGTACTTCGTCATGTAGTCGAGGAAGGGCCGGAAGGGCGTCTTCATCTTGAAGCGCACCTTATGACGCGTCAGAACATCGACGGATTCGATGTTGGTCCAGACTGAGCGCCGAAGCGCCTTGTTGGCTGGGTCGAGAATGTAGTCGTAGCTGTACTTTACGTCCTCAGCGGTGAACGGCTGGCCGTTCTGAAAGGTGACGTCGTCTCGCAGCTCGAAAATATATTCCGTCCGGTCTTCGGAAATCGTCGGCATCGACTTTGCGAGCAGAGGCCGCCGTCGCCCCTCGCCGTCGATCTCGATTAAGTTCTCGAAAATGAGCTGATTGACCACCATAGCATCGTGGTTGCCCTGATTGATCGGGTCGAAGGTCGATGGATTTGATGGGATTGCCACGATTAGGGTCCGCTCATCTGCCGCATGGGCCGTGAGCGGCAGGTTTAGCGCGCCGACAGCTGCCGCTCCGCCTTGGAGGAAAGTGCGGCGATTGACAGAGGCATACATGGCAAATTCCTCCTGGAATCGTTTCCATGCTTTGTGGAAACGTTTCCATGAAGCATCCTCCGCCGTATTCTCTTTGTCAAGACTACTAAGTGGAGAGCACGAGTGTCGCGGGGCACTTTGGCGTGAGATTCCAGATTCTTGGGAAGTCGTTGGCAGTTAACCTGAGACTCTGGGAGCATGGCGTCGGGAGCGGAACAAACCCGGGGGGGTATCAGGCTGCCAAACGAAATTGCTCACCCGAGAGCCGACCGTCGACAACGGAAGCGCGGACCTTCAGGACGCGGTGAGCCCCTCGTGGCGACCAACGCATATGCCGGCGTCCGCAATCAATTAGGGTGCTGGCGTTCAGCAACAAATACGTCTCGAGTTCTCGCACGAGCTGAGCAAACCGCTCGATCCGGGCTCGCCCGTGTTGCCCGTCGAGGACCACAGCGCCGGAGCGGGTGCTGACACATCACGGCAGATGGCACTGATGTCGCAGCGCTCGCGCGTTTCATCGAGTCGCCTTATCTCGATACAGATCGCCCACTCCGTCACAGTTACTGCGCGCTCTTCCCGGTTCTGCCATCAAAGCGCTCGTGATCGGATGCAATCGTAACCCCAGGTTTGTTCCACTCCCCCACGAAAGTCTGCAATTTGACGCGAAAGTGCCAGTGATACTGGCGGCCGATGGCGCTGTTGGATACGCAGTTACACGACAGACTATGCTTGCTAACCTAATCATGGTTGCTTGGTCCCCGCGACGGGCTCTGTGAATCACCCAATTCCGCGGCGGTCTCGTTACAGACGTTGACAAATGCGCGCACCGCCGCGATCCGTGCGCCGGACCGGTTCCAGAGAACGCCGGTCTGGCGCACGCCGCCTTGGTGTAGCAGGCGCTTCTGCAGCTTGAGCCCCTCCGGCCATGGCGGTGCCCAGTCCGGCACGATGGCGACACCGAGCCCCCGGCTCACCAACGCTGCAATAGTGTCGAGTGCGTCCAGTTCTAGCCACTCACGTAGCTTCAGCCCATTTTGGCGCAAATAACAGTCGACAATCTGTCCACCCCACTGATTGCGGTCATACCGGATGAAGGGATGGAGCTCGATCGCCGCGTGGAGATCGTTCAGTTCCACTCCCTCCGGCGCGATTAGCACCAGCGGCTCCTCGCGAAGGGTCAGCCAGCCGGTCGATTTCGGGATCGAAAATTGCGGCCGCACGATCATGGCGGCATCGAGTTCCCCTGCCAGCACGCGGTGGTAGAGATCAACCGAGGAGGATGGTCGTACAAAGTATTCGATCCTTGGATAGCGCACCCTCAGTTGGGACATGATGTCGGGCAGTAGCCCGGTTAGGGCAGTTGCGGTCGCCCCGAGACGAAGCTGGCCAGCTGGTTCGTCATTAGCCGCGATCGCGCGCAGGTCGCGCGCGCTCTCAATCAGGCCGCGGGCATGACGGAGCACCGCCAATCCCGAAGCAGTCGGCCGCACCGTGCGCCCGACCCGTGTCACTAGCGAGTATCCGAGATCCTGCTCCAGAGTGCGCAGACGCTGAGCAACCGCGGCGGGCGTCATGTTTAGCCGGCGCGCCGCCTCGGCGATCGAGCCGCAATCCACAACCGTGACGAAACTTTCCAGGAAACGGACATCCATAAGATAGTTTTTCTATCTTCTGAAACTGCAAAAGGCCAGATCCTATCGGTTCATGCCTCGGCTATAATCTTTCGCAGCGAGGGGTCGATCAGCCTGCCCCAATACTCTCGTGTCTAAGGAACTCTGTCGCTGGGCACTTTGGCGTGAGATTCCAGATTTTTGAGAAGCCGTGGGCATTTTGACCTGAGACTCTGGGAGCGCGGAGTCTCACGTTAACTGCCAACGTGAGACAGGAAATGGAGGCCCCTCCCCTTCCCGCTTTCAAGCGCCTCAAAGCGCTGTCGGCCTCCCAGGCGTGTTTGCTGCCGTAAATCTTTGACCATGCGGACCGGATCCCGCATGACGGTGGCGAGCCCGGCAAGTAGCGCAATCCGGAGCATCATGGGCAGGAATGGCTGCCGGACCATGTGCCTCTCAAGACCATAGCGGTGGATCGCCTCGTCAAATCCGGGCACGACGGCGTTGAGCAGGCGCGATGGCCGGTAGCCCTCCGCCAGTTCACCAGGATCAGGCCAGCGCGGAAGCAGTAACAGTCGCATGAGCACCGCTGGAGACGGTGCATCACCGGCATCGTCCTCATGCTCCTCAAAGATAGCCTCACCTTCGCACGCCCTCTCCCACAGAGTACTGAACAGGTCATTGTATTGATGGATTTCGCCAGGGTGCCTTTCGGAGGTTATGTCTGTCAGGCGAGTGCCACAGGCTCTGCAGGTGACGCGCCACCCTTGCACCCAGCTTTTCAGGACCGGGACTGTGTTGGAGGTAAGGTCGGGCCCAGTGCAGGTCTGGCACCGCTGGGCCGGAGGGGCCCGCCGGATCAGGCGACGAACATCGTTACATGTCCCAGCGTGGCTCATGGCAGCAATGCGTGCAGGCTCACAGCGGAAACAGTCTGCGAGCACAATCTGCTGGGCAAGCGATGGCCCGTAATCAAGAGCCTCAAGGCAGGGAGCCTCCAAGCCGAGATGACTGAGCAGGCGACGATTTCCCACCTCATAGAAATCCGCATGGCGAGCCAGCCAGGATGACAAGAGTTCATCCGGCAAAGGCTTAAGGACAACCGGCAGGGAATTGATCGAGCGCCGCATTGCTGGCGTCACGAATAGGCGGCCTCAGGTCGGATGAGGGGCGCCCACTGTAAGACGGCATCGTCAGTGATCTGCTCGCGGCCATCCTCGATAGCAGCAATCGCCAAGGCGTTCAGCATCGTGAAGATGCCCGCCGTGAGCCCCTGGGTCGCTTGCAGGATGTGACGAAGGGATTTCGCCGTCAGGACACTCGGCTGGCGCAGCGGCAGATTGCGCAGGGCCGCCCTGATCAGATCTTCAAACTCCTGGTTGGCCGACCACCGCGGCAAAGTAAATGCCTCAAAGCGGCGCGCCAGTTGCACGTCGCCGTGAATTGCCTCCCGTGCCTCCATCACCCCAAAGCAGACGAGCGACATTCTCAGTTCATTGCTCAGGAACCGGAGGGTATTCAAAATGACGCGTTGGTCGCGATGGGATCCACACAGGAGGTTATGCACCTCATCGATTACAAGGACCTTGATCCGGGTGATCCGCAGGAGGCCTATCGCCTTCTGCTCCAGGTCAGCCATGGTGGCGCGAGGATTGTGTGGAGCTCCCAGAGCCGTGAGAAGCTGAGCATAGAGACGCCGCTCACTGGGCTTCCCGGACATCTGCAGGCCCAGCACAGGTATTCTGGCGCTCCCCGTTTCCGGGTCGAAGTCTGGCGGGTGGTCGAGACGGAACCTCTCCATGATCATTGTTTTGCCCATGCCGGAGTCGCCGTAGATTGCAACCGACGGCATCCGCGTCGTTCGGGGATGATCGAGCACATGGCGGAGGATCGCCAGAGCCTGCCGGGCTCGTGGATATTGCGTCCAGCGATCAGCCCGAATGGCTCGGATACGTTCTTCGCTGGAAAGCCACAGGAGTTCAGCTGTCGCGGCATTCAGATGGTGTGCGTCGAAAGCCACAAGAGATCCTACTCTTCCCCTGGGACTGGAATGCGCGAGTCAACCCCGCGGAGCGTCCCGTATCCGTCATTGTCCGGCTCGAGCCGCTTTGGTGAGAGACCGCTCCTTCGCACTGCCCTGGTCGTACGGCTGGCTTGATCGACAATTTGCCGCTTTTGAGCGATTGCTCTCATCATGGCTGCTGTGTCTCGCTCATCACGAGCCTTCTTGTTCCGTTCCCTTAGCTCGCCCCGCCACTCGTGCAAAGACACCGGCGGCATGGTCAGATCGCTCCACCGCACTTCGAGGAAAGAACCTGAGGACCGCTGAACGAAGACGCGCGAGATATCACGCGGGTCGTAGCGGACGAGCACCTTCTCATCCCCACGCCCCAGGTCGCGCGACAGAGCTCCGTGCCAGTACTTGAGCCCAAACAGATGCAGGCCATCTGGCCTCAGCTGGCGCTTCTCATCCGGCAGGAACGAGACCCAAAAACCCATCCGGTCGCGTGGCATCCGATAGGGGATCGAATTGCTGAACTCGCGCCAGACTGCAATCGGAGCCCGTCGGAGTCCCTCATGGATACGCTGGTGGTAGGATCCGGTGATTTCGATGGCGAGATAACTTTCCAATTCCCTTAGCGTCATTCGAGCTGCATGAGCGGAGTCGTATTCGCCTCGTTTCTCGGGGCTACTGAAGGTCGTGCCGGGCAAGAGATGCACTGCGCCCATCATGGTCCCGATGAGCCGCTCAATATGACCACCCATGTGGGGCTGAGCCGGAGGTCTATAGATGATCTTCATGCCCTCGTTCTCGCAGCCCAGGACGAAGGCGCGGCTCTTGAACTCTGGCGCATTGTCGACGTGAAGCGCTTCGGGCAATCCTGCGACAGGCCACTCCTGATCGATCCCACGTTCGTTAAGCCAGGCGGATTTGTCGAACACCGAATGCAGCAGACACATGCCGACCGAGATGCGCGACGGCGCACTCATGGAGACATGAAATCCTGTCACCATGCGGGAGAAGACGTCGATGGCCAGCGTGAGCCAGGGGCGGCTGGATAGCGGCTCGCGCGTTTGCTCGTCCACCACAATGACATCGATTTCGGTGTGATCGATCTGAACCACCTCGAGCGGTCTATTGACTGTGTACTCGCCGGGAGTTGCTGTCGTGGCCTTGATAACTGCGGCCTCCCCACGTTTTAGCCCCCTGACACGGGCGTCGATCGCCTTGACCCTAGCCCGCACGGTTCTGCGGTGGGGCAATGGCAGGTTTTCCTCAGCACACCTGGCATGGACCTCATGGACCAAGTGGGTCAGGGTTGGGCGTGTGGGCTTGAGATAAACCTCCCGGATCGTATTCTCGATCAGCTGCTCGGTTTTGTCGGACAGTACCTTTGTCCCCGCCCTCCTGCCTCCAGTGCGGGGCTGGAGCATGTCCACGGTACCGAAGGTTCGGTAAAGGTCGATCAGCCGGTAGAGCGTCG